>Ga0265298_10001712_pt1 | contig 32194 bp, 33 predicted proteins | sample AusTroGonzalo_MG_3_FD_193486 | JGI IMG/M metagenome (GOLD analysis project Ga0265298, IMG submission 193486) | Bovine rumen microbial communities from tropical cattle in Woodstock, Queensland, Australia - Gonzalo_01 | ecosystem: Host-associated > Mammals > Digestive system > Stomach > Rumen ... | reverse complement strand
CGATGTAGGCCGTGCGGTCGGTATGCGTATCGGTGGCGTCGCGCTGGGCGTGCGGCTCGAAGATGTCGTACATCATCGTCAGGCAGAGGCTCCCCATCAGTTCGCGATAGAACTGGTGATGGCGGTCACCCATGCGGTCGCGCAGACGGTGGAAGTCAGCCAGCAGAATGTCAGCCTGTTCGTCGGTGAGCTTCACCACAGGATTCTGGTTCAGCGATATGCTGCCCCCGATGCTGTAGTTGTTCGACGGCAGCAGACCTTGCAGGAACTTATAGTCGGCGGCGAACCACTCCACCCGCATGTCCTCGTGGGCCGCCAGGTTCTTTACACGGTCGGGCATCGGAATCACCACCAGGTCGTTCTTCGCGATGTGGTAGCAATGCTCATTAAACACAAAACTGCCCTCGCCCTGGGTGCAAATCAGGTGTATGCAGGTGTCGCTCAGTTCCTTGGCATTCATGCCGTAGAAGTCGGTGGAATAACTAAAATCTGTCTTCATATTGCCGAATTTGGGGGACAATGTTGCGATTAAGCGAGTGCCATGATGCTTGCATCAATGGCCGAGCGTGAGCAACTTCGCCGAGTTTACTCGGCAAAAATACACATTATTTATTATAAAAACAAGCGATTTGCGCAAAATGTGAAAATCCTGACGCATTTTGTGTAACAACAGTATCAAAAAATCGTCGTAACTTTGCAGCGTGATTCAGAAACAATTAAATGTGAAAGGATATGGATATTTTTGAAAGACTTCGTTCAGGGGCTGACGTCGATATGGCTACGCCCGAGTATGCAGAGGCCATCGCCCACATGACGCGCTGCGCCGGCATTTGTTTTAAGATCAACACCACCGAGCCAACGATGGAGGCCATCCGTCCGCTGGAGAAGGAACTTTTCGAGGGGCAGTTGGACGCGACGAGCTACCTGATGCCGCCGTTGCAGATTGACTTCGCCCGACAGATGAAGATTGGCAAGGGCGTGTTCGTCAACCACTCGCTGACGTGCATGGCGGCTGGCGGTATCACCATCGACGACGGCGTGATGATTGGTCCCAACGTGCGCATCGTCACCGACAACCACGACTTCCAGAACCGCATGGTGCTGCGCTGCTGTCCCGTCCACATCGGTCGCAACGCCTGGATTGGCGTGGGAGCCATCATCCTGCCCGGCGTCACCATCGGCGAGAATGCCGTCGTGGCCGCAGGAGCCGTAGTCACCAAGGATGTTGCCCCCAACACCATCGTCGGCGGCAATCCCGCAAAGTTCATCAAGGCTATCTAAACTAAAAACGATACGATTATGAGATTCAATTTCAACGAAGAGAGAGAAGTGGTGGCCTTGCTGGGTGCAGGCAGTATGGGAATGGCGATTGCCGAGCGCGTGGCACAGAACCGCACGGTGCTGCTGGGCGACATCAGCGAGAAGGCGCTGGAGGCGGCACGGGAGAAGTTGGAGTATTCCGGCTATAGCGTTGAGACGATGCGGGTGGATGCCTCGGACAAGGAGAGCATCTACGCCTTTGCCGCTCGCGCCAAGGAGCTGGGGCCCGTGAAGTACTACATCCACACGGCAGGTGCGTCGCCCAATCAGACCAATCCGCAGCATATCCTGACGCTCGACCTCATCGGCTCGGCCTACGCGCTGGATGCCTTCGGCGATGTGATGGCTCGCGACGGTGCGGGCATCCTCATCAGTAGTCAGACGGGCTATATGCTGCCCGAGCCATTGACCAGCGAGCAGGAGTGGGCGCTGACGATGACCCCTGCCGACGAACTCGCACAGTTGCCGATGTTGCAGCCCGATGTCATCGTAAACTCAGGCATTGCTTATATCATGTCAAAGCGTGCCAACCAGCTGCGCGTGCGCAAGGCGGCAATGGACTGGGGCCGTCGCGGGGCGCGCATCAATACCATCTCGCCGGGTGTCATCGTCACTCCACTTGCCTACGACGAGTTCCGTGCAGCTGGCGAGGGCTATCAGAAGATGATCGAGACGTCGGCCATGCACCGCGTGGGCAACCCTGCCGAGATCGCCAACGCCGCCCAGTTCCTGTTGAGCGACCAGGCCTCGTTCATCACCGGTACCGACCTGCTCGTGGACGGTGGCACCATCGCCGCCATCAAGACGAGGGAATATAAACTCACCATCCAATAGTACACGAATATGAACATCAAGACATTTATCACAGCCGCGCTGGCACTGCTCGTATCGACGGCGTGCAGCGGCGGCGCTAAACAAGAAAAGGTTATGGACAAGAATCAGGAGGCAATAGTAGTGTTTTTCTCGCATGCGGGAGACAACTACTCAGTAGGGAATATTGAGGTGGGCAACACGAAGATTGTGGCTGACTACATTAGCGAGCTGACGGGTGCGGAGCAGTTCGAGATAGTGACGCACAAGTACGACGGAATGGCTTACAATCCGCTGATTGAGCTGGCCAAGAAGGAAGTTCGCGATGGGGAGTTGCCTGAGTATGAGGGCGACATCGACCTCTCAGGATACGACGTAGTGTTCATAGGCGGTCCCGTGTGGTGGGGCACTTATCCGCAGGTGATGTTCACGTTCTTCAAGAAGCATGCGAATGACCTTCAGGGCAAGACTGTTATCCCCTTTACCACTCACGAGGGCAGTGGACTGGCCTCTTGCGTAGAAGACGTGAAGAAGTCCTTTGCTGGTGCCAACGTAACAAAAAGCTTCAGCATCTATGGGCACGAGGTGCGCACGAATAAATCCAAAGTGGAAAAGTGGCTGAAAGGATTAGGATATTGAAAATTATGGAATACATCAGACTATCAAACGGAGTGGAAATGCCGCTGCTGGGCTACGGCGTGTTTATGGTGTCACCCGACGAGTGTGAACGTTGCGTATCGGACGCGTTGAACGTGGGCTACAGGCTCATCGACACAGCTCAGGCCTACCAGAACGAGGAGGGCGTGGGCGCAGCGTGGCGCAAGAGCGGAATCAGGCGCGAAGACCTGTTCCTCGTGACGAAGGTGTGGATTTCGAACGCTGGCGAGGAGCGTGCTTACAAGAGCATCGACGAGAGTCTGCGCAAGTTGCAGACGGAGTACATCGACCTGCTGCTGATCCATCAGGCTTACGGTGATGTGTTCGGCACGTGGCGGGCTATGGAACGGGCTTATCGTGAGGGCAAGGTACGCGCCATCGGCGTGAGCAATTTCCAGGCAGGTCGCTTCTTTGACTTTGCGCATTATGTGGAACTGAAGCCGATGGTGAACCAGTTGCAGTGCAACGCCCTTGCGCAGCAGACTGCCATCGAGCCGATTCACGCAGAGTTCGGCACGAAGATAATGGCCTGGGGACCGCTTGGCGGACAGGGTGCAGAGGGCATCGTAAAGAGCGAACTGTTGGCTGGCATCGGAGCAAAATACAACAAGAGTGCCGCACAGGTCGCCCTCCGCTGGCTCACCCAGCGCGGCATCGTAGCCATCCCCAAGAGCACCCATAAGGAGCGTATGGCGCAGAACTTCGACATCTTCGACTTCACGCTCTCAGGGGATGATATGTCGCAAATCACTACCCTCAACCAGCAGGACGCCGGCTTCATCAATTTCGGCGACCCGCAGTTTGTGAAATATCTGATTGAAAATTATGGGTAAGTTATGAAACAGGTAACAGTATTAGTGGGTGCTGGCAGCATCGGACAGGCGATTATCCGTCGCGTGTCGGCTGGACGGCACATCGTGTTGGCAGACTACTCGATAGAGAATGCCAACCGTGCGAAAGAGACGCTGGAGAATGCGGGCTTTGAGTGTTCGACCATCAAGTGCGACCTCGGCTCGAAGGAGGATATTCTCGCGCTGGTGGAGTTCGCCACTTCGAAGGGCGAGGTCATAAATGTTGTGAATGCTGCTGGCGTGTCACCGTCTCAGGCTCCAGTTGAAGAAATTCTGCGCGTGGACCTTTATGGAACAAGCATTTTGTTGGAGGAGTTCGGTAAAGTGATAGCTGAGGGCGGCTCAGGCGTGATTATCTCGTCGCAGAGCGGTCACCGTCTGCCAGCCTTGCCGCAGGAGCAGAACGACGCACTGGCCACGTCGCCTGTGGAGGAACTGCTGCAACTGCCGTTCATCCGTGAGATTGACGATACGCTGAAGGCCTATCAGTACTCGAAGCGCTGCAATGTGCTTCGCGTGGCTTACGAGGCCTGCCGCTGGGGCAAGCGTGGTGCCACCATCAACTCTATTTCGCCTGGCATCATCATCACGCCGCTGGCCAACGACGAACTGCACGGCCCGCGTGCCAAGGGCTATCTCGACATGATTGCCGGCATGCCCGCCCGCAGAGCCGGGACCCCCGACGAGGTAGGCGACCTGGCCGAGTTCCTGATGTCCTCTCGTGGTCGTTTCATCAGCGGTGCCGATATCCTCATCGACGGCGGCTGCACCGCCTCGTATTGGTACGGCGATTTACAATATCTTAAGGCTACGCATTAGTATTAATCCCAAGGCTCTCTTTTAAGTCTTGGGATTTATTTTAATCTGTTACCACGTCGCTGAAATGCTCCTTGCCCCATGCAATCAGGGCGGTGAGGGTTGGCATGAGCGACTTGCCGATGTCGGTTAGGGAATACTCTACGCGGGGAGGAACCTCTGGATAGACCTCACGATGAACGAGGTGACTCTGCTCGAGATTCTTCAGCGTCTGCGAAAGCATCTTTTGCGAACAGTCTGTCATCAGGCGACGCATCTCATTGAAACGAAGGATGCCAGTCTCGCTGACATGGAGCTGATAAAGCACCAACATCGACCACTTATCGCCAAAGCGGCTTATCACATTGCGTATCGGACACGCTAAATACTCTGCCTGTATATCTGCCATAACTATAGAATTTTCGGCAAAGGTAGCAAAAAGTTACCAACTTTCGACATTATACTATGTTAATCTGAGTTAAAGTGCATTTTGCGCGAGTGCGATGACATCCCAATTCCTACTTTTTGGTAACTATCCCACTAAAAAGTGCCTTCTTGCAAATGCTGTTTTTTCGTTGTAACTTTGCACTCGAAATCAAACAAATAGTATTCACAAATAAAACGAAAGAGCAATGAAAAATCTGACAAACAAAGAGAAGGCCATCGCACTGCTGAAGGCTATCGAGACTGGTGATAACGAGGCAATCGCCTATGTAAACGCAAACAAGTACAAGCAGCACAACCTCGGCGTGGCCGACGGCCTGGACGGCTTCGGCGCTGCACTGGCTCAGCTGGCCAACTATCCAGAGGCTGCCAAGGTGAACACCGTTCGTGCCTTTGAGGATGGTGACTATGTGATCCTGCAGACCGAGTACAACTTCTTCGGCCCCAAGGCGGGCTTCGACATCTTCCGCTTCGAGGACGGTCTCATCGTGGAGCACTGGGACAACCTGATGCCCTACGACGGAAAGCCTAATCCCAGTGGTCACACGCCTTTCGATGGCACTACTGAATTCACCGACTTCGACAAGACCGAAGAGAACAAGGCCATCGTGCGCGGATTCGTAGAGGACGTGCTGATGGGTAAGGCGCCTGAGAAACTGCCCAGCTACTACGACGGCAACAACTACATCCAGCACAACGTCAGCATTGCCGACGGACTTGACGGTCTGGGTGCAGCCCTCGCAGAGATGGCCAAGCAGGGCATCAAAATGGAGTACTTTATGATTCACAAGATCTTCGGCTGCGGCAACTTCGTGCTCAGCGTCAGCGAAGGAGCCTTCGCAGGCAAGCCCACCTCGTACTATGATCTCTTCCGCATCGCCGACGGCAAGATAGCCGAGCACTGGGACGTGATGGAGACTATCGCTCCAGAGGCAGATTGGAAGCACCAAAACGGTAAGTTTAACTTCTAATGGATAGAATAGAGAACATAAAACGTGTGATAGTGTATCTGCTGGCTGGCAAATATGGCGGTCAGCAGATACCTTCTGATCTTACAGCCTGCCAACGACTGATGCGAGTTGGGATGAATGTGTGGGAACCAAGGCCTGTTTACCAAGACATTCTTGATGCTCAGGATACTGAACTGGCATTGCAGCGCGAAGATAAAGGCGTGGTTAGCATCAACGGTGAGGGTCTGCAACTCTGGCAAGGTGACATCACTCGCCTGAAGGTTGATGCCATTGTGAATGCAGCGAATGCTCAGGCCTTGGGCTGTTGGTCACCGCTGCACAACTGCATCGACAACTGCATACATTCCGCAGCAGGAATACAACTTCGCAAGGAGTGTGCCGACATCATGCAGGGACGGCTACTGAAGACGGGCAAGGCCTTTATCACTCAGGGATATAACCTGCCTGCCAAGCACGTCATCCACACTGTAGGGCCGATTATTGAAAGTGGCTGTCCGTCGAAAGAGCAGGAGGAAGAGTTGGCACAATGCTACCGTTCGTGTCTCGACCTTGCCGAGCAGAACCATCTGGAGAGCATAGCCTTCTGCTGCATATCAACTGGTGTGTTCCATTTCCCTAATGAACTGGCTGCGCGGATAGCCGTCGAAAACGTCAAGGCTTACCCACGCAAGCACGTTAAGACAGTTGTGTTCAATGTATTCTTAGATAAGGACTATGATATCTACAAAAAATTTTTCTGAGCGCATCGCGGTGCTGAAACATCAGATAGCCGAGGCCGACAATGTGCTGATAGGAGCTGGCTCCGGTTTATCGTCAGCTGCAGGCATCGACTATGCAGGGACCGACTTCCGCCGTGAGTTCAAGGAATGGATTGAGCGCTACGGAATCACCGACCTCTACTCCTCGTCGTTCTATCCCTTCAGAACCGAGGAGGAACGCTGGGCTTACTGGGCCAAGCACATCTGGTTTGCCCGCTATCAGCCGGAGGCCAAGCCGCTCTACAAACAACTCTTAGAATTGGTAAAGGACAAAGATTACTTCGTCATCACTACCAATGTCGATGGACAATTCCAGAAGGCAGGTTTCGACACCACGAGAATCTTTGCCACCCAAGGCGACTACGCACTTTTTCAACCTGCCAGCGGCTATCCCAAAGAGACCTACGATAATAAAGAGTGGGTGATGAAGGTGCTGCCTGCCATAAAAGACTGTCGCATCCCCACCGAGCTAATTCCAACGACGCCAGACGGTCAGCCCGTAGCGATGAACCTGCGCTGCGACAACACTTTTGTAGAGGATGTCCACTGGCACCGCCAAGCCTCGCACTATAGCGATTTTGTACGTCGTGCCGCCGATAAGTGCCACCTGCTGTTGGAGTTCGGCGTGGGCTACAACACCCCCGTCATCATCCGTTTCCCTTTCGAGCAGATGGCCGCAAAACTGCCGAACACCACTCTTATCCGTTTCAACCGCGACTATCCGCAGCCCTCCATGCAGTTCCCCCACGATCGCTTCACCGCCTTCGCCGAAGACCTGTCACAAATCATGAATTATCTAACAAACGACGAAATAAAAGATGTTACAGAAAGCATTAGAATTCCTGCGTAAGCACAACGAAATCACGTTTGCCACCACCGACGGCACATCACCCAAACTCCGCATTTTCCAGATTATGCATCAGGAGGGTACCACGCTCTATTTCGCAACCTCGTCCAAGAAAGCCGTATGGCAAGAGTTGCAAGCCAATCCCAATGTGGAACTGTTGGCCTTTGCCGATAATATCTCTGTCCGCTGCTCAGGAATGGTCAGCTTCGATGTTAGAGATGATGTGAAGCAATGGATATATGATCATAATCCCGTCCTGCCCCGTCTCTACACCAGTTACGACCAACTGGAGTACTTCTGCCTGCCCATCGCAGATTTCGACTATTTTGACCTCACACCCACGCCACCCATCAACCAGCATTTCGACCTAATGAAAGGGACTGTAGATAAAGGCTATGTGGGTGAACGTTATAAAAATCGGTAATTCCAAATAATCATTAAATCCCAAGGTTAAATCAAACTACTTTGGGATTTTTTTCGTATATTTGTGCCATTATTTCACAAACTAAAACAAATACTATTATGAAGGTTTTAATTTTACAAGGCTCTCCGAGAGCAAATGGTAACACCGCATGGATGGCGGAAGAGTACAAGAAGGCTGCCGAGGCAGCAGGTCATGAGGTGACACTGGTGAATGTGGCCAAGAAGATAATTGCAGGCTGTCTGGCTTGCGAGTACTGTCATACGAAGGGCAATGGTGCCTGCATTCAGAAGGACGACATGCAAGAACTCTATCCTTTGATGAACGAGGCCGATGTGCTGGTACTGGCTGCACCTATCTATTACTTTACGCTCTGCGCCCAGATTCAGGCTCCTATCCAGCGTATATATTGCGTCAACAAGCCCGCTAACGTCAAGAAGATGGCGCTACTGATGTCATCCTATTCGCCTAACGTTTATGATGGAGCCACAGCCGAGTTCCGAGACATCTGCAACTACTGGCAGGTTGAGAACATTGGCTTTGTCTCTGCTAAGATTGACGAGCAGAAGACTGAGGAAACCAAGCAGAAGGTGGTAGCATTGGCTGGCAAGTTGTAGCTTTATGGATCGCAGTCAAGAAATCATCCGTACCAGTTGGATTGGCATCGCAGCTAACGTTCTGTTGGCAGGCTTCAAGGCCGCAGTGGGCATTCTGGCCAGCAGTGTGGCCATCGTAATGGATGCCGTCAACAACCTGAGCGATGCGCTGTCGAGCGTCATCACTATCGTAGGCACCAAACTCTCCCAGCGGCCACCAGACCATAAGCATCCCTTCGGCTTTGGGCGCATCGAGTATTTCAGTGCCATCATCATTGCCGTCATCGTGCTGTCGGCAGGTATCACCTCGCTCATCGAGTCGGTGAAGAAAATCTTTGACCCAACGGAGCCGGAATATACAACAACTACGCTTGTAGTTATCGTAGTGGCTATAGTGGTAAAGCTCATCCTCGGCCAGTACGTTAAGAAGAAGGGCGAGCAACTAAAGAGCGACGCGCTGATAGCCTCTGGCTCTGATGCGCTGTTCGATGCCGTCATCACGCTGGCTACGCTCATCTCAGCAGGTGTCATGCTGTTGTGGGGTGTGTCGCTTGATGGCATTCTGGGTGCACTGATTTCCCTCGTTATCATCAAGGCTGGTATAGAGATGCTGGCCTCGCCCGTCAATGAACTATTAGGAACAAGTATCTCAGCAGAACTAACCAATCAGATAAAGAAAGAGGTATCCGACTTTGAGGGCGTACATGGCGTATTCGATTTGATACTGCATAACTACGGCCCTGACGTGAAGATCGGCTCACTGCACATTAACGTCTATGATACGATGTCGGCATACGACATTCACGGTCTGACGCGACGGATTTCCATACAGATGATGGAGCAACACGGCATCATTATGACCATCGGAGTCTATGCCGTTGCTACGGGCGAGAACCGCCGAGCCGAGTTGCAGTCGAAAGTGATGCAGACGCTCGCTGCCCACAAGGATATTGTTCAGGTACACGGCTTTTACTATACAGAGAAAGACAAATATCTCTCCGTAGATGTCGTGCCAGATATCTCCGTTCATGACGATGCCGCCTTTGTCAGTCAACTCACCACAGAACTTCAGCCGTTAGTCCCCGGCCAGCAGGTTGTCATCGTGGTGGATCATAACTATAGCGAATAATGAAACTAAAACAAATACTGATATGAAGAAAAAGATCATGATTATCGACGGCGGGCCAAGAAAAGGCATGAACACCGCACAAATGGAAGAAGCATTCGCCAATGGTATTAAGTCAGTAAGTCCTGATATTGAGGTAAGGATCGTGCGCCTCTATGACATTGACTACAAGGGGTGCCGCTCTTGTATGGCATGTAAGTTGAAAGGCAAGCCCAGCAATATCTGCGTGTTCAAGGACGACCTGAAACCAGTGTTGGAGGAAATCGCTTATGCCGATGGACTTGTGCTAGCGTCGCCGATATACATGGGTGAGACAACCGGCGAACTGCATTCGTTCATGGAACGATGGACGTTTCCGTGGCTGTCGTATAAGGACTACAGTAACACCTGTCCCAAGCACATGCCAGTGGTGGCCATCTACACGATGAATGCCTCACCAACTCAGATGGATTTTGTGGAGAAAGGTGTTGGCATGAGCGAATGGGTGATTCAAATGACAATGAAGGATTTCACACGCATCTGTGCCTGCAACACCTATCAGGTGAAGAACTACGACCGCTATGAATTCGCCCCCAATCAGGCAGAAATGAAACAGGCCTGGAAGAATGCCCACTGGGAGGAAGACTTGCAGAAGGCCTTTGATGCCGGTAAGCGGATGGCTGAGAAAGTCCTGTCGTGAGTACGAATTGGAGTATGCTATAAATGCGAAGGACTTTTTACTTCCCCAAGAACTCTGAGGGCGTGATGCCGACGATGCGCTTGAAGAGACGGGTGAAATGATGGGGGAAGTCGAAGCCGAGGAGGCGGGAGGTCTCGCTGATGTTGTGGCCGTTCATCAGCAGGCTCTTGGCCTGATTGATGACGTAGTCGTGGATGTAGCCGATGGCCGTGCCACCCGTTGCCTTGTGGACGATATCGCCGAAATAACGGGGCGAATAGGCCAGTTCTGAGGCGCAATAGGTGACGGTAGGCAAACCGTGCGATAGTTGTCGGCCCTCGCGGAAATATTGTTCCAGCAAGGCGTGGAACCGTTTCAGGATGTCGTGGCTGCCCTTATCCTCCTGTGACAGTTGGCGCAGGTAGATACGGTTGCAGTATTCCAGTATCAGACGCAGGTAGCCCAACAGAATGTTGCGGAGCGACGGCGAATCCTCGTTCGCTTTCATCTCCCCTCGCATCTGTATGAGCAGTTGCGTGATGGAGAGCCATTCCGACGGTTCCATCCGCAGCGAGTCCGTATAGAAATAGGAGAAATACAGATACCGCTCCATCTGTCGTTCCAGGTCGGTGCCGTGCAGCAGTTCGGGCGACCACAGCAACACCCAGCCACTCAGCGAAATCAGTTCACCGTTATCCTCCAGACCGCCAAGCTGTCCCGGTGCTACAGCAATGATCGAGCCGTCGCTCACCTGCAGCGTCTTCATGCCGTATGAGAGAATCCTTGGAAACTGTCGCTGGATGAAGAGTCCGTACACCCCGTAGTTGTTCAGGCTATGACGGAATGGCGACACCTCGTCGTAGCTGATGATGCTGACCAACGGATGCAGCTCGGGCGCATTCACATATCGCGCATAGTCGTTGGGGCTTTCTATTCTCAGAATCTTCTTCATTTCGAGGGCAAAGATACCAAAAATCTAGCAATATTAGCATGTAAAGGTATAAAAATTATAAATAAACAACCTAAATCTGCGAAATTGGTAGATATTCCGCTAATTTGTGTAATACCTATATAAAATAATGTGCGTACCTTTGCAGCGGATTTCAGAAACAACTTAAAAACGAAAGAAATATGTTAGGTAACTTTACATTTCACAATCCCACGAAACTGATTTTTGGAGAGGACGCATTAAACAACCTGAGTGATGAACTGAAGAACTACGGTAAGAAGGTGATGCTGGTCTATGGCGGAGGCAGCATCAAGCGCAACGGCATCTACGACGCGGTGATGGCCGAGCTGAAGAAGGCCGGCAGTGAGGTGGTGGAGCTGGGCGGCGTAATGCCTAACCCCACCATCGAGAAGGTGCTGGAGGGTGCCCGCTTGGCCCGTAAGGAGGAGGTGGACTTCATCCTCGGCGTGGGCGGTGGCTCGACTGTGGACTACTGCAAGGCGGTGGCCGGAAGCGCCTGGTTCGACGGCGACCCCTGGGAATATTACTTCAAGAACTGGCAGCCGATGACGTGCCGCTGGATTCCAGTGGGCTGCGTGCTGACGATGGCAGGCACAGGCTCTGAGATGGACAGCTGCTCGGTCATATCGAGCCACTCTGAGAACCGCAAGATGTTCTACAACTTCCGCAACCCCGACTTCGCCATCCTCAATCCGCGCTTCACGTTCACCGTGCCCAAGTACCAGATGGTGGCGGGCATCTACGACATCATGAGCCACATCCTGGAGCAGTATCTCTCAGGCACCGATGACAATACAAGCGACTACATCGCCGAGGGTCTGATGCGCTCGCTCATCGTGAGCAGTCGCAAGGCACTGGTCAACGCCGAGGACTACGAGGCGCGCTCGAATATCATGTGGACAGCGACGTGGGCGCTGAACACGCTCATCGACCGCGGCAAGGCTACTGATTGGATGGTTCACATGCTGGGTCAGGCCGTCGCCGCCTATACCGATGCCACCCACGGACACACGCTCGCTGCTGTCAGTGGGGGCTACTACCGTCTGCTCATCAGCAAGTCTGCGGATGCCGTCGCCAAGTTCAAGCGGCTGGCCACCAATGTATGGAACGTTTCTGCCGAGAGTAAGACCGACGAGCAGGTGGCCATCGAGGGTCTGGAAACGATGGAGCAGTGGATGCGCGAGCTGGGCCTGGCTATGAACATCACCGACTGCGGTGCCAAACTGGCGCAGATCGAGGGTATGGCCGATGCCTGCCCCATCTGTCAGGGCGGCTACTACATCCTCTCGCGCGACGAAGTGATTGATGTGTTAAAGAAGAGTTTGTAATGAAGCAGATACTATTGTTACTGACGGCAATGCTGCTAACTTGCTGCTCAAAGGACAGCGAGGTACAGGCACAAACAACTGCAAACAATACAGGAAAGGTGTTGGTGGCCTATTTCTCGTTCACCAACAACACCAAGGGCATTGCAGAGAAACTGGCCGAGGTGACTGGTGGCGACATCTACCGCATCACGCCAACTGAAGCCTACGGCAGTGAGAACAGCAACTACTACGATGAGACGACGAGAGCTTATCAAGAACAGTATGGGCCTGCCAGCGCACGTCCTGCCATCGAGGAAACTCTCGCCAATACTGACTATGACGTAGTGCTGCTGGGATTCCCCATCTGGTATGGTAAAGTGCCAAGGCTGATACTGACGTTCCTCGACAAGTATGGGTTCGAAGGTAAGACCGTCATCCCCTTCTGCACCTCAGGCAGCAGCGGTATCTCGGCTGCGGAAAACGAATTGCATAACACATATCCAGGCATCAACTGGAAGGCAGGGGCGAGGCTGAACGGAAAGTCGAAGGCAGAACTCAAGGAGTGGTTCGACTCCTTCGGGCTGACCTTCAATAATCAAGATGCTACGATGTCAGATAAGATGTATATCACCATCGATGGCAGCCAGACGCTGACGGCCACGCTCGCTGACAACACTTCTGCACAGGCACTGATGGAGGCTCTAAAGCAAGCTCCCATTACCTACGAGGCCCATGACTACGGCGACTTCGAGAAGGTGGGGCCGCTGGGGCAGTCATTCCCTGAGAACAACGAGAGCATCACCACCGAGCCGGGCGACATCATTCTCTATCAAGGATCGAACCTCTGCCTTTATTACGACACGAACACGTGGACGTTTACCCGTATTGGAAAAATCGAAGGCAAGACACAGGCTGAGCTGAAGCAGATCCTAAAGGCCGGGCAAGGGAACATCACCGTCACGCTGTCGCTCAGCAATTCGACTGGCATCAGCAACGTTCGCTCTGATTCAGAAAGCGAAGTTTACTATTCTCTTAACGGTCAGCGAGTAGAGAATCCATCGAAAGGGATTTATATTAGAAAAGGTAAAAAGATTATCTTATGACGATACAGGAATTTAGGGATTACATGGCCTCTGGCAAGCCTATTGAAGGCGGGTCAGAGGTTCACATGATGTTTCACAAGCTTTCCCAAGAGGCTTTGCAGATTACGGCAGAGATTAATGGCAAGTATCACACGCCAGAGGAGTTGCACGACCTGCTTGAACAGCTTTGGGGACGCGAGGTGCCGAAAAGCGTAGGCATGTTCCCACCGTTCCATACCGACTGCGGAAAGAATACCGTGGTTGGCGAGCGCGTCTTTATCAACATGGGTTGCAAGTTCCAGGATCAGGGCGGCATCACCATAGACGAAGGTGCACTCATCGGCCATAATGTCGTGCTTGCTACGCTCAACCACATGCTTGAACCAAGCAAGCGGGCAGGAATGACACATGCACCCATCCACATCGGCAAGAACGTATGGATTGGTGCAAACGCCACTGTGCTGGCTGGCGTAACTATCGGCGATGGTGCAGTGGTAGCAGCCGGTGCCGTCGTGACAAAGGATGTCGAACCCAATACAGTCATCGGCGGTGTCCCTGCCAAAGTGATTAAGAAGATTGAAGTCAAATAATAAACAAAGGTATGAGGCAAAGAATAACGTTCATCGCACTGCTGTTTGCAGCAATGATACAGGCTCAGGGCGTGATAGATGTGCATAGTCACATCATCACCTCTGAGTTTGTGTCGGCTTTGGAAAACGAGGGCAGACTAATGGACGAGGGATTCCCCTTGCCGAAATATGACGTGGAGAATCACCTGAAGTGGATGGACGAGGCGGGCATTGAGACATCGGTGCTGACGCTGGCGGCGCCACAGCCGACATCAGCGGAAGTGGTACGCAAGACCAACGAGGCCGCTGCCCGCATCAAGAAGGAGCATCCAGGGCGATTCCTGTTCTGTGCCGCCCTGCCACTATCAGATGTGCAGAAAGCCATCGACGAGGCAAAGTATGCGCTCGACGTACTGAAGGCCGACGGCATCAAGTTGGCTACTAATGTGGAGGGGCAGTATCTGGGTGCACCAGAACTCGACACGCTGTTCGCGTTCCTCAACGAGCGTAAGGCGGTGGTGATTCTGCATCCGCATCGCCCTGAACCAGTGAACAAGCAGGTGATGACGCAGACACCGCTGGCCATGCAGGAATACCTTGCTGAGACCACCCGTGCCGTAACGAACATGATCAGTCGTAATGTGCTGGCCCGCTATCCACAAGTAAAGGTGGTCGTACCCCATTGCGGAGCCTATCTGCCGCTGGCCGTGCCACGCATGAAGTCGCTGACACCCGTAATGCAGGCGAACAAGATGGTGGGCGAGATAGACTGGAAGGCGAACCTCCGCGCCCTGTACTACGACCTCGCTGGCGCACACTCGCCTGAGACCATCCACATGATGCTCACTATTACCTCGCCCGACCACTTGCTCTACGGTTCGGACTTTCCTTACGTGCAGCCGCAAGTGCTCACCCAGAGCCTCGCCCGTATGAAGGACTATCTCTCGAAAGAGCCTGACCTCATACCGTACAAGGATATGATTCTCAGTCGCAATGCGAAGTGGCTGTTTGGACAGTGCATAGATAAGCCTACCGCCGACGTGTCTCATGCCAATACGATGCTCTATCGTTTGGCTGAAATCGAGGTGCATCCTCAATACTTGAAGGAATATCTTGCGGCTGCAGCAGAGATTCAGAAAGCAAGCCTCGCCGAGGAGCCTGGCGTGGTATGTCTGTTCCCAACACAAACCAAGGAGGACTCTACACAGATTCGTATCCTCGAAATCTATGCCTCGCAGCAGGCTTACGAGCATCATATCAAGACCGAACACTTCCAGAAGTATAAGCAGGGAACACTCCACATGGTGAAGCAACTAAAGCTGAACGACCTTCAGCCGCTTACACCAGAGACCGTCAACAGAATATTCAAACGTACAAATTAAGCTATATGGAATACGTAAAACTTGGAAACTCCGACCTGCGGGTATCGCGCATCTGCCTGGGATGCATGGGATTCGGCGACCCTACTATCGGACAGCATTCATGGACAATAGGCGAAGAACCTACGCGTGAGATAATACGCCGCTCGCTCGACCTTGGTGTGAACTTCTTCGACACAGCCATTGCCTATCAGCTCGGAACGTCAGAGCAGTACGTGGGACGGGCGCTGAAGAATATGGCCAAGCGTGAGGATATGGTAGTAGCCACCAAGTTCCTGCCTCGCCGAGACGAGGAGATTGCCGCTGGCATCAATGGCCGTCAGCACGTGATGAACAGCATCGACACCAGTCTGGAGCATCTGGGCATGGACTACGTGGATCTTTACATCTACCATATCTGGGACTACAAGACTCCCGCCGAGGAAATCCTTGAAGGCATGAACGATGTGGTGCGTGCAGGCAAGGCTCGCTATATCGGCATCGCCAACGTGTATGCCTACCAACTGGCAAAGATGAATGCTTTGGCAGAAAAGAACGGCTGGGCGAAGTTCATCAGCGTGCAGAACCACTACAACCTGATTATGCGTGAGGAGGAGCGCGAGATGCAGCCGTTGTGCCGTGAGGACAATATCGCACAGACACCCTATAGCGCACTGGCCTCGGGCAAACTGGCGAAGCGCCTAGGCGAAACGTCGCTGCGACAGGAGAAGGATGCGTTCATGCACTTCAAATACGATGCCACCGCCGAGCAGGACAACCGCATCGTGGAGCGCGTGGTGGAACTGGCAAACCGCTACGGTGTGGAGATGACACAGGTGTCGCTGGCCTGGCTCCTGACGAAAGTAGAATCACCCATTGTTGGCGCTACCAAACTGCACCACATCGAGGGAGCCGTGAAGTCACTCGACCTGCACCTGACAGCCGAGGACATCGCCTATCTGGAAGAGACATACGTGCCCCACAACCTCAGCGGTGTGATGGCAGTAAACAAGCCTACGATGAGTGAAGAGCCCGTGTGGGTGACAGCAAGGAGAAATAAGTAAATAAAAGTATGAAGAAAATAATAACACTAATAGTAATACTATTGACTATGGTAACTGTACAAGCACAGACGCTGACGGAGCGTCAAAAGGGATTGGCAGCATGTGCCTGCCTGATGGCACAGGGTGATTTGGTGCGACTGGAACCAGCAGTAAGGCAGGCTCTCGATAATGGTGTAACCATCAACGAACTGAAGGAAGCTTTCTCGCAGCTTTACGCCTATACGGGATTCCCGCGAAGCCTGAATGCGCTGGGCGTATTGAGTAAGGTACTGGAGAACAAGAAGCCTGAGTGGCAGGAGGGCAAGCCCTGGAAACGTCCTGCCGAGTGGGAGGATGCCCGCAAGGCCTACGAACTGGGCGTGAAGAACCAGACGCAGCTATCAGGCCGTCCGTTCGACTACGATTTCTGTCCGCAGGATGACTACTATCTGAAGTCGCACCTCTTTGGTGACATTTTCGCTGGTGACCAGCTTACAAATGCCGACCGCGAGATAGTGACCGTTGCAGCCCTGAGTGGTCTCGAAGGTGTAGCCCCGCAGTTGTCTGCCCACAAGAAGGGTGCTGTAAACATGGGCAACCCGCAGGAACTCGTGGATGAACTATGTGCCTGGCTCGACAGCGAAGGCTATACCTTGCGCAGCAAGTGGCCGAAGGGCGAACCAAACACGGGCTATGCCAAGTATTTCATCGGCAGCAGTTACTTAGCCAACGTGGGCGGTGGTGTAATGAACGTCACCTTCGAGCCTCGCTGTCGAAACAACTGGCACATTCACCACAAACAGGTGCAGATACTTATCTGCGTCGCCGGTCGTGGTTGGTATCAGGAATGGGGCAAGGAACCGCAGAAGATGACTCCCGGCACAATCATAGCCATCCCTGCCGAAGTGAAACACTGGCACGGCGCCGCCAAAGACTCTTGGTTCCAACATCTGACGTATCATAAGGATGTATTAGAAGGTGCCAGCAACGAGTGGTTAGAGCCTGTGACGGACGAGATATATAACAAACTACAATAGCATTTCCAAATTAAATATAAATCCCAAGGCAAAAATACTCTGCTTTGGGATTATTTTCATATCTTTGCAACCAAAAACAAACTACAAACAATCATGAAACTAAAACTAATGATGACGCTTTGCTTTGCTCTGTTGACTATGGTCGGGCAGGCACAATTACAAGTCAACGGCACTACGGGTACGCCGCTGGGCGGCTTTGGCTGTGGTGGCGTGAAGTTCGATGCCAATACGGGACTGTTTGCTGTGATGACAACCCCGCCAGCCGATGCGTACGATTTTCAATTGATGAAAGAGCCACGGCTGGAATTGACCGTAGACGGACATCGCATGGAAAGGCTACAGGCCAAGAAGACTTCGGATAATAGGGCCGACGATGATGCTATCTGGCCGTTGCACCGCGTGAACTTAGCGGGAATCGATGGCGTGGAAGTAACGATGACGGGCTACTCACCTCTGGATTGCGATGATAATCAGAACATGCATCTGCCATACGCTCTCTATGAGGTGACACTGAGGAATATATCTACGAAGCCTCACTCGGTAGACTTCCATTTCGTCTGGACGGAAGATGCTACGACATGGTGCCTGCTCGATGAGGGCCAGCGGGCTGTGCTGCTTCAGCCTAACGAACAGCATCGCATCAAGTATGTGCTGGCGTGGTATAACCGTGAAGATCCGGAACTGGGACACTATATGAATCTCTACAGCAATCCGCGCGACATAGCCCATCATGGTCTGAAGGTGTTCGATCGTTTGAAGGGGAACGCCGAAAGAATGGTGAACGGCATGCGCGGCTCGAATCTGCCCCATTGGCTGCAGAACCAAACGTTGAACACGCTGTCGGCCTGTGTGCTCAATGGCATGTACAAACGTGATGGCCGTCTGGCATTCGCCGAAGGACAGTGGACCTGCTTCGGCACGATGGACCAGATGTGGCTGGCGCGTCACGTGTTCTACCAACTGTTGCCCGACTATGCGTGGCAGGAACTCTCCTACTGGGCACGCACGCAGATGAAGAACGGACAGATACACCACGACTGCAACAAGATGGATGTGGGCAGCGACCGTGCCCGCCGCTATCTGCTCTGTCCTTGGGACGATACGGAACATCAGGACTACCGTGACGTGCAGAAATGGGTAGACCTCAATGCAGGATTCATCATCTCTGTCTATGAGGCTTATCGCGCCACAGCCAATCGCGAGAGGTTTCTCAGCCTCTGGCCCAACGTCAAGCGCGCTGCCGAGAAAATGCTGCAACAAGTGCGTGAACTGGGCAACCAAAAATATCCCTACACCTTCGATGGTTCAGAGAATAGCTACGATGCTGGCGGAACCCCTGACCCCTACAACGCCAATATCTCGGCCCTGGCATACCGCATCGTAAGTGAACTGGCTCGTGAGACTGGCGAAGAAGACGTGGCCCGACGCTATGACGAGGCATACGAAACGGTACGACGTTCGTTTGCGCAGCGGTATATCATCGACCGCGACAACATGATGGGCAAGCATTGCGAGAACGTCTTTACGGGGCAGCAGATGTCACTCCACCTGCAAATGGGAGAAATATGGAATGAGGCTGAAACCGACAGTGTCTTGTCGCGCTTGGAGCGATACTATTACCCGCGCTATTGGGGCCTTGGCTATCCCGCTGGCACCTACGACGAATGGACACCTTATTTGTTGATACACTACGGTGGTTTGTTGCTGAACACAGGACGTGTCGATGACTGGCTGGCATTGCAAAAGGATGCATACGAGCGGCAATACATGGATCGTGAGCGCGTTTTCGACCATCCGCTCAACGTGCTGCCAGTCGTCAAGAAACCCCGCTGGACATCGCGCAACATCAAAAGCAAGAAGCAATACATCAGCATACCCTCCCTCTGGCGCAACTATACCGACATCGTAGGCTTCCACCGCGATGCCCGCACGGCTGAGGTTTGGCTCACCCCAATCCTGCTGCCTGAAATGGGTGGACGGTTGGACAAAGGCTATTTCTTCTGCCCTGAGACCGACGGCACCATCGACTATCAGGAAACAGCAGATGGAGCAGTTATCACACTACGTACCACAGAGCCGATGAACATCAAATCCATCCATCTGGCCGACAAGTTTGAGGGAAAGGTAGTAGTAAGCGTAGGCGATCGCAAATGCAAGGTGGAACGTAAAGGAACGGGCTATGCCAAGGAACTCGTTGTTCGGTGGAAGGGCATGTCCACTTCCGAAGGTCTGCGCATCGAAGTGAAAGGCAAGCGCATCGCTAAACCCATCTATACCCCAACCCGTCCCGATCGTGACTTCAGCGAGGCATTCAAGCTGAGCGACCTGTCGCCGTTTGAACCCATGCCTGCCGTAAAGGCCGACAAACAGGCAGGAACGGAGAAGGTCAAAACCGCTGAAGGAGCTGAATACCTCACCTCGTGCAACAACTTCGACTATTTCCAATTCTCCAACGTCGATTTCGCCCGTGGTGGCACTACCTATGTGGTCTTTCGCATACGCACTACCTTCAGCGACTCCGAGTTAGAGGTGGTGCTCGACGACACTGCTGGTCAGGTCGTTGGTTCCTACAAGCTCTCCTCCACTAATGGCGAATGGCGCGAGGTGGAGTTTCCCATCCAGAAGATTACGAAGGTACACAACGTCATTCTGCGCTTCTTCGGCTCCCGTTCCGAGAGTCTGATGGATGTGGAATGGGTAAAATTTCGATGATATATGATGAAAAGGGGATGGTTCCGTCTGTGCCTTTTAGGGCTGCTCTCTGTGCTTGAACTGACAGGCATAGAGGCACAGACCATGAAGCAACTACAGCGTTTATGGCAGGAACCTACGCAGGAATATCGGATGAAGACGTGGTGGTTCTTCAGCTACGAACAGACAACGGATGAAGGTATCATCGCTGACGTGGAAGCACTTAGGGATGCTGGTTTCGGCGGTGTGGTTTATTATGACCAGAATCATGCCAAGAATGCAAAAGCGCAGGGTGCCGAGGAAGCCTTTTCGCCAGAATGGTGGCGGCACCTGCGATTGGCTGCTACCGAGGCGAAGCGAGCTGGACTGTCGTTTGAGCTGAACATCTCCAACGGTTACTGTGCAGGAGGCAGATGGATTGACCCAGAGCACGCCATGCAACGGGTGACCTCTGCCGAGGCTATTGCTACGATGGGCAGCGATGGTCAGTGGATGATTGAGAGTGGCGACACGGTTATTAGCGGTCCTGAAGGCTACGTCCGCGATATTGCATTTATAGTTATTCCGTATAAAGATGATGGAAAGATGCGCCATATCACAGCCCGATACAATGCCAAGGGCAAGGGACGTAATGGAGCGATGCAAAAGCCCGATTCTTCACTATTCACTATTCACTCTTCACTTTTTACAGGCTATGGTTTCGAGACCCTTCCTGACATCGGTACACTTCAGGTAAGCGATGACAGTACGATGTGGCGTGACGTGGTGACACTCCAGCCGATGTATCGCAGTCAGGGTGGCTTCTTTGTGCGCACCAATGCTTTCCCTGCTACGGAAGGGCGATACTGGAGAATCAATTATACGAGCGACACGAAACTAAAGGAATGGCATGTGGGGAGTACGCCCAAACTCGATCGTTGGGAAGAGCGTGCAGCCCTGCAAAGCGACTTCGCAGAAGGAGAACTCACGCCGACATACGACACAGACGAAATCATCCACCCCATCAGCATGAAAGACGTTCAGGTAGGACAAAAAGTACGTCTGTTGCGATTGGCCGCTGTACTGACGGGTGCCAAGTCGAAGCACGGACGCCAGAACCTGTTGGGCTATGAGTGCGACAAACTGTCGGAGGAGGCAGCCAACCTGCATTGGGACAGCTACATTCAAGTGCTGCTCGACTCGCTACCTCGTGGTGCCGTCAGCGGCATTACGATGGATTCGCACGAGGGCGGCTCACAGAACTGGACGCCACGAATGCTCGACGAGTTCCGTCAACGTCAGGGCTACGACTTCACACCCTATCTGCCCACGCTGGCAGGCTACATCGTGGAGTCGACAAAGCGGACGGAGCAGGTGCTCTACGACTATCGCCAAACTATCGCCCAGCTCATTCAGGAGAAATACTTCGGAACTTTCCAACGGCGTGCCTCCGAGCAAGGTCTCACCTTTACGGCACAGGCCATCGGCAATGCGCTCTGCATCACGGGCGATGCCATCAGCGTGAAGCAGGCGGTGGAAAAACCGCAGGGCGAATTCTGGACCTACCAACAGCAGGGCGCCTACGACGTAAAGGACTGCTCCAGTGCTGCCCACCTCTATGGCAAGCCTATCGCTTCGGCAGAGGCAATGACGGACTGCGAGTATCGTCACACTCCCGCTGACCTACATCGTGTGGCCAGCATCGCCTTTTCGATGGGTGCACAGGAGTTTGTGGTCTGCGCCACGCCCCATATCCCGTATGTTGCGCCTGAGTCGCAACCCTACGTCGCTGGTCGCGAATATGCTATCAACCGCAGCAATCCCCGTTGGGAGCAGATGAAAGCTGTATGGCAGCAGGCTGCCCGTTCGATGGTGATGCTGCGTCAAGGCAAGGCCGCCCCTGATGTGCTGATATTCCTTGGCGACGACGTCCCCATCAAAACCATTACCAGCTGTCTGCCCAATGGCATCGACGATCTGGACTGGGATGTCTGTACGGGCGATGCCCTGAAACATCGGCTACAGGCAAAAGACGGAAGGCTTGTTACGCCAGACGGCATCGCATACAAAGCCCTGCTGATAGCCGACAAAGCTCATATCAATGCAGAGTCGCAGGCTCAGATAGATGCATTCAGCAAGGCTGGCGTGCCGATACTCCGCTCAGGCGAAAGCATCGTTCGTCCCTTGGAGATTCTTACGCAGCGGGAGTCCGTTGCCCATACCCATAGAAAGACTGATGATGGTGAACTCTTTTATCTGGCCAATCTCGAAGACACTGCAACCACTATCCGTTTCCGTCTACAAGATAAGCCAAAGAAGATAAATGTATGGCATAATCTCACAGGTCGTCGCCACACGCTCAAAAGCAATAACGATGGAGCTTATACTCTGAAACTCCACCCCAGCGAATCCGTATTTCTAACCTATGCTGTTCAATGAGAAATATCAAAATCCGTAATTCTGGTAATTCTTTCCAAGATTTGGGTAGTCGGTGTGTCAGAAATAGTGCGTACCTTTGCGCCCTGTAAACAGGTCGCGATTCTGGCGGCGCCTCGGCATAGTTCTTTGCAGAGCAAAGCGGCAGAGCCGAGCGCAAACGAGTTTGACTCTGCTCTCGGCTTGCACAGAATTGCAGACGAATTATAACGAAGAGAAATATATAAAGAATTGTAAAAAGGTAATCTTATGAAACGAGTTATTGTGATTTCTACGAGCCTGCGTCGCGGTTCAAACAGCGACATGCTCGCTGATAAGTTTGTGGAAGGTGCTAAGGCTACCGGAAACGATGTTGAGAAGATTTCGCTTGTTGGCAAGAATATCCAGTTCTGCAAAGGTTGTTTGGCTTGTCAAAAGCTGGGCCAATGTGTCATCAATGACGATGTGAACGACATCATGGCAAAGGTGTTACAGGCCGATGTCATCTGCTGGGCTACCCCCATCTACTATTACGAGATGAGCGGGCAGATGAAGACTCTCATAGACCGCATGAACGCTATGTATGAGTTGGACTACCAGTTCCGTGATGTCTATCTGTTGACCACCGCAGCCGAGGACGAAGAGCAGACTCCGAAGCGTGCAGAGGCTGGTCTGACGGGATGGATTGACTGTTATCCGAAGTCGCGTCTTGTAGGTACTCTCTTCTGTGGCGGTGTGAATGATGCCCGTGAGATTGAGGGCAATGCCAAACTGCAGGATGCATACGAATTGGGAAAGAACATATAAACGAAAGGATATGAAAAAAGTATTATTTGCCGCAATGCTGATGAGCGGAATGCTCACGGCTTGCACAATGAAAGATAACAAACAAACTACAAACGAAGATATGAATACAACATTGCAACTGACTCAGGAGTGGGACAAGGTGTTTCCACAGAGCGACAAGGTGACTCACGAGAAAGTGACATTCAAGAACCGCTTCGGCATCGAACTCGCAGCGGATTTGTATACCCCCCTCAATCCCCCCGAAGGAGGGAAGTTTGCGGCCATCGCTTGTAGCGGTCCCTTCGGTGCCGTGAAGGAGCAGTCGAGCGGCCTCTATGCGCAGACGCTGGCTGAGCGCGGATTTCTAACCATCGCTTTCGACCCCAGCTACACGGGCGAGAGTGGTGGCGAACCTCGCTATGTATCTTCCCCTGACATCAATACGGAGGATTTCTCGGCGGCGGTGGATTACCTCATGACGCGCGACGACGTGAACCCTGAGCGTGTGGGTATCCTCGGCGTGTGCGGATGGGGAGGCATAGCCCTCAATGCGGCGGCACTCGATCCGCGTATCAAGGCTACCGTGGCTACGACGATGTACGACATGAGCCGTGTGTCGCAGAACGGCTATCACGACGACGGCGACAGCAAAGAGGCTCGCAACGCCATGCGCAAAGCCCTGGCCGAGCAACGACTGAAGGACTATCAGAGCGGCTCCTACGAGCGTGCAGGAGGTGTGGTGGAAGACCCAACCAACATGCCGTGGTTCGTTCAGCAGTATCACGCCTACTACAAGACAAAGCGCGGCTACCACGAGCGCAGTCTTAACTCCAACGAGGGTTGGAACAAGACATCCGCCCTGCCCTGGCTTAACGCAGGTTTCCTCAAGTTCACCAACGAGATTGACAATGCCGTCCTCATCCTGCACGGCGAGAAGGCCCACAGCCGCTATTTCGGCATCACCGCCTACGAAAACATGACGGGTGCAAAGATTGATTTGCAGGGACAGGACGAGAACCTGCAGCCCCTCAATGCACCGCTTGCCGAGCCGTTCACCGTCAACCGTGGCAACAAGCAACTCTACATCGTCCCCGGTGCCACCCATTGCGACCTATACGATGGAGGCGAGCACAGCTACATCCCCTTCGACAAGCTAGCTGTTTTCTTCAACGACAATTTGAAATGACCAACAAAAGAATTATCCAAATAGACAGCGTTGATGCGTACAACAAACTGTACGGATGGGAGACGCTGCACCCGCTGGTGACGGTGGTGAACCACGCCAATCCGATGGCCAGCGACCTGAATCACTCGCGGCTAAACTACGGCCTGTATGCGCTGTTCCTGAAGCAGGATGACGGCTGTTCGATACGCTATGGGCGCGAGAAGTACGACTATCAGGAAGGCACTGTGGTGAGTTTCAAGCCCGGTCAGGTGGTCGAGGTGGAGTGGGACGAGAGCCATCCCATGCCACCCTCACGCGGACTGCTGTTCCATCCCGATTTGCTCTACGGCACGCAGTTGGCTCGCCGCATCAACGACTACACGTTCTTCGATTACAACCAGCGCGAAGCCCTGCACCTCTCAGAGCGTGAGCAGCACATGGTGGTGGAACTGTTCGACAGAATTGAGGAAGAACTGCAACACCCCATCGACCGCCACTCTCAGACGCTCATCACCGATGCCATCGGCCTGCTCTTGGACTACTGCATGCGCTACTACGACCGTCAGTTCATCACGCGCCATAAGGTGAACAGCGACATCCTCACTGCCTTCCATCAGCAGCTGCGTGAGTACTTCGTCAGCGGCCACCCTGAGCGTCATGGTCTGCCCACCGTAGCATACTTCGCCGACAAAGCCTGTCTGTCGCCCAACTACTTCGGCGACCTTATCAGCAAGGAAAGTGGCACCACTGCCCAGCGCCACATCCAGGATGCCGTTGTAGAGCGTTCCAAGCAACTGCTCGTCGAGACCCGCCTGCCCGTCAATGAAATCGCCTACCAACTCGGCTTCGAATATCCGCAACACTTCTCGCGCCTCTTCAAGTCTCGGATGGGTATGACTCCAAATGAATATCGAGAGCAGCGAGAGCAAAGACACATGCTCGCATGATGTCTCTGCCGAGTCGCGATACGATATCGCTGAAAGCAATACAGATTAACAGCGTAAATAACTGATGAACAAACTACTTACTACACTACTCCTGTTACTGCTGACGATGACTGTCGGCGCACAGCAAACTTCCAAACCACGAGTATTAATCTCTACCGACATCGGCGGTACCGACCCAGACGACAACCAGTCGTTGGCTCACTTGCTGATGTACTCCGAAAAGTTCGACCTCGAAGGACTCGTTTCGTCTCCGTCGTTCGGCGATGGCAGTACGAGTGAAATCTACAGGATGATTGATGTCTATGAGAAAGATTTGCCCAAGCTGAAAAAGCATGTAAAAGGGTTGATGAAGCCAAAAGAGTTGCGCAAATTAGTGAAGCAAGGGCGCACAGACGAACTGCCACCATGCGGTTATGGTGATCCTACGGAGGGTAGCGAATGGATAGTGATGCAAGCTCGCAAAAACGACCCTCGTCCGCTTTATGTGTTGGTGTGGGGCTGTCTGGAAGATGTTGCGCAGGCTCTGCACGACGCGCCAGACATTGCGTCGAAGATTCGCGTCTACTGGATTGGCGGACCAAACAAGAAGTGGGGTGTCAATGGCTATTGCTACATCATCGAGCACTTCCCCGATCTGTGGATGATTGAGAACAACACGACGTATCGCGCCTTCATCTACGACTCGAAGAACCAGGACAAGTACAATATGGGATTCTTCGAGACCTTCATTAAGGACAGCGGACATCTGGGGCGCGACTTTGCTGCCTACTACAAGGGCAATCCCAAATTGGGCGACACCCCCTCCTTATTATATATGATGAAAGGAAATCCGATGCAGCCCGAGCAGCAGTCGTGGGGCGGCAAGTTCGTGAAGTGCAGCCGCACACCTCGCAGCGTGTTCTATGGAGCAACCACCGCCAAGGATACCGCACAGATCTGTGGCATCATCGAGTGGCAGTTGCGAGGCCCCATCCGCCCAGACATTGCTATCGACTCCGCTTGTGTCACTCTTGACATTCGCAAGCAGAAATGGAATGGCTACTATAAAGGCAATGGTCTTTATGTTCTGCGCCACTCCACGTACTATACCGGTACGCTCGACTATACCATCACCTCCACTATCGACGGTTTTGCACCCATCACTGGTCAGATAACCGTTGAGAATACATGGGATGTTGCACCAAAAGATACCGATTATAAGGTTGGTTCGCAATGGTGGACAGACAGTTATGCCCCTGCCGACTACTGGCACAACTGCGCTGGCGCACAGACGCAGCGCATCGTCCGCGACGAAATCATGGAAGACTGGGGGCAACGGTGGCTATGGCTAAGAGAGTAGATTGTTCATAAATAAAATACATAAAATGAAGAAAATTATTATGATGTTGGCGACACTCTTGACAATGAGCCTGAGTGCCTGCTCACAAGGAAACAAAACAAAGGAGAGTAAAGACATGAAAGTATTAGTAGCCTATTTCTCTGCAACGGGAGTGACGAAAGGTGTAGCCCAACAGCTGGCAGAAGTGACAGGCGGAACGCTGCACGAAATCAAGCCGGAACAGCCATACACAGATGCAGATCTTGACTGGCGCAACAAGCAGAGTCGTTCGTCGGTGGAGATGCAGGACAAGTCATCGCGTCCAGCCATCACGGACAAACTTGCGAACATGCAAGACTATGATGTCATCTACGTTGGTTTTCCTATCTGGTGGTACACCTGCCCGACGATAATCAATACCTTCATGGAGGCCTACGATTTCAAGGGAAAGACCGTCATCCCCTTCGCCACCTCTGGCGGCAGCAGCATCAAGAAAGCCTGCGAAGATTTGAAGGCCGCTTATCCTGATGTTAATTGGAAGGAAGGCAAGCTGCTGAACCGTACATCAAAGAAAGATTTGGAGGATTGGGTGAAGAAATAACCAAGTTTCAAAATAGTGTTTCATTCAGCGCCGAAACGGGCATTACCCCCTTTCGCCGCCAAATAAAAACACTATTTGCTCATTAGTCCGCCCCTTGTTTCTTTACAGAGGATATAATGCAGCCGGGCCTTATCGCCGTGACTTCGGCTTCTTCTTTCTCCGTTGCAAGTACGCCGCCAACTCATTGATGGCCCAGATGGCTGATAAGACAAAGATCGGCATAAAGGCCATCGCCCAAAGGTATGTCATGGTGTCGTTGAGGTGGTACTTGCCTGTGTAATAGGCAAGGACTGGAAAGACGACCAGTGCCACCTTGTCGGCCAGATGGTAAGCAATAGGGAACCACTCCATGCGCGAGGTCAGACCGATGAGATGAGCCTCTGCCTTGTCGCGGATGATCTCGCAGGCCTTTTCAGCACCATTCGCCATCGCCTTGTCAACCTCTGACAATCGCCATTTCTCGCGGTCAGCCTTGGCCAGATCGTTGACGTAACGCTTCATGAGGTTGGAATCATGGATGTTCCTTACCACCTGATGAAGAATATCCTCCGCAGTAAGGTTCATATCCTCCAACGGCACAACATCCATGTCCTGGTTGAGGAGCTTGTTACTGTTGTTCCTCATCGCATCGAGGGGAATACTGCCCAAGAGCGTCTGCTGGTCTATGAGCATTTCAATGGCCTCATGGGTTGATTTCACAAGGAGCTTCCCTTTCATCACGGCCTTCACACCGCGTTCATATTCCTTTTGGTCATAGAGCGTCGCACGTTTATGACCGCCACAGAAAAGCTCCTTCAGCTTGTTAACAACTTGCAGGATGGTATGCGGCTTCTCCTGCTTTCGGGGGCTTCCCTGCCGTCCCCCAGTCTCACTGTTGCCTCCTTGCATCTGACTATCGCCAGAAGGAAGCATGCTGTCGTATTTTCTTCTCATAAAAAAACACTATCTCTTTCGTCCTCTATTATTCTGTTGTCTGATAAACCCGTTCTTCTTCCACCAATACCATTCCTCATCCTTCTTCTTTGGCAGGTCATTGTTGCTCTGACCACCTCCAAGGGATGGTTGCGTTTCCGGCAGGGCAAGGTTCGCAACGACGTCAAGCATCACTTCGGCTGCATCACCCGCACGCTCGGCACTACATTCAAACTGATTAAGCAGTTCCATTGCTGCTTTCTTTAGGCTGTCTTCGTCGAATGATGAACCGGCATTCTCTCCCATATCGATAGCCTTTGCAACGATGCCTTCGGGTAGGATGTCCTCCCTATCTAACGGGCTAAACTCTGTCCTGAACGGACTCTTCACAAAGCGCTTGATGGCATTCAGCGCAAGCCAGATGGCTGTCCGACGGTTACTCTCGGCCTCCGTGGACTTACGGGGAGCAGGCTCCGTCTGCTTCACGGGCATCGGAACTGCTGGTTTCTCAGCGTTTTTCCTCTCTGCCGCCTCCTTAATCCTCAATAGTCGCAGATATGCATCGTCATCATCTGACTGCGACGACCTCGACGGCTTCTGCGGAATCGCCTCGTCCTGCCGATTCTGCTGCCAGCGATAGCTCTCCGTCCGCGCCTCTTCTATCTCAGGATGCTGCTTCTGCCAAGTGCCGAACAGCTTGGAAACCGTCAGGTCGCGCCCATGCCCGAATCCTTTGGCCGAAGCCTTGTACATCACCATACTGGAGTAATTCCCGTCGAGGTCATACAACTTCTCGCCAATGGAGTAACCACGGCAAACGCCCCTTGAGTCGTATGTTGGCTCCACCTCGAACCCGTTCCTGCGCATCCCGGCAAAGTACGTCTCGATGTCCCAAGCGTTCATTCCCTTCAGCACGCTCATCGCAGCCGAGTGAATCCGCTCCATCCGCTTGTTATCCCTCTCCTCAGCCTTTGTCCATCCGTATTTCTCCGCGATGATGTTCGCCGCCGTCTTCGCCCGCTCCTTGCATTTGTGCGTATCCTGCATCTCGCCGTCCATCGTCAGGCGGTTGGCTACAATGTGTACATGCGGCTTGCCTGTGTCAAAGTGTACAGTGGCTACATACTGACTTTTAGCCAGCATGGTGTGCCTGCCGCTCACCTTCACCTTGGGCTGTCCCGTCCGTTTGTCGATGACAGGCCTGCCGTCCTTGTCCTTCACTGCCTCCCGCTTATAGTCGGTAGCGTCCAGCACCTGAACGCAGTCCATGCAAAACTTGTCCCACTGCGCCATCGTCCAGTTCCGGCAGACCTCTGGCGGCGGGCACAGCTCGATGCGCCAAAACGGCTCATCTGCCCTGTGCCTGGATGTGGCCAACAGCAGCTGCATGTCCATCAGCACGGCCACGGGCGAGTACGGCTTTCCCGTCATCGGGTTCAGTTCGATGTTGTTGGAGGCGAGGAAGACCGGCTTGTCCTCTTTCCTCGCCTTCTCCTTGTCGAGCACATAGTTGATAGCGTTGGCGGCATGCGCCCCGTCTATCGTTGACATCTTGATTACCATACGCTAATCTCCCATGTTTAACACCTTGTTCCTCATCCTGTCGAAGAACTCTAGGGCAGTGATTAGATGCTCGCGCCACCAGTCATACGACCTCCCGTTGATGACGAGTTTCATACGCTGCTCAGCGGAAAGGTGGGCAACCTCCTCAATCATGGCATTGAACATAAACAACACGTCGGCACGCTCCTTCTTCAGGTCACGAATCAGTTCCACCTCTTCAGGAGAGAACGCTGCACGGGGATGCTTACCACTCAGGAGCGTCGTACAATACTGCGAAAGATTCTGTCCGCATTTTTCCGCATTACCGCGAAGTTCATCCATCAGCCGCTTCGTCACTTTCAGGTGCAGCATCTCTGTGGCAGTCCACTTGCGGATGCGCAGTCCTGTCCGATTCTCACGCAGCACCTTGTCGATCAAGTCCACGCGATGGGCATCCAGCTTGTAACTGCCAAACAACGTGTACCGCTGTCGGCTGATAGGCTGGTCAACCTGGAACATGGTGTCGTCTGCCATCCGTACCCTGAAGTGCATCTGGCACCTGCCGTCGTTTTCATCTACCCACAGGTCACCGACTGTCACGGGTTCCCATGAGAACTTGGTGTGCCATTTGTCATCCTTCTGTGAAAAGCACCGCTCCTTCGACTTGATGAAGAAGCCCTTCTCTGGTCTCGTCTTCTCTATAAGCTGCGAGCCTTGGAATATCGCTATTACGTTTCTGTCTACTGTCATAAGTATACATTTATTAAAGGTGTGAGCCAGCGAACGCCTCCCCCAATGAGAGCCTGCGAGCATTGCCAGTTCGGTTCGGCAGCCAAAAGAGCCATGGCGATTTTGGTAGCACGAAACTCCAACTGGCATATCTTTAGACACATTTCGGCTTCTACCGGCATTGTCTGTACGACAAGAGTGTCCCAGACCGTTGGGAACGTTCTGTTTGCCAGGCTGTGATTACAGAATGTCATCGATGTTCCTCCGCTGTTTTGTGACTGCGCCGTGCTTCTGTTCGTAGCGGGCGATACCGTCCTTCAGATACTTCTCCACGACGTCACGAATTGAGAAACCTTCCTTGTGTGCGATGGCCTTCACCTTGTCCACGATCTCTATACTACAGATGAACGTGAAATGCATCCAGTCTCGCTTGCAGGCATCGGCCTCCTGGGGAATCTGTTGCTCCTGTGGTCTCGCCTGCTGCTTCTGAGGCTTCGGTTGCTGGGTGATGTTCCTGACACTGCTTTCGAGGTCATTGAAATCTCCAAGGGGAAACGTCTGCTCGCTCATATCCGTTACAGTTTAATATGTTCGACAATAGCGTTAAATGCGTGTTCGACGGCAGCCTTCTGGTACTTGTCAAGTGCGGAAACGGTTGAGTAACGCTTGATGACGACACTCTGCTTGATCCTCGGCGTTACCCTTCCGATTCTGCCAAGAATTTTTACCGTTTCTTCACGCTGCTTCATCTCGTCGGCACGGTTCTCGGTAGAGTTGATTCGGTTGGGCAGGAAAACAAGTTGGATGTTCTTCACGCGCTTGATGACCTTGATGAAGATGCCCGTAGCATCGATGGTGTCGAAATCGTAGGAGATTGGCACCACGGCGAGGTCTGCCGCCTTGTACAGCAAGTCGAGGTTGGCGGCATTGAGGGTACCCGGCATGTCGAAGAGGACAATACCGTCAAACTTCATTGCTTCCTCGATAGAGGACTGCAGGCTCTGGCGGTCTGTCGTGTCAACAGTACTCACTTCCCATGGGATAACCGCATCCGGGTTGGCAGCCAGTTCCCTCTCCCTGTGACGGGACAAGGATGCCTGAATGTCTGCATCAAGGACCTTCACGGGATAACCATTCTCACAAAGATACTGTGCAAAGAGCGCACAACAGGAGGTCTTCCCTACGCCTCCCTTGATATTTGTAAATAATACCATTTTACACATATAGAAAAAGTTTTAAATAAATACATTGTTTTCAATATGGCCTTTATAGACTTTGTGTACTCTGTATATCGTGAATACAATTTATCCATTATCGCCATTGTAGACTCTTTATACACTGGTTCCGTTGAATACTCTGTAAACATTGTCTTCATTGCAGACAACATACACATTGCAGACACTGTAACCGTTGTATATACTGTAGCCAGTGTAAACGCTGTATACACATACACTGTGGCCATCGTAGCAACCGGATACACTGTGGCCAT
>Ga0265298_10001711_pt1 | contig 32201 bp, 54 predicted proteins | sample AusTroGonzalo_MG_3_FD_193486 | JGI IMG/M metagenome (GOLD analysis project Ga0265298, IMG submission 193486) | Bovine rumen microbial communities from tropical cattle in Woodstock, Queensland, Australia - Gonzalo_01 | ecosystem: Host-associated > Mammals > Digestive system > Stomach > Rumen ... | reverse complement strand
AGCGCCGAAATACCCCCGAGGAAAAAACGGGGCCGGGCGACGAGATAAAATAACAACCTGCGCGGGACACGGACGTGAACGCCGGACGGACCGTGCGGGGCCCAGGAGGCCGATTTTGTGAAGATGACCGAGCGGCTGGAGAAGCGGAAGATCTCCGAGCTGATCCCATACGCCAACAACGCCAGGACACACTCTCCCGCCCAGATCGAGCTGCTGCGCCGGTCGCTGCGGGAGTTCGGCTTTGTGTCCCCGGTGCTGATCGACGCCGCCGGCAACGTGATCGCCGGCCACGGCCGGATCGAGGCGGCCAGGCTGGAAGGCATCGAGGAAACCCCGTGCGTGCTGGTGGAGCATCTGACGGACGCCCAGCGCCGGGCGTACATCCTGGCGGACAACCGGCTGGCGGAGCTCTCCGCCTGGGATGAAACGGCCAGGGACGCGGAGCTGCTGCAACTGCGGGGCGAGGGCGTGGATCTGACGCTGACCGGCTTCGAGGACGGGGAGATCTCCGTGGGCGAGGCTTCGGAGGAGTACGACGCCTTCCTGGATAAGTTCCAGCCGAAACTGACGACCGACGACTGCTACACTCCCGCCAACGTATACGCAGCGGTGCTTGCATGGGCTGTGGACCGGTACGGGCTCCAGGGCGCGGAGGTGCTGCGTCCCTTCTTCCCCGGCGGCGACTACCAGACGGCCGTATACCCCGACGGCTGCGTGGTGATCGACAATCCGCCTTTTTCCATTTTGAGCGAGATCTGCGCCTGGTACGACGAGCACCGGGTGCGGTATTTTCTTTTCTGCCCCGGCATGACGACGTTTTCCATCAACGCCGGCCGGTGCAACTATCTCCCCTGCGGCAACTCCATCATGTTTGACAACGGCGCGGACATCGCCATCTCTTTCCTTACCAACATGGGCGAGTACAAGATTGAGCTGGCTCCGGATCTGTACGCCGCGGTGGCCGCAGCTGACACCATCAACCGGCAGGCGGCCCGCGCCGAGCTGCCGGTGTATTCCTATCCGGACTGCGTGGCCAGCGTAGCCATGAACAAGCTGACCAAATACGGCCAGACGCTGAGGATCCGGGCGGAGGACGCCGTTTTCGTCCGCGCTCTGGACTCTCAGAAAGACCAGGGAAAAGCCATCTACGGCGGCGGCTTTCTGCTGTCGGCCTCGGCTGCAGCCGAGAAGGCTGCAGCCCTGCGGTGGTCTCTCTCTGAGCGAGAGAGGACGCTGATCGCGTCCCTGGGTGCCGGCCATGGCTGACCGGCACGCCATCCCCGCAGCTCCGGCCTACCTGGACGGCACGCTTCGGGACAGATTCGAGGCCCTGGCGCCGGATCTGGCCGCCATGGGCGTACTGACCGGCATGGACGTGGACGCCCTGGCCCGGTACGTGATCAGCGAACACGAGTACATGCGGGTGTCCCGGCTGACCATGCAGGCCATCGGGCACGGCGACGCCGCGGAGGCGGACAAGTGGGCCAGCGTGCAGGACCGGCTGCTGAAGCAGTGTATGAGCGCGGGAGCGGAGTTCGGGCTGACGCCCAGCTCCCGCAGGACGCGAGGGCTGATCCCTCCGAGGTGATTATGGCAAAAGGCGACAGCAAAGAGGCCAAATACAGGCGGTCATTGTCCGAGCTGGGGATCTATCACCCGGCCATGGACGGGCTGATCCACGACCTGGCCGTGCTGGAGCGTGAGTGCGCCAGGACGCGGAAGGCATGGAAGGCCACGGCGGCGCCGGGCAAAGCGCCGTCGGCACTGGACCCCTACTACGCCATGATCCGGCAGCAGCAGCGGGACATCCTGGCGCTGCGGAACGCCCTGGGTCTGACGCCGCAGGCGCTGCGGCGGATCAAGGGTGCCGGCACGGAGAACAACAAGCCTGCGGAGACGTCTCCCCGGCTGACCGTGCTGCAGAATGTGCTGGAAAAGAGGGCCAGCGGATGACGGGTTCCCAGGAGCCGCGGATCCGGGTGGAGCCGACGCGGGTCGGTACCGACGGAGAGGACGCGGCCACTCTGATGGCGGCCTACGGCGTGCCGCTGGATCCCTGGCAGCGGTCCGTGCTGGACTGCTGGCTGGGGCTCGACGAAAACAAACTCTATACGATGACAAGCGGAGGACTCTCGGTCCCCAGGCAGAACGGCAAGAACGTGTGCCTGGAGGCGCGGGAGTTCTTCGGTTTAGTGGCGGCCGGGGAGCGGATCCTCCACACGGCCCACCAGGTGCGGACCAGCAAAAAGAGCTTCCGGCGGCTGGCTGCCCTGTTTACCGACCGGCGATATCCCGAGGTCATGGATATGGTGCGCCAGATCCGGTACACCAACGGCGAGGAGGCCATCGAGCTGACCAACGGCGGGAGCATCGAGTTTTCCGCCAGGAGCCGCCAGGCGGCCCGAGGCTTCGACGGGATCTCTCTTGTGGTCTATGACGAAGCCCAGGAACTGACGGACGACCAGGTGGAGGCCATCATGGCCACGCTGTCGGCGTCGGCCACGGGCCAGCGGCAGCTGATATACACGGGCACTCCCCCTTATCCCGGCTGCCCCGGCGAAGTGTTCCGCCGACGGCGGCTGGTGTGCACCACGGAGCCGGGGCCCCACGACGCCTGGCACGAGTGGAGCGTGGCGGCGGAGGCCCTGGCCGGGATCCCTCTTGGCGACACGGAAACATGGTACCGCACCAACCCCGCCATGGGCGTGAGGCTCAGCGAGGAGTTCACCGGCGAGGAGCGGCGCAGCATGACCGCGGACGGCTTCGCCCGGGAGCGGCTGGGCTGGTGGTCGCCGGCGCTGGAGCACGCGGCGGTGCCGGCCATCCCCGCGGTCCTGTTCGACAAATGCGCCAGCAAGGCCAAAAAGCCGGAGGGCAAGACGGCCTACGGCGTGAAGTACATCGCCGACGGCTCCGAGGTGTGCCTGGCGGGCGCGGTGATCCCCGAGAGCGGCCCGGCGCGGATCTCCCTGATCGAGCGGCGGCCCACGGGCCACGGCACCGCCTGGCTGGCCGAGTGGCTGAACGAGCGATACAAGACGGCCAGCTGCGTGGTGATCGACGGGAGAAACGGCGCGGACGTGCTCTCGGAGAAGATCTCCGGGACCTGGAAGATCCGGGGCAGCGTTATCCGGCCCGGGGTCCGGGACGTGGCGGCTGCGGCCAGCACGCTGGTGGACCGGCTGAGCGAAGGCACAGTGAGCTGGTACCACCTGCAGGCGGCCCTGCGGGACAGCGCCGTGAGCGCTGTGAAGCGGCCCCTGGGCGGCGGCTGGGCCTTCGGCGGGGACGATCCCGGCCCCATTGAGGCGGCCAGCCTGGCGCTGTGGGGCGCGGTAACCTGCAAAAGAGATCCCACGAGGAGGATGAAGATCGGATGATGATCCTGGGTATCGAGCCCACCGCGGTGGTGGAGCTGAGCAGCGAGGGGAAACAGATGCTCTCCAAGCTGCTGACGGTCTACGCCGGGCACGCGGCTCAGAACGAAAAGAAAAATAAATATTACGAGGGGAATATCCCTCTGTCCGAGGTGAACCTGGGCATCGCCCTGCCCCAGGGCATGGGCGGCCTGGAGATCGGCTGCAGCTGGGGCGCCAAGTGCGTGGACGTGCTGGCGGCCCGGAGCATGTTCGACGGCTTCGTGGGCGAGAACGGCGAGAGCGTGTCCGAAGTGGACCGGCTGATGAACGCCAACCGGCTGCTGGTGGAGTACCCGAAGGCGTGCCGGGACGAGCTGAAGTACGGCACCACCTTCGCCACGCTGAGCGCGGATCCCGCCATCGGCTGCAAGATCCGCTTCCACTCCCCCCGGACCGCCGCGGCGGTGTGGGACGGCGAGCGGGGCCGGATCGCCTACGGCATGGCCATCATCGACCAGGCTCCGGACAACCTGTCCCAGGGCACCTGGACGCCCAGGCTGGTCAATCTGTACACCGACAAGGAAGTCTGGGTGCTGCAGAAGATCGGCCAGGCGTGGTTTGCCCGGCGGTATCCCCACCGGATGGGCCGGCCGCTGATGGAGCCGCTGATCTGGAACGCCACCAGCGACAAACCCTTCGGCCGGAGCCGGATCAAGGATCCGGTGCGGCGGCTGATCCAGGGCTACGTCCGCACCATCGCCAACGCGACCATCGGCCTGGAGTTTTCCACAAGCCCGCAGAAGTATCTGCTGGGCGTGACCGACGAGCAGTTTGACGCCGTGGTAAATGATAAATTCCGGCAGTACGTGGGCTCCATACTGACCGCCACCAGCAACCCGGACACGGGCGAGAAGCCCAGCTTCGGCCAGCTGGTGCAGGGCAACATCCAGCCCCACGTGGACATGCTGAAGCTGCTCTCGGCGCAGTTCGGCGCGGCCACAGGGCTGAGCGTCACGGACACCGGCGTGGTGAACGACGCCAACCCCACCAGCGCGGACGCCATCACGGCCCAGAACCAGACGCTGGTGGCCACGGCGGAGCAGCTGAACGCCGGCAACGGCGAGGCGCTGCGGACCATCGCCCTGATGGCCCAGGCCATCGCCGGCAACACCACCATGGAGGCGCTGGACGAGAGCCAGACGGCCATCGTGGCCCACTTCAAAAACCCCAGCATGCCCAGCGTGGCGGCCACGGCGGATGCGGCGGTGAAGATCGCCGGAGCCCGTCAGAGCTTCGCCGGGACGGACGTGTTCCTGGAAATGCTGGGCTTCAGCCAGGCGGACATCCGCCGGATCCGGGCCCAGGAGCAGCGGGCGCGGGGCAGCGCCATCCTTGAGGAGCTGGGTCTGTCGTGACGATCAGCGATAAAGCCTGGAGCCGATATATAAAGGCCCTGCGGCAGATCTCCGACCGGGCGGCGGCGGACATGAGCCGGTATATGCGCTCGGTGGACTACTCCACCTATGAGGGGCGGCAGATGCTGATCCGGTACGCCTACGGCCTGGCCACGCGATACGGCGAGGCCGCAGGATCTCTGGCTGCGGAGATGTACGACGCGCTGGCGGAGCTGAGCGGCGTGGTGCTCCCCCCTGCCGTGCCGGCAGCCACCGCCACCATGGAGGAGACGGCCCGGGCGGTGGTGGGGACGCTGAACCAGAGCCCGGACGGGCTTATCACGCCGGACGCCATCGGGCGGCTGGCCCGGCTGGCCGGCGTGGACACCACCATGCAGAACGCCATCCGGGACGGGGCCTGGTGGGCCTGGATCCCCCGGGGCGACACCTGCGCCTTCTGCATTACCTTAGCTTCCAACGGCTGGCAGAAGGCCAGCAGGGCGGCCCTGAAGGGCAACCACGCGGAGCACGTGCACGCAAACTGCGACTGTACGTATGCGGTGAAGTTCGACCCCTTCAGCGACGTGGAGGGGTACGATCCGCAGAAATACTACGACATGTACGCGGACTCCCCAGGCCGGAGCTCCCAGCAGAAGATCAACGCCCTGCGGCGGAAGTTTTACGCGGAGAACAGCGAGGAGATCAACGAACAGAAGCGCTCCGCCTATGCCAAGCGGCAGGAGCGGGAGAGCTCCGCAGCCGAGGAGACTGACGTCACATGAAGGTGATGATACACGCCTGCCCGAAGCGCATGTGGTATGTGACGGGCTTTCTGGTCCCCTCCCTGATCGAGCAGGGAATCCCCGCCGGCGACGTGCAGATCTGGAACGACACGGAGCGGCTGGGGAACCAGCTGTCCTGGTTCGACAGCTGCGCCAGCCTGGCCGGCGTGCCCGGCGGGACCTGGCACCTGCAGGACGACGTACTGATCGCCCGGGACTTCGCCCAGCGCGCCGCGGCCATGGACGACGGGATCGTGGCCGGGTGGTGCTGTGAGCAGTTCGGCCCCAACGTGCGGCTGAGCGGCGTCCGGCCGGGGGTATTCCTTTTCAACAGTTTTCCCTGCATCCGGATCCCCAACGACTACGCAGCGGATCACGCCCGGTGGTACTGGGCGTCCGCCCGGAAGCGGCGGGAGCTGCACGACTGGGTGATGACCGGGAAGAAGGACGACAGCTTCTTCCATCTGTGGGTCGAGGAGGAGCACGGCGACGAGGCCGTACTGAACGCTGTCCCCTGTTTGGTGGAGCACGTGGACTGGCTGATCGGCGGCAGCGTGCTGAACGCCAACCGGGAGAAGATCGCCCGGGCCTACTACTGGGACGACGAGGAGCTGGTCCGGGAGCTGGCCGCCGCCCTGGGCAAGGAGTACCCCCTGCCCCGATAAAAGAAAAATCTGCACCCATCCGGGTGCATTTTTTATACCCAAATCTGGGCGCCGACCCGTAAAACCGGCAGCCGGAGGGGACGCGACCCCCGTCACCAAAGCGTACCGGAGAAAGGAAACGACCATGAAGCGCAGCGACATCACCACCATCTTCCCGGACGCCACCGACGACCAGATCCAGAAGATCATGGACCTGAACGGCGGCGACATCAACAAGGCCAAGGGCGACCTGGAAAACCTTCGCGGCCAGCTGACCGCGGCCCAGAGCCAGATCGAGGAGCTGAAAAAGGCCCCCAGCGCCGACAGCGCCAAGCTGGCGGAAGTGACCGCGGAACTGAACGGCCTGAAACAGGCCAACAGCCTGCGGGAGCTCCGGGAGCGGGTGAGCAAGGAGACGGGCGTACCCGCCTCGCTGCTGACCGGCGAGACCGAGGAGAGCTGCAAGGCCCAGGCCGCGGGCATCAAGGAGTTTGCCCAGCCGGCCGGGTATCCCCAGATCCGGGACGGCGGAGAGCCGCTGACGCCCCCCGCAAGCAGCACCAGGGACCAGTTCGCCAACTGGATGGAGCAGTCCCTGGGCATCAAATGATTTTTTGAAAGAGAGGTATTCCCAATGTCTGGTATCCCTACCAACCGCACCAACATCTCCCTGCCCACCGACGTGAGCCAGGAGATCCTGCAGAAGACCCAGCAGGCGTCCGCCGTGATGACCCTGGGCCGTCAGATCCCCCTGCCCGGCCGGGGCGTGAGCATCCCCGTTATCACCGGCGACCCCGCCGCCTCCTGGGTGGACGAGACCGATCCCAAGCCCGTCTCCAACCCCAGCCTGGGCACCAAGGTCATGACCGCCTACAAGCTGGCCGTGATCGAGCCCTTCTCCAATGAGTTCCGGCGCGACGCCAGGGCCCTGTACGACGCCCTGGTGGCCCGGCTGCCCCTGATCCTGGCCAAGCAGTTCGACCAGACCGTCATCGGCGCCGTGGCGGCCCCCGGAGGCAACTTCGACACCTTCGCCGCCGCCACCGCCCAGAGCCTGAAGCCCACCTCCCCCGACACCGTGTACGGCAACCTGGTGGCCGCCTTCACCGACATCGCGGACCATGGCGGGCTGCTCAACGGCTTCGCCCTGTCCCCCGCCGCCGAAGGCATCCTGCTGGGGACCGTGGACGGCGACGGCCGTCCCCTGTTCATCAACTCCGCCGCCGAGGGCGCGGTGCCCCGGATCCTGAACGCCCGCACCGTCTCCAGCCGCGGCATGTACAAGGCCGGCACCGCTGCCTCCGGCTCCGACGCTGGCACTCCCGCCATCGTGGGCGTGGCCGGCGACTGGAGCCAGGCCCTGTGGGGCACCGTGGAGGGCGTCCAGATCGACATCTCCGACACCGCCACCCTGACCTATCAGAGCGGCTCCGACACCGTCAACATCAACCTGTGGCAGCGGAATATGTTCGCCGTCAAGGCTGAGATCGAGGTGGGCTTCCGCGCCGACGTCAACTGCTTCAATCTGCTGACCGGCGCCATCCCCCTGTCCTGATGGTGGCGTTTATCCACGCCGTGACCGGCAACCTCTTCTGGGTGCATGAGTCCCGGGTGGAGGAGTACAAAGCGGCGGGCCACAAGCCCGCCGCCGAGGCGCAGGCCGCGCCGGCCCAGAAGCCGAGGCGTCCGCGTAAAACCGCACAGAAATGAGGTGAGCCGCCATGGCGGCTGTAACAGTCAGCGACGTCCAGGCGCGGATGCTCCGGACGCTCAGCAGCGATGAGCAGGCCCTGGCCTCCACGCTGCTGGACGACGCCTGCCTGATGATCCAGACCGTCGCCCCCGGCGCGTCTGACGCGGCCGTGAAGGTCGTGGCCTGCCGGATGGTGATCCGGGCCCTGGGCGACGGCAGCGACGGCTCAGGCGTCCCCGTGGGGGCCACGCAGGGCAGCATGAGCGCTCTCGGCTACTCCCAGAGCTGGACCGTCAGCGGCGGCGCCGCCGGCGAGCTCTATATATCCAAATCGGACCGCAGGCTGCTGGGCCTGGGCGACGCCATCGGGAGCAGATCTCCCACGGAGGACCTGGTATGCGCGGGATCACAGTCAACCTGATCGAGCGGACGGCCTCCGGCACGGACAGCCTGGGCAATCAGACGTGGTCGGAAACCCCCGTTTCGGTGGCCAACGTGCTGGTGGGCCAGCCCTCTGCGGAGGAGATCGTGACCACCACGCAGATCTACGGCAAGCGGCTGGAATACTGGATCGGGATCCCCAAGGGGGACACCCACGCCTGGGAGAACGCCGCGGTGGAGTTTTTCGGGCTGCGCTTCGAGACCTTCGGCCCTCTGGAGCGCGGCATCGACCACCTGGTGCCCACGGCCTGGAACGCCAAGATCCGCTGCATGCGCTGCGACGAGGCGCCCGTGCCCGAGCCGGATCTTCCCGCGCCGGACGACTCCGGAGAGGAGGCTGACGGCAATGGCTAAGGTCCATTTCGATTTGAACAGCCAGGGCGTGGAAGCGCTGCTGAGCAGTCCCGAGATGCGTGCCGTGGTGGACGGCTACGCCAACCAGGTGGCCGGACGGGCCGCCAGCATGTCCGGACTGGACTATGACGTCGAATCCGGCGGCATCCACCGCGCCGTGGGCGCCGTCAGGGCCGGCAGCGTTCAGGCCTACCGGGACGCGCTGGAGAACAAAACGCTGAACAAGGCGCTGGGGGTGTGACATGATCGAGAGCGTTATCACCGCTTATCTGGCGGGAGAGCTGAATATCTCCGTGTCCGGGCTGGTGCCCTCCCCCATGCCGGAGAAGTTCGTCACCGTGGAAAAGACCGGCAGCAGCACCGAGGACAAGGTGCGCCGGGCCACGCTGGCCATCGACAGCTGGGCGCCGGACCAGGAGACCGCAGCGCTGCTGAACGAGGAAGTCATCGCGGCCATGTATGCCGCGGTGACGCTGCCTCAGATCTCCGAGGTCCAGTGCGAGACAGATTACAACTTTACGGACACCAAGACCCGGAAGGCGCGGTACAGCGCCATATTCGGCGTGGTGTATTTCGACGATTAAGGAGGGGCGAATATGCCCAATGCACAGAAAGTAAGCACCGGTAAGCCCAAAGTCTCCGGCGCCGTCTTTCGGGCCCCGGCCGGCACCACGCTGCCCACCGACGCCACCACGGCGCTGGCGGCGGCGTTTGCAGAGCTGGGCTACGTGTCCGAGGACGGCGTCACCAACTCCAACACGCCGGAGAGCAACGAGATCAAAGACTGGGGCGGCCAGACCGTGCTGGTGGTGGAGAATTCCATCACCGACGACTTCGTTTTCACTCTCATCGAGAGCCTCAACCCTAACGTGCTGAAGGCGCGGTATGGGGACAGCAAGGTCACCGAGAGCGGCGCCAACATCTCCATCACTGCCGACGGCACCACCGTGCCGGAGGCTGTGTACGTGATCGACATGGCCCTGCGGGGCGGCGCCATGAAGCGGATCGTGATCCCCAACGGCTCCATCAAGAGCGTGGGCGACGTGGTCTACAAGGCCGACCAGGCTATCGGCTACCCCATCACTCTGGCGGCCATGCCGGACAGCACCGGCGTGAACCACAAGGAGTATATCAACCTGGGGTCCACCTGACCTATGCGGGGCGGAGATCTCCGCCCCGCTTTTGCTATGGAGGCATGAATGAAAAAAGGAACTACAAGCACCGGCTTTGCCTATGAGCTCGACGAGACGCGCCTGGACAACCTGGAGCTGGTGGAGCAGCTGGGCGTGCTGGCCGGTGAAGACGTCAGCGACTTCGCACGGACCGTGGCGCTGCCGAAGGCCATCGTGCTGATCCTGGGCGACGAGGGCAAGGCTGCCCTGTATGCCCACCTGAAACGCCTGCACGACGGTCTGGTCCCCATTGAAGCGGCAAACAGCGAGATCATGGAGATCCTGGGAGCCGACGCAAAAAACTGATTGCCCTGGCCCGGATGATCCGGACCAACCCGGACGCGCTGACCTGCGATTTTGCGGCGGTCTACCGGGTGCTGGACTGGCGGGCCCTGCCCATGCGCCTGGCGGGGACGCTGGCTGCCGGACTGGGGAATGATTCGAGGATCCGGCAGGCGCAGGCCGGAGTAAAGGCACCGCTGACCACCATCCTGCTGGCGACGGCGGTGGACACGCTGCAGATGATCGCCTGGTGCATCGGCGGCGGCGGAAGCGCCAAGCCGGCGCCCATCGCGCCGCAGCTGCTGGGCGATGATGAAAACAACTACAACGGGATGGACGCCGACGACTTTGACGCCTGGCGCGCCACCCTTCTGGAGGGATAGAAATGCCGGGAGCTGACATCGGCAAGGCATATGTGCAGATCGTGCCGTCCGCCCAGGGGATCCGGGGCCAGGTGCAGGATCTGCTGGAGGGCTCCGGCGTGGCGGAGAGCGGCGAAGGGACCGGCAGCCGGCTCGGAAAATTCCTGCTGACCGGCGCCAAGGCCACCCTGGCCGCAGGCGCCGCGGGGCTGGCCGTGGTGATCAAGCAGGGCCTGGAAGCCGGCGGAAAGCTGGAGCAGAGCTTCGGAGGTCTGGATACCATCTACGGCGACGCAGCCGCTGCGGCCAAGGAGTTCGCGGAAAATGCCGCCCAGATGGGCATCAGCGCCAACACCTACGCAGAGCAGGCCGTAGGTATGGGCGCCGCCCTGAAGGCCGCCTTCGGCGGCGATACCGAGAAGGCGGTACAGGCCGCCAACACCGCCATCACCGATATGGCGGACAACGCCGCCAAGATGGGCACGCCGCTGGAGAGCTTGCAGGCGGCGTACCAGGGCTTCGCAAAGGGGCAGTACCAGCTTCTTGATAATCTGAAACTGGGGTACGGCGGGACCAAGGAGGAGATGCAGCGGCTGCTGGCCGACGCGGAAAAGTTCTCCGGCGTCGAGTATGACATCGACAACCTGGGCGACGTCTATGAGGCCATCCACGTGATCCAGGGCGAGCTGGGCCTGACCGGCGTGGCCGCCGAGGAGGGCGCCACGACACTGTCCGGATCCACTGCCGCCATGAAGGCGTCCTGGGAGAACCTGATGGCAGCCATGGCCACCGGCGAGGGCCTGGACACGGCCATGGCGAACTTCTCGGCGAGCATCAAGGCGTTTGGGAAAAACGTCATCCGCATGGTCGGCAATATCATGACCCAGATGCCGGAGCTGATCAAGGGCCTGGCCAGCGCAGCCATCGACAACGCGCCGGAGTTCATCGCCTCCGGCGTGGAGCTTGTAGTCAACCTGGCCGCGGGTCTGATCGAGGGCCTGCCGAAATTTATCAGTAAACTGCCGGAAGTATTCCAGAAAGCCAAGGCCGCCTTCAGCGGATACGACTGGGCAGGGCTTGGCAAGGCCGCCATCACCGCCATCGCGGAGGGACTGAGCTCTCTGGCCAGCAAGATCTGGGACGCCATGAAGGAGATCGCCAGCCAGGGATGGCGGAGCTTTCTGCGCTGGATCACCGGGCACAGCGGCGACATCCCCGGGGGCGGCGGCGACGCGCCCGCAGGCGGCGGGCCGGAAGTGAAGGCTGCCGGCGCCGGCAGAAGGGCCGCTGCCAACGCGGCCGCACTGGGCTCCGGCATGCGTCAGCCCGGCGCAGCTGCAGGGGCGGAAGACCTGGCTGCGCTCCTGAGCAATCTGCAGGTGATCGTGGACGTGATCCTTCAGGGCGACGCGGGCCAGATGTTCAAAGTCGTCGCGCAGCAGAGCTACGTGGAAACGCGGCGGACGGGCGTAAACCCGCTGGCGTCCAGGGGGTGAACAAATGCCGAGCTATTTCTTCAAGATCGGGACCACGGACATCTCCTCCTGGGTGGACATCCAGAACTACGCGGTAAACTGCTTCGACGTTTATCACGACTGGACCGACGGCAACGGCGTGGAGCACAGGGAAGTCTACCGGACCAGATACGAAGGCAGCTTCCGGGCCGGCTTCAGCAAGCCCGCGGACTTTTCCTCCTTCATGACTCTGCTGGCCAACCAGAAGAGCTCCGGCGGGTACTACCCCGTGAGCGCCTATATAAGCAACACCGGGACAACGGAGACCTTCAATGCCTTCCTGGACGTGACGAACCCCGAGGACAAGTGGGACGCCACGAACAGCCGGCAGTGGCTCGTGTGCAAAGTGGAGGTGCGGCAGTGCTGACGATACCAGACGCAGTAAAGGCCCTTTTCAAGACCGACGGGACCTGGAAGAACTTCAGGGCCCACTTCCCCGGCGGAGAGTTCCCGGACATCACCAACGCCAGTGTGGTGAGGGAAAGCGTGCGCTTCACCGAAAGCGTATGCAGCCAGCAGGTGATGCGCTTCGGCCTGGCCGAGGCCAGCATGATCGAGTTCGAGACCGTGGGCGTGGGCAATATGTACGGAATGCTCATCGAGTGCGGCATCGAGATCGACACATCCTCCCTGTCGGCGGCGCAGATCTCCGCCATCCAGGCTGACCCCGGCGACGGCGTCCTGGTCCTGGCAGCGGACAGCGACATCGGCCGGGGCTTCTACCGGATCCCCTACGGGACGTTCCGGGTGAAATCCTGCCCGAGGAATCAGGGCGCCATGACGCACCGAAAGGTGACGGCCTATTCCCTCTCCGCCGGGAAGGCCTTTGCAAATTCCCCGGTCGAGGAGGCCAAGCTGCGGGCCATCATCACCGCCTCCGCCGTGTCCAACTACAGGCCAAGCATCCCGAAGCTGTTCTATGCCGCCCTGGGCTGGAACGCGCCGGACGTGATGTCAGGTTTTCCGAAGACGTCGGCAGGCTCCTGGGCCATCACAGGCACCGTGTCGGACAGCTGGACCAGCTCCGACGGGACGATCTCCGTGCAGATCTCCATGAACGCCAGGCGCGTGACCTTCCCGGACCCGGACGAGCTCTACTCCCTGGACATGAGCGGCTGGGACTCCGCCGCGGTGGAGACGGCGCTGGACTGGATCGAGGCGACCGTGGACGGCTTCGGCGGAGCCGGGGACCAGGCCAAAGCGTACATGAAGGAGTCCGGCATCACGGCCAGGACCCGGAGCGGCTACCGGTTTTCCCAAAGCCTGCCGGTCTTTTACCCGTACTTCGTCAAGGCCGTGTCCATAATCGACTACAGCGACTACATCACGGTGCCGTCCCGGGTCGAGATCACCGCGAAGAAAACCGTCGGCGGCGTCACACAGACGGAGACATACACCATCGACCCCCTGTTCACAAGCCCGGCCGCGGCGTACAAGTATACGACCAGCTTCCCTGTGATCCGGGGGAAATATGCCCCCACTGCCACCAACGACCGCCCCGGGAAGCCGGGCTTCACCTTCATAGACGCCTACAACATTCAGGACGTGGCCAGCGGCTGGCTGGAAATCAACGGGCAGTATGCCAGACCGGCAAGGACCGGCGGCTGCGACATCCTGGAGCTGGACGCCTCCGCGCCGGCGGAGATCGGCCCTGCTGACATGCCGGTGTTCTGGTGGGACGAGTATGACGTCAGTCCCGTGGGCGTGGTCCGCTATGCCTACGGCGAAAACGCGGAGCGCCAGGTGATCGACCTGACGGTCGGAGACGGCGACAGCGTTTACGACCTGCAGGACAATTATGTCCTGGGCACCATGGCCAACGCCTCGCCGGCGGACATCCAGGCCCTGCTGCAGGCGGGCCTGATCCCGCAGCTGGCCAAGGTGACATACACACCCGTCACCCTGACAATGCGAAGCTGGCCGTGGATCCAGGCGGGAGACGCGCTGGAGCTGACAGCCGAGGACGGGACCGTGGTCAACACCTTCGCCATGTCGAGAAAGATCTCCGGCATCCAGCTGCTGACGGATGAGATCGAAAGCAAGGGCGGAGAACTGAAGGAGGACTGACCGATGGGCGTGCCTATGATATACGGCGCCGCGGGCGGCCTCGGCCGCCGGGCGCAGATCTCGCAGCTGTGGACCAATTCGGACCCGACGACGTCCTTTGCTGCTCAGACGGTGACTCTGGCGGGATCGCTCGCCGACTTTGACCTTTTCCGGATCGCCTTTGTATTCTCCACCGGCAGCCAGATCCTGGAGGAGCGGTCGTTCCTGGTGTCGAACCTGCTGACCGAAGGATTCACGGCGGCGCTCCGGATCGGCGGCAGCGTCAACAACCGGACAGGCGCGAGGACGTTTTCCATGCCTGCGGCTGACACGGTCAGCTTTGACGCCTGCACATACAACACCGGCACCGACAACAGCTATGTGATCCCCGTGGCCATCTACGGCATCAAGCTCTGAAGGCTGCGAATTATTTTATCAGGAGGAATATAAAATGGTCCGTTATCTTAAAAAGCAGCCCATGGACACCGGCGACGGGAAGGTCTATGTGGAGATCTCCTGCCTTTCCACCGACAGCAAGCCCACCGACGGCGTGGCACAGGGCTCCATCCTGACCGAGGTGGACACCGGCAAGGTCTATTTCTTCAACGAAACCGCCGCGACATGGGTGGAGCAGTTCAGCTTCCAGTCGTGAGGAGGCGGAGCCATGAGAACATGGTCAACCCTTAAAAATCTGATATGGCTCCGGAAGGGCGTTATGAAGGCGGCGAGCTGGGTCTGGAAAACCGTCACCGGCTCCCTCCTGCACATCACCGATGCCCTTGCCGGGGATGTCAGCGCATTGTCTGTTGCCATCAATCCCGTGCAGAGCGGCTCCGGCGACCCGGCCCCGGACAACGTGCGGCCCATCTCCGGGTGGACGCAGGCGAAGGTGACAAGGACGGGGAAGAATCTGCTCCCCACATGGATTCCGTTCCCCGGAGGCACTAACGGTATCAATACTTCCGTGAATCAGGATGGGAGTGTAAGGGTGTACGGCACCGCAACAGGAACTGGTGGGTACATTTCTGCGGCAATTACGTTCCCTACACACATTGATTTAAAAACAAACATTTTTACGGTGGGAATTACTACCAACTTTCCCGGAGCGTCTGGAAAAGTGTTACGTATTTTTTTCAAGAACGCAAAGAATGTCCAAGGCACTTTGGATATTCTTTACGGGACTTCTTCAAGGACGAGCGCAGGCACCACAGCACAGACAGACACTATTACCGCACAGTTTTATATGGGCACGGTAGCTGGAATGGCATACGACTTCACGATATATCCGCAGCTTGAAATCGGCTCCACCGCCACCGCTTACGAACCCTACTCCGGCACAACCGTAACCGTTGATTTGGACGGCACACGCTACGGCGGGACACTGGATGTGCTGACCGGGGTGCTGACGGTGGATAGGGCGATGCTTACGTTCGACGGGCAGGTAGGGTCGCAGGACCATGATGCGAACAAAATCGTGAAAGGCGATTATAGTGATGATGCTTATTCACAGTTTGTTATTACTCTTTCTAAAAGCAGCCTGTTTCCGATAAGTCGAGCCGAACTTGAGCCATACGCAATAAGCAACGAGTTCATATGGAAGTTTGCGAACAATGACGGAACTTCTCATTTTTATAAGAGTGGAACCCTGTCCGTTTTTTTGCCGGTATCGCTCGCTACGACTGTAGCAGAGTTCCAAAATTGGCTGTCGAATAATCCGATGCAACTGATTCTTCCGCTAAAGACCTCCACCACCATCCAACTGCCCCCCGCCCAGCTTGCCACCCTTGCCGGGGAGAACAACGTACGGGCAGACACGGGTGACACCACTATGACCTACATGGCAGAGGCATGAGCATGAAAAAGGGCTTGTTTGTCATCCTCGCACTTGCCCTCCTGACCGGGACCGTGTTTGCGCTGAACGTCTACGAAATCCCGCAGGCCGTGGAAATCCCCGAAGCGGCATATGGCGTTTTTCAAGTGCCTTGTATCGGGACAAGCTCCCCCCTGTATGAGGGATGGCAGAGTGTGATAGACGCAGAGGACAGTGCGTTGATCTTGAAGTACGGCAGAGGATGGCTGATTGCCGACCATGCGTACAGCGAAGTCGGCGGCCTGTGGTGCGTACAAAATATGCAGGTGGGATGCGGTGCGTTCCTCATCCGTGAGGGGAAACCCGAGCTTTGCTATGGATGTACGGCAATCTACCTTTGCCGGCAGGACGGAAACGGCTTCACCTATAACGGGCGAAGCATTAACCCCACGAAAGACGGCATTATCTGTATCTCCTGCGCAGAGGAGGACGGATACGTTTACCTCGCAGCGTTTGAGTATATCGGGGAAATGCCGTAAAGGCGGCGAAAAAACAATGGAGAATTATTCGTTCAAACTGATCCTGTCGGCCGCGCTGGCCGCGCTGATGACATACCTGGGACAGATCATCGTCCCGGTATTGATCCTTTGCGGTGTCATGCTGCTGGACTACCTGACAGGCGTGCACGCCGCATTCGTCAATCATGAGCTCAGTTCAAGGGTGGGCCTGATCGGGATCCTGAAGAAGCTGAGCTACCTGGCCCTGGTGGCCGTGGCCTGCGTGATCGACTACATGATCTCCACCGTCGGCGCCCAGCTGGGCGCGGTGATCGCAGTGCAATTCGTGGGACAGCTGGTGACGTTCTGGCTGATCATTAACGAGTTGATCAGCATCCTCGAAAACATCCACAAGATCGGCGGCCCGGTGCCTCCCTTCGTCGGGAGTCTGCTGAACCATCTCCGCGGCAAAGTGGAGGAGTCCATGCCGGACCTGCCGGAGGAGCCTCAGGAGCCGGAAGGGAAGCATTTCAAGAAATGACCGTTCCAGAGATTGCCTCCGCCTGGATGGAGGCCATGGCAGCCGACGACACCCACGGCTACGACCAGGGCTCCCGATGGGGCCCGGACTATGACTGCAGCTCCCTTGTGATCAGCGCCTACAAAAAGGCCGGCGTGCCCCTGACATGCACCTACACCGGGAACATGAAGGCGGACATGCTGGCCCACGGCTTCAAGGACGTGACAAAGAAGATCACCCTCTCCACCGGGAATGGCTTGAAAAAAGGTGACGTGCTGCTCCATGAGACGAAGCACACCGCCATGTTCATCGGCGGCGGGCGGCTGGTCCATGCCGCCGGCAACGAATACGGCAAGGCCACGGGCGGCCGGACCGGCGACCAGACCGGCAAGGAGATCTGCGTGGCCGGGTACTTCAACTTTCCCTGGCAGTGTGTCCTTCGGTATAAAGGCGAGGACAGCGGCGCCGCGGATCCGGCCCCCGCACCAGGCGGCGTCTACATCGTGCAGCCGGGCGACACCCTCTGGGGGGTATCCCAGGCGCTGGGCGTGGACATGGTGGAGCTGGCCCGGATCAACGGGATCAGCAACATCAACCTGATCTTCCAGGGCCAGGCCCTGAAGATCCCCGGCGCCGTGTCCGAATCGGACCAGCCGGAGGATCCCAAACCCGCCGGCACCGTCAGCGTGGAGCTGCCGGTCCTCCGGAAGGGCGACACCGGCGGCGCCGTGAAGGCGCTCCAGTCCCTGCTGCTCAATGCGGGCATCGACGTGGGCCCCTGCGGCGTGGACGGAGACTTCGGCGAGGACACATGGGTGGCCGTCTGCGACCTGCAGCGAGCCTCAGGGACCTCTGTCACCGGTGAGGTGCAGGGGCCCGAGTGGGCCGCCCTGATCACCCCTCGGGGGTAAATCGGGGGTAAATTTCCACATTTCCACTGAATTATCAACACTCTGTCCTGATTGGTAAGGATGAGGTCCCCGGTTCGAATCCGGGTAACAGCTCCACCGTAAAGCCCGGAAGCCATTGAGCTTCCGGGCTTTTTTGCGTTTTCGGGGTAAAAAGGCGGGCGGCGGGGTGTTCCGCAAATCGGGGCAATCCGGGGGTAAAAACAGCGCGAATCCGCAGCGGCGGGGGTAAAACGGGGGTAAAACAAGTGGGCTTTAGATCTGCCCCAAAATCTCCTGCACATCGCCGATCAGATCTTCCGGCTCGTGGCCCATGAGCGAGGTGTAGATATCCAGGGTGATCTTGGCCGAGCTGTGGCCGGCCAGGTACTGGACGCGCTTCAGGTCCATGCCGCCCAGGATCAGCCGGGTGATGTACGTGTGGCGGAGGACGTGAGGGCTCACGGAGAAGTCCATGGACACCACCACGTCCGGATGGCGGAAGGCTTTCTCCCCTATTTTCTTCCCGTCGGCGGTGCTGCGGGCCCTGACGGCGCCCCAGGCGGCCCTGAGCGTCTGGTACGTCCAGGGGCGGCCATCTTCCCGGCAGACGACGAAACGGCCCTCCAGGGGCGTCTGGGCGGCCGTGAGGCGCGTTTTCTCCGCGGCAAGTATATTTACCAGCGGCGCCGGCAAAGGCACCGTGCGCCACGCTGCGGCGCTCTTGAGGACGTCGGAGATCTCCGGCTGGGAGTTGTTGACCCAGCGGCAGGCCCGGCGGACCCGGATGTACGGCGCCTTTTCGTTCAAATCCACGCAGTCCCACATGAGGGCGCAGATCTCCTCCCGGCGCAGGCCGGCGTACAGCCCCAGATAACAGAACAGCTCCACCGAGAGGCCCTTCACCGCGTCCAGCAGGATCTTCTGCTGGTCCGGTGTGAGGGCCTCTTTTTGTTTTTGCGGCGCTCCGGTGACCTTCAGGGTCCGGGACGGGTCCCTGGGGGCCTTCCCGGCCTCCTCAGCGGCGCTGAACAGCCGTTTCAGGATCTGCCGTGTCTTTTCCTGGGTGGCGGCGGAAAGCCCCGCACGGGACGCCATGACGCGCCTCAGGTCGTCGCTGGTGACTTCCGACAGCCTCATGTCTCCGATCACGGGGCAGATGATGTCGTTGATCTGGCGGGCCACTTCCCTCTGCCGGCGCTCGGACATGTGGGGCGCTTCGGCGCTGTACCACTCGGCCGCGTACTGGTAGACGAAGGGCGTCTCCCGGGCCGTTTTCTCCAGCTCCCAGCCGGCCTGCAGGGCTTTGATCTTCGCGTCCAGCTCCGGCAGCGAGTGGGCGTAAACGTCCACCTGCTTCCCCTCCGGGTCCCGGATGCGCTTCCGATAATACCGATAGTCCCCGCCGTAGCGTGTGTGCTTTTTGGCCATGGCGTCACCAGGCGCAGCGGGTGCAGTATTCATACCCCGCCGCGTCGGCCTTTTCCAGCGTCATGGCCGTGTAGTGCTTCATGCCGGAGCACGTTTTGTCGAAGTGGATCACGCCCTGCTTGCTGACATAGACCTCCGTCTGTGGATCCAGGCGGTGGATCAGGTACGGCGTGGCCGTGGGCTCCGGGGTGTCCGTGGGGACGGCCGTGGGGGCCTGGGTCGCAGCGGCGCGGACCGGCTCCGCCGTGGGCTCCGGCGCGGCTTCCTCCTCCCCGCCGGCGAACAGGCCCAGGGCCACCAGGACGGCGGCGCCGATCCCCAGGGCCTTGACGGGGATCTTTGTTTTTCTCTTTGCCATGGTTATTCCTCCGGGCGGCTGATAGCCGCCCCTACAAACGCAAATAGCGGTGGCGGAAGGGAATCACCCGGCCGCCGGTTCTTTTTTCTCAACATAGTCGGCCAGGGCGGTGTCCACGATGCGGCGGATGGGCTCCGGTGCGGCGTGGTAGGCATGGAGCAGCTGCGCGTCGGCCTCGGTGACGCCGGCGGTGCGCCGGGAGCTGAGGCCCAGCAGATAGTCGGCGGTGACGTTGAAAACGACGCAAAACCGAGCAATGGCGTCCGTGTTCAGGTCGATGGCGCCGGTCTCCCATTTCCCAATGGACTGCCTGGATGCGTTAACAAGGGCCGCCAGCTGCGGCTGGGTCATTTTCTTTTCCTTGCGAAGTTCAAGGATCCTGTTCACTGTACCCACCTCATGAAAATTATACAGATTTCAGCCTGTGATTTCATCAATAGCGCCAAAGATTAGCGTTTTATGTAAAGTTGACTTGACAAGACAAAGTTTCGAGCGTATTTTGTGGATACGCTCAATTATTGAGCTGCCCGACCGGGAGAAAGGCTAAGTGATAGCGCCTTATGATGTTCCGATAAACTCGGAACATCCGGGCCCTGTCTTGACAGGGCCATGGGACGGCCGAGGGCGTTTTCAACAATCATCCATCAAAAGGAGGCTGAGAGATGAGGATCAGAGAGCTCCGGGAGGCCGCGGGGCTGACGCAGACGGCGCTGGCGCTCCGGGTGGGCGTTTCCCGGCAGGCCGTGGCTGCCTGGGAGGTGGATTCATGGCCCAGCGCCCAGCTGCTGCCGAAGCTCGCCTTCGCCCTGGGCTGCAAGGTCTCGGACCTTTTTGAACCGGCCGAGCTGGCCGCCACAGAACAAGAATAACAAAACAGGAGGAAGCTGAGAATGAAAGGATTTATCAAACTGACCTGCGTTGATGAGGCCGAGGTGAAGGAAGCCCAGACCACGTTATTGAATGACCCGGATCGGAAAGGCCGAGCAGCCGGTGTTTCCATTGACGCGGAACTTATGGACGTTTCGTTTTCGGACAGGCTTTCGCTGATGTCTGCCCTGGGGGAAGCCCTGCATTTTGACAAAGAGGATTGGGCCGTGCTGTTTATGTTGAAATCCGGCATAGGCCCGTTTCGTGAGAGCTCTGTACAGGTGGCTATAGACAAGAATACCGCTGAGGGGAGGGTTTGACCATGTTCAATGCCGACACGAATATTTACGGAAGATGCCGCCGTGCGCGGGGTATCACACAGGAATATGCCGCGGAGCTGCTGGGCGTGGCCACGCGGACGGTGGCGGCCTGGGAATCCGGAGAGAGGATCCCCTCCGGCGTGATGGTGGCCAGGATGGTGGACGTGTATCAGACGCCGGTGCTGGCGGTGGAGCATCTGAGGCTCAACGACGAGCTGGCCCGGAACATCATCCCCAGGATCGCGGAGACTCCCCTGCCCCAGGCGGTGTGCCAGCTGATCAGCGCCGTGCGGAACTTTTCCGCCATCGAGGGCGAGGACCGGCTGCTGCAGATCGCGGCGGACGGGAAGGTGGACGAGATCGAGAAGGCGGAGTACGACATGCTGCTGGAGGCGCTGGAGCCCATCGTGCAGGCGGCCATGACGCTGCGGATCACCGCGGGGGTGTGACATGATCGAGCTGATCACGAAGGCGGAGGCGGCAAAGCTCCTGACCGTCAGCGAGGACACCCTGGACAGGCTGATCCGCGCCGGGATGCTGCCGGTGTACCGGATCAGCGCGGGGATCACCCGGCTGGACCGGGCGGACGTGGAGGCCTACATGGAGAGCCGCCGGCAGCGGGCCACGGCCATCGGCCGGAAATCCAACAAGGTGAAAATGGCCCCGGAGATCTACCGGGGCGGGAAAAACAACTCCGGGTACATCCCGGGCATGAAGGTGGTGTGAAACATGCTGGACATGACGGGGGCGGAGATCCCCGAGAAGCGGAAGCCCAGCGAGGTGTTCCTGGAGCTGTGGCGGTGGGCGGAAGACCTGACCTCGGAGCAGTTCGCGGAGTGCGCCGACGCCTGGCGGCAGATCGTGAGCCTGGAGGAGATCTACGCGGCTGCGCAGGCGGCACGGGCCGAGCGAGAGCGGGCAGTCGATGAAGCGTTCCGGAAGTTGGCCGACCAGCCATTTATCGGTGTTTTGCGGCCCGCCGAGGATGATGGAACACTTCATGCGCCGGCAGAGCCGGCTGACACCTCATCCGTCGGCTGCGCCGACACCTTCCCCTCAAGGGGAAGGCAGGGGGCGTCCGGGGAAGGCGCGGCGGTCACATTCGACTGCGCGTCGGCGCCCATGGACGAGGAGGCCGCGTGGGCCCTGGCGGAGGCCGAGGCAAAGGCGAAGGAAGCCGCCAACCGGTCCGCCGGCGGGAAGGCCGGGGTGGCCACGCGCAGGCGCAACCTGACGGAACGGCTGGAGGAGCTGCGGCGCCGGGGCGTGAAGATGCACGAGATCGCCGCGGCCGGCCCGGATCTGAGCATCAGCGACGTGATGAACGCCCTGGAGGCAAAGCCCATGTCGCCCATGACGGTCCAGGCACTGGAGAAGGCGTGCAAGAAACTGGAGGAGGCGCAGGAGTGATCGAAATGTCAAATACGTTTTATGAGGCGTGGATCATCAAGTATTTCCAGCCAGAGGACGCCGCATGGAACGCTTTTATCGTTAAGGAATTTGAGGCGGTGGCTCCTGCTGTTAAGTATCTTATGGAGCTGGGCTGGAGCCCCATCGTCGAGACGGTGTACCTCGGAGAGTTGATTTACTCGAAGGACGGAGGCGGAAGCGGTGGCGGAGAAGATTCATAAATACCCAGGGTACACGGCGCTGCTGCCGCCCGCGGTGAGGTATGACCAGGAGCTGCGGCCCGCGGCAAAGCTGCTGTACGCGGAGATCTCCGCCATGGCGGACGTGACCGGCTTCTGCTGGGCCACAAACCGATACCTGGCGGCGCTGTTGAACGCCAGCAGGAACACCGTGTCGGAGCTGCTGGCCCAGCTGGAGGACCGGGGATATATCATGAGCGAGGTGCTCCGGGACGAGCGCGGGCAGGTCACCGAGCGGCGGCTGTATCTCACCGACGCGGGGCTGATGCGGCTGCCGCCGGTGTCAAAAAATACACACCCCCCTATCCCGAAAAATCGGGATACCCCCCTCCCGAAAAATCGGGATACCCCTCCCCCGGAAAATCGGGATACCCCTCCCCCGGAAAATCGGGATACCCCTATCCCGAAAAATCGGGATACCCCTCAATATAAGAACGATACAAGTATAGAACAACCCCCCTATAGTCCCCCCAAGGGGACGCGCCGCCCGAAGGAGACGCACAAGGACGCGCCGGACTGGAAGCCGGAGGCGTTCGACAGGCTGTGGCGGTGGTATCCAACCGGGGAGACGCCCCGGCCGGCGCCGCGGGGGAACAAGCAGAGGGCCATCCGGGCGTGGGAGAAGCTGCATCCGGCCGACGAGCTGATCGGCGTGATCGCCGAGGCGCTGGCCAGGCAGGCACAGAGCGAGCAGTGGCGGGACGGCGTGGGGATCCCCCACCTGTCCACCTACCTGAACGGATACGGCTGGGAAGGCTGGGAGGCGGACGAGGATGGATGAGCTGCAGCTGGGCTCCGTATACCGCGAAGCCCAGGAGAGCGTGCTGGGCTCCCTGCTGATCGACCCGGAGGCCGTGGCCGGGATCGTGTTCCAGGCGGTGGACGCCGGGGACTTCGACGGAGAACGGCGGACGGTGTTCGAGACCATGCGCCGGATCTGGAGCGATGGCGTCCGGCTGGACGTGGTGGTGGTGATGGACCGGCTGGGCGACAGCTACGCCGGGAGCCTGCGGGCGTATATGCGCTCCACCCCGACGGCCGCCAACGTAGCCGCCTACTGCGAGGTGGTGCGGGAGCAGGCCGCCCTGCGGCGGCTGCGGGACATCGGCGAGCAGCTGGCCAACGCCGTGGACGCGCCGGAAGCCAGGAAGATCATGGAGACCGCACAGCGCCTCATGGCGGAGCGCCAGGGCCTGCGGGGACGGGAGCTGTCCGACCTGATGGCCGAGTTCTACGGCTGGGCCACGGACCCGACGCCGCCGAAGTATCTGCCCTGGGGCTTTAAGCAGCTGGACGAAGGTCTGACGGCGGAGGCCGGGGACTTCATCGTGCTGGGCGCGGACAGCTCCGTGGGCAAGACCGCCATGGCGGTTCAGCTGGCCTTCGCCCAAGCGGCAAAGGGGCTCCGGGTGGGCTTTTTCTCCCTGGAGACCAACGCCCTGAAGCTGACCCGCCGACTGGCGGCGCAGCGGGCGAGGATCCCCATGTCCGCGCTGAAGACGAAAAGCCTGACCGACGGCCAGATCCGGGATCTGATGGCCTTCGGCTCCGCCACCAGCGGCGTGAAGCTGATTCTGTACGACGCCGCCGGCGCCGACGTGTCGGACATCCGGGCAGCGGCTGCCGCCGACCGGCTGGACGTGGTTTATATCGACTATGTGCAGCTTTTGAGCGCACCGGGGCGGGAGCGCTGGGAGATCGTGACGGCCATATCCATGGCCCTGCACACCATGGCCCAGCAGCTGGGCGTGGCCGTGGTGGGCCTGAGCCAGATCACGGCGCCGGACAAAAAGAGCCGGTCCAAGCCGGACAAGGACGACCTGCGGGAGTCGAAACAGCTCAAACAGGACGCGGATCTGATTTTGATGATGGCGCTGGCGGACCCGGAGGACAACGAGAGCCTGCGGTGGCTGCGAGTGGCCAAGAACAAGGACGGGCCGCTGATCAGCGTGTGCCTGCGCTTCGACCCGGAGCACATGGACTTCACCGCCACGGACTCCCGGGCATGGACGCCTCCGAGAAAGAAAAAAGCCCGCACCTTCCAGGAGGCGGATCAGGAGGAGATCCCATGGACGGTCTGAAGCTGGGCGACCGGATGAAGGGCCGGATCCACTACGGCGGCGAGGGCGGGAGCCTGCTGCCCATGGAGGAGGGCACGGTGGTGTACATCCACCCGGAGAACCGCTTTTACACCCTGCGCTTCGACTTCCCGAAGGGATCCTTCCGGGAGTCCTACCCCATCGACCCGCCGCCGGAGGCGCTGATGACGGCCGACGACATCAGGCGCTTCCGGAACAACTGGGGCCACCACAAGGGCTGGTACATCAAGGAGCCGCCCGGCCAGTACCTGGAGACCATCGGGCGGAAGAAATGAAAATGAAAGGAAACCTGCAAAAATGAGAGTCATATCAATCGCCAACTTCAAGGGCGGGACCGGCAAGACCACCACGGCCGTGAATCTGGCCGCGGAGCTGGCCGAGCTGGGCCGCCGGGTGCTGCTGATCGACGCGGATCCGCAGCACAACGCCTCCACCTTCTACGGGGGCGACTACGACTGGCCGGTATCGCTGACGGACGTGCTGGAGGGCACGGCCGAGCTCTTCTGGCCTGACGACATAAGCGCCTCCGGCCGGGAGGGCCTGGACATCCTGCCGGCGGACATGGGCCTGCTGCGGCTGGATCTGGCGGCCATCGCCGACGGCAGCAGCGAAGCGCTGCGGCGGCTGACCGACTTCCTGGACGCGATCCGGGAGGACGACGCCTACGACTTCGTGATCTTCGACTGCCCGCCCAGCTTCACCGCGGCCAGCGTGGCCGCCCTGGTGAACTCCGACGAGGTGATCCTGCCCACCAGGGTGGACGCCTTCAGCCGGGCCGGCGTGGAGGAGCTGATCTGCCAGATCCGGAGCCTGGGCCGCAGCACGAAGGCTGCCTTCCGGCTGCTGATCACCATGGCGGACCAGACCAACCTGTGCCGCCAGGGCGCCGGGGCGCTCCGGGAGAGCGGCCTGCTGGTGTTCCAGACGGAGATCCGCAGCTGTGTGAAGGTGGGCGAGAGCACATACGCACGGCAGCCGCTGTGCGAGTACGCGCCCCGGTGCACCGCTGCGGCGGACTACCGGGCGCTGGTGAAGGAGGTCGTGAAGGAGGCGGAGTGCTGATGTTGGATTTCCTTGTTCGGGCAGCTGACGGCAACCCCGGGGCTCTGTCCTTCTGTGTCGACGCATTGCGACATGACCCATGGCTGGCTTCCCGTGCTATTGATAGAGCAATACGCGCCGGGGTGACCGGTGAACGGCTGTACATTTTGTGGAATGACCGGTATCACCGGGATACTGTATCGACCATGCAGGTCCTCTGTACTTGGGATAAATATGCTTTGCAAAGATTATTTGAGCCCGAGTACCTCGATCTGGGTCGTTTGAAGTCCTTTTTTTTCCAGGAGGATGATGAAAATGGCGAAGAAGTTTAATTTGGCCGAGTACGTGAAGGCGGAGCCGGTGTCCGATTCGGACCCCACGCAGATCGTGGAGATCCCGCTGGCCAGGATCATTGCCAACAGCCGGAACTTTTACGGAGTCCGGGACGTGGAGGCGCTGGCGGACAGCATCAAGCTCAACGGCCTGCTGGAGCCTCTGATCGTCTACCCCTACGGCACGGCAGCCGGGCTGTACCGGCTGATCTCCGGGCACCGCCGGCTGGCCGCCCTGCAGATGAACAAGGCGGAGACCGCCCCGTGCCGGATCGTGGCAAAGCCCGAGAGCACAGCCCGGGAGGATCTCCTGCTGATCAGCGCCAACGGCCAGCGGACCAAGACCGGCGCGGAAGTGGCCGCCGAGGCTCAGCGCATGACGGACGCCCTGCTGGCGCTGAAAAAGGAGGGCGTGGAGCTGCCCGGACGGCTGCGGGATATCGTGGCTGACGCTTTGGGTATCAGCTCCACCGCCCTGGCTCGGAAAAAGGTCATCAATGACGGGCTGAAGGTGCCGGGCTTCCGGCAGGCCTGGGAGTCCGGAAAGATGAAGGAGACCGTGGCCTACGAGCTGGCCCAGCTGCCGTCGGAGAAACAGTACGAGGCGCTGGATCAGCTGCTCGACGCCGGCGTCAACTATGAGGCGGCGGACATTAAAACCGTGCAGCGGATCAAGCGGAAGGTGGAGGCCGGGGAGAGCACAAATCAGGACCTTGCCGTGGAGGCGGAAAAACGCGGGATCCAATGCCCGGATGGGGACTACTCCCCTTTGCTGGCCGCCCTGGTGGCGGAGGCCATCCCGCCCGGCTATCGAAAGGGGTTACGGCGCTGCCGGACCAAGGCTGAGGGGTTGGAGTATCTGCACCGGTTTGGGCTCGAACACGTCTCCAGCTGGGGCCGCGATGTCTGCTATGATTCGGACCCCCAGGCTCTGACCATCAAGAAGCCGATCTGCCGCCGGATCAAGTGGGCGGAGGTCTGGGAGCTGCTGGCTCTCTGGGACATGCATGGGGCCGGGACCCCGAAGGCGGAGGCGGAGACACCTCATCCGCCGGCAGAGCCGGCACCTTCCCCTCAAGGGGAAGGCTGTTCGCCGGAGGGCTGGCGCAAATGCAGCACGGCCACGCCGGAGGAAGGCCAGCTGGTGACGGTGATGTTTGACGACGGAGACGGCTGCGAGGACTGGTTTGCACACGTGGCCGTGTTCAAGGGCGGGAAGTACGTGGAGTTCGGCTGGGAAACCGTGGTGGTGGACGTTGTCCCCGGGGCGGTCTGGGCTCCCCTGCCGGGCGGATGGAAGGAGGCGGCGAAATGATGAATGAGAACGCGGCCGTGGGAATGGCCCAGAGGATCCTGCAGGATGCGGGGTATAAGCTGAGTGACCTGCTGCAGGGATATCCCCAGTATCTCCATGTGTTCGTGCTGGTGGCCATGCAGGGCGTCGTAAATTCCGTGCTGCCGATGCTGGACGATCTGGACCGGCAGGTGTTCGAGCTATTGGTGGAACGCACTATCATCGCGGTACTCCCGTCGGAGATGGACCCCCGCAGAAAGGAGGCAGCAAATGGCTAAGATCAAACGATACAACAACGGGGACACCTGCCCGTGCTGCGGGCAGGTGATCGAGGGCAAGACCCGGGAGTGGCTGGATCTGTTCAGCGTGCGGGCGGCCGCCATCGGCTTTGAGGCCGATCTGGACCCATTCTTCCCCGAGTTCGGGGAGGACTGGTTGATCGTGTCGCTGGAGGATATGTCCAGGGCGCTGGACGAGTGGTGCCGGGAAACGGAGGCGGGGGATGAAGAAACATAAGCTCTTTTATGCGATCGCCGCAATAGCCATCGCCGCCGGGCGGGAGATCTCCCTGGCAGATGATAACACCCAATCGACAAACCGCGTTTTGAACGGGGCGATCCAGGACGCCGTCAACAACTACCATCGTTTGACCCTGACGGTATTCGCCCCGACGGCCGGCGAGAACCGAGAGGAGGACGACAGTGCCGACGAGCTATGATTACGGGAAGGCGGAGGTGTGCGCGTGGATCCGCGCACACTTCCCGCCCCACAGCACCATCCTGGACGTGGGCGCCGGCGACGGAAAGTGGCGGCGGCTCCTGCGGGAGTACGAGACCATGGACGCGGTGGAGATCTTCACCCCTACCGCCATGGCGCTGAGGGCGCTGCCTTACCGGCATGTGTTCAACGATGACATCCGCCGGTTCGAGTACGAGCGCTACGACCTGATCATCTTCGGGGACGTGATCGAGCACCTGTCCCCGCAGGACGCGCAGGCGGTGCTGGCCTACGCCGCGGAACGGTGCCTGGACATGGTGGTGGCGGTGCCCTGGCTGTACGCGCAGGGCCCGGTGGGCGGGAACGTCCACGAGACACACCTGCAGCCGGACCTGACGCCGGAGATCTTCGCCGAGCGCTACCCCATGCTGGAGGTGCTGCACGACCCCGGGCACGGGTACTGCTATTACCACAAGAAGGAGGTGGGCGCATGATCGTTTTTGATGGATTAGAGTTGATAGGACTTGCAATTATGGCTGTGCTTCTTGCTATCTGCGGCATCATCCTTGTTATTGACCGCATAGCATACGCTGTGAAAAAGCGACAGCAGAAACGCATAGATGAGGCATTCAAAGAGGATGACGAGTGATGAAAAATAAAGTTTCAATACTTGGTGCGACCTGGGAGATCGCATACCGGTCCGAAGATGCAGACGAACGGCTGAAAAACTGCGACGGCTACTGTGATTGGACCATGCGGCTGATCGTCGTTGAGGACGAGATCGAAGGGAATCTCGGGGATATGACCCGGTACAAGATGAAGGTCGCCCGCCACGAGATCATCCACGCCTTCCTGCTGGAATGCGGCCTTGCGGAAAGCTCTGCGCCGTGTGATGCCTGGGCTTCAAATGAGGAAATGGTGGACTGGCTGGCCCGGATGGGCCCGAGGATCTACGCGGCCTGGGAGCAGGCCGAAGTCCTCACGCCGGAAGATCGGGGCGCGTCAACATGAGCGCGTGGTGGCTGGTGCTGATCATCCCGATCAGCGTGCTGGCCGGCGTGGTGCTGGCCGCGCTGCTGGCCGCCGGCAAGAAGGCCGACCGGATCTCCGAGGCCATGGCCAGCCGACCACCGGAGCCGGTGACGGTGAAGGTGACCCGGTACATCCCGCAGGATCTCTGGATGGAGAAGATCCTGGAGAAGGACGTAAAGGGCGCCAACGCCTGGCTGGCCATCTCCATGGGGCAGATGCTGGGGCCGCAGCTGGCGCCGCACACCACGGTGAAGGCGCTGTACCGGCCGGAAACGCAGGACTACCAGGTGACCGCCTGGGTGCGGGTGGTGCCGAGGGAGGGGCGGAAGTGAGCGGAATCTACATTCCCGGCATGGAGATGCCGACAAGCTGTGGCGAGTGCCGATTTTATGGCGAGTATTGCTATGCAAAGGGTGACGAGAATAAACGCTCAAAACTTCCGTGTCCTCTCGTCCTTGTCCCGGAGCATGGGCAGATGACCAACGCCGACCGCATCCGGGCGATGAACAATGAGGAATTGGCAAAGTGGATTTGGCGTGAGGCGACTCTTGGGTACCTTGCCATTTGCCCTCCGGGAACAAAGGATGGGGCTTGTCCAACAACCGATTGCGATAGCTGTTGGCTCGACTGGCTCGCAAGCCCGGCGGATGAGGAGGCGGAAAAGTGAGCAGTAAATCAAAGCACCCGCCCAAGCGGCTGAGCCCCACGCAGCAGATGAACCGGGATTTGCTGATCTTCCTGTGGGCCTGGGCCAACGTGGTCCGGCCCACGCCGGCGCAGATCTACGCGGTGAAGGACGAGATCCTGAACATCAGCGACAGCGTCCGGAAGGGCCTGGTCAACGAGCGCATGATCGCCGAGCAGCTGCGGGACGAGTACGATATTCTGACAGACTGGAACAGGAGGGACAGAGGGTGAAGGCAGCATGGGCCGCCGCCGGGCGGCGGATCCGCGGCGCGGGATATATGGCGGCCCTGGTGCTCTGCATCCTGTGGATCCGGGCCCTGGGCGGCCTGGATGACCTGAACGATTAAGGAGACGACAATGGCAAAGAAAGAACTGGACGCCCCGGCAAAGCCCATCTGCTCGGGGTGCGCCTGGAACCTGGAGCACGGAGGCTTCCGGATCCAGTACAAGAAGGACGCGTACCTGCACATGGAGACGTGCAGCGTCTGCGGCAAGCGGCTGCCGGTGCACGACGGCTGGATCCTGGGCCGCGGGAAGAAAAAATAATCCCTGATAAATCAAGGCGCGGGGCCTGTGTCAATTATTCTTGCGTTGACAAAGGGCCTCGCGCCGCCCTATGCTATGGGTGCAGGTTTTCTCAGCTTCATAGTACACCTCCTCAAAGGGTCTCACGCGTGGGCGCACGCGTGGGATTCTTTGCCTATATGCCCCGTCCCGGTGGAGAGTCGGGCTTCGCTGTGCCCTTGCGTCTGGGGCACTCCTTTCACCGACAGAAGCCTGTTCGACTCAGGCTCGGGGCATCGTCGAAAGCAACACCGTGCAGAAAACCTGGGAAAGGCGGCGACATCATGGCCAAGCGCAAAAGGCTGACACGGATCACGGCGGGGCGGTATGTGGAGGCGATCCTCTACGACCAGCCCATGGCAAACGACCCGCCCAAGACGCGGGCCGCCAAGCAGAAGGTGAGCTCCGCCGCACGGCAGAAGATCAACCGGCGGACCTGCTGGCAGAAGTGCGAGCTGGCCATGGCCGCCAACTTCGACGCCAGGGACCTGTTCGTCACCCTGACATACCGGGAGGCGCCGGCCACCAGGGAACAGGCCCTGCGGCAGCTGAACGAGTTCCTGCGGGCCCTCCGGCAGGCCAGAGCCCGCCGCGGACAGAAGCTGCTGTACATCAAGAACGCCGAGCACCTGCGGGACGACGGCAGCGAGGGACGCTGGCACCACCATGTGGTGATCAACGCCACCGGCCGGGACTATGAGGAGATCCGGGAGCTGTGGAGCCCCTGGGGCGACAACGTGGACTTCGAGCCCCTGCTGGACGGCCGGGAGACCTACGCCACGCGGGCGCAGTACATCTGCAAGGAACGCCCGCCCCTGGGCAAGCAGACATGGACCCCCAGCCGCGGCCTGAAGAAGCCGAAGCGGGGGAGCTCACTGGTGGATGACAGCGTGACCCTCAGCGTGGAGAGCCTGCCTGCCGGCGCCGTGGTGCTGGAGAAGTCCGAGGAGCTGAACGAGTGGGGACACTTCGTTTATATCAAGTACATGCTGCCGCTGAAGCCGGAGGGGCCGGACCCAAGACGGCGGCGCGGCGACGGCGGCCTCCCTTTATTTTCTGACTTGGGGTAGTGTATATCCTCCGGGGAGGTCCCGGAGAAAAGGCCCGGAGGGGCTTGATTCGACGGGGGAGGCGTGATTCGATATGGGCGAGGGGGCGAGGCCGTGGATCGGGAAATGAGCGCCAGGGAGCTGCTGGAGCAGGTGCGGGAGGCCGACGGAGAGATCGACATCCTGCGCGAGAGCGTCTGGTCCACCTGGGCCCGGCTCACCAGTACCACCGCCGCCATGGACGGCGTGGTGGTGCAGCACAGCGCGGATCCTCACGCCCTGGACGCCGTGGGTGACCTGGACAGCGCGGTGTACGCCAGGATCGCGGAGCTCAGCGCCATGAAGGCGCGGGCCGTGCGGCTGATCTCCGGGCTGGAGTCGCCCGCCCAGCGGCGGGTCCTGCTGAGCTACTACGTCAACGGCGTGGACGCCCGCGGCCGGCGCAAGACCTGGGAGGGCGTGGCCTACGAGCTGGGGTACTCGCTGAGGCGGGTGCAGCAGCTCCAGACCGAGGGGCTGGCCGCTGTGGAAAAATTGCGTGGAATTGCGTAAAGGCCCCGTGCTATGGTGTAGGCGGGAAGATCGGCCGATGGCCGGTCTTTCGTGTCCGATTCGGTCCGGGAGGGCGACATGAGCTATAACCCCCGCAGCAGCAACGGCAACTTCCGCCGGAAGATGCGGCAGCGTTTCAAAGCCCGGGGGGACCCCTGCGGAATTTGCCGGGGGCGGCTCGGGCCCATTGATTACGACGCCCCGTCTGACGCCGCCCACCCCCTGAGCTTCGTCATCGACGAGATCAAGCCTGTCAGCAGGTGGCGCGAGTTCGGCTACGACTCGCCGGAAGCTGCGGCGCGAGACATTGAGAATTTGCAGGCCGCCCACTGGGGGTGCAACGCGGCGAAAAGCAACAAGATTTTGCCAAGGGGGGCACATGTTGCCGTAATAATCAGCGACGGCGACTGGTGACCCAGGGGGAGTCCCCCTCCCCTCCGCCCCTCGGCCCA
>Ga0265298_10001710_pt1 | contig 32236 bp, 34 predicted proteins | sample AusTroGonzalo_MG_3_FD_193486 | JGI IMG/M metagenome (GOLD analysis project Ga0265298, IMG submission 193486) | Bovine rumen microbial communities from tropical cattle in Woodstock, Queensland, Australia - Gonzalo_01 | ecosystem: Host-associated > Mammals > Digestive system > Stomach > Rumen ... | reverse complement strand
AAGAAGATGTTGCTGAAAAGCGCGTAACTAAGCTTATTTTCGCTGACTCATTCCAGAAGGACAAGCAAGATCCTAATAGCTACAACGAATGGTTGTTCTGGGTATATTCTAAGAAGGATTCAGGCACAACTACATCTCGTTCTGTTTACATCGCAACAGACCCGCAGCCGGTAATCATTCCTTGGCAGGAAGGCATGATCCAGCAGAACGTTCCTGCTGGCGAAACAGCTCTATCTGTGAACAAGATGATTGCTTACCCAACATCTGAAGTATTGAACAGCCCTGCTGGCACATACAAGGATGGCTACACTATGACTAAGGAATCCGATGAAGAACCGGGTAACGGCGATATTGAACAGTATGTTCCGAACATGCAGAACCAGCTCGTTATCGGTGCTATCGGTCCTGGTAAGTTCGGTAATGATATCGGTGTTTCAATTATCACTACTGAATGTGCTGACATCGCAGCCTTGAACCACCAGAACGCATTCTGCTGGAAATACAAATACGATGACGAAGATCTCGTAGACAAGGATGATCCGGATGTTGACTTCACATGGAAGAAGGTATACCGTATCAACGTTTACGCCAAGACAAAGACCCAGACTGCAGAAGCTGCTTGGGGAACAGGTCTAGACGCCCTTCTAAAGGATCCTATTGAATCTTGGTTCGTTTCTAACGATCCTCGTGCAAAGGATGGTGAAGGTAATTCCTTGTTCGCACCGAACGTCATCAACGGTAAGTCAGAATACATCTATGTTTCTCGTAGCTCTGTAAACGACGCTATGACAGGAACTGGTGATTATGCTCAGCCGGTGCAGACATTCGCAATCTACGGATTGACTGGTGGTGCTAACTCTAAGAAGAACAACATGTCAGAAAAGACTCAGGCATTGAAGCTCTATGCTGACCGCCAGAAGGCTGAATTTGATATCTTGTTCAACGTTGAAGCTATTGACACCTTCAATGGTAAGCAGCGCTACGCCGCATTCCAGCGCCGTATTGCTGAAATTGCTGCTGCAAGAACAATGGACATCGGTGTGGTTCAGGTCACATCAAAGGAATCAAAGACAGTCAAGAGAATGCTAAGTGAAGGTAAGGCATTCGCCTTCCCGAACGGTTCTTACGTCGCTGCTTACGCTGGCTACGATAAGTACTACAACTCTACATTGGCTTCTTGGATTTACTTGCCGAAGTCAGTTGCTGGTGCTATCGCTATGGCATACTGCGATATGTATGCTTACCCATGGATGGCTCCTGCAGGTGTTCAGCGTGGTACCATTGATTACACAGCTGGTCAGATGGTTCAGTTGAGCGACGACGAAATCGGTCAGCTCTACGATGTGAACATTAATACATCTCGTCCTTGCGGCGGATATGGTGAAGTGCTATGGGGTCAGAAGACTGCACTCAAGAAGGAATCAGCTCTAAACCGCATCAACGTTCGTCGTTGCATGAACTACATTGAAAAGCAGATTGAAAACATGATGGTTCCTTACATGTTCGCACAGAACACACCGAACACTCGTGCTGCTGCTAAGAACCAAATTGACTCATTCCTTAGCCGCGTCAAGGCAGCAGAAGGTGTGCTCGAATATGCAACCTCTGTAACTGATGATCCTGATGATGAACACATCATGAACGTCAACATCGTGGTTCGTCCGGCAGAAGCTATTGAATTCATCGATGTTAAGATCACCGTAACTCGTAGCTCTGTGGATATGAGCGAATCTATCGCAGGTCGTTCGTAATCCGACTACACACGGAAATAAATTAGGCAGTGCTTTCGGGCACTGCCTTTTTTTGTTATATTTTGAACAAGAAAAGGAGTATGCATGATTTGGCGTGAATTCTTTGCCATAGATGGTTCTTTGCATTACATCAATGCAAGAGATGAAAATGATATGCACAAACAAATGAACGACATCAATGACCGTATATTGAAAGGTCCAGAGTTAAGACATTTCTTGATGCAATTCCTGGGCATGCCCCATAAGCTGTATAAATAAATCACAATTTAATTGAGGTTCATAAATGAGTGATAAGAAGATTCGTTGGGTTTCATTCCAACCGCTAATTGGCGGGATGTGTCTCGGTGCTGAAAAGGCATTCGGCTGCCCTCCGCTATTTAACATTGACTTTGAAGGCCCAGACAAAGGTAATTCATCTGCATTCTTGCATTACCAAAACGAAGTAAAGAAGCACAATGTTCGTGAATTGGTGCTTGACGGCAATATCCTTTCAATGGCTACCACATTCAAGAACGAAGATGACGAAAAGTTCTTCACCGAAAATTGCCACGACATTGATGTTGTTTCCGCAGTGCCTATTTGTTCTGGTCTATCTGCTGCTAACGCAGTTAACGATAGTTCTAAGGCTACTAAGCGTGGTGCTGACGCCCAGCAGAACAACAATATGTATGGTATCGCCAAGATGACCTTTGAACGCATCAAACCAAAGGTATTCATCTTTGAAAATGCTCCGGCTTTGTTCACCAACTGCGGTAAGCCAGTTCGTGATAAAATTATGGAGATGGGAACTGAAGCTGGTTATTCAGTTACATGGGTTAAGACCAATACAAACCGTCACGGCAACCCGCAGTATCGTTCCAGAACCTTTGGTATCTTCTGGAAGGGCGATAAGGTACCTCAGTTGAAGTATGTCAACAATCCGCACGGCAAGATCGTTGATTATCTGGCTGAAATTGACCCTAAGGCTGAATATAACACCGATGAATACATCATCAACAACAAGTTGACCACAACCGGTTGGTATAAGTATGCCAAGGCTAAGTTTGGCGACAACTGGCGTGATGCCATCGCTGGAAAGCTAGGTTTCTGGGCTCCATTCTTAAAGGAATTCAATACCACAGGTAAGTATGATTTCTCTGAACTCAAGCCTTACTTGAATGAGAAGGAATTGAAGATGGTTGAACACATTGAATATAAGCTATCCATCAAGAAGGGATTTATGGACTGCTCAACACCGGTCTATAAGGGCGATAGCGATATTCCGACCGTCTTCCACCGCCATATTCAGACACTTGTTCACCCAACTCGTGACTCCGGCTATACATTAAGAGAATTCATGAAGTTCATGGGTATGCCTGATGACTTCACATGGCCGAATGCTAAGAAGACACATATTTGGGTATCTCAGAACGTTCCGGTGATTACATCATACGACTGGCATGCTCAGATTCGTGAGTTCTTGGAAGGCAAGCTACCATTGCTTGACGAAAAGGAAGTATACTTCAACAATGAAAAGGGACCTGATGTCACAGAGAAATCGGTTCTTGAAGAAATGTTGACAAACTGTAAATAACTTGTTTGTAGTCTGTTAATAAAAGGCGGTCGGCAACGGCCGTCTTTTTATGCAGAAAAGTTTTGGGCAGTACCGTAAAACCCGAAAAAGTTATTATTTTTGTTATATGAAACAAGAAGAATTTGAAAAGATGAATATGAATGACCGTGATGCGTGGCTAGACAACATGTCTACCGACGAGATGAATAAGAGATACGGTTATGTCAACTGGCAGATGGGCAATACCATTAAGTCCTACGACGAATATAAAGAAGAACGCAAGTGTCCGAAGTATTTCGGTGAGCGTTGTTTCGTCGCTGGCTGCACTAACGAGGCAGAGTATGAAGTTGGTGATGTTCGCTACTTGGTCGGCATGTGTGAAAAGTGTGCCCACATTAAACGCGACTACTTGTATAGCCTAATCTATCGTCCAAAGGATCTTATTAAAACAAGCGAAAACGAAGGAACTTGGTAATGGACCAAATTGCAGAAATCAAACAACAAGCAACTGAATGGGCGAAGACTTTTCTTTCGCCCGATTTTGAATTTAGAAAGTATCAGCTGGACGCTATTGCCCATGTTGTTCAGAACACACTGAACAAGACAAAGACATTGGCGATGAATGCACCGACTGGTTCGGGTAAGTCACTCACTGCTATCATCGCAGCTGGCGTGCTATGGGAGTGTTATGGCAAGAAATCATATATTCTTGTTTCAGACCTTAGCTTATTTGAACAGTATGAACGAGATCTTGAACGATATGAACTGCCGTGGGGACACCTAAAGGGTAAGGACAATTATGTTTGTCAGCGAAACGGCAATATCGTCTCTTGCGGTGAATGTTCGCTGAACATGGTCGGAACAACCGTTCTAGCTGACACCGATAAAGCCAGCATGATGGGCTATGGCTGTGCTAAGAACTGTGAATACATCAAGATGCGAAATCTGGCTATAAAGGCGCCAGTGACAATTATGACATATCAGCTGTATTTGATACAGAGGAACTATGTTGCTGAAATGATGACCTCACTGACTGAAGATGTGCCATTTGAGGCTCGTGATTTGGTCATCTGTGATGAAGCTCACAAGTTGCCAGATATCATTCAGAACCACTTTGCACCGAGGGTTCCAGCACAAGAACCTGAGTTCATGAAAACGCTGAACGAATGGGCAAAGAAGAACGGCAAGAAGGTGCCTAACTCAAAAGTGGTCACAACTATTTCAGCAAACATTATGTCAACTGATGATCACGATGATCTTGTTGAATACATGGCTAAATACTCGAACCTTCTATCTGAATATGCCGTCATCAATGAAGACATCCGCAAACAAGCCAAGGAAACAAGGCAATTCAAACAGATGGCTAAGTACTTGGCAGCAGGCAACCTGTGCCGTGAATGTAACTGCAAGTTCGGTGACTTCTTCAAGCTCACTGCTGAACTAGGTAATCAGATTGCAGTTAAGACAGATGGCGAAGACGAGTCAGTGATTAACTGCACTTACGAAGGCGCCATGATTAAAAGGTATTTTCATGATGTCAGCAACAGTGAATTGCTGATGAGTGCGACTTTGGGTGACTTGAAAATGTACCGAGTAATCATCGGTATGAACCAGGAACCAGCTGAACAATACAAGACAATGGACATACCGTCCACATTTGACTTCAGTAAGTCACCAATCTATTATTCAGATAAAAATCCGATGTCGTTCAAAGAAAAGGCAAAAAGCATTGGACCTATCTGTTCGCAAATCACTGAAATATGCAGAATGTTCAAGGGTAACCGTGGCATTATTCAAACAGGCAACTACGAGAACAGCAAGAAATTGCTTGAACGCATACCTTCTGATGTGAAGAAGCGCATTATCCTATATGGTTCATCAAAGGACAAGATGTTCGCCATTTCTAAATTTGAGAAATCAAAGGATGGTATTCTTGTTGGACCTACTTTGCTTGAAGGACTTAACTTTGACGGCGATAAATGCAGATTTGCTATCTGTATGAAATTGCCTTACGCTTCGCTGGCTAACAAGCTAGTCGCTGCGAAGAAGGACTTGATTGAGAATTGGTATAATTATGACTTGATGGCGAAACTTGAACAGGGTTTCGGCAGAGGAGTAAGGTATAATGGGGATTGGTGCATTAACTATATCCTTGATGGTTGCTTTGTTAACATACTCAAATACAATCCTCAGATGGTTCACCGAGGAATTAAGGCCCGCCTTAGAAAGCTCGAGTAAACGCCTACATACTATAATCTCAAATAAATACAATAGAGGTTATAGTATGAAAGATTTTAAGGATCCTACTCCGCCAAAGAAGGCCTGGAAACCGACGCTGGAACATCCGTTCCCACCAAAGCCGGAACCAGACCATCCGATCCCACCTCCGCATCCAGGCGACTACTGCGCTGCTGCGGATGGGTTTATGAAGGCGCATCAAATTCAGAATGTAGCCCAGTTAAGAGAATACATTAAGAGACAATTGGGTTCACCTGTTATTTGTGTTGAGTTGTCAGACGATCAGTTAGACGATATTATCCGTGACTGTGTTCAGTACATTCAGAGATATTACATGGGCGAAGGCCACTATTCAGATTACCTGATTATGGAACTTCAACCTGGTATCTCCCATTACAAATTGTGTCAAGAACTTGAGTCAGTCGTTGACTTCAAGACTAGCAACTGGATAGGCGGTATCAATGATTTGTTCACTGTGCCGCATGCCTTGCTATATGACCAAGTAATGGGTATGAATTGCTGGGAAGGCAACTGTTTCGGCAACAGCGCTGCTTATGGCGATATTCTTGGAAGCTGGAAGGCTACCCTAACATGGATGGCTGAAGCAAACGATATGTTCGGTGAACATTTCCAAGTTAGATACAATGAGAAGGAGAAAGAACTCGAAGTTCAACCGTCACCTAAACGCCCAACAAAAGGTATGATGAAGGTTTGGAAGCGTCAGCGCTCAGAACGCATCTTCAATGATGTTATCTTCAAGAAGATGGTCGTGGCAAAGGCTGGCATGGTTTGGACAAATGCCTTGAGAAAGTATAACCTCCAGATTTCTGGTGGTGGTACCCTAAATGCGGATTCCCTCTATGCATCATATAAAGAAGATTATGATTGGTGCATTGAACGAATTGAGCTGGAATCTCCTTGTGGTGCTACCTTCGCTGTAGGCTAATATAAATAAATTAGAGGTAATACAATGTCAGAACCATTAAGACTGTTGAATGAAGATTTTATCGCTGAACAGAAGACCATTACGGAAGATGTCAACGGCGAACATTTTATGTACATCACTGGACCGTTCCTTGGTGCAGAAAAGAGAAATCGTAACGGAAGAATTTATAAGCGCTCTCTAATTGAAAGAGAAGTGAACAAGTTCCAGACCCTAATTAAGAACTGCGAAGCAGTTGGTGAATTGTCTCACCCTGATACAGGAGAAATCAACCCTGACCGCGCAGCTATCTTGATTACTGAGCTTCACATGGACGGCGACCTTGCTATGGGTAAGGCTCGTATTTTGCCGACTCAGTGTGGTGAGACTTTGAAGGGTCTTATCCGCGGTGGCGTTCACATGGGCGTATCTTCTCGTGGTACTGGTTCTCTCGGCGCTGACAATGTGGTGTGCGAAGACTATAATCTTATTACCATTGACGCTGTTTACATGCCTTCTTGTCAGGATGCTTATGTGAACGCTGTTAATGAGTCAACAGAATGGGTTCTTGATGAGTCAACTAACCTCTACATTGAAAAGAAGCGTGGTAGGGTAGCCGCTGCTCGTCAGCAATTCCACAATGAAATTGACAAGCACGGTTCAAAGGCTATTGCATCTGCCTTTGCCCAATACATGAACGCTATTAAGGGTTGCTAACAATGAATAAGGTTGATGAAGGATTTTTCAAAGACGCATATCAAAAATACCGAGCAAAGGTACTCGGTATCCTCCAAAAGACATGGGGCATGGTCGTGCCTGCAGAGTTACTTCACTCTGTAGAAGACTGGATTCGTGATTATTTTGTTGATAAGTTTGATGAACTTGATTGTGCCCATGCTATTCACGACAACTTTAGGAGACAAGCTATGGGGGAGTCAATGGAGATAAGCGAGGCACTTGATGCCCTTCATCAGGCTGGTTTAATTACCGAGAAGAAAAAAGATTTATAAATACTATACATTCGTTAAGGAGACAGTGATATGAATAAAGAAGATGAATTGTTTATTGCTAAGAAGACCGCTGAAAGAGCTGGCTACAAGGTGACTATGCCTGGCGCCGCTCCAGCTGGCGATGGCGCACCGGCACCTGCTGGAAAGCCTGCACCTCGTCATATGTCCAGAGCTGAATACGACGCTCGCAAGAATGGTCAGCCAGTTCCGTCATTTGCCGACAGACTTGAACGCCTTGCATTGGCTGCTAGAACAGCAGAAGAAGCAGGGTATACTGTTCGTAAGATGACTGCAGCTGACCGTGCCGCACAGCAACAGGCAGCACAGCAAGCCACACCTGCACCAGCTGCAGAACCGCCTAAGCCTGCTGAACCAGCACCTGCTCCGGCACCGGAAGCAACACCTGCAGCACCTCCGGCTGAAGAAAAGCCGAAGACACCGGCATGGCTTGCTAATGCTTCTCGTTTCATGGGCAAAGACGACTAAGTACATAAGCAACACATTATAAAGGACTGCCAATTCCGGCGGTCCTTTTTTGTCCGCGACCTATATAAATAAATCACCACAAACGATAAGATAAGTTTTGAAGTGAATTTATAAGATAGGAGAAAAGAGGTTAATTTATGGTTACATACATCACTAAGCGTGACGGGCGAAGAAGAAAATTCAGTATTACCAAAATATCAAGTGCTATTGAAGCAGCATTCAAAGAATCAGAAGAAACATATACTGAACAAGATATTGACCGCCTCGTTGAGCTTGTCGTTGATGCTATTTCTAAGGGTGAACAAAAGACAGTCAAAGTTGAAGAAATACAAAATGTTATTGAAGCAACTTTAATGGGACAGGGTTTCTGTCAGACTGCCAAAAAGTTCATCCTTTATCGTGAAGAACGAAATCGTGTTCGTGATACCAAATCTGACATTGTTAAGACTATTAAGGAAATCACCGAGTCAAACCTCAAGAGCTCAAATATCTTGAGAGACAATGCTAACGAATCTGGAGCAACTCCTGCCGGTGCTTATGGTAAGATTGCTTCCGAAACGAATAAGATGTATAACCTGTTGAATAACATTGACAGGAAATACGCCGCAGAGCATAAAGACGGTGCTATTCATATTCATGACCTTAATCAGTATAACTTGACTTTCAACTGTTTGTTCGCTCCAGTCGGCAAACTGCTGAAAACAGGATTTGACTCAGGTACTGGCTTCCTACGCTCACCGAAGTCAATTCAGACAGCAGCAGCATTGACAGCAGTGATTTTGCAGTTGCAGTCAAACCAGCAGTTCGGCGGTATTGCCGATGACAACATTGACTTTGATTTGGCACCATTCGTTGATTTGTCCTTCAAAAAGAATTTGAAGACCGAATTGGAAAGATACGTTGAGTATACTGGCGAGAGGGTTGTAAAGCCTGGAACCACCATAGATCTTGAATTAAACAAGGTCTCAATGAACCAGCCGGTGCAAGAACTTTACGCACGCTTCCCACGCCCATGCGTTGTGAAAGCTATTCAAAAGACCGATGATGACACCCATCAGGCTATGGAAGGCTTGATTGGAAACCTAAACTCTCTTCAGTCTCGTTCAGGAAACCAGGTGCCATTCAGCTCTTTGAACTTCGGCCTTGATACATCAAATTGCGGACGAATGGTATCAAGAAACCTCATTCGTTCACAGATGGAAGGTTTGGGTGATGGATTGACCGCTATCTTCCCAATCTTGATTTTCAAGTTGATGAAGGGATATACATTCTGCCCGGACGATCCGAACTATGATTTGTATAAAGCTTCTATCAAGTGCTTGGCTCGCCGTTTCTATCCGAACTTTGTTCGTGTTGACTCATCGTTCAATGCTCCATACATCAAGTATCAGACTGCAGAAGTTGACTTGAACGGTTTAACCGCTATTGAGCTTAAGCGCCGTGGCCTTGACAAGGTGGATGTTGTTGACCTGACTATCCCGTATCAGTTCAGCAAGCCTTGTTATGAATATCAGTATGATATCGGTGAATACTGGGAAGTGACCGAAATTGCCGATGGCAAGATGAAATTGAGAAAGCTAATTGAAAACACCACTGTCTCAACTATGGGCTGCCGCACCAGAGTTTTGGGCAACATCAATGGTGCTGAACAGACTACTGGTCGCGGTAACCTTGCTTTCCATACCATCAATTTGCCACGCCTTGCTATTGAGGCTCATATCGCAACCGCTGACCCGGCTGAAAGAAGAGCATTGTTCTTCAAGAAGCTAGGCGATATCTTGAATGATGTCAAAGGCTCGTTGCTCGACCGTTTTGCTCTAATCTCGAACAAGACCTACGAGAACTACCCGTTCACAATGCAGCAGGGTCTGTATTTGACATCTGACGATAAGCCACATGAAGTTAGCGATAAGGTCGGTGAAGTATTCCGTCAGGGTTCGCTCTCAATTGGTTATGTGGGCATCGCTGAAGTAATCACATTGCTTACTGGTAAGACTTGGGGCGTTGACCACGATGTTGACGATTTGGGCTTGAACATTGTCAAGACAATTCGTGCATTCTGCGACAACGCTCAAAAGGAAACCCACTTGAACTGGTCTTGTTTCGCAACACCTGCAGAAGCAGTTGCTGGACGATTCGCAAACATTGACAAGAACAAGTTCGAGAAGGAAAAGAAACTTGACGATGTTGACCTATATCGTATTTTCGGTAAGGGCTACTACACCAACTCCCACATGATTGACTATTCTGTGACAACAACCTTGCCGAACAAGATTGCGACTGAGGCTCCGTTCCACAAGATCACAAACGCAGGTCACATCTTCTACTATAAGATGAACGGCGATTTGACTCAGAACCCTGACGCTGTGAAGAAGGTCATTGACACCATGTATGAAGGTGACCTTGGCTATTTCACAATCACGATGGATTCTGATGACTGTCTGGAATGCGGATACCACGGTATCATCAATGATGTTTGCCCTAAGTGCGGAAACAAGAATGAAGATAAGATCGTTCGTGTTCGCCGTATCACTGGCTACCTAACAGGTTCGCCACGAAAGAGCATTACCAAGTCATGGAACGACGGTAAGCTTGCAGAACTTCGAGATAGACAAAACATCTAACCGTTATAATTTGGAGCCGTTGTAAAACGGCTCTTTTTAGTCTTTAGATAAATTTGTTCGCCCAACTATTGACATGGCTGTTGAATTTGTTTATTTTTATTTACCGTTAAAACTGGGTAGTATAAATAAACTAAAGGAGATATGATGAAAAAGCTATTTGTTTTAATTACGGCTCTTTTGCTGTCATTCGCGGTAGGTGCGGATTACAAGCCGTTTACCTACTCAAACATCCCTCTCGACTCTGCAACACAACAGACCGAATTTGACTACATGTTGCAGTATAAGCTCTATGGCACGGACTACATCAAGATGGGTCGCCGTGTCGTAATTCCTGATAAGTCAGGTTGGAACGGTTCACGAGGACCGATTACATCAGCTGAAGGTATCAGCCTTGGCGGTCCTGTGCTTACCGATAGCACAATTTCATTGGGTGACCAGTGCCAATTCACAACTGGCCCAATTCGTGCTAAGTCACTGACGACAGGCAACGATAACGGAACTGCCTTGTTCGGCGGAAACATCTGTTTGGCTACCGCACCTGTGTCGCCAACCACAACTGGCATTGAACGAGGCGGTGGTAAGCTAAGTTGCGATTCTGTGCCTCCTGCACCAGTTACATTGGAGATGCCTACTATCACATGGCCTGACTCTGGATATCAGCCAGACATCATTCTAACCGAAAATAATCAGACAGACACTATCCATGTTCCAGAAGGCGATGGACAGTATGATATTTACTACCATAACATTCACACTTGCGTGGGTGGTAAGAACGGATGTAAGATTTACATTCACATGACCCAGAACCGATTGACAAGAATTTTCGTTGACTCACTTTTCATCGGTAACCATACCACTATCGCTGTTGTGCTAGGCGACTCTGTATTGCCGCAAAGCAAATACCGCGGTAATGTGCTGATTTATTCAAACAAGAACATCATATTTGACAATACCGACAATGTACCTATTCAAGGGTCATTCATCACTACCGCAAAAATGTACTTGAAATGCAACCTTGACTTTGCAGGACAGATGCTCGCTAACCAGCTTGAAATTGGTGACGATTTCAAAGGTGAGAATTTCCGCTTTGTCAAGTTTGACCCTGACACACTTGATTTCCCAGCTTTGGATAAGCAAGCCGGTTTGAAGGAAAATGACTCAACCGTAATTATTCCGATTGCGTTGAGCGATACGGCAACAACTGATGTATACTTCACATACTGTTTTGACCTAAAGGACGGTGTGACTGTTGAAGACTTCAACATACCGCCTGTAATTCCGATTTGTGACTCAAATCAAGTTATCACAACAAAGATCCCGATTGGTCAGAAGACACCTATTGACACAATTAAGGTCAATGTCAAGAAAGATACGATTGTGGAACCAAATGATTACTTGATTATGCACATTGACAGTATCACCGGCGCCATCCTACCTAATGGTGAAACATCTGGTGAATTGAAGATTAAGATCGTTGATGCTGAAGCAGCAAAGAATACATCAATCGTTCTTGACAAGACAGACACAATTAAGACCTATCAGGAAGAAATAAGAATTCCGCCTGGAACAGGATTAGTCGGCAATATAAAATATACCGATGATGGCTTGGCACCGCTTGTTTGGTCGGTTGAAGATCCTAGCGGATTGTTCACCGTTGAAGACGGCGTGATTAAGACTAACCATGTGTTTGACTACGAAACGGAAGATACAGTCTATGTGATTAAGGTTAAGGTTGTGGACGGTGAATTTGCGGACAGCGCAAATTATACCATCAAGATCACAAACATTCAGGAACCAATCACTGTCATCGCAAAGATTGACTCCGTTAAGGAAAATTCTGACCCCGGAACTATTGTGGGTGCAGTCATTGGTAAGGATGCTGACAGCACTGATGTGACTTATTCGCTAAAGGATAACACAAACTTTGCGATTGACCCGGTTCTCGGCACCATCACCACAAAGACTGTATTTGATTATGAAACAAAGAAAACATATCCGATAACTGTCACCGTGACATCTACGGATGGTTCAAAGAAAGACACGAACTTGGTCATCTATGTGAAGAATGTAAATGAACCTGTTCATGCCAAGGACACAACATTAACTGTAAAAGAACATTACACCGGTCCTATTGGACAAGTGGAGGGAAAAGACGAAGATGGACAGCCTGTTAGCTACAGTATTTCAGATAGTGTGCATTATCATATTGATAGTCTGGGCAATATAACCCTCAAGACAGAATTTGACTATGGTAAGCAAAAGACTGATACCGTAAAGGTTATCGTAACCGACGGAACATTCTATGATACCGCAACTGTGGCTATCAAGATCTTGAATGTGAATGATCCGCCTATCCTACAGCCGAATGACTCACTTACAGTTCCTGAAAACTGCAAGAGCTGCATTGTAGGTATTATTACGGCAACCGACAAGGACGATGATCCAATCAAATATACAGTTGTTGAAAAGGGTTTCACAATAGATTCGGCTGGCGTCTTGAAACTGACTGACCCGCTTGACTATGAGAAGACACCTACTGTCACCGTGACCGTTATCGCATCAGATCCGTCTGGTGCAGCGGATACTGCTAAATACACTATTAAGATAACTGACATCAATGAACCAGCTTGGGTACATGACACAACATTCGTTGTGCCTGAGAATGACACCACATCGTGGATAATCACAAGCAAGGGGGATGAAGATGGAGACTCTCTTAAATGTTATAGCAGCCATCGTGATGATTATAGGGTTGATAGCTCTTGTGTTATTACCTTGGTGACACCGAAGGATTTTGAAAAGGATCCGCCTGATACATTGACCATATATGTCACAGACAGTCGTGGTTCAGTGGACTCTGCAAAGATCGTTGTCAAGATTAAGGATGTCAATGAAACCGTCACTATCACTGATGTTGATGACAGACCTAAGGTAGATACCATCAAGACAAACACTCCAGATCATACCATTGACTGGCAGGTCTGTGAAGGTTCTAAATGCGACAAGAACCGTGACCCAATTACGGTTCGCCGCGACACAACTGTAAAGAAATGTAATGCAAAGGGTACTGTCTGCGACTCCGTGGTATTCTTGTTCAATGATGCTCCGCCAAAGATTACATTGGTGAATGCAAAGAACACAGATGCCTTAATTGACTACATCACCATTGAAGAAGTGAAGGATGACAAGGTATATGTGAATAAGAAGGACAATGACCTTAAGGTCATCGTTCAGGACACCGTTCGCAATACAAAGACAGAATTCCCGATTACGGTCAAACTTGATACCCTCAAGAATGTGGCTAGCGTGGTCAAGGAATATAATTATGTTCTTGACGAAACAATGGCTCAGTACACAAACATTGGTGGCGGTTTGATTGAGGCGAAGGAAGTCGTGAACGGAGTGACTATCACTGCGTTGCTAGATGCAAGAACTCATAAGAGAATTGACTCTGTTCAGACAGTAACTTATACAAAGAAGGTTGACGGCAAGGAAGTAATCGTTTCATACCAGACCGACGATATGACTGGATTGCGAGTTTCTGACTATCAAGTATCATACAAGATTGACTCAGCCACAACTGTGACATATACCTTGGATGATAAGAAGAAGATTGTCAAGAACGAAGAAGGCAACATCGCTTACACCGTTGAATATAACTATACCGATGATTTCGGCAACAAGTCAAATGCAAAGATTGAAATTGTGTTTGATGATATTCCGCCTAAAGTTGAAATCTTGAAACCGACAGGCATGGAATCGTTCAACACTAACGCCATTGAGGTTAAGTGGACAGTCAACGGCGATACACAAGATACCTTGACATTGCAGCGTCTTGAAAAAGGTGTTAACTATATCATACGCCGCTATGTGGATAAGGCAGGCAACGTTGCTGCTGATACGGTAACTGTAATAATGAGGGAAGCAAAAGATATTGACATTCACATTATTCATCCTGTGACCGAAATAGACCAAGACAAGGTTGACGAATTCTATGCTGACCATAAGTATGATCCTAAGAAACCTTATACAGTTCAGACGGTTGACCCGAAGGACAACAAGTTGCCTGAAACAATAGGTGTAGGTTTGAAGGTTGACATCGCATTGCCTTCTGTCTCAGCGACGGGTGGTCTAGCAACCCTTGACGATATCGTCAAGAACGGCATGATACCTGTTGATGACAAGGGCAATATCGTTGGTGCTTCAACAAAGGGCATACCTGTTGATGAATATGTTGAAAATCACTGCACTGATGAATTCAAGCAAGACTATAAGAAGAACGGATTGAACATTCCATTGTATGATGTGACATACGACTTGCATTTGTGGATTTACACAACCACTGCAAACTATGTGAATGACTTCAAGGTCACATACACATTAAATGACCAAGACGAAGCAACTGAAGCTGGTACCGTGCAGATGGTTATTGACTGGCTTGCTGATAAGGACGGAAATGTTAAGGCTAAGAACGGGCATGCTCTCGGCACCGGCTCTTACATCACTAAGCTCTTCAGCAAATCTGTCGCTAAACATCGCTGCGACTACAAGGAACAGCGAAAGGGCGATAGAACTGTCAAGAAGGAAGACAACATGAAGATATTCGGTTATAAGAGACCGAAGAAATAAAATTCAAATTTTGCAGTGAGATGGGGTTTACAAGACCCCATCTTTTTGTTATATTTTTGATGTAAACAAAAACACAAGGAGCTAACTCATGAAAAAGTTCAAAATCACTTACACAACCACTCGAGAATTTGAAGTACCCGACAACTGTTCGGATGAACAGTATGATGAACTCAAGGCAGTGTGCCTTTTGGGTTTGACAAAGGAAGCTATTAAGCCGGACAACATTACCGTTGAACTGGTGACCGCACCTGACGAACCAAAACAGCCTTACGAATACAATAAGGATTGCGACTAATGAGAATTAGTGAACAAGTATTGCTTGACTGGTGCGTTGCATCACAGACGCCGCACCTCATTATTGAAAACAGCAGATATGGCAGTTGGTGGGGTCGTGACGGATATGACCGCTACTTCTACATTTTCTTGAAGGAATGTGAAGCAGACAAGATTGTCATTCGTCTTGGCAGAAATGACAATGGCGCCGATTATGAATTCAGCACAGTCGTTAAAGATGAAGCTGCGTGGAGAGAAGGCATTAAACTTTCAAAAGCGCCAGGTAAGATAAACCACAGTCACGGTCCAGGTGAATACATTACCTGGGAAAATGCATCAGGCGATGTCACTTACTTGTGGGGTAAGAAATGTAAGAAGATTGAGAATGCCCTTGACCGTGAACTTTACAGTGGCTCTTTTACTGCTGAAACCTTCTCGAAGATCATGGCTGACTATCAGAAGTCGGAAGTGAAGAAACAGAAGAAAATCAAGAAAGAGCTTTTGAAGCGTGAAGCGAAGTTGGAGTTCAATGAAGAAATTGTCCGCAAAGCATTGGATCTTGTGGGCGTTGAATATACCCTTCAAGTTCGCAAAATCACCGACAAGATTGTTCGCTGGCATACCTACTACGATATAAAGACAAAGAACTCGAATAGCTACGGTTCTGACTTTACCATTGAAGAAGGTGATACCAAGGATGGAAAGACTTTGAGGATTTCTATCGGTACCCGAATTTCGGAAGCAGTTCTTGGTGGTTCTGCTTGGTCAAACATTTACGCTGACTCGGTTGAGAAAATCTGTGAACTTGCTAAACAGTTATTGCAGATGTTTGACGCATTCCACAATGCAAGACAATTTGTGACCAAAAACTGCGTAAAGACTTACGACGAAATTTACAAAGCAAAGAAAAAATAAGCGATTTTTGCATTTTCTGTAAAATTGTCTGTATTATGCAAAATTATCACAAATAAACAAGAAAACTGCAAAAAACTGTAATAAAACTGCTTATTTTTATGAAATTTAAGTAGGGAAATTTGACATTTTGCGGCGAAAAAGCCAATTTGAAGTGAAAAAATAGGAGCCCATGAAAATGGGCTCCTTTTTAGTATGAAACGTGTCCGATTATTTCGGCTGGGAGTTAAAGCTCGTGTCCGTGCGGCGAGTTAAATAGATGGAACTTACCTTCCTTAACGGTTCCCGGTGATAGGAAGATTGAAGCCTGTTTATCAGTAATCTTATATTGCTGCAGCAATTTCTTTTCAAATGATGGTTTTGCAGGACCATCAGGATATCTTGCATATTTGTCTATCAATTCTTGACACTGACGATAATTCAGCATGCTCTTATCATCATATGTTTTGGAAACAGTACCATCAGGTTTTAGATAACCTAATGTATAATCGTCAACATATTCGTCTTTTTCTTCATCATAAGCATCTGATGAAACAATTACCTTGATGACCCAGATACCCGCACGAGCTCTTTTTGTTTCAAGATCATCACGTGTCCAATCACGATTATCAGCAGCACGCCGTCTAGCAGCAAGTGACATTCCAGCAGGACGGTCAGCGTCGTCCCAATCATCAGTATCTTCTGTAATTGTTGCTCCGATGTTCTTTAATGTTTCAAGAGCTTCATCAAGCAATGCTTCCTTAAGTGTTGCATCGCCTCTCATATATCTAATTGCGCCGTCAACGTTCATAGATTCTCCAATGTTCTGTGAATTTTTCTTAATCAGTTCAATTACCTGGTAAAGTGATTCGCAATCGTCCATTTCGGAACGAGTAGCGCTGTAAATTGTTTTTACTTTATAAACAGGTCCATAAGGAATAACCTTGAACCTTACGGTTGGTGTATTGACTGAAATTTCATCAGCAGTGATTGAAACAGTAAAATCATCAAATGCTTTCTGAAGGCGGTCTGCAATTCTAGCATTCATTAGCTCTTCGCCTTCACGGGCCTTCTTCAAATCAGTTTCAGAAAACGGCTTCCTGTAATCAGGCTCAGTAACACGACGCATTGCCAATTCAGACGGTGATGTGCTAGTTCTAGGTCTTGCTTTGCGAGGACCTATTTCAGTGACCTTCTTTGCCCAAGCGGGTTTTCTTCCCTGATTTAGCATTCGTATGTCACGAGCGGTTGGACGCCAATCATCGTCACCTACTGCTTCCAAAATTTCATTATTTTGCATTCTAATACCTATTCCTTTATAGTATTTATAAATATCTAGAGGTTTAATAGATGTTTAAGAAAAATGAATTATTGAGAGCAGCAGGTGAAAAGGTGGCGATGACTCCTGAGCAGCTGCAGGAATACTTGAAATGTAAAAGAAACATTTTTCATTTTGCGAAGTATTTTACAATTACAGCTGAAGACGGTATTCACCCAATCAAATTGAGAGGCTATCAGCAGCGTCTTCTTAAAGCGATTATCACAAAGGTACCTGGCAAGAATAACCGTATCATCATGATGGGTCGTCAGTCAGGTAAGACAACCATTGCTACCCTTTATATCACTTGGTATGCTTTATTCCATCCGGCTAAGGTTATCGCTATCCTAGCTAACAAGGCATCTCAGGCTGATGAAATTATGTTCCGTATTCAGGCTGCATATACCGACTTGCCAATGTGGTTGCAGAAAGGTATCATCAAATGGAACCAGTCTGAATTTATTCTTGAAAACAAGACCCGAGTATTTTCAGCGGCGTCATCTTCATCTTCAATCCGTGGTAAGACGGTTGACCTTGAACTGGTGGACGAATTTGCTCACCTTGATGACAAATCCGCTGAAGCTTTTATGGCATCAGTGTTCCCGACGCAGATTTCTCGTTCTGACGCTATGCTTCTTCTAATCTCAACGCCTAAGGGATTTAACCACTTCTATGATATCTGGAACAAGGCGAAATTGAACCGTAATACATTCATACCATGTAAGGTTCAATGGTGGGAGATTGACGGTAGAGACGAAAAGTTCAAAGAAATGATTGTTCGTAACTACGGTATTAAGCACTTCAACCAAGAATATGCTTGCTTAACTGGCGACCAAAAGATTACGGTCAAGGATGATTACGGCAAGGTGATTACTGCGCCGATTAAAGAAATCTTTGATTACATGGCTGAAGAAAAAGCTCTGCAGAATAAATAAAATATGGAAAACATCACATACAGAACTAATTTCCTCCAAACCAATACCGTTGACCAAATCGTTGAAAAGGATTTGGGTTCAATGGATTTTGGCGATTTTGATTTTGGTCCTGTGAAATGGTATAAGTGCGCCGAACAGGATGTTGGGCGTCCTGATAGAATTTCCAAGCTTATTTACGGAACCACTAACTACTGGTGGTTCCTAATGTGGTTCAATGGCGTTTCTGATATCTGGAATGACATTCGCCCACAGATGCTCATCAAATACCCGGACATTAACATTGTTCGCGAAGCAATGAAAATTTACAGGAAGAAAGACAAATGAACGACATTGAAGCAGTAAATCTTCTGATTAACGAAGGTATGCTGGTTGAGGCTACGGTCAAGAACTTTATTCGTAGCGGAGAACCAACAAACCTAATGAAAATTGTTCATCGCTGTTTGCAGCATGACAATTATTGCCAGCGTGTATATCTAGACGATATGTTCAACAACTGGCAGAGCTTAAGCCAAGTGATTGACAAGAACTTCCGTTCTTTGTTCACTAATCAGTATGAAGGAAGAAACCGCTTCATCAGCGTCACCAAAGAAGGGTATGAACTTTATAAGGAAGCTATGGAAGAACTTGGCAAGAACCCGTTGCCTTGGCGTGAACCTGTTTCAAAGACTGCAGCTCCTGTAATTGAGATGAGTGAATTTGAAGACGAAATCATGAGAACTATGAATGAAGCCTTGAGTGTTGCTGCTCAGCGCGTTATGCGAGGTAAGGGCTATGCCGAAGATACATCAGACGATGTTTTTTCTGATATTCGTCGCCAAGTTAAAGATTACGTCGTTAAGAAGTGGGGTGCCTAATGGAATTGAATGAAGCATTATCTACGCTTAATAAAGCAGGTCTTGTTGCCGAACATCGCGTCAAGCTAGATGAAAACAAATTGTCAGAGTATTTGCTTGACAAGGTTTATGGCGTGGCTCGAGAAATTTATGCACGAGAGATTAGCGATAATGTTCCAGATTTGGAGTCAAATAACCGCCCTTCTCGTGATTATCTTGAAAGATTTGATTATCTATCTGACAGCTTAAAGGCCGCCGTCAAACGCGCCGCAACCGCATTACAAAGCGAGTTGAAAACTGAAGGATTTGATGTGAACATTGAATATGTTCAAAACGAGATTTATGATGCGTTGAAACTATACGCTAAATAAATAAAATAAACAAATTGGAATTTATAGGAGATCATAATGAAAGACCAATTCTTTTTAGAACAGTGCAAGCGTGCTTGCCGTTTCATGAATGAAGCTGTGGAAGATGATGAACTTCCGGTGGACGCTGATGCACCGGCAGAAGATCTTCCTACAGATGAACCAACCGAAGAAGGCGAAGGCGAGGAAGAATGCGAAATGGTTCCTTGTCCTGACTGCGGCGGAACAGGCGTAATTACCGATGAAGACGGAAATGAAACCGAATGCCCGACTTGCGGCGGAACTGGCGAAGTTTGCATCGATGATGCAGAATTTGACTTTGACCCGGAAGAAGGCGTTTGCCCAGTTTGCGGAGCTCATCTGAACGTCGTTGAACCGGAAGAAGACTCACTCGCTGGTGAAGACGAAGTGCCGGCTGATGGCGAAGACGATCTGAGCGACCTTGATTTGGACGACGAAGCCTAATTCATTCGGAAACATTTAATGAAGGACAGCGGAATGAAAACCGCTGTCTTTTGTTTTCTTGAAAACTTTTTTATATTTTTACCCGAACAAAATTTTAAGCCGTTTCCTCGGAACGAAGACCAACTCAATGGCGCTATCGGTAGAGGGACGCCGTTCGGGTAGAATTGCTTACCCATTTCAACGAACGACCAATGCAATAGCGAAGTAGTACCCAGCAAGTACCTACACATAGCCGCCAATAGCATTATAGGATATAGCCGGAATACAGGTTGACCGCTCCGTAAGCCTATAAGTCAGTCTACTTACAACGTCATACGGTTCACCAGTCAAAACAAAGACTAGGTACATTTGACGGTAAGCTCTAACCGGGCTTACTGTCTCCGGTTACCATATCAAACAAAGAATAAATACAATATAAATAAAAGGAAATTTGATATGGGAATAAAGTCAATTTGGGATAATCCTTTTTATCAGAATTACAAACCATTGCCTAGATGGTGTTTCTCAGTCAACTTTGAAAACTTTATTCTTAACAAAAAGGACACTTATTACGGTCCTACACTTTCTCAAGCAATTCAAAACTGCACTTGGGGCAAACGAGAAACCTCAGTGGTAAAGACTTACTATGCGGGTATGGAAGCAAACTTCCCAGGTCGTGTTCAGAATACTGGTGAATTGAACATAACATTCAATGAAGACGCCAACCTGAATGTTTCACGCATTCTGGAAGAGCTATTTAACGGTGAAATTTCAAATGACCATTACTTCTTGGGTTCAGGTGACTATATCTATAACAAAGAATTTAATAAAACTAGCCGCACAATCATTCTTCAGATACATAAGCCTGCCGTCAACATGGCTATCAATGATAATAAGGTCAACACGCTGGTGGCAGAAATTGAGTTCCATAACTGTATGTTGGTCTCAATAAACGAAGAAGAATTCAACTACACAAATACTGACGAAGTGCTGACAAAGACCGCACGCATCGCTTATGACTTTATGGTTTGGAAGAGAAAGAAGAAATTCAATAATACAGGTAATTAAGTATGTGGAAAGAAGCTAAGAAAATGAATGCAGAAGATCAGCAGAGCGATGCTGACTTGAAACTGCAACAGTATCTACGCAGAAAGACTACTCGTTTTGCTCCACAACTTAAGTTGCAGTCAAGCTGGGAACAGCCACAGACATCGTGGATGTTTGAGGTCTCTTTCTTCTTCAGCGATGAAGCGAAAGCTCACTATGGTATTGAAGATGGTGAGCCTGACCCGTCATATATGTGTATCAAGGCTGATTTGCCTAAACACGAAACAACGACGAAGGACTTCTATTTCTTCGGCACGCAGATGTCGCGCCCTGTCTATCGTAATTATGCAGGCGACTGCGAACTGCAGTTCTGGCTACGAGGAAATAAGAACAAGATTGCTAATGAAGGAGATAGCACAAAGCGAAGGGCTTTGCTTGATATTTTAACCCATCGTAAAATTGACACGCTCAATGGCAATTTTCCGCACCTTGAATTTGAACGCATCTTTTCAAAAATTTGGATAACATTGAGAACTATTGACGGAGGCACATTCAAAGTATTCGTTCTTGAGAACCCCACAATCACAAATGTTGATACCGGCGGTTCAGTTAGTTATGATAGTGAAGAAGGTCTAAAACTGTCAGTGACAGTTCATTATGACCACTGGAGTACTCAATATGAGCGTGGGTAGTATATTTTGTGAATACATCTACGGCACATTCTTGCTAGTGGAGGCAGCTCTACAGGTTGGCATTGCTTTGGCTCAGACAACGCTTCAGATGCTTAATACGGCATTTGATGCGATTGTGTCTTTGCTGAAGTTTACTGTTGACCTTGCTGTAGAAGCCATCTTAAATGGGATACGAGTCTTGCAGAAGAAACTTGTTGACTTGCTGTGGGACGGATATAAAACAGACCCTAAGACAGGCAAAAAGAAATCAAGTTTCTGTAATAACTTGTATAAATGTAATATCTTCATTGAAGAATTGACTGACTCAAACTCCTTGATTTGTAAGACGCTTATTAAGCTAGGCGTTATCACCAAGGAACAGCAGCAATTCGTGAATGAGATTATTTCTGACTATAACCAGTTTATGGACACCGTATGTAATTTCGGTTTCACATTCAACTTCGGTTTGTCAGCAATTAAGAAATTGCTTAACTTCTATAAGGAGCAGATAAACGGCTTCTTGGATATGTTGGAACGCAAGAAAGACAATATCCGCCGTATGATACAGTCATACATCAACAAGCTGATTGACAGCGGTATCTTTGATATGATGGCAAAGCTGAAGAAATTCTTCAACTGTATTTTGGACGGTACTGACTCTTGCACATCTATCAGTTCAACAAAGAATTTCTATACTGACTCACTTGCTAAGATGCATATTGAAGAAAGCGGTAATGGCAACTATAAGCTAGAGGCTTCAACTGCGAACAAGATGATGAATACCTTTGACTCACGCATCAACCAGTTGAACAACTCTAAGTATGTTCTTGAGGCTGCTGTTGATGCACTGATTAGCCCAAGTGATACAAGAGCTGCATCTAAGGCATTCAACTTGTCAAAGAACGTATTCCCTGGCGGCATGTCGTGGACTGACATCAAGAAGGGTCGCTGGCAGAACAACAGAATGGTGCATTACTTCAGCGTCAAGGCAGACCAGTTTGCCGAAGCGTTCTTGGGTAAGCATAAGGAACTGCCTGGTGACACAAGCATTGAATACGTCATTGGCGGCATGAGATTGAATGACAATGATGGTACCATCACAATGAATGTTAACGGCGTTCAAGAAACTATTGATGTGAATAACCCGGCTTCAATGCAAGGCTATTCAAACGATATGCTTGGATGGACAACTCCGGCTGAACCGATTGAATATAATGTTGAAGGCGATGAAATGGCTGACATGCCTGATGCCTTCTACTATAACGGTCGTGTAATTTCAGCTCTTCGTGCTGCTGTTCGTATTTCAGTTGAACATGATGAAGAACTGCAGCAACACTGCCAAGAAAAGTGGACAACAGTTAACGATATGATTCGCGAATCCGAACTAATTACAGAGGTTTAATATGAAGGAACAAATTCAGCGTGATATTCTGTATGAAGTTTGTAAAGCAGTAGCAACAAACAAGAGAACTCCTGACTGGATAAAGGCGCAGATTTATCAAGCAGTGAAAAAGGCTCAGGAAGTCAAGGAAGAATTTCCTGAGCTTGACAAAAATGAACCTGTTGAACAGCGTCCCATTCAGGTTGGCGACAATGCCTATTCTGAAACGCTTGATGGCGTTGGGTATACTTTCAAGGTTCTTGCTGAAAAAGAACAGATTGACGGTGTGAGGTTATTTGATGTAAGGGTGACCGGAGGCAAAGGCCCGCACCGCGTAGGCGCAACCGTTTATAACATGCCTGAAACATGGCTTACATTGAGGTCATAATGCTACCATTATCAGCAAATAACGATTTTAAGGATTACGGTGCAGTAGGTGAAAACCCATACCGCGACATCAATGGTGATGATCTTAGCGTTCAGTCTGAGGTCTATGGAACTGATGCTCTTGACCAGGCGATTGAAGCAGTTATCGTAACTGAACCGTATGAACGCCTTTTCAACATTGACTTCTGGTCGCCATTCTACCGTTTGCTATTCCAGAACGAAGGCGATGGTGAACGCATTGTTGAAGAAGTATTTCAGATGATTGAAAAATGGGTAGGCGTAAGAATTGACAGAGAAAACGCCAATGTTGAAGTAAGATCATTTGAACATGCGGTCGTGCTTCGCATCCCATATTACTTCGGCGATAATCAGTACCATGTATTCTCACGAGTCATATCTGCTTAATAAATAAAACAAAGGTTAAGTATGAAGAAAGGATTGACGTTTTCAGAATATGTGGCGATGCACATGAACAAGTCATATAACCGTGAGGACATTAAAGAGCAACCCACGGTTAGTGACATTGCAGGACCTGCAGATGTGATGAAACAGGTTGACCCTAAAACTTGGAATGCGAAAATCATCAATGATGAAAAAATTCTTTTCTTCAATAATCATCATTTGAACATCACCAAACTACGCCAAGAAATACAGAAGATTTACAGCGAGAATGGTTATGAGCATTACGGTTTTAGCAAGCTGAGCGAAGCAGAACTTGTTCGCTATAAAACATTGAGAGATATCTTGATGTTTGAATTTTTAGGCTATGGCGACGACGAGCTTGACCCAGCTGCAACAGCAAAGATAATTTTTGATAATGAGGCTAAGGACTTTAATTGGCAACCTGAACCTCTGACATTGGGTTAAGAGATGAAAAACACAAATAAGTTGCTTGAAGTGAGATTAAAGGTTGATGCGTGGATCATTGAAGAAACGCTGAGCCGTATGGGTATTCCTGATAACAAGAACAAAGTTCTTTATCAGTCGTGTCACTTGTTGAAACAGTTCGGCACTTACTATCTTGCACATTTCAAGCAGTTATTTGTTTTGGGCCGTGGCAAGGATGGTTACCCAGGGTTTGGTAATGTTTCTTTGGAAGACATTGAAAGACGAAATTCTATCGCCTTTTGTCTTGTCAAATGGAATATGATTGAGGTGGTTGAACCGAAGGAGATTGAGGAACACTCAACTCGCATCTTCGTTTTGCCACATGCCGAAAAACATAACTGGCAATTGGTCAAGAAGTTTAATGTCAAGAATCTTACTAATGAGGAATAAGATATCATGGCTGATCCAAAAGAAAAAGTAAATAATGAAGAAGAAAAAGAACTGACTTTAGAAGAAAAGATTGTTAAACTTATTGAAAATAACAATAAGAGTTCTTTGGCTGAATATGCTGATGGTATCAAGCATGATAAAGAAAAAGATGTTTGGTTCTATGAGGATAAGAAAGAGAAGAAACAGCTAAAACTTGATTTTTCAAAGACCGAGCTTGCCGGCAAAAATGAAGAAATTCAAAAGCGCATTGACGCCGCAAAAGAACATGAAGATATCACCGATTATTCAGACACATTTGAAAAGATCGGCGAAGTGTCAGTCATGCGAAATGTATCAAAGCTAGTTGGTAAGGCAGACAAGCCTGAAGATCTGGCTAAGTCAATAAACGGCGCTAATTATGATGATATCTATGACCTAGCATTTGAAAAAGACAAGAAGATTAAGCCAGGTCAATTCAACGGCAGAACACCGTATGAAGTCATGGAGGCTTGTGCTAGACGTCAAGCCGTTGAAGAACTTTTTAAGTATCAAAAAATTGACTCCACAAAGTATGACCAACTTGTAAAGAAAAATGGTGATGACAAAGAATACTCAAAAGATATTGCCACTGACGCAGCAACCAAAAACAAGTATGAAGCCATCAAGAAGAAACTTGAAAAGAAATTCAGAGAAGGCGTTGTTGCTGCTAGAAAGAAACTTGATGCTGGCGAAAATCTTGAAGAACCATTTACACATAAAACGCTTAATCTTGAAGACGGCGAGATTTCCAAAGCCATAAAAGGTGCCGCAAAGAACGCTGCTGGAAAGGTTGGAGAAATTTTAGGTATCTCAAAGAACTCACCTGACATTTTCTCAAAGCTGGTTTTTGCTTCACTTGCTGGTGGCAATAAGCTATGGAAGGCATTTAAGCAAAATCAGAAAACAAGAGAGTTCAATGGACAAGGCACTGTAAAGAGCTGGGCTGCTGACAAGATGCATAAGTTAGCTAGCTTTGTAAAGAAAGGTGACTCAAATGCCTATACTGAAATGCAAAAGACCAATGCGGAATTGTATAAGCAGTTAGACGATTTCATAAAGAAAAATCCTGACTATAAAGAAAGAGTTGAAAAAGCAAAGGCATTTATTGAACAGGCAAAAAAACAGGCAATACCATCTTATTGGGCATTGGCTGCGGCAACAGGACAACAGGATGAAATCAAGCGAGTATTTGAAGCACTTGAAAAACAAGAAGAACTACTTGACCTATTGACTGAAGCCAATGAAACTGATACACAAGGAAATCCAACTGCTGATGCATCTGCAGAACAGCCTAAAGAACAACCTAAAGAACCGGCAACAGAAACAGATGATGCATCTGAGACAAAATCACAGTCTGAAACAAGTGATGCACCTGCTGAAGAAACATCAGGCGAAGCTAAGGTTAAAGAACTATGTGATAAAGTCAGTGACCTATTGAAGATTGAAAAAGCAAATGAATTCACTAGCAAATATCAAGAATGGGCAAATACCGTTAATGAATTGCTTGACAAGGCAGCTGAAAACGAAAAGCTGAAACCAATGATTGAAAAAATCAAAAGTAAGTCTGATCCGTATGAAAGACTCTGCTTGCTACAAAAGGCTGTAGCACAGCAAAAGAAAGAACCTGAAAAACCAAAAGAAGAACCGAAGAAAGAAGATGAGTCACTTGAGGATGATCTACTAATTCACAGTTTCTTCCATCGCCTTGACGAGAAACTCAAATAAATACAATAGGAGTTTGATATGGAAATAAATGAAGCACTACATGCATTAAATCATGCAGGATTGATTGCAGAAAAGTTCAGCGTGAATGATGTTATTCGCGAATGGAATGAAGAAAACATAAAAAAGGTAGCAAATGCAATTAAGCGCAGAACTAAGCTTACAAATCTTGGTATCGCGAATGTAGTGGCACTTGGCAAGCTAGTAGATAAAAACATGATGTGGTTTGTTGTTCATAAGCTACATGATGAAGCTGAACTGATATTGAAAAAGGCTAGAGAACTTTCTCCAAAATCATTCCAGACCGATGATGATACTCCTGATGATGTTCAAGATGATGAAAATGATTTGCCATCTAATGAAGAACGTGCCGAAGACGATGGCGGCTATATGGGTTCATATTACGAGCATTACGGACTTGATGATCCTTGCACTGATGAAGAATGGGCCGCAGCTGGTAAACAGTGGGCACAGGATATGCTAGATAATGGCGAGTATACAGATGATGAATATGAAGATGCAATATCATATTATGATAGCTACTATTACGAAGGATAATACAGAAACATAAATTTAGAAGGTTCGGAATTATTTCCGAGCCTTTTTATTTTGCTTACAAACATTGTTATATTTACTATAGAGTTATTTTATGGACAAGGAAGAGATTAAAAACTGTCTTGGAGAAGTGGAGGAGGTTCTTAAAGACCCAACTCTTATAGCCAAGAATGGCTTTACCCTTGAACAGTTCCTCGCTGTAAATGAATTCAAGATTATGGTCTTGTGCTTCTATCACTGGCGCCTATATCCTGTGAATAAGAAACTCCTTGAATTGTCGCTAGACGCAAAAGATTGCGAGGAGTATGATTACATATACGACCTCGTTGCAGACAAATGGTTGAAGCGTGCTGAGACTGAAATCGAGAAGGTAATCAAAGAAGTTGAGTCCGAGCCATTTGAATAAACCTTTATAAATACAATATAGAGGTAAAGAATGGATTACATGCATTATCAACGCTATCCGCACATTCACGGTGACCTAGAGCCGGCGTTCGTTGTTAGACCGCACGAACCATGCTGCCCCGATGAAAAAGAAGAGTGCATGTGCATAACATCTGGCGAAGTTGACAGATGGAATACTGCTGCTGAAATTCTCAGCGGTTTGTCAGGTTTTACACCAGAAGATTTTGATAAGATTGCATCTGCCGGCGAGATTGCCGAATCTGCAGATTTTTGGAATAGCGCATACAATACACTCAACACAAATTCTGCTAGCTGGAACAGCGTTTATAATACAGTTTGTTCAAATTCAGCAACTTGGGAAAGCGCTGGACAGATACCAGAAATCTTGAGCGGCATGGATAACCTTGCTGACGCTATTTCTGCAAAATCCAACAAGCTTTATTTTGACCCAAGCTCAATTTCAGGTGATGGCACTCCAGGCGCACCTTACGCAGTTCGTGATTGGTTAACCAATAAGAACATTCGTGATGATGTAACTGACATCTATAATCACATCATCAAGATACCTTCTGGAGTTGACGGATACAGAGAAGAACGCTGGCTATTTGACGGCGAACACGAAATGCTTGCATCCGCAAACGCTGCAATTTCAGGCATTGAAAAAGACTTGGAAGATAAGACAAAGGCAATAAACAATTTGAGTGCCGTTGCCCTATCTGCTAGTGCTTATGCGATGGAAGTTCGTGATAGATGCCCAGAGTATGTTGCAGATGACTACACAATTGAGCGTCGCTTGGTTGCTTCAGGTATCTCAAACACCTATGAATTTAGGTTGAAGGGTTTACCGCCTGCATACACCAGTGCTATTGATTTGGGCACAGAAGCATGGCAAATTGCCAAGCGTCTCGATGCAATGAACTTGGTATCATTCCAAGAATTTACGCCTTACCCAACTAGCGAAGGCGCAATTCGCAATCTTACTGCGAACAGAACAATTTATTATTCGGTTGAGGGATAAGATGGAAACCGCTCTGTCTATAATTGCTACACAAAACCCTCTTGCAATAGTCGCTCTTATTGCAGTTGTGGCTATGTATGTTATCATAACCATACAGCGAAACACAACTGCAAAAGTCAGAAATACAGAAAACAATGATCGCAAGGCTGAGATTGAACAGCTCCAAAAAGATCGTGACGAACTGAAAGAAGAAGTCAAAGCCTTGAAGGAGCAATGTAATTCTATGGAGACTGAGAAGCGACTTATTCAAAAGGATGTGGCTCATCTCATTGAAGAAACGAGCGGTATCAAGGAAGATATCAGAGACATCAAGAATACACTTGGCAACATGCAGATAGCCCTAGAAAAGATTGGTGCTTATTACGATTTTCTAAAAGAAAAAAGGACGCGTTAATTTATGAGTGAGTTTAATGATTTTGTGAAACAGTCCAAAGGTTTTTCTGAACTGCAAGATAACCCGATGGTTTATAGCTTGGTGCTTGCCAAACTAGCCAAAGGCGACAAAGCAGCCGCTAAGGAAGACAAAGCACTTTTTGATGTTTTGAACAAGGTTGAAAAAGTTGCCCAGAAGATAAACACTAAGCAGCTAAAAACCGCATACAGTCCGATGGGTATGACTGCGTTGTTTAACCAGGACACCACTAAGGCAAACTTGCCAGACTATATTAAGCAGTACTATAATGAGTTTGAAAAGGTTGCTTCACAGGAAGAAAAGACATTTGATGCAGCTTTTGAAGTGCATAAACAGTTCAGTGATTTAACCAACAGTAGAGAGTTTCAGAATTTTCTGGAGACTTTATAAATACAATATAAGAGGTTTTAGGAGATAACAAATATGGCAAAGAAAATCAGTGACGCTACTAACCGCAAGAAGGCATCTCTATCTGAAGGCTTTTTGGATGGTGAAGAAGAAGTAACCACAACTGCTGAAGATGTTCAGCCAGAAGAAGCTGCTTCTGAAGATGAAGGCGAACCTGCTCCTGAAGGAGACGGTGAAGAAGGCGATATCTCTGACGAAGGTGACCCTGATGGCGACGGCGAAGAAGGTGATGGCGAAGCATCAGACGAAGAAGCCGGCGTTGAAAAGGATCCTGAAGAACAGGAACAGGACCTACAGGATACTATGCAGACACTTATCACTGCAGTTCAGGCATTGACCGACCAGATTGCTAAGCAGAATGGCGACGGCGATGAAGAAGGCGGTGATGAAGGTGGAGAAGGCGACGGTGACGCCGAATTCTCTGACGATGGCGATGCTGAATTTTCCGATGAAGGCGGAGAAGAAGGCGGCGAAGGCGAAGGAGAAGGTGAAGACGATTCTGACGCTGAATTTGAAGGCGATGATGAAGGTGAAGGCGAAGATGATTCCGACGCTGAATTTGAAGGCGGCGACGAAACCAAATCTGAAGCCTACAACTACTTCGCTAAGTTCGGCAGGCCTCTAAACGAAAACAGCGGCTACTTGATGGGCAAGATCCTCAACGGACGCTTTGATAAGCTAGAACCATTCGTTATGGCAATCGTTGAACAGAAGATCCATGATAGAATTGAAGGCGCAAAGAAGGAGTTCCGCACCGAAGCATACAATGCTAAGTATGGAAAAGATCCAGAATAAAAACATTTAACATTCTAAAACCCTTTCAAAACGGCAGTTTCTTTGAACTGCTGTTTTTCTTATTATAAATACTATATGAAACAGTTTGATAGTTTATGTGATACGTTCAACATTGAAGGCGTTGATGACTCAACGGTCTCCAATGAGCTTTTAGGTAAGGAAGAAAAAATTCCTCCTGTTCAAGTTCCAGACCCAGAACCTGAAGAAGACGCAACCATTGAGTATAAGGGGCAGAAGTATACTCTTAAGAGTCTTCAGTACATGAAGGCTACTCTCCAAGAAAAGATTTCCCAAGACACGCATGTGTTGGAAACCCTTGGACAGATGTGCAAGTTAAATTCTCAGGCTCGCTATTTTGAAGTTTATGCGACTCTGTCAAATACCGTCGCTGGACACCTAAAGCAATTACAAGATCTCGAAAAGATTGAGACTGACTATCAAGTTACTCAGACTAAGGAAGAAATGGCAAAGGCTGCGATGGAACAAAAAGAACGAATGGCTCTCGCTAAACAGAGCAACGCCGCTCAAGCCCAAACACTTATTCAAAATAACACAACGAATTTGTATGTTTCGTCAACCGAGCTTGATGAAATGATTGAAAAGGCGGAAGAAGATACCCATATAAATACTGACGCAATATCCACTGAATTTGATTTGAGCTAACATGAAGTATTCCGTTTTTCATAAGATTGAGACCCGCTACAAATTCTTTGACCGTTTTTGTAAGCGCTATATTAAAGTGACTGACCCAGTCATTCGTGAGCGACTTATCGAGTCTTGCGAGGAACTGATGGAGCTTATCGTCAAAATGCTACTTGACGATAACATGGAAGATTTGGCTGACATTCTTTCAAAGAGCAACTCCAAGTTTGCGAGAGTGTTCTTTGACTACTTCGTTGGCGCAAAGACGAAACACATGAAAAAGACTGACATCGTTTCAACGGTGCACAATTATTTTACAAAGGAGAACGACATGAAGGATATACATGCATTTTTGGAAGAAGCTGTAAAGCCTATCAAGTTGTCAAAGCAATATGTGCCATTCAAGCTTAATGAAGCTGAAGGTGACGAAGATACCGCACCAGATGCTGATGCTGGTGGCGACGATATGGGTGATGATCCATTTGCTGGTGGTGACGATATGGGCGGTGACGATATGGGCGGTGATGACGCTGGCGGAGATCCGTTTGGCGGTGCACCTGACGCAGGTGGCGGTGGCGGAAGTGATTCTGATTCTGGTGATGACGAAGATGGCGATGCTGCTGACGGCGAAGAAGAAGACAAGGACCCATACGATATGGAAGGTCATGAAGATGACCCTGACTTCACTGAAGGAGCTGATGATGCTGAAGTGGTTCAGCCGACACCTGCTGGCGCTTGCATCTATGACGTAAAGGGTATTATGCAGTCAATGAACGCTATCATTGAAGCTCTACCTGATGCACAGCTAGCAGAAATTGAAGCAGTGAAGAAGGCAGTAACCCTCATCTTCAACGGCAAGCTTTTGAAGGCCGAAGACGTAACATTCCAGAACCCGAAGAACGCATCATTCTTGTTGAAGAAGATTGGTTCAAATGTTAACGAAAAGACTCGCAATTACTTGATGTTGAAAATCAAGCAGCCGCTAATCAAGCTCCGCGACAAGAACAAGGAAGACTTGGCTGCAATGAAGAACGACAACAATAACATCCGCGATACTTTGGGCACACTTGACAAGTAATAAATAGTTTAGAAAAAATTCGTGAGGTGATAAATGTTAAGTGCCAATTCTAATGACGGCAAGTCACTTGTCTTGATTTTCCCTCTTGACAATTCAGGCTGCTCTCATTATAGACTAAGATGGAATGCAATGTATTATGCAGGGC
>Ga0265298_10001709_pt1 | contig 32251 bp, 30 predicted proteins | sample AusTroGonzalo_MG_3_FD_193486 | JGI IMG/M metagenome (GOLD analysis project Ga0265298, IMG submission 193486) | Bovine rumen microbial communities from tropical cattle in Woodstock, Queensland, Australia - Gonzalo_01 | ecosystem: Host-associated > Mammals > Digestive system > Stomach > Rumen ... | reverse complement strand
AGAGAATGGCTAAGGGAGAATTCAACGCTGTTGGCCGTCGTAAAAAAGCCGTTGCCCGCGTACGTCTGGTGTCCGGCGATGGCAAAATCGTGATCAACAAGCGCGATATCGACAATTATTTCGGACTTGAAACCCTGAAGATGACCGTTCGTCAGCCCATGACCCTGACCAACGTCGGCAACTACGACGTGATGGTCAACGTTCGCGGCGGCGGTCTGACCGGCCAGGCCGGTGCGATCCGTCACGGCATCAGCCGCGCCCTGTGCAAGGCTGATCCGGAACTGCGCGACACGCTGAAGAAAGCAGGCCTGCTGACCCGCGATCCTCGTATGAAGGAACGGAAAAAGTACGGTCTCAAGGCTGCCCGCCGGGCTCCGCAGTTCAGCAAGCGCTGATTTATACCAGGAGTTTTATTCCCACATCCACGCGATGTGGGATTTTTTGCGGGAGCGTTTTTCATAAGAGTACAGGAAAAAAACTTGTATCCTGTCGGGCAGAAACATAAAATAAAAGAGTTCAGAAGAACAAAACGAATTGGGAGGGTTCAATCATGAAGAAGATTCTTTCTGCAGTACTGGTTCTGATGATGCTGCTTGCTTCCGCGGCCTGTGCGGAAAGCGCGATTCCCGGCGTGGAAGACGGCGTGCTGACGGTGGCCATGGAATGCGCCTACGCGCCTTACAACTGGGCGCAGCCGGATGATTCCAACGGCGCCGTGCCGATTAAGGATTCTGCATTTTATGCCAACGGCTATGACGTGATGACGGCCAAGGCCATCTGCGAAGCCAACGGCTGGCAGCTGGAAGTGATGCAGCTGGAATGGGATTCCCTGATTCCCGCGGTGATCAGCGGACAGTGTGATGCCGTCATCGCCGGACAGAGCATGACCTCCGAACGCATGGAAACCGTTGATTTCGCCGGACCGTATCTTTACGCGACGATCGTTTGCCTGGTGAAGCAGGACAGCAAGTTTGCCGACGCCAAGGGCAAGTCTGACCTGGCCGGCGGACGGTGCACGAGCCAAAGCGGCACCATCTGGTATGACTCCTGCCTGCCGCAGATCAAAGATGCTGAAATCCTGACTCCTCAGGAATCCGCTCCCGCCATGCTGATGGCGCTGGAATCCGATACGGTTGACTTCGTCTGCACCGATATGCCCACGGCCCAGGGTGCACTGATTGTTCATCCGGACTGGAAGATCCTGGACTTTGCCGGCAGCGGTGACGACTTTGAGGTTTCCGAGGAAGAAGTCAACATCGGTATTTCCGTCAATAAGGGCAACACCGCGCTGGTGGACGCCATCAACAGCTATCTGAAAGACAAGACTGCCGATGATTTCAATGCTCTGATGGCGGAAGCTATCAAGATTCAACCTATCGAATGAATGGATGTTGAATCACTTTTCGACAAAGATCTGTGCACTTGCCACCGGTAAATGATTCCGGTGGCAGGTGCGGTTTATGGAGAATCATATGTTTGCACAATTGTTTACCGATATTGCCAGTCTTTGGGCGAAATACCATACCATGTATCTGACGGGGATTCTTAACACGTTGATCCTGGCTGTGGTCGCAACACTGATCGGCTGTGTCATCGGGTTCATCTGCGGAATCCTCCAGACGATTCCCTGCGGTCCAAAGGACAATATTGTTAAGCGGGTCCTGCTGAAGATCATCAGGATCATCATCCGGATCTACGTGGAAGTTTTCCGCGGAACCCCGATGATCCTGCAGGCGGTGTTCATTTACTACGGCATGCCGTACTTCTTCGGCGTGTCGTTCAAGGACATCTGGACGGTGAGTATCATCGTCGTTTCCGTCAACACCGGCGCCTATATGGCGGAATCCGTGCGCGGCGGCATTATGAGCATTGATCCGGGCCAGTTTGAAGGCGCCCGGGCCATCGGCATGAACCACCTGCAGACCATGCTGTACATCGTTCTGCCCCAGACGCTGCGCAACATTATGCCCCAGATCGGCAACAACTATATCATCAACGTGAAGGATACTTCCGTCATGTTCATCATCGGGTTCAACGATTTCTTCGCCGTTCACAAGATGGTTTCCGGCGCGGTGTTCAAATATTTCCCCTCCGCATTTCTGGAAATGGGCGGATACCTGATCCTGACGCTGGTGGCTTCCTTCCTGCTGCGGAAAATGGAAAAGAGACTGGCAGGGAAATCCAACTATGAACTGGTGAACACGGACACGCTGACGATGAGCGCCGGAACATACAGCTATCCGAGGGACGCGGCTTCGCCCTTTGACGAGACCAGCAAGGACTATAAAGGAGAGAAAGCATGAGCGAGCATATTCTTGAAATCCGTCATCTCTCCAAAACGTTCGGAACCCATGCTGTGCTGAAGGACATTGATTTCACCGTGGACAAAGGAGACGTGACCTCCATAATCGGCGCCAGCGGCAGCGGAAAATCCACGCTGCTGCGCTGCATCAACCTGCTGGAAACGCTGACCACCGGCGAAATCCTTTTCCACGGGCAGGACGTGACGGCGGGGAAGATCAATCCTTCCGCCTACCGGGCTAAGGTGGGTATGGTTTTCCAGAACTTCAACCTTTTCAGCAACCTGACGGTGCTGGGCAACTGCATGATCGGCCAGCAGAAGGTTTCCAAAATTCCGAAGGAGGAAGCGAAGAACCGGGCGCTTTACTATCTGAACAAGGTGGGCATGGCGCCGTATATCAACGCGCGGCCGGACCAGATTTCCGGCGGTCAGAAACAGCGCGTCGCCATCGCCCGCGCCCTGGCCATGGAGCCGGAAGTGCTGCTGTTTGACGAACCGACTTCGGCCCTGGACCCGGAAATGGTGGGCGAGGTGCTGGACGTAATGAAATCGCTGGCGAAGGACCGGATGACAATGCTGGTGGTAACCCATGAAATGGCTTTCGCCCGGGATGTGAGCACCCATGTGGTTTACATGGCGGACGGGGTGATTGAAGAAGAAGGGAAACCTTCCAAAATCTTCTCCGATCCGGAGAGCCCGAGGACCCGGGAATTCCTGAAACGGATTCTGAATGCATGAACAGACGGATCCTGAATTCCCGAACAGCTTGAAAGAGAACGCCCGGCGCGGTATAATACTCCTGTTGAATCCCAAATAAACAGGATGCGGAGGGCGGAAAAATGGCACAGTGGAAAAATCTCGATACATTAAAATCATTTAAGGATCTTGCTGACAGCCGGAAGGTTGACCTGACAAAAGCGCTTGCCGGGGACGCGGGAGCGGCCCGGGTGGCGAAGTACCGGGTTCCGATGGCTGCCGGCCTTTCCTATTATTATGCCGCGAAACAGGTGGACGACGGCATTCTTGCGCAGCTGAAAGCGCTGGCGGAGGAATGCGGCCTGGCGGAGAAGTTTGAGGAGCTGTACAGCGGCGAAGTGATCAACACCGGCGAGAAGCGCAGGGTGCTGCACCAGCTGACCCGGGGGCAGCTGGGCAAGGCGGTGATCGCCGACGGCGTCGACAAGCGCGCCTTCTATACGGAGCAGCAGAAAAAGATTGCGGAATTCGCCGGGAAAGTGCACCGGGGCGAGATCCTCAACGAAAAAGGCGAGAAATTTACCACGGTCGTGCAAATCGGTATCGGCGGAAGCGACCTGGGGCCCCGGGCCATGTATCTGGCGCTGGAAAACTGGGCTAAAAAGAACGGCTGCTTTAAAATGACGGCGAAGTTCATCAGCAACGTGGATCCGGACGACGCGGCCGGCGTGCTTTGCGAGACCGACGCGGCCCACGCGATCTTCGTGCTGGTTTCCAAGAGCGGAACCACGCTGGAAACCCTGACGAACGAAGCCTTCGTCAAGGACGCGCTGGCGAAGCAGGGGCTGGACGCCTCGAAGCACATGATTGCCGTGACGAGCGAGACTTCACCCCTGGCGAAGAGCAGCGACTATCTGGCGGCCTTCTTCATGGATGACTATATCGGCGGCCGCTATTCTTCCACATCCGCCGTGGGCGGCGCAGTGCTGTCCCTGGCCTTCGGACCGGAAATCTTTGACCGGTTCCTGCAGGGCGCCGCGGAGGAAGACAAACTGGCAACGGAAAAGGATCCGCTGAAAAACCCGGCGATGCTGGACGCGCTGATCGGCGTTTACGAGCGGAACGTTCTGGGCTATCCCTGCACGGCGGTGCTGCCCTACAGCCAGGCGCTGAGCCGGTTCCCGGCCCATCTGCAGCAGCTTGACATGGAATCCAACGGCAAGAGCGTGAACCGCTTCGGCGAGCCGGTGGTTTATGTGACAGGGCCGGTGATCTTCGGCGAACCCGGCACCAACGGACAGCATTCCTTCTATCAGCTGCTTCACCAGGGAACGGATATCATCCCGCTGCAGTTCATCGGATTTAAGAAGAGCCAGGCGGAAACGGACGTTGTGATTCAGGGCAGCACCAGCCAGCAGAAGCTGGGCGCCAACGTGGCGGCCCAGATCATGGCTTTTGCCTGCGGCAAGGAGGACGAAAACCGGAACAAGTACTTCGCCGGGAACCGCCCCTCCAGCATCATTATCGGCGAGAAACTGACGCCGGAAGCGCTGGGCGCGCTGCTTTCCCACTTCGAGAACAAGGTGATGTTCCAGGGATTCCTCTGGAACCTGAACAGCTTTGACCAGGAAGGCGTACAGTTGGGCAAGGTGCTGGCGAAGCGCGTGCTGGCCCATGAAACGGACGGCGCACTGAAGGCTTTCAGTGATTTGCTGGGAATCTGACAAATGCAAAGAAAAAACTGCCTTTCGGCAGTTTTTTCTTTGCGCATCTTTACGCAATTTATGCTTTGATTGTACGGAATGCCGCGGCGCGGCCGAGGCGGTTCATGACCGCCAGGCCCACACCTTCCGGAGGAACCACTTCACTGAAGACGGTTTCCATGTCTTCCTCATCCAGGCGGCGGAGGGTATCAAAGAGCCGATGGGCGATCTCTTCCGCATGATCTTTTGAACCGATGTCATGGGGACGGCAATCGCGGAGCTGATCCATATGCTCGGAGAAGCAGAGGACGCAGGATTTGCGGCCGGCTTCGGCTTCGCGTCGGTACAGGTCCTGCAGACGGGCAAGGACGGCTTCCTCTTCGCCTTCCACCAGAGTGACAGCTGCCTTCGGGGCGTAGTGCTTATAGCGCATGCCGGGGGAAAGAGCCTTTTCATCCGGCTTCAGGGGCCGGAGGATGCTGCCGGCCAGGGCTACTTCCGTATGCAGGACGGACTCCAGCATTTCCTTTGTGACGCCGCCGGGCCGGAGAATCGTGGGGACGCCGTGGCAGAGATCCAGCACCGTGGATTCCACGCCGACCTCACAGGGGCCGCCGTCCAAAATCAGGGGGATTTTACCCTGCAGATCCTCCAGCACATGGGCGGCCAGGGTGGGGCTCGGCCGGCCGGAGGAATTGGCGGACGGCGCCGCGATCGGCAGTCCGCAGGCTTTCAGCATGGCCGCGGCCACCGGATGGGAAGGCATCCGCACGGCCACCGTCGGGAGACCTGCGGTTACCTCAGAGGGAACGGCGGGCTTCCTGTTAAACAGAATGGTCAGGGGTCCCGGCCAGAAAGCGTCCATCAGCGGCAGGGCCTGTTCAGGTACTGTACAGATTTCCGGAAGCTGGGCGCGGTCATGGATATGAACGATCAGCGGATTGTCGGCGGGCCGGCCCTTGGCGGCAAAAATCGACAGAACAGCCTTTGCGTTCAGGGCATCGGCCCCGAGACCGTAGACGGTTTCCGTCGGAAAGGCAACCAGTTCGCCTGCGCGGAGCAGATCCGCCGCCAGGGACAGGGATTCCTCAGAAGAGGGGAGCAGAAGCGTTTTCAAGGTAAGTCACATTCTTTCAGATCAATAAAGGTCAGTTTGCGGCGGAAAAGCAGGAATATGAAGCACAACGGTTCCGGAGCGGCCGGTCAGCTTTTGACGGCAGCGAGCTTTTCCGTTTTCTCCGCGAGACGGAGGGCTTCAATAAAGGGGCCGATTTCGCCGTTCATGACGTTCGAGACCCGGTTCACGGTCATGGACAGCCGGTGATCCACCACGTAATCATGGTTGAAATAATAGGTGCGGATCCGGTCGCTGCGGTCGCCCCAGCGGATCTGACTTTTCCGGTCCTGCGCGCGGGATTCGGTTTCCGTACGGACCTTCTCATCCAGCAGGCGGGAGCGGAGCACTTTCAGGGCCTTCGCTTTGTTTTCCAGCTGGCTGCGCTCATCCTGGCAGGTGACGACGGTACCCGTGGGCAGATGGGTAATCCGGACGGCGCTGTCGGTGGTGTTGACGCCCTGGCCGCCGTGGCCGGAGGCATGAAACACGTCGATCCGCAGATCGGAAGGGTTGATGTCCAGTTCAATTTCTTCCGCCTCCGGGAAGACGGCCACGGTGACCGTGGAGGTGTGGATCCGGCCGCCGCTTTCCGTGACCGGAACGCGCTTGACGCAGTGGACGCCGCTTTCAAACTTCAGGCGGGCGAAGGCGTCCGGGCCGGTGAACATCAAAAGCGCTTCGTTGGCACCGCCCAGGTCCGTATCGCTGAGGGAGAGAATTTCGGAAGAAAGACCGTTGCGGTCCGCGTATTTCTGGTACATTCGCAGCAGATCCCCGGCAAAAAGAGCGGCTTCCTCGCCGCCGACACCGGCCCGGATTTCCAGAATCACATTCCTGGAATCCATCGGATCCGCCGGAACCAGCATAATTTTCAGCTCTTCCGTCAGATTTGCCTGCTCTTCAGAAAGCTGATCGATTTCCGCTTCGGCCTCGGCGGCGAAGTCCGGATCCGACAACAGCTCTTTAGCTTCCGAAAGCTGGCGGGAAACGGACAGATACTGCTGATATTTTTCAACCAGGGGCTGGAGCGAAGCGCGCTCTTTCAGGCAGGCCTGATATTTTTCATAGTTTTGAATGACCTCCGGCTGGGCGATTTCCTCGTCCAGTTCCCGGAAACGTTCCAGAACGGCATCCAGTTTCTCAAACATAATTCCTCCGTGCGGGGCTGTGGGCTGAAAGCATCCGGGGGATTCCGGAAAAATCGTTGCGGACGGCGATCTCTGTGAAACCCTCGGCGGCGAGCAGGGCGGAAACAGGCTCCGCTTCTCCAAAGCCCAGTTCAAGCATCAGGAGCCCTTCGGGTTTCAGCACTTTTGCGGCTTCGTCAGCAATACGCCGGTAAAAATCCAATCCGTCCGTGCCGCCGTCCAGGGCGAGGGAGGGTTCCTGCAGCACCTCCGGCTGCAGGGCGGCGCATTCGGCAGAGGGAATATAGGGCGGATTGGAAACGATACAGTCAAAGGAATTGTCGGCGAGGCCTTCCGTCAGATCGCCCTGATGAAAGGAAACGCTGAGATCCAAACGGGATGCATTCAGCGCGGCCACCTCCAGGGCGTCGGGCGAACAGTCCGCAAGAACCACATCCCAATGAGGGCGCTCCGCCGCCAGGGTCAGACCGATGCAGCCGCTGCCGCAGCACAGATCCAGCACGCGGCAGGAATCCGACGCCGGCAGGTTTTCCAGCGCCCAGGCACAGAGCTCCTCCGTTTCCGGGCGGGGGATCAGCACACGGCGGTCCACAAAGAACATTCGCCCGCAGAAAGGGGCTTCGCCGGTGATATACTGGAGAGGCTCACGGTCAAGCCGGCGCCGTACCAGGGTATCAAATGAATCCAGCATATCGGGAGACAGCACAGAATCAGTATCCAGGCGGAGGGACAAGGGCGGCTTTCCAAGAAGAAAGGAAAGCAGCAAAGCGCCGTCGGTTTCGGGATCGGGAATGCCCGCCTCCCGGAACCTGCGGGTGGTTTCACGCAGCAGGGCGCAGGGCGTCATGCCCGAGGTTCCTGCGTTTCGGGGTTCGCTTCGGCAGGCGCTTCCGGTGCGGTGAACACATGGCCGGGCTCGGACTCGTCGTAGGTGCGGAAAATGCCCCAACCTTCCGGCGTTTTCGGAGTTCCCTCCGGGAAGCCGTTCAGCACCACATTGACGGAAACGATGGCGCATTCCAGCATGGAAGCATCCGGCTCACGGGTGGTGAGACGCTGCATCTGCATGCCGGGGGCGCGCAGGATACAGGCCGCGCGTGATTTGGAATGGGCCAGGCCCATGAGCACTTCATAGCTGACGCCGGCCACGATGGGCAGCATGGCCAGATGGAAAAGGAAGCGCAGGAAGAAATTGTTGATCGGAAGCAAAATGTTCAGCACGAGGAAGAGCAGGATGCTGATGACAAAGACGATCAGGAGAAACGCCGTTCCGCAGCGGGGATGCAGGCGCGAAAAAGTCTGAGCGTTTTCGGGCGTCAGCGGAAGACCGGACTCCTGGCAGTGGACGGATTTGTGCTCCGCACCGTGATACTGGAAGGTGCGGCGGATATCGGGAATAAAGCCCACCAGGAACATGTAGCCCAGCAGCAGCACCACTTTCAGCAGGCCGCCCAGGAGCGTATAGCCCACGGGACCCATGCCGGCATTTTTCAGGATGGATTCCAGACCGGCGGGCAGGGCCATAAAGATGCCGAGGGACAGGGCCACGGCCAGGACAATGGCGACGCCCATCACGATTTTATCGACGCCCTTGCCGAGCTTTTTGGACAGCCAGATTTCAAACTTCGTGGGCTCCTCGTCGAGGATCCCGAGCATTTTGGTGGAATCGCTGAGGGTGTTCATTCCGTAATAGAGCATGGTACACATATTGACCACGCCGCGGATGAAGGGCTTACCCATCCAGGGATATTTTTCCTTTAGCGGGACGAAGGGGGAGAGCTTGGTGACCATGGTTCCGTCTGGACGGCGGACGGTAACGGCGGTGGCATTCGGCGAGCGCATCATGACGCCTTCCATCACGGCCTGACCGCCGACATCAAACTTTTTTTCCTGCTGGGCAGATGTATGGATCATAAAACAGAAACCTCCGGCAATCTGGATTGAACGGGCAGACGGAACCGGGCGGAAAACCCGGAAAACAACGGAATCGGCAGCCTGCCACGGGCATCATTGTACAACAAACGACGAAAGATTGCAAAAAAAATGTTGCAAAACCCGTTTCGATATGATATTATACTTTTTGCGTTTAACGCCATTGCATACGCGAAAGAGGTGAAACAGCAATGAAGGAAAACATCCATCCCCAGTACGGCAAATGCATCGTTCGCTGCGTATGCGGTGAAACATTTGAGACCGGCTCCACGAAGAAAGAGATGAAGGTTGATATCTGCTCCAAGTGCCATCCTTTCTACACCGGTAAGCAGAAGCTCGTAGATACTGGCGGACGTGTTGATCGCTTCAAGAAGCGTTTCAATATGGAATAAAAAGACGAAGGGCGTACAGCAGTGCGGCCTTCTCTTTTTATGCCGAAAAACATGCTTGCGGGAAAAGCGGAAAGGAAGTATAATACAATATAGTGTATACAAAAGGAGGGAAGTCAATGAAAAAACGGAAAATACGGCTCTTTGTCCTCCTTCTTTTGTGTGTCCTCGCCATAAACGTAACCGCCGGGGCTGACCGGGTTCCCCAGGAGAAACCGAAGAACTACATCGGGGCCATGCGCGTCGTCTGGTGCAAGGAATGGATTTCTCTGCGGGAAGAACCGAAAAAGACATCCAACCGGCTGGCGGAAATCCCCCTGGGCGCGATCGTTTATAACTGTGTGGACATCGGGAATCCGAGGTTCTATGAATGTGAATATGAAGGCCAGAAAGGATATGCGCTGATCGGCTATCTGTGGCCTGCCCCGGAGTGCGAACCGCCGCTTTCCAGTTCCGTGACCAAAAAGATGACCATGGAAGAGGTGATCGGAACGGGCGAGGTTGTGCTCGACTGGAAAGACTATAACATGTCCGTTGTAGCGGCCCATGAATGGGTGGAAGAGAATAAAAAAAGATGGGAAGTGCTTCGGATCGGCTGTTTCATCAACGATTCACCGATCTGGGGACATGAGGAACGGGCAGAGGAATTCGGACAGTACGACCAGTTAAAGGTCTTTATCGGCGGCGTGTCTGACGACTGGCAGGTTATGGTTTACAACGGGGCCTGGGGGCTTTCCATGCTGGACCTGCTGAGCGGGAAGGAACGCTGGTGCGTGACAACGGGAAACTGTTCGCTTGGGAATGCCGCGGCGACGGCCGTAGGCAAAGACGGAACGGTGTATGTCGCGGGAACGGACGGACCGGACCCGGTGGCCATCACCCAGGACGGCATCGTTCTGTGGCGGTCCGACGTCAACAATCCCGATGTGTACGGTCCCTATGAAATCACGGTGGACAACGATGCGATCCTTGTGAAATATGAAAGCGGCATGACGGACGGATACAAGCTGGTGACGCTGGACAGCAACGGACAGCTGATCTCCGTTCGCAACCAGAAAAACGAACAGTAAACAGACAGATGAAAAGGCGCCTGATCCTTATTAGGATCAGGCGCCTTTTCGAGACGTGCGAGGCCGGGTTACCGGTTCATCAGCGCGAACCAGTCCTTCATCTTGATCAGCAGCTGTTCATTTGTTTCTGTTTTTTCCATCATGGAAATCAGCTGGGGAATGGCTACCGCGGAGGAAGTGGTACCCAGCATGGTCCGGATCAGGGTGAGCCCTTCCTTCTGCTGGTCATTCAGGAGAATATCGGCATTTTTGGTGTAGCTGTGCTGCAGGTTCAGGGCGGGTGAAACACCGGCCCGGGCGACACTCAGATCCAGGGTCAGTTCCATGTTGGCGGTTCCCTTGAATTCTTCCACAACGGAATCATCCACCTTGGAGCCGGTGGCGATGTCCATGGCGGCGATAACGGTCAGGCTGCCGCCTTCCTTGCAGGAACGGGCGGCGCCGAACATTCTCTTCGCGCGGAAAAGACTGGCAGGGTTGACCATGCCGGGCAGGCTGCGGCCCTGCTGTACGGCGGCGGATGTGTAGACCTTGGCCAGACGGGTCAGACTGTCGACCAGGAGAACCACATCTTTTTTCTGCTCGACAAGGCGCATGGCCCGCTCCAGAACGATTTCCGACAGACGAAGATGGGATTCGGGAGCCTGATCGAAGCTGGAGGAAAGAACCTGACAGGGAACGGATTCGCGCATCAGGGTCGCATCCTCGGGATTGACGTCGATCAGGAGCATCAGAACCTGCGATTCCGGATAGTTCCGGGAGATCACGCGGGCAATATTCCGCATAAGCTGCGTTTTCCCGGTGTTGGGCGGGCAGAGAATCAGACCGCGCTGGCCGAAACCGATGGGCGCGATGAGATCAATCAGGCGCATATCGGGAAGGGACGCGTCTCCCGGGGTTTCCAGGGAAATTCTGCGATCCGGATAGACAGGCGTGAGTTCATCGAAGGCCGGACGGGTGAAGGCATTTTCTTCGGGAACGCCGTTCACCGTCGAGATATAGAGAAGGGCGGCATACTTGTCGCCTTCCCGCTGGGGACGGACTTTACCCTCGATCAAATCGCCGGTGCGAAGACCGAAGCGGCGGATCTGGGCCATGGAAACATAGATATCCCGGGTGGAGGGGAGGAAAGAAGGCGCCCGAAGGAAACCGTATCCGTCGGGATGCAGCTCCAGGATACCGCTGCCTTCTTCATAATTGCCGGATTCCAGCAGTTCTTCCAGGGTCGGCGCTCCGCCGGCATCCTGGGCCTGGGGAGGCGTGAAAGTTTCCTGGGGCCGGGACGCGGTGTAGGCCGGGGTATAGTTGGCAGAGATCCGGTGAGTATAGGAAGGAGCGTCGTTGAAACGCCGCTCGGGCAGCGGATTGACGGAAGGCGCGGCAGGTTCCCTGCGCTCGGGCGCCGGCTCGGCGGGAGCGGGTGCGGGCGCCGCGGCGGCGGGACCGAAACGGGGCGTGAAGCTTCCGGGACGGGTCGGCTGCACCCGGGATTGCTGCGGAAGCTGGTGGCCGGAGGGCGTGGTGTTCTGCCACGCGGGGCGCGGAGCGGCGCCCGGAGCCTGATAGGCCGGACGCACATTAAAACGCGGCGCGTCGGAATTGTGCCACGCGGCCTGGAAACGGGGATTGCCCCCCTGGTCGCCGGCACTTTCCTGTGCCGGTGCGGCAGCCTGTCCGGCGGCCCTGTCGGGAACAACAGACTCCCGGACGGGAACGCGGCTTTGTGCCGCGACGCTTTCCCTGACGGGCGGGGCGACCGGTTCGGATTGCACCGCGCCGTTATTCTCATCCACCGGCGCATCCAGGCGGACGGGGAAGGCGGATTCGTTTTCGAGAATCTTCCGGACGATTCCGGCCTTGTCAATCCCGGCACCGAGGGTGATTCTCCGGTCTTTGGCGAGTTTGCGAAGCTGCATGACTGTCATTGCGGATAATTCTTTTTCAGTCATGGATCAGGTACCTCCTTCAAAGGGTTTCATTCTGCATAAAAACAACATCACGGACCACCGCCTGCTCCACTTCATGGCGCAGGGAGGAAAAGATGCCGCCCGTAAAGGGCGTCCATCCCGACGTGACAGCCAGATCGATGACCTGCTGCGTCGGGAGGGTTAACGTGTTGAAACTGACGGCCGCGATGCCGCCGGGGATCAGCGCCTTTTTCCACGCGGGAAGGGCGCGGGAGAGCAGGGCGCCGAAGGATTCCGGCCTGCGGCCGAACTGGGGCGCATGCTGCACGCCGTAGGGGAGATCGGCAATCAGAAGATGGACGGGCCGGCGCCGGCAGAGGATTGGGGCGAGGACGGTGTCTCCCGCCGAAAGCCGGAGGAAACGGGTATCCTGCTGCTGATAGTGTTCCTTTGAATCGGCAAAGGTGAATTCCTTCACCGGAAGGGAAGACTTTCCGGCGGTTTCCGACCAGGAACGGACCGAATGCTTGAGCATATGAACCTTCAGGTATTTGCCGAAATAATCCTCCGCCTCGCGGACCGCTTTCTGGTCCAGATCCATGCCGACGGCATTCATGCCGGCCTGCAGGGCACAGAAGCAGGCGGTTCCCTTTCCGCAGAGCGGGTCGAGCAGGGTAAGGGGAGCATCGCTGCGGGCAAAGGAAGAAAGGGAAAGCGCGATATTGATCATCATCCGTGTGAAAGAAGCGGATGTTTTCCCTTTATATTTCAGAATCTCCGGCAGATCTTCCTCCAGATAATTTCCTTCGGGAAAAGAAAGGGGCCTGAGGAGATTATCATGCTTTTCCGCCATAAACCGAACGGCGGAATGGCGGAAAAGAAAGGAAAGCTCATCTTCCGAGAGGGGACGGGATTCAAAGGTCAGAAAATCGGCACCGCCGAAAGATTCGAGGGATACTTCACAATCCAGAGAAAGGGCGCGAAGCATGGAAACGAGTTCACAACGGCTTAAGCGATTGGCCGAATCGCGATAACGGATATTTGTGTGTTTCGCCAAACCGAGCGTATAAACCATGACATCCTCTTTTCATCAGATCATGAACTGCAACCATTATAACAAAAGGAAAGTTGTTTTGCAACAGCAAGCGCACCCCAAATCGGGGAATTTGAACGACGGAAGAAAGAAAAAACCCTTCCCGCGGTGGGGAAGGGAAAAGTGCGAAATGAATTACCACTTGCGCTTACGGGCGGCTTCGGCCTTTTTCTTGCGCTTCACGCTGGGCTTTTCATAATGCTCGCGTTTACGAACTTCCTGAAGAACGCCACTGCGGGCGCACTGCCGCTTAAACCGTTTGAGCGCACTTTCCAGGGACTCATTTTCGCGGATACGAACCTCGGACACTGTTATCCCTCCCCTCGCTCATTCACGCCTTGCCAGCAGCCCACCACACGGACGGACGGCAAAACCATGGACGTATTATACAGCGATTCGTTCCATCAGTCAACGTTTTTTGGAAAAAACAGGTTTTCAGGCCATCCGGTCGCCCATTTTCCGGCCGCCGAGGATATGAAAATGCAGGTGAGGCACGGACTGACAGGCATCCGGGCCGCAGTTGGAAACCACCCGGAAACCGTCGGAAAGGGATTCTTCGGCCGCGATCTGCTTCACCGCTTTCAGGCAGGCGGCGATTTCAGCGTCGGAGAGCTGATCGATCTCCGCCACGGAAGAGACATGCTTTTTCGGAACCACCAGGACGTGGGTCGGGGCCTGGGGATTGATGTCCCGGAAGGCATAGACCTGATCGTTTTCGAGCACTTTTGCGGAAGGGATTTCGCCTTTAATGATTTTGCAGAACAGACAGTTTTCCATTTTGTGTTCCTCCAAACTCTTTTTATTTTATGATCGCTCCGCCGAGAAAACGGGGAGAGACAGACTGAATCAGCACGCGGACCGGTTCGCCGGAGACACAGACATCCTCCCGCCGCAGGCGGATCCGCAGGTATTCGGGCGAGTAGCCTTCCCAGCAGCCTTCCACCCGCTCTTCCGGCAGGAGAACGGTCTCCCGGCCGATCCAACGGCGCTGGAAACAAAGGGCGGTTTCACGGCCCACGGCGATCAGCTCCCGGGCCCGGGCCTGCTTTACGGATTCGGACAGCTGGCCGGGCATATCCGCCGCCGGCGTGCCGGGACGGGGTGAATAGGGGAAAACATGAATCCTCGCGAAGCCGACCTTCCGGATGAACTCCCGGGTTTCGGCAAACTCCTCTTCCGTTTCGCCGGGGAATCCGGTCAGAATATCCGTGGTGATCGCCGCCATCGGGAAGAAAGCGCGCAGCCGCCCCACGGCTTCCAGATATCCTTCGGCCGTATACTGCCTGCGCATCCGGCGCAGGACCGTGCTGCTGCCGGACTGGAGGGCCAGATGAAACTGAGGGCAAAGCTTTTTGCATCCGGAGAGGGCGGCGACGAAATCCTCCGTTGCGATGCCGGGTTCCAGGGAACCAAGACGGACCCGGAGAACGCCCTCCGTTTCTTCCAGGATTTTCAGCACATCCAGCAGGGAACGCCGGGGCGTGAAGTCCTTTCCCCAGGAGGAAAGATGGATGCCGGTCAGAACAATTTCCCGGAACCCGGCGGCGGCAAGGCGTTTCGCCTCGGCGGCGATGTCTTCCGGGGACCGGGAACGGATCGGTCCGCGAACATCGGGAATGACGCAGTAGGAACAGCGGTTGCGGCAGCCTTCCTGAATTTTCAGGACGGCCCGGGTATGCTCCTGACAGTCGGACACATGGAGCGATTCGTAGGGCATGGTTTCCGGAAGGGGTTCCACGGCACACAGAGGTTTTCCGGAGGAGAGCACCCGCTGCAACAGGGACACAATCTGTCCGCGGAACTGGGTTCCGAGAACCAGATCGGCGCCGGCGGAAAGCAGCGCTGCTCCCTTCAGCTGGGCCAGGCAGCCGCAGAGAATCAGGATGCAGTCCGGATGTTCCCGCTTCAGTTTCCGGGCCAGCTGCAGACTTTTCTTATCCCCTGTGCCGGTGACGGTGCAGGTATTGATCAGATAGACATCGGCCGGGCCGGGAAAGGGGACGGTCGGATATCCGGCGGCGGAAAGCAGCTCTTCCATGGCCTGGGTATCATACTGGTTGACCTTGCAGCCCAGGGTGTGATAAGCGACGGTCGGCATACTTGATCTTACTCCATTTCCCCATACAGTCCGCAGAAAACGCTGAGGGCCGCGAGGCCGGCGGTTTCGGTGCGAAGAATCCGCTTTCCGAGAGTGATCGGTTTTCCGCCGAAGGCCGTCAGCTGCTCCATTTCCTCCGGAGCGATGCCGCCCTCCGGGCCGATCACGATGCCCAGAGAACGCAGACGCGGATATTCTTTCGAGAAGGCCAGCGGTCCGCGGTTTGGACATTCCTCCCAGGGAACAGCGACCTGTTCGCATTCATCGAACAGATCCGGCAGTTTTTTGAGGGACACCGGCGGAAGCACCTCGGGAATGATACAGCGGCCGGACTGCTTGCCGGCCTCCCGGGCAATCTTCTGCCAGCGTTCCTGCTTTTTGGCACCGTCCTTTTCACTCAGCCGGACCACGCAGCGGGAAAAGGCGACGGGAACAATCCGGGCCACGCCGAGCTCCACCGATTTCTGGACGATCCAGTCCATCTTATCTGCTTTCGGAAGCCCCTGGAACAGGGTAACGGACAAGCGGGGTTCGGTGGAGGGAAGAGTGCTTTCGGGGAAGAGCTTTACGAGCGTATCCGAAGCCTCAGCGATCCGGGCACTGTACCGGTTTCCGTTCAGAATGATTTCGGCCTGATCGCCCTCCTTCATCCGCAGGACTTTCACGGCGTGAAGGGTATCTTCCGGCGTCAGGACAAAAACATCGCCTTCTGTTTTTTCCGGATCCGCATAGAAACGGTGCATCAGTCATTCCTCCTCGAAAGGAAGGCGGTCCATTCGCCGCGGTGCTCCGTTTTCAGAATTTCGAATCCGGCTTTCAGCAGCGCCTCGCGGACTTCCTCCGTGCGCTCCCGGACGATGCCGGAGCAGATAAAGAGCCCGCCGGGGACGATGTGCTCCTTCAGGGGTGCGGCGAAGGAAATAATAATATCGGAAATAATGTTGGCGACGCAGATGTCGCAGGTTTCGTTCACTTTTTTCAGCAGGTCGCCTTCCAGAACGGTGACCACGCCGTCCACATGGTTATGGGCCACGTTTTCCGTCGCGACGCGGACCGCGTCCGGATCGATATCCACGGCCAGCACCTGTCCGGCGCCGAGAAGGGCGGCCGCGATGGCCAGAATGCCGCTGCCGGTACCCACGTCGATGATCCGTTCGCCGCCTTTGATGACTTCCTCCAGCAGGGTGATGCACATGCCGGTGGTTTCATGGGTGCCGCTGCCGAAGGCCATGCCGGGATCAATCTCGATGATCCGGTCGCCGGGAGCAGGTTCAAAGGCTTCCCAGGTAGGCTTGACCACCAGATGGGGACCGGCATAAAAAGGCTTGTAGTATTTTTTCCAGACTTCGGCCCAGGCGTCCTCGGAAACGGTGCGGGTGTCCGCGACGAGGGCGCCGTAGAGCGGCTGCTGCGGCCGCATGGCGTCCAGGTGTTCCTTCAGCTGCTGCAGAATCCCCGGGAAGGTTTCATCCGGCGCGAACCAGGCGTGGACCAGCACATCCTCCGGCATGGTTTCCAACAGCTTCGGATCGATGATTTCCCAGATGCCATGGGGTTTGGAAGGATCGGGGATATCGGCCTTGTCCTCAATCATGGTGCCGGAGGCGCCGAGCTCCATCAGGCAATCGGAAACCCAGTCGGATCCGGCGGTGGTCGTATGCACAATCAGTTCAATCCAGTCCATTGTCAATTCCTCCGTAACAGTGCGATTGCCGCATCTGTTTTTTTCCAGTTACTATGCATGCAGGTGCGAACAGCAGCGGTATAGGATTGTTCAGCGTGTAAAAAAGGATTCAATTCCGCGGAGCAGCTCGTACTCCCGGATATCCCGGCAGGCGGTGTACATATAGCGGGTGATGACGTTTCCGGTTCGGAAATACAGGCAGACGAAGGGGCAGTCCTGATAAAACTGGTACTGGATGTCCATCAGCTTCTGACGGTACTCTTCCAGGGAAGTGACCTTCCGGAGGCTTGAGAACAGCTCATCCATTTTGCTGCTCTTATACCGGCAGTAGTTTCCGCTTTTGACATTGGCGGACATGAGCATGAAGCCGGGATCGGGGGTTGTATCCATGGCGAAAGCGATCAGGGCCAGGTCGAAACTGCCGCTTTTGACGCGCTCCTGCAGGCCTGACAGGGTCATGGCGGTGATTTTGCACTCGATGCCAACCTCGGCCAGGGCGGCCGAGATGATATTGGCGGCTTCCTCCCGGACGTCGTTTTCCGGCTCCTCATAATAATAGAACCGCAGGTGGAGGTTCTTCAGATCGCCGTTGGAATCCACCCGGTCCAGCACGCCGTTGTCATCCGAGTCCTCCCATCCGGCTTCGGCCAGAAGGCGCTTTGCTTCCTCCACATCCAGGGTGAAGGAGGAATCCAGGCTGTCATTGTACATCCAGGTGCCGGGATAGAAGGGAAAATTGGTCGGTGTCGCGAGGCTGAGATAGGCGGTGGAGATGAGTTTGTTTTTGTCGATCAGGCAGCGGATCGCCTGGCGAACCTCGAGGGTGAGCTCGGAGGCGTTATTGTTCATATACAGGCATTCCAGCTGGTTGGTGCGATAGGACATGGTGAGGGAATTGGCGCCGGTTTTATGCTGAGCGCCGGCTACGGAACGGGTGAAACAGGCTTCAACCTGGGCAAATTCATAGCTTTCCACAACGGCCGAGGATGTGTTTTCAAAGGTGAAGAGGATTTCCTTGATCTGGGGCTGGGCTTTCCACCAGTTTGTGTTTGCGGAAAGCCACATCCGTTCGCCGGCGTGGAACTCGGTGATGACATAAGGGCCGGAACCGGGCGGATTATCCTCCGCCACCAGCGCTGCCGGGACCACCGGGAACGTCATCTGATAGAGCAGGCCGTAATAGGTGCGGCCGTTTGCGGTTTTCACCACAACGGTGTAATCATCCTTGGCGGTGATGGAATCCACAAAACGGTTCAGGTTCTGATAAAAGCCGTGATCCGCGATGTTTTCATCCTTGGCCTTGGCGATGATATATTCCGCCGAAGCCACCACGTCCCGGGCCGTCAGGGGCGTTCCGTCTGAAAAACGGACATCCTCGCGGAGATGGAAGGTCCAGGTTTTTCCGGAGGCGGATTCCTCCCAGCTTTCGGCCAGGCAGGGCTGGGGAAGGTAATCGTCATCCAGCTCCACCAGGGATTCGTAGACCGCGTGATAGGCGGAGATGATATCGTACTCCACCGGCTCAAAAGGCCGGACCGTCAGCGTTTTGGAAGACTGGATCGCGATGGTGATGCTGTTGCCGATTTCAGCTGCCTTCGCCGGAGACAGCGGCAGGAGCAGCGTCAGCATCAGCAGAAAGCTGATCAGGAGAGAAGTATTTCGCCTGATAAATCCCATAGTCTCTTGTGACCCTCCCTGCGTAATTTTTTGTGGGCCCATCCGGCAGCGAAGCGAGGGGCAGGGAATAGCCGTCCTCGCTGAGCAGCGGATCGGACAGCCAAACCTTAACCTGGCCCTGACCGGCATGATAGGCGGCGGTGACCGCAACGGGATCGCCGAGGAAAAGTTTGCTGAGGTAATTCAGGTACCAGCAGCCGAAGCGGATATTCGAAGCGGGATCATACATCCGTTCAAAGGCATAGCCGCTGACCTGCAGTTTGCGGGCAATCCACTCCGCCGTGTCGGGCATCAGCTGCATCAGACCCCGGGCGCCGTCTCCGGACTCCACGGTGGGACGGAAGGAGCTTTCATTCCGGATCACCGCGGAAACAAAGGCGGGGGACAGGTTGAATTCCGCAGCGTACTGCTCGATCAGATCCCGGTACTGCAGCGGATACTGGTAATCGATGTTGGCCTGCTCCTGCGCGTGCTGCTCGGCACAGCGAGTGAGATGGGCGTTCATCAGCAGCAGCGCCGTGACGCCGACCATCAGCACCGCGGCGGCGGCGATGAGTGAAACCTTCAGCCACACCGGCAGAACCCAGGCAGCCTTTTTGGGTGTTTTTCGGGCCCGGGCCGATTCCGGACGGACAAAGCCCTCGGGTGCAGCCGCCGGTACGGCGGCCGGCGCACAGGGCTGCGCGGGGGCTGTCGGAGAATATGCCTGCACAGAGGCGGCCGGCGCATAGGGCTGCGCGGGAGTAAACTGTGAATACGGCGCAGCGGAACGCGCGGCAGCAGCGGGATTTGAACGGCGCGGACGGGAGGACGCCGAGGCGGCCGCAAGCGCGTCTTCCAGGTATTCCGACACGATCCGGTGGGTGTTTTCCATGGTGCCGGAATTGTCAATGACCCGGTCGGAACGGGCGGCTTTTTCATCGGAGGAGAGTACGGAGCGGATCCTGGCGTCGGCCTCCTCAGCGGTATAGCCGTCCCGCTCCATCAGGCGGGACCGCTGGAGATCTTCCGGAAGCCAGACGGTCCAGACCTCATCGCAGAGACGGTCGTAGCTCTTTTCAAAGAGCAGCGGCATATCCAGCACGCAGAGGGGAGCGCCGGAGGCGCGGATTTCGTCGATCCTTTGGCGGGTGAGGGAAAACAGGTGCGGCGCCATCAGATTGTCCAGCTGCTCCCGGGCGCGGGGATCGGAGAAAACAATCCGGCCCAGGCGGCGGCGGTTCAGGGATCCGTCGTCATAAAAGATCTCCGGGCCGAAAGTCTGACGAAGATCTTCGAGAACGGGACTCCCGGCCGCGGTCAACTCCCGGGAAAGACGGTCGCCGTCCACAACGGGAACGCCGCGGGAGACGAGATAAGCGCTGACTGTTGATTTGCCGCAGGCAATGCTTCCCGTCAATCCGATGATACGCATGCTTTTCCGATGACCCTCCTGTTTTGAAAAACGGCCCGGCGCAGGTTGTGCCGGGCCGCGGGAATTCATAAATGATTACAGATGCGTTGTCAGAAGCTTTTTCTTCAGTTCGGCTTCCATATTGTAGAGCTGTTTTTCGGCCTCCATGCGCTTTGCCCGGCCTTCGGACTGGATGGTCATCACTTCGTTGATGGTGTCGATCAGGTCCTGGTTGGTCTGGGCCAGGGTTTCGATATCGATGATGCCGCGCTCCGCTTCCTTGGCGGTTTGGATCGTACCGATCTTCAGGGCTTCGGCGTTCTTGCGCAGGAGCTCGTTGGTCATATCCGTGACAGCGGTCTGGGCCTGAAGAGCCTGCTGGGAATGATGAAGCCCCAGGGCGAGAACCATCTGGCTCTTCCAGAGGGGGAGCGTGTTGGACAGGGTGGACTGGATCCTTTCGACCAGGAGGCTGTCATTGTTCTGGAGCAGACGGATCTGGGGCGCCATCTGGATGGCTACCTGACGGGTCAGCTTCAGATCGTAGAGCTTCTTTTCAAAACGGTCGCACTGGGCAGCCAGATCGTTGGCCCGCTGGGCATCCATTGCGTCGCCTGTCTGGGCGGCCTTTTCCTGCAGGGCTTTCAGCTCGGTTTCGCGGACCTGCTGAAGCTTTTTCTCGCCGGCAATGATATACAGCGTGAGCTGGTGGAAATAATCGTTGTTCTGGTCATACAGCCGGTCGAACATGGCGATGTCCTTGAGCAACTGGGTCTGATAGTTTTCGAGGGAACCGGCAATGTTGTCCACATTGGCGGAAACCTTGCTGTACCGGGCCTTCATCCGGGTGATCTTGTCCTCACCCTTGGCAAAGAGCTTTGCCAGGCCTTTGGGCTCTTCCGTGTCCTTCTGGAAGCCTTTCAGCTCGGACACGAGATTGACCAGCATGTTGCCGACTTCGCCGGCATCCTGGGTTTTCACTGCGTCGAGGGCGCTCTGGGAGAAATCGGCGATTTTCTTCTGAGCATCGGCGCCGAAGAGCAGCACATGGTCGGGATTGGTGACGTCGACCTTCTGAATGAAATCGTCGATCGCCTTTCTTTCCGCGTCGGTCAGCTGGCTTTCATCGAGCTTGGGCGCGACCTCAGCGGGCGCTTCGGCAGCGGGGGCCGCGGTTTGCTGGATGCTCTCGGTGGGGGCGGCCGCTTCGGGCACGGGCGCGGAAGGCGCAAGGGAAAGCTGCAGCATCGGATTGGACTCGGACATGGTTTTCTTCCTCCTTTTGGGTTCTGTTCCTGTGATATTACCCGCTGATGAATCAGAATGCCAAATTCATGAACGGATGGATTGGCCTGAGTGCTTCGGGGTTATTCGATCGTCCGGGCGGCCTGGGGGGCCGGGGGCTCTTCCTCTCCCTCGGCTTCCTTGAAATTCAGCAGGGGAACGTCGGACGAGCGCATCTGGGCTTCGGCCGCGGTGCGCGCGGTACCGAGACGCTGGTTGTTCAGGATTTCGTTATCGACGTATCCGTCGCGCTTGAGCATCTGCTCCATGACATCGATATCGGTGGAGATATCGAGCATGTTTTCCTTATGGAGGGCGTCGATCTGCTTCTGGCAGGCGGTGAGCACCATATCCATGCAGCGAACCGCGGACTCGCGGGCCTGGTTCATTTCATAATAGGAAACGCCGCGCTCCTGCATGGTCCGATAGTTGGCGAGCACCTTGAGCGTTGTGGGCAGGTAGTAGCTCATGAACTTGCGGACCTGGGGCGCCTTGGAAGGCTCGGCCGACACGGTGCGGAAAATCTGCATACACTTGTCGGACAGGGTATCCATCTGGGCGGAAAGGGTCTCATCGGTGATGACGATATTCTCTTCGCGGATGGTGTTGAGCATTTCCTGGCCTTTCATGATCACATTATCGGCCTGGGGATCGCCCGTGAGCGGGATTTTGGAAGCCTCTTCCTGTTTGCGGCGAAGCTCTTCCTGCTTCTGACGGGCTTCTTCCTGACTGCGGAGGATGGCCTCCTGGGCCTCGCGCTCGCGGTCGCGGCGGTTATGCGTCGTCGTATCGAGCTTTTTGCCCATGATACTGGCGATGGCGCCCACGCCGGCGCCGATGGCCACGCCCAGCAGAAGGCCGGGAAGCCCCTTCAGCGCGAGAAAGATGATCCCCGCCGTAATCAGAAAACCGGTTCCTCCAGACTTGCGGTTATAATTTGAATTCCTTCCCACGGCAAAACTCTCCTTGAATCAACAAATCAAGTTATTATACCACGTCGGCAGTGGAAAAAAAAGAGAAAAACACGGCAAACTCAAAAAAATAGGAAAGACAATTTCTGCAGATTCGGAAGAATAGAAATTCGGGAATTTTCTTCATGATCTTCCGGGCCTGGGGAAGCGGCGAATCTCAGGAGTCTCCGAATTCAGCGGGATCTTCGGAATCACCGGAGTCTCCGGCATTGGCTGCAACTTCGGAATGTTCGGATTCTCCGGGAATACCGGAGTCTACGGAAACTGGGGAAACATCTTTCTGCCAGAGGTCATAGGGCTCCGAGCGGAGGGCATGAAGGATGCGCTCCGTGACATCCGGGTACATTTTCTTCAGCTCGGAAAGGACGCCGGCCATCGTTGCCCGCTCGGTTTTTCCGTCGACGGGACAGGAGGACTTCACCACGGGAAGCTCCAGGGTTTTCTGCATATGCTTTACATGGCTTTCGGGAAGATAAACCAGCGGACGGATCACGGTGATCCCGGTGCGGCTCATAAGGGTGCAGGGATGGAAGGTATGAAATCGGCCTTCGTGGAAGAGAGAGAGCAGCAGGGTTTCCACCGCGTCGTCCCGGTGATGGCCGAGGGCGAGCTTGTTGCAGCCCAGTTCCACGCAGGTGTTGGCCAGGACGGCGCGCCGCATCTTTGCGCAGAGAGCGCAGGGATTCTTTTCCTTCCGGTAGTTGAAGATGATGTCCCCGATCTGGGTTTCTTTGATCAGATAGGGGATCTCCAGCGATATGCACAGGGAGACAATCGGAGAAAAATCCATGAAACCCAGGCCGTTGTCCACGGTGATGGCCTGCAGGGTGAAATCCTTGTGGGTAAACTTCCGGTAGAGAGACAGGGCGTGGAGCAGCAGGAGGGAATCCTTTCCGCCGGAAACGCCGATGGCCACCCGGTCGCCGTTTTCAATCAGATGAAAGTCCGTATCCGCTTTCCGGATACAGCCGAGGGTTTTCTTCACGGGAGATCCTCCTCCATGACACGGATGCTGTCGGACTGGGTGTGACAAAGATGAATCGACCGGTACTGCCGGGAGAGCAGATCCCGGGCTTTTTCCGCAAGGGCACGGGAACGGAACACGCCGAAAACAGCGCTGCCGCTGCCGGTCATCCGGGCGGCAAAGGCTCCGGCGTTTTTCAGGGCGGACACCGCTTCCGGGATTTCCGGACAGCGGGCGGCGGAGACGGACTCCAGCACGTTGCCGACTGACCGGGAGAGCCGTTCGCTGTCCCCGGCGGCCAGGGCGGAGAGAACGTTTTCCGTGTCCGGGCGGGAAACGGATTCCGACGCGTGATAGGCTTCGAAGATTTCACGGGTGCTCAGGGCCCGGCAGGGCTGGAAAATGAGGAGCCAGTAATTGATTCCGCAGGGATGATCCTCCAGGAGCTCGCCGATGCCGCGGGTGCGGACCAGCCCGCCGTGGAGGCAGAAGGGAACATCGGCGCCGAGGGAAAGGCCCAGTTCCTCCAGCTTTTCGCGGGTCAGGCTCAGGCACCAGAGGCGGTTCAGGCCGAACAGCACGCCAGCGGCGTCGGCGCTTCCTCCGCCGAGACCGGCGCCCATCGGAATGCTTTTGTGAAGAGCGATCCGCACGCCCTCCCGGATGCCGCAGGTTTTTCGCAGCAGATCGGCGGCGCGCCAGGCCAGATTGGTTTCATCGGCGCGGGAGGGCGGATTGCCGTCGGTAAAGAGTGAAAGATCCGGCGCGGGCGTCAGCTCGATTTCGTCACAGAGGGAAACCGGCTGCATGACCATATCCATCAGATGATAGCCGTCGGGCCGGACACCGGTGATATCCAGCGACCAGTTGATTTTTGCAAAAGCCCTGAGAAGCATAGAACCCTCCGCGCATCAGCATTACGATATCAAAATCCCGAGTCATGATATACCCCCGGAGAAGAAAACGCAAGAGACTGAAAGAATGAGTCTTTCCTATTTTGCGGCGATATGCTATACTGTTTGTGTGATCAGGTGATTTTCATGCGAAAAACGCATCATTATTTCCATTGAAAAGAACAAACGTCTGACCCAAATAAAGATTGCCGCAAAGAGGAGGATGAAAGTATGTATTGCATTAAAGTTGAGCCGGGAAGGGAACGGATCAAGGTGCGGCAGGTTTCCAGCGGATTTATTCCGAAATACATGCACGCGGAGGGGAAAGGAAAAACCCCGGAAAAAAGGTTTGTCGTTCCGGGATATGTGTTTACGCTGCAGTATGCGCCGGGGGCCGTAAAGGTGCCGGAGGATGAATGGGCCATCATCGAGGCGGTTTCCGATTCGCATCTTTCCACGGTGGACCGGGAGACCCGGAAGATTGCGGAAGGCCCTCTGAAAGCTATTGAGGGAGCCGTCACCGTGATCGAAGCGGACCGGGCAAAGGTCGCGGCCGTGATCCTGGGTGAGAAAAGACAGTACTGGCTGGCGGTGAAATACCGGGAACCGGAAGGAGAAACTTCGGAAGAAGCGGCTGCAGAAAACGGGAATCACGGCACTGACGCGGAAGGACGGGAAACGGAAGCGGGAAACGCCGAAGACATCGAAGCTTCCGAAAAGGCTGTTTCTGCCGGGAAGAGCGGAACGGAAGGGAAAACGGGCGGAAAGCCCCGTTCAAAGTACGACTTTACGGAAGAGGAGAAGGCCCGGATGCTGGCCCGTGCGGATGAAGTCGGGAACCGGCAGGCCGCGGCGGAGTTTACCGTGCCGTGGCAGATGATTGCGCAGATGAAACGGCGGGAACGCGAAAAAAATGCCGGGCCGGAGGCCGCGGCAACGCGGAAATACGGGCAGAGAAAGAAGGAGGATCCCGACGCACTGAAAGCCGAAAATACCGCGCTTCGCGAAAAACTCGCAAAACTGGAGGAGAAAGCGGCGAAACTGCGGAAAGCCATACAGGAGCTGCTGTAAGTCTGTTTCCTGGTGAAACCGATAGATTACAGGCATAACGGCAGAGATGGGAATAAACGAAAGCCGCCGGAAGAAAACCGGCGGCTTTCAGCATGATGACAGAGACGGCACAACAGGAAGCCGTCCGGATTACTCATACACTTTGTTTTTCAGCCGCTGTTCGAAAGCGGCCTTCGGAAGCGGCTTGTCGAAGAGATATCCCTGCACCAGATCGATGTTGACGCTCTTGAGGAACTCGACCTGTTCCTCTTTCTCCACACCTTCGGTGATGACGCTCATATCCAGCTCGCTGGCCATTTTTGCCACATTGGAAACAACGACGCTGTCGCGCCGGGTGCCGGTGTGGCCGTCGATGAAGGATTTGTCCAGCTTCAGCACATCGGCGGAGAAATCCCGGAGAAGGTTCAGGGAAGAATAGCCCGTTCCGAAATCATCGATGGCCATGGCGATCGACGAGTCATGCATTTCACGGATGAACCGGCTGAGCCGGTCATTTTCCTCTTCGCTGATGGTTTCGGTGACCTCCACCTCGATGAAAGCCTTCGGAATGTTGTATTTTGACAGGATTTTACGGATTTTTTCGGGGAATTCGGGATCCGCCAGGTTCCTGCGGGAGAAATTCGTGGAGATCCGGACGGGATCGATGCCTTCGTCAATCCACCTGCGCAGGTCTTTGCATACCTGTTCAAAAACATAGAAATCCAGGACGCAGATGCTGTCGCCGGTTTCCAGCACCGGGATGAATTCGCCGGGGGCGATGACTGCTCCGTCCCGTTCCCAGCGTACCAGCGCTTCCGCACCGACAAGGGTCCGGGTTTTCGTATTGACCTTCGGCTGGTAATAAGGCTTGAATTCGCCGGCCGCCAGGGCATCCGCGAAAACGGAGAGGATCTGCTTCTGGCGGATGGCCTTGCTGTGCATTTCCGGGGTGGAGAACAGCCAGGGGACATGCTTTTCATATCGGGCAACGTTCAGAGCCGTGGAGCATCTTCCGATGATCCCTTCGCTGTCCATGTCGTCATCGTCGATGTCCAGACAACCGGCGACTGCCTGCAGCGTTGCCATTTCCTCCTGACCGTTCATATGGGCGAGGATATTCACTCCGGCGGTCAGCTTCAGAATGGCATCCGTCTTTTTCTTATGCACCATCAGGATGAAAGCATCCCCGGACAGACGGCCCGCGCATTCATTGTCCTTCACATAAGACAGAAGCAGTTCGGCAAAGCGGACGATAATGCTGTCAGCCTCCTGCTTCCCGTATTGCTTGTTGATCAGGCCGAAACTCTTCAAATTAATATAGAAGGCATTATAATCCGTCAGCTTTCCGGTTGAGCGCATCCGGTTCACAAAGGTCCGGAAACCGGCGGCATTCGGCAGACCGGTCATGACATCGGTTTCAGCGGCCTTCTGGACATACATGTCCTTGAGATAATGGATGCAGTTTTCCCTGTGGTTGAAGCCGTTATGGATGGCGGTAGCCATATCCGTGCAGGAGTCGTACCCGCAGCAGGAGCAGTTGATGTGCCGGGAGGCTTCATCGGTTTTGTTCATTTCCAGGAAGATGATTTCCAGCTCTTCGGGATCGGGTATGCGCAGGGTGCACTGGGACGACCGGTCGGTATAGGCGCGGAGATAGTCCCCGAGCTTCAGGTGTTCAAACTGTTTGTTGAGGCAGGCGAGCCTCTCCTCCGGCGTGGCGAATTTCGACCAGGCACTGCCGGAAGTGTTCTTTTTCACGGCCTCTTCGATTTCGTGAAGATGATACAGGGAAAAATCGGTGTCGGACAGGGCCAACTCCGTCCCCGTTCCGCAGATGCAGCCCTTCTCGCAGTTCAGCGCGTCCACAAACAGGAAGGGCGTTTTTCCGTCGCGCAGAAGCTCCCGGTTCTTTTCCAGGTAATGGAACAGCCTCTTTTCGCCTTCGATCTGACGGATGAAGGCGTCGCGGCCGAGGAGCCAGAGCACGTTTTCCTTCAGCCCGCCGGGCATCGGATAGATCGAACCCAGGCCGTACTCGATTTCGTCCGGGCAGGGATCACCGTACAGCTGATGCTTTTCCGCGTAATCGATCAGGTGCGTGAAGGTGACATTGTAGCTGACAGCCCCGTGGGTGTTCGGATCGTCGATTTCCATCTTTTTGGCGATACAGGGGCTGATGAAGGCGAATTTGTCGGTGATGCCGAGTTCCTTTCTTGCGTAGACGGCCGCGCACATCAGGGGACTCTGAACCGGGAAGAGCTTCGGAAGCAGATCCGGCAGATACCGCTCGATATACCCCACCACGGCGGGGCAGGGCTGGGAAATGCCGCCGATAAACCCGTTCTGCTGAATGTAGTTGATATAGCCCCAGGTGGTGATATCGGCGCCGAAGGAGACGCTGATGATCCTGTTTACGCCGAGCTCTTTCAGCTTGCCGAAGATTTTCAGATAAGTGTCCGGATAGTTGGCGGGGAAGGAAGGCGCCACCAGCAGGGAAATCTTTTCTCCGGCTTTCAGATCTTCAAAGAAACGCTCCGTATCGTCGGTGAAATCCCGGGCGTTATGCTCGCAGACATCGAAGCAGGCGCCGCAGGCTACGCAGAGGCTGCCGTCAACCATGATGCGTGAATTTCCGTTTGCATCGGGCTCCGTTGACACACAGGCGCCGATGCAGCTGCAGGTGCGGATGCACTTGTTACAGCCGATGCATTTGTCGTTTGTGTAAACCAGTCCCTGTTCGATACTCCTCATAACCCTTCTCCTTACGGTCAGCGGATGATATGGGAAAACCTGCGGACAACTTCTGCATAATTATCAATTTCTAAATAATAATTTTATCAAAGAATTGCCGGAGGGGCAACAGCAGAATTCTTCTGCAGACGAAAAATCAGAAAAGAAACAATCCAAAGCGATGCCTGCCGGGGGTGCGGATGATGAGATGATACCGGCCGGGGCGGCGGACGGCAATTGACTCAGACGGGCAGTTATGATATATTGCAACTGCCCGCTCGTCAGGGTTTATCTCCGCATCGTCGGATGGACAATCTGCGCACCTCTTTGCGGGGTGCGCTTTCATGAAAATGACGCCATGAAAAACAGAAGGGAGCTGCTGCTTGTGAAGAACTATATTTTTTCTCCTGAGAAAGCCAGAGACAGGCTGGCGGAAGGCCTGAGAAACCTGGCCCGGGAGCAGGGATTTACGAAAGTCGTGATCGGAATCTCCGGCGGGAAGGACTCCACAGTGACGGCAGCCATCTGTGCGAGGGCTTTGGGGGCGGAAAACGTCTACGGCGTGATGCTGCCCGACGGGGAGCAAAAGGATATTGCCGACAGCCGCAGGGTCTGTGAATCCCTGGGGATTCATTTCCGCACGGTGAATATCGGAAAAATGCATGATGCGCTGCGGGACGCTGCTTTCCGCAATCCGGAAATTGCGGGGGACGGCGATTTCACCGTTCCGGACAGCCGGGAGAGCGACATCAATGTGGGCCCGCGGCTGCGTATGACCGTGCTGCGGTATATTGCCCAGGCCCTGGGCGCGCGGCTTGCCGGAACCGGCAATCTGAGCGAGGCCACCGTCGGATACTGCACGAAAGACGGCGATACTTCCTGCGACTTCTCCATGCTTGGGGCGCTGACCAGCATCGAGGTCGTGCAGGTCGGACTGACCATGCCGGAGCTTCCGGCGGAGCTGGTTCAGAAAACTCCGACGGACGGACTCTCAGGCGTCAGCGATGAAGAGAAACTGGGACTCCGGTATCAGGACATTCACAACTATATACGCCTGGGCACCTGCGGGGATCCGGAAACCGACCGGAAGATCGCGGGAAAGGAAGCGGCCAACATGCACAAACGCCGCATGCCGCTGATTCTGAACCCCTTTGAAGCAGGTGACGGGAATGCATAAAACCCTGGCCTTTTTCGGCGCTTTCAACCCGCCGACGAAGGCGCATATCTGTCTGGCGGAATTCGCGATGCGGGAAACGGGCCGGGAGAGCGTGCTGTTTGTTCCGTCCAAATCCGCCTATATCCGGGGGTTCCAGCACAAGGATCTGGCCTTTCCGGACGAAGAGAGACTGGCGATGCTGGACAGGATCGCGGAAAGCCGTCCGTGGATGCAGGCGACAGACATCGAAATGCGGGAAGAAACCCAGCCCAGAACCTATCAAACGCTGTGCGCGCTGCGTGAGTGGGGGATACCGGCGACGCTGCTTCTGGGGTCAGACAAGCTTTGCGAGCTGGACAGCAAATGGCTTCATGTGCCGGAGATCTGCTGGGAATTCGGGATTGTGTGCTTGACCCGCGGCAGGGACGAATGCGAAAGGGTCATTCAGGACAGCCCGCTCCTGCGCAAACTGTCTCGTTTTATCGAGGTGGTGGAAACACCGGAGGAATTCCGGGAGGTTTCCTCCTCCGAAGTCCGGAAAATGCTGCTGCAGGATCCGGTTCCGGAAAATGAACTGCGCCGCACGGTGCCCGAAGAAATCCTGCCGATGCTGCTGTCGGCTGCCAAAGGAGGAAACACCCCATGAAACTGAACCCCATCGTGATTTCCTTGCTGGATACGGATCTGTACAAGTTCAACATGGATCAGGTGATCTTCCACCGGCATACGGATCTGTGCGGCGAATACTATTTCCGCTGCCGGAACGAGGGCGTTGTCTTCACGCCGGAGATGCTGGAGGAAATCAACGAGCAGATCGACCATCTGTGCACGCTGCGCTTCCGGAAGGAGGAACTGGAATACCTACGTTCCATCCGATTCATCAAAAACGACTATGTGGAATTTCTTCGCCTCTGGCACCCGATCCGTGACTACGTGGAAACCGGTCTGACTGAAACCGGTGAACTGCAGATCGTCGTTCGCGGACCGCTGTTCTCCGCCATGCAGTTTGAAATCTTCCTGCTGGAAATCGTGAACGAAGTGTACTTCCGCATGAAGTATGACTACGATACGCTGCTGGCTTCCGCGCGGGAAAAACTGGACGCAAAGATCGCGGCCTTCCGGGAGGGAAAATATACCTTCCCCTTTGCGGAGTTCGGCGCCCGCAGGCGGCTGAGCCTGGAATGGGAAGACGAAATGGTTCGCCGATTCGCGAAGGAAACGAAGAACTGCGTCGGCACCTCCAACGTTTATCTGGCCATGAAACACAGCCTGACGCCCATCGGCACCTATGCCCATGAATACGTTCAGATGTATCAGGGCATCGACTCCATTCCGCTGGCCTACACCAACCATTATGCCCTGGAGGACTGGTACAACGAATACAAGGGCGACAACGGCACGGCGCTGACCGATACGCTGACTACGGATCTGTTCCTGCTGGATTTCAACCGTTCCATGGTCAACAACTTCACCGGCGTGCGCCACGACAGCGGCGATCCATTTGAATGGGGCGAGAAGCTGATTGCCCATTACCGGCATTACGGGGCGGATCCGAAGACGAAGACGCTGCTGTTCAGCGACGGGCTGGACTTTGACCGGGCGCAGGAGCTTTACGACGCCTTTAAGGGCCGGACAAAGGTTTCCTTCGGCATCGGTACGTTCTGCTCCAACGACACCTGTGAGAAACCCCTGAACATTGTCATCAAGCTGCAGACGGTCAACGGACGTCCCGTGGCCAAGCTTTCGGACTCACCGGGAAAAGCCATGTGCCGGGACGAGGAATACCTGGATTATCTGAAGCGCTCCGTGGCTTTCCGGATTCAGAGAGAAAGCTGACAGACCGTTCCTTTGGGGATAAACCCGGAAAAGAGGAGACAACTTGGAGAAGAGAAGAGTCACCATTACGGTGGGCGGGCAGCCTTACAGCTTTGCTTCCGACGATCCGGACGAATATATCCGGACGCTGGAGAAAAGAACCAACGCGGCGCTGAAAGAGACCGCGGAGTTTGCGCCGTCCGCCTATGCCGGGGCCATTCTGGCCGTGATTTCCCAGACGGACCGGCTGCTGCGGGCGGAAGAGGCCGGGGGGACGGAAAAAGCGGAAAAGCAGGGCAAACCGCAGAAGGCAGAACCATCGGAAGGACAACCGCGGAAAGAAACAGCCAGGAAGAAAGCTTCCGCACAGGAAAAAGGCCAGGTTTCCATGTGGGAACTGCTGGAAAAAACAGAGACAATGCCGGAAACAGCGGCGGAAGCAGCGGTGCCCGCCGGACAGACGGAGAGGATGCCGGAGACGGCGGCCGGAGTGAACGAATCCGCCGGAGGATCTGCGGGCAAAACGAAAAGCGCAAGAAAGGACCAGCTATGACGATATACAACCGGATTCTGCTGATCGCGTTCCTTTCCTGGGTCGGATCAGTGCTGATCAAGGCCGTCATCAACCTGATCATCAATAAAAAGTTCATCTGGAAACTCTTTTTCAGCGACGGCGGAATGCCCAGCAACCACTCGGCTGCAGTGACATCCACCGCCACCGCGGTGGCCCTGCAGTGCGGCATGGACTCTCCGGTGTTCGCGGTTTCCGTGATCCTGGCGCTGATTGTGATGCACGACGCGACGGGCGTCCGGCAGGAAACGGGCAAACAGGCCAAGGTGATCAACAATATGGTGAAACTGCTGGACTCCATGGGCAGGGGCGAACTGACGCCGGAGGAAACGCTGAAGGAATTCGTCGGACATACCGGCCGTCAGGTCATGGTCGGCGCCCTGTGGGGGATTGTGTCGGCGCTGGCCCTGAATGCCATTCTTCCCTGAACAGCCGGGTTCATCCCATCTTTCGTCACCGGATGTTTGTCCCTTCGGTTTTTTTGTGATATAATAAACCAACCAGGTAAAAAAGAGACAATCCAGGATTCTGATGCCGGAGGGTGAACGGTCACAATGAAAGTATCGCTGAAAACAAAAACCTTTGTCATGATCTTTATCCTGAAGACC
>Ga0265298_10001708_pt1 | contig 32258 bp, 24 predicted proteins | sample AusTroGonzalo_MG_3_FD_193486 | JGI IMG/M metagenome (GOLD analysis project Ga0265298, IMG submission 193486) | Bovine rumen microbial communities from tropical cattle in Woodstock, Queensland, Australia - Gonzalo_01 | ecosystem: Host-associated > Mammals > Digestive system > Stomach > Rumen ... | reverse complement strand
CGTCCAGCCGGGCCGCCTCCAGCATCTCCGTGTCAATCTGGCTCATCGCCGCGTAGTACAGGATGAAACTCATGCCGGTAAATTCCCAGATCGTCACCGACATCAGCACGATCAGCGCCGTATCCGGCCTTGACAGCCAGTCCACCGTGATGCCCAGATGCAGGGTGTCAAAAATCGTCTGCAGCAGTCCCTGCGGAGAAAACAGCAGACGGAACACCGGCGCCATCGTCGCCGGCGCCAGGATCGTCGGAATGAAGATAATGCACTTGAACAGCGTCGGCAGTTTGACGTTGCTGTGCAGGATCACGGCAAAGATAAACCCGAGCGTGTTCTGCACAATAAAGGTGACCACCAGATAGATGGCCGTGTTCTGCAGGCATTTCCAGAACACCTTGTCGCCGAACAGCTTCTCATAGTTCTTCAGTCCGACCGCCTCCCGGACCGGGCTCAGCCCGTCCCAGTTTGTCGTGGAAAGGCTGAAGGTAAAGAACATCGAATAGTAGATAATGACGACCAGAAAAAGAAATGCGGGAAGAATCCAGACCACTCCCTTATTCCTTCTCATTCCTGAAAGCGCAGCCCCGCTCTGCATCGGTCAGCGCCTCCTTTCAGCTCTCTTTGGTGGAACAAAAAAGGCAGGGACTTCCGGAGAAATCCCTGCCGGTCGTTTGATTACTGTTCAGCCTGCACCTCGGCCAGCTGGGCGGCGCCGTCTTCGGCGCTCATCATGCCGGATGCTACGCCGGCCAGCACGTCCATCATGGCCTGGTTCAGGTCCGCGCTGATCTCGCCGAAGCGGGGATTGTCAGCGTTGCCCATCGCGGTTTCCAGATAGGCCTTCACTGCTTCGTTCTGGGCTTCGGGGTTCACCAGCTGCACGGCGTCCCAGTTGGGGGTCGCGCTCTTGAGGACCGGGACCACGTTCAGAGAATCAGCGATCAGCTGCTGGCCTTCCTGGGAAGCACCCAGCCATACCGCAAACTTGGTGGCCGCATCAATATTCTTGCCGGAGGCTGCCACGGCGGTCGCGTAGTCGATATCACTGAACATATAGCCTACATTGCCGGTACCCGCCAGATCCGGGAAGTTGATCGGGATCATGGTAAAAGGCGCGTCCGTGGAGGAAGCCGCTTCCATGTTCGCCTTCATGGTATCCGGCAACGTGTTCATCGTGTACCAGGAACCCATCATAACCATGGCGGCCTTCTGGCTCAGGAACAGGTTGTTCGCTTCGGGATACTGCATCAGTCCCAGCGCGCCGGGCTGCATGATTCCCTCATCGAAAAGGCTCTTCCAGATCTGCAGACCCTTCACGAAGGTTTCATCGGTCCATTCCACTTCGCCCCTGCAGGCCTTGGTGAACTGGCCTGGGTTGATGTTGTCGCAGATTGCGTGGAAGGTATCCATGTTGAAGGCTCCCTGGCCGGCGCCCTGCACGAAGCCGATCAGTCCGTTGTCTTCGAAGGTCTTCACAGCGGCCTTCCAGGATTCGAGATCTGTCGGAATCGCCACGCCGTACTTGTCAAACAGATCCTTGTTGATCCACAGGTTGCCGGCGTAAACGGTGCCGACACCCAGGGCCTTCAGTTCGCCGTTCACAGTCATGGTCGTCAGGGAAGTCTCGCTGATCTTGTCCGCGTAGTCATCTCCCAGGGCGGCCTTCAGGGCGTCGGTCAGATCCAGCGCCTGACTGGCAAATACTTCGATGCCGCCGTTGGCGGATCCGGCGGAGCACTCAAAGATGTCCACGCCTTCGCCGTAAGCCAGGGCCGGTTTGATCGTTGCGTCATAGTCGTCGATGGAGACCTGCTTCCAGATAACCTTGATGTCCGGATAGGTCTTGTTGAACGCCTCAATGAAGGACTCGTTCACGGGAGACCCGGGGGTCCAGCCCCACCAGACCAGTTCCGCCGCTTCATCCGCGAAAGCGGAAGCCACGGACATGAGCAACAGGACGCTCAGGAGAATCGCCAGCATTTTCTTCATTTTTGTTCCCTCCGTTTTTGTTTTGTAAAAACTGTCTTGAAGCCGAAAGCTTATTTTTCGTAGCTTTCCAGCAGTTCAACGATGCATTTCAGGTCCGGCGCCTCGAGATAATTGTACTCGCCGCTTCCGTCCCCGTAGGTGCCGTGCTGGACCAGTTTCAGGCCCGCTGCTTCGGCGTTTGCCACCTGCTTCGCGGAATCCCGCACCTGGAAGGCGATATGGTGCATGCCTTCTCCGTGCTCATTCAGGAAATTCCGCCAGGTGGAAGGCGCCTCGTTGGGCTGAATCAGTTCCAGCTGCAGGCCCGGTCCGACGTCGAAGAACGCCAGCAGGGAATTCGCCTCCGGCGCCGGCTTCCCTTCAAACGTGGTCTGCGTGATCTTGTAGTCTCCGCAGGGCTGGGTCTCGGGAACCTCGACCCCGAGGAAAGCCGCCCATTTTTTCTTCGTCTCCTCGATATCATTCACGATGAAACCAACCTGGGCAAACAAATGTGTTCCGACAACTCCGGCCATTGGTATCCTCCTCCTTCATCAAATATCTTTATTTCAATCGGTAAACCCCTCAAGTTAAGAAGCCGACCGAAGGGGGCTTGGGGGGGCGATCAGAAAGCCCTCCAATCAATTCACCTCACCTAAAGCCTTTCCCGGTTCCATGGGAACCGGCCTCTCGCACGTAGTTTTCATCCCGTACACAGTCCCTGTTTCGGCCGCCTTCATCAGTCCGTTGATCGCCTCGATCGTATGCACGATCATCCCCCGCGTCCGACTCACGCCGCCCGTCTCGATGGCGTGCGCCAGCTCCGCTACACCGATTCCCCTGGAATAATCCTTCGGCCGGGAAAACAGTTCCGGCAGCTCATAGAAAACCTCTTTCCGCTGCCGCGCTTCCTCCGTATCCCTGTATACGGGATCGGTAAACTGTTCTTTCCGGTATACTTTCGGCGCTCCTCCGCCGAAATTGGGATCCGGATAAGCCAGCGTCCCTCCATCGCCGTAAATCTCAAACATCGGCAGACTGGAATGATAGATGTCGTAGCTCACATTCAGATTCACGACCACGCCGCTCCGCATCCGCATGATAGCGGTATAATGGGTGTCCGTCTCTGCCGGAATTACCGTTCCCGCAAGCGGCCCCGCATAAACATGACGGGTCTCGCTGGGCCTTGCGCTGAAGGCGGCAATGGATTCAATGGGACCGGCGAGCGAAATCAGTGCGGTCAGGTAGTACGGCGCCATGTCATACTGCGGACCGCTCCCCTTTGCATAGAATGACCGCGGACTTGGATGCCAGGTCTCCACCCCGAAGGTAGTCATGTTCGCAGTGATAAAAAACGGCTTGCCGATCAATCCCGCGTCCAGATAATACCGGACGCTCTGCAGGCCTGATGCCAGGAAGGTATCCGGTGCGCTTCCGGCCTGAAGACCTCTTTGGTCTGCCAGGTCAAGCAGTTCCTGGGCTTCTTCCGGTTTCTGGGCGAACGGTTTCTCACAGAACAGGTGTTTCCCGGCTTCAAGAATCTTCCGGTTCAGTTCCGTATGGACCTGAGGGGGTGTCAGATTGATCACCAGTTCAATGTCCGGATCCGCGAGCAGATCGTTTGTTGAATACGCTTTAGGTATTCCGAACTCACCCGCCAGCTTTTCCGCAAGAGATGCCTCAAGATCCGCACAGGCCACGATACGCAGTTGCGGAAAAAAACGCCCGATATCACCGGCATATGTCCGGCTGATCACGCCGCATCCGAGAATTCCGACATTGAAGTTACGCATACTTGCCTCCGGCTCTTGCATGGTCCTATTTGAACAACCTTTCCGTCGGTTTGGATTCTATCAGCATTCTGGTCCGTACATTTTCCATATCGTCCGGACTCGCTGCGCATATTTTGCTAAATTGTGTTATTTTTCTCCCGAATAAGACATCAAATTTCCTTTTATAAAATAGGAAGCTTATGTTATAATGCGGCCGACGGAATATAATGATTGATTCAGACGGGGTGAGTGTTATGTCAGGCATGAACCGATATTATGAGGATCTTGTTTTTGACAGCGGCTCAAAGATCAACGTCTCCCGCCAGGTCAACAACGACTATTTTGACACTGTTCACTGGCATCCGTATGTGGAACTGTTGGTCAGCCGCTGCGACGGAAACCGGGCCACCGTCAATTTCAGCCCTTACCAATTGAACAAAAATGATATTGCCCTGATCTGGTCCGGCGATCTCCACGCCGTTCAGTCGGTGCGGGAGAATTCTTTTCTGATTGTCCAGTTTCCCATCGCGCTGCTGGCCGTCATGGGCGAGCTGAACAGCATTCTTCCGCGCCTCTCCCGCCTTCACTGCCTCCGCTATGACGAAAAGAAACCGGAGAGCCTTCAGATCATCCGCTGCGCCGAAGCCATCGGGCTTCATCATGATCAGGGTGGTCCCTTCCGGGAGGTGCAGGTTTATGCGGACCTGCTGAATCTCTTTACGCTGATCGGCAGACTCTGCATTCAGACTGGCAGCGACGCGCCTGAAACCGAAAACTCCACAGATCGTACCAATCTGAAGCTGATGACGGAAGCCTGTCTGTTTATCTCCGAAAATTGCATGAAGCCGCTGTCGCTGAATGATGTCGCCCTGGAGGTCGGCGTCAGCAGGTCTCACTTTGCCCATCTCTTCAAGAGCTACACCAACATGACCTTTGTGGATTTCCTGACCGTTGAACGGGTAAAGCTCGCGGAAACCTTTTTCATGAATCCCCTGCTGCGCATTACCGACATCGCGTTTGAATCCGGTTTTTCAAGCATCTCGTCCTTCAATCGTGCCTTCAAAAAAATCAAAGGATGTTCCCCGACAGAATTTCGTGCCACGATGATCAATTGATGCCGTTATCTGCGTTTTTACAGTTCTTTGAAACAACAACAAAAAACAGCAAGCAATCCGACAAAAAATAGGAAGTTGTTTCCCGTGTTATGTCATAAAATGAAATCGTGAATATATGTCTCCGGCTCAATGACAAATCTGCCCGGCCGGACCCATTCACAGCAGGGAAAATGTATATGACAGATAGACCGAGGAAGCACAGAATATGGACAAAGCCGTAAAAGTTCATTTGATCCGCAGGAACAAGCCTCATACCCGCCGCAAAGCCGGAACAACCATGAATATGACAGAAGGCAATCCGCTGGCGTTGCTTTCTGTTTTTGCGCTTCCGCTGCTGATTGGCAATCTGTTCCAGCAGGCCTACAATATGGCGGATTCCATGATCGTCGGGCAGATGCTCGGCGCAAACGCCCTGGCTGCCGTCGGGGCGACCGGCTCCATTTCCTTTCTCTTCTTCTCCTTTTTCAGCGGGATCAGCGGTGGCTGCGGCATTATCACGGCCCAGTTCTTCGGCGCCAGGCAGGACGCGGATGTGTGCAAAGCAATTGCAAATTCGGCGTATATCACCCTGGCTTCTTCCCTGGCGACCGGCACGCTGGCCTTTCTGATGGTACCCACAGTACTCACCTGGATGGGTACGCCCGCAGAAATTCTGCCTGATGCGATTACCTATATGCGCATGACGTCGGCCTCTGTCCCGCTGATCGCGGTTTACAATTATGCGTCTTCCATGCAGCGCGCCCTGGGGGATTCCCGTACGCCGCTGTACTTTCTGGTGTTCTCCTGTCTTCTGAACGTCGGGCTGGATCTGCTCTTTGTCGGCGTCTTCGGCATGGGCGTTTTCGGGGCCGCACTCGCAACCATGCTGTCCCAGCTGCTGGCAGGCGCCGGTTCCCTGCTGTACGCGTTCCGCCGGAATCCTTATTTCCGGCTGAACAGGGAATCCCTGGCCTTTGACCGGGTAATCGCGAAAAAAGCCGTCCGCCTCGGTCTTCCGCTGGCGCTCCAGTGGAGCCTGATCGCCATATCTACTACTGCCCTCCAGTCTGTCGTAAACTCCTTCGGCTCAACGGCAATCGCGGCCTATACCGCCACCAACCGTCTGGAGCAGTTGGTGCAGCAGCCCTTTGGCTCCATGAGCATGGCCTTGTCCACCTATGCCGGACAAAATATGGGTGCCGGGAAAATCAAAAGAATTCATCTGGGTTTCCGGGACAGTATGCTGGCCATGATCGCGGTGGCCGTGGGGATGGCGCTGATCATGCAGCTGTGCGGCGAGAGCCTGGTCGGCCTGTTCGTGCAGGAAAAGGACGTCATCGTTCTGGGCGGCCGGGCCCTCAAAATTACCAGCCTCTTCTATATTTTCCTGGGCATCATCTATGTCTCCCGCGGGGTTCTGAACGGAATCGGAGACGCCGTCTTTTCCCTCATCAACGGGGTCGTGGAGATTGTCGGGCGCGTCGGTCTTCCCTTCCTGCTGTTAAGCCTGACAGCCGCAGGCGTCTGGTCCATCTGGATCACCGCCGGCGTCACCTGGCTCCTGGCAGGCGTCTCCTGTATTCTGCGCTACCTCTCCTGGAGAAAAAAGACTGCCCTGCAGGTTGTCACGGAGTAATCTTTCATGTTTGCAGCACCCTCTGAAGCATTCAGAATATGACCCACGGAGGCAGGCGATGATCAAGACACTTTTGAGACTCAGCCGTGAAGCCGTTCGGTACAGACCGCTTTACACCGTTGCGATCCTGTCCACGCTGGCGCTGACCCTTGTGAACCTGGCCGCGCCGAAAATCCTGTCCGACATGGCGGGAATCGTACAGGCGGGCGTGAATGAAGCAGGCATGCATACCATTCTGATCCTCACAGCGGTGCTGGTCAGTCTGTATTTGCTCCGGGTTCTGTTTCGCTTCCTGAGCAACTATCTGGCCCACAAGGCCGCCTGGTATCTCGTGGGTGATCTGCGGACAAGGACCTATGACAAGCTGGAGCATATGCACCTGGGTTATTTCCATGATAAGCAAACCGGTGACCTGATGAGCCGGGTCGTGAATGACACCCGTGATTTCGAGCTGCTTTACGCGCATCTGATTCCGGAGTCGATCACCAACCTGGTCACCTTTGCGGGGGTGCTGATCGTCCTGCTGACCATCAACTGGAAGCTGGCGCTGATCACCTGCGCGCCGCTCCCGCTGATCTTCGCTTCCGGATTTGTGTTCTCCAAAAAAGTCAGGCCCTATTTCAGGGTCTCCCAGAAGAAAATGGGTGAACTGAACGGGAAGTTGCAGGATAACCTCTCCGGTATTCATGAGATCCAGTCCTTCGGGCGGGAAGAATATGAAACCGAACAGGTGAACACGCGGAACTTCGAACACATCCGCGCCATGCTGCAGGCGTTGAAGATCAGCGCCGTGTTCCATCCCTCTGTAGAGTTTATCTCCTCCCTGGGAACGGTCCTGGTAGTAGGGTTCGGCGGATATCTGGCCTGGAAGGAAAACCTGAGCGTGGCGGATATCGTGGCCTTTCTCCTGTATCTGGGGCTCTTCTACGCGCCGGTAACAGGCCTGGCCAACCTCCTGGAAAGTTTGCAGCAATCCATGGCCGGTGCGGAACGCGTCCTGGATATTCTCGATGCGCCGCAGGAGATCCGGGACCTGGACGGCGCTGAAGTCCTTCCCTCCGTCAAAGGTGAGATCACGTTTGATCATGTCAGTTTTTCCTATGGGGAAGGCATTCCCGTGCTGAAGGATGTCTCCTTCGTCTGCAGGCCCGGGGAAATGCTGGCAATCGTCGGCCCGACGGGCGTCGGCAAGACCACCCTGACGCAGCTGATCTCCCGCTTCTACGAACCGTCTTCCGGGTATATCCTGATCGACGGACACGATATCCGCGGCGTTACGCTCGAGAGCCTGCGCCGGAACATCTCGCCGGTCCTGCAGGACACGTTCCTCTTTAACGGCACGGTCGCTGAAAACATTGGTTACGCCGTGCCGGATGCCTCGATGGACGAAATCATGGAAGCGGCTAAGGCCGCCAATATTCACGAGGACATTATCCTCATGCCGGACGGGTATGAAACGCAGGTCGGCGAGCGGGGGCTGCGCCTGTCCGGCGGACAGAAGCAGCGCATCGCCATCGCCCGGGCCATTCTGAGAAACTCCCCTGTCATCATCCTGGACGAGGCAACCGCTTCCGTGGATGTGGAAACGGAGCAGCAGATCCGAAAAGCCATTGCAGGCATTGCCGGGAACCGGACGATTATCGCGATCGCGCACCGGCTTTCCACCGTCCGGAATGCCGATCAGATTCTGGTAATCGAGGACGGCCGCGTCACGGAGCGCGGTACCCATGAGGAACTCATCGCCCTGGGCGGCGCCTACGCAAGGATGAATTATGTTCAGGCCGAAGGGGGTTTGGGGGGCGACCGGAAAGCCCCCCAATAAATCATTACATACTGAAAGGAGCCCATCACATGGAACCACTCGCCCATCGCAAAGCCACTGCCCGCCTGCAGATTCTGAACCCGGACGGAACACCCGCCGTCCGCCTGCCCGTACGCGTGGATCAGGTCTCCCATCAATTCCTTTTCGGCTGCGGCGCCTTTGACGCCGTGGATATGATGAAAACGCAGGACGCCGCGGAACAGTCCTTCCTGCAGGAACGGATGAAAAAATGGCTCTCCATCTTTAATTACGGCACCCTGCCTTTCTACTGGGGTCGCTATGAGCCGGTCGAGGGGCAGACAGCATATCCGGAAACCTTCGCAGCCGCAAAATGGCTGCGCGAAAGAGGTGTCCGGGTCAAAGGTCATCCGCTCTGCTGGCATACCGCCTGCGCCCCCTGGCTGCTGCAGTTTTCCAATGAAGAAATCCTGCGCCGGCAGATCGGACGCATTCACCGGGATGTCACAGCTTATAAGGGAGTGATCGATCTGTGGGATGTCATCAACGAAGTCGTGATCATGCCCGTCTTTGACCGCTATGACAACGCCGTCACCCGGATCTGCATTGAAAAAGGCCGTGTCGGTCTGGTGAAGGAAGTCTTCGCCGCCGCGAAGGAAAGCGATCCGGAGGCCGTCCTGCTCATCAACGACTTCAATACCAGTGAGGCATACGCGCAGCTGATTGAAGACCTGCTGGAAGCGGATGTGCCCATCGGCGCCATCGGTATCCAGAGTCATCAGCATCAGGGCTATTGGGGGCTGGAAAAGCTGAATGCGGTGCTGGAACGTTTCTCCCGCTTCGGCCTCCCTCTTCACTTCACGGAGAACACCCTGATTTCCGGGGAGCTTATGCCCCCTCATATCGTGGATTTGAACGACTGGCAGGTAGACAGCTGGCCGGGCACGCCGGAAGGAGAAGAACGTCAGGCCCGTGAGATCTCGGAAATGTATTCCGTCCTGTTTGCCCATCCGCTTGTGGAAGCCATCACCACCTGGGATTTCAATGACGGCTGCTGGCTGAAAGCTCCTTCGGGGTTTGTGCGGGAAGACAACAGTGAAAAGCCCTCCTTCCATGCTTTGAAAAAACTGATCCACGGAGACTGGGAGACCCATGAAACCCTTCTGACGGATGATGAGGGGTATCTGACCTTCACCGGCTTCAAAGGGGACTACTCGCTGCAGTCTGATACGCACAGCGCCGGTTTCACTCTGACCGGCAGTCTGGACGGGCAGATTTATCTGACTGAAAGAGATCACAAACATCCTTGACTTAGAGTGTACTTTAAGGACTAGTATCTCTTTGGCGAGTGAGAAAAAACGTTCATCACGCTGGAGGGATCCAAGATGTACACAATCCAGGAAGTATGCGAAAAGACCGGATTATCCGCTCATACGCTCAGATATTACGAAAAGGAAGGCCTGCTGACCGATATCGGGCGCAGCCAGGGCGGCTTCCGTCAGTATTCTGACGAAAACCTGGAATGGCTCGGACTGATCTGCTGCCTGAAAAATACCGGCATGCCCCTGCAGGAAATCGCGCGCTTCGTCCGCCTGGCGCATGAGGGGGACTGCACCCTGGAGGAACGGGTAGAGCTGCTGAAGGAGCACCGTGAAAAGATCAGGGAACGCATGGATGAAACACAGCAGTACCTGGACAAGATTACCTGGAAGGTCAATTTCTTTTCCGAAAAACTCCAGGCCTGGCAGGCTCAGGAAACCATGAAAGATAAGGAAGCCCCGAAAGCATAAAGGGCTTCCTTTTTGAGTGATATCAGAATAGGTATCTTCCTTTTTCCACCGTTCGGGTCTTTCCGTTCAGAACCACCTCTGTCCTGACGGGGGTATCAATCTCATATCGGATCCCCCGGTCCGTATATTTCCAGAAGGAGCGGATCCGCCCGTGAACGGTGTCCAGCACCGCGCAGAGACTGTTCAGCCGCGGGTCGGGGTGCGGCGCGATCCTGGCCCTGGCGTATCCCGCCTCCGCGGGCTGAATCCCGCTCGCCACGCCGAACACCCAGTCCGCCACGGAGCCGTAGGCGTAGTGGTTGTAGGAATTCATATCGTCGTCCCAGAAAGTTCCGTCCGGCTTGATGCCGTCCCAGTGTTCCCATACGGTGGTGGCTCCCCTGGAAACGGAGTACAGCCATCCCGGATATTCTTTCCGCAGCAGCAGCGACCAGGCAATATCCGTATGTCCGTACCGGCTCAGCTCGTGCAGCAGATAAGGCGTGCCGACAAGGCCGGTCTGCAGTTTCATCCCACAGGCCCTGATCTGTTCCGCCAGCGCGTCCGCCAGCGCCTGAGGCTCGTCCGTCAGATTGAAATGAAGTGTCAGCACCTTTTCCGTCTGGGTATTCAGACAGCCGCCGAACCTTTCCTTGTAAGCGCTGACGATCCGGGAATATAAAGCTTCATATTCGCTCACGTCTTTGCCCAGCAGCCTGCCTGCCCGGATCACGATATCCACCGAATTCGCATAGAACGCGCTGCAAATCAGGTCGTCGCTGCTGTATCCGCGCTTGCTCAGTTCGATCGTCGCGGGGACATAGCCTTCCGGCCAGTCCAGTGCCAGCCAGTCTCCGTAGGTCCAGCATCCCGTCCACAAATCTTTGGTCGTGGAGACGGTCGGAACATAGGTAATCCATTTTCCCATAGCCCCGTACATGTCCGTCAGGAAAGAAATATCACCATAAGTTTCATACAGTTGCCACGGAATGATCGTCACCGCGTCGGACCATGCCCCTCCGCCGGGTTTGTAAGCGGTCAGACTCGGCACCACCTCCGGCACCCAGCCATTTTCGTGTTGCGCGGCCCGCACATCCGCCAGCCATTTCCTGAAAAACTGCCGCACGTCGTACTGCAGCGTGCCTGCGCGGCAGAAAATCTGCCCGTCGCCGGTCCATCCGTACCGTTCGTCCCGCTGCGGGCAGTCCGTCGGAATATCCAGATAGTTTCCCTTCTGGCTCCAGATAATGTTGCTGAACAGCTGGTTCAGCATGGGATCGCTGCTTTCCAGCCATCCGGTGCGCTTCATTTCCGAGTGAAGGACCACCGCGTGGATCTGATCCGCCGTAAAACCTTCAGGTGCCTCGTCGATCCGCAGATACCGGAACCCGAAAAACGTGAATCTAGGCTTGTAGCTTTGATGGCCTTCCCTGCAGACATAGTGCAGCTGGCTGCGCGCGGAGCGATAGTTGGCGGTATAAAAATTGCCGTCTTTGTCCAACACCTCCGCCGTCGAGATCGACAGTTTTTCTCCAGCCCGGGCATCCAGTTCGAAGGCCATGTATCCGGTCAGGTTCTGTCCGAAATCGATGACCCATTCGCCCCTGGGCGTCCTGAAAGTTGCGCGGGGCCAGACCGTCTCCTGTTCATGAACCTCCGGCCCTTCCTGCGGAATCAGCATGGATTTCGGGTAATCGCAGACCGCTGCCGGAACAAAGGTTGTCTTCCGGGTCATGTCTGCGTCCTCACCGATGAAGATTCCGCTCAGCGTGACCGTGCTTTCGGATACTTCCCACCCGTTGTCCGTCAGAATGGTTTCTTCCCCTCCGTCTTCCGTGATCAGGTGCAGGGCCGCAATCAGCATGGCAGGCAGAAACTCGTCCGGGTTTTTCGTTCCGGTCCACGGCGCGTTTGTTCTCCGGTACCAGCCATTGGCAACTGTTATTTCCAGCGTGTTTTCTTCCTTCAGCAGATCCTTCACATCATAGGTTTGTACCTGAAGACGTTTGTGGTATTCCGTCCAGCCCGGGGCCAGAATAAAATTCCCGATCCGCCTGCCGTTCATCTGCGCCTCATAGACGCCGTCGCAGGTCACTTCCAGTTCGGCTGTGTGGATCGGCTTGCCGCAGGAAAAGTTTTTACGGAACACGGGTACCGCTGTGGAAGCAACGCCGTTCATGGTTATCCAGGACGCATTCTGAATCAGCATGGTATGATTTCTCTCCTTTTGATGATATACTGTCGGCTTTAATGACAGAATCCCTGTCTATGAGATCGAGAACAACTGGCGGTTTTTTCACTTTATCCAAAGGCAATCACTGTGTATAACCCGACATTCCGGAGGATCAGTCTGACCCGTTCTCCTTCCCGTACAACCTCGCATCCCGGAACCCGGTCTCCCGCCGGAACCAGAATTTCAGGAGCCGTCCCGGACACATCCCGGAGCGTCAGCTCTAAGCTCTCAAGCGGCTCCACCCGATCCGTCCGCTCGTCATACTGATAGTTCAGCAGATGAATCCAGGTCTTTCTTCCATCATCATACCGCTGCACACCGATCTTTTCCATGCGGCAGTCCACGGGAGCATACGTATGATACAGTTCACCGAAGGCAGTCATGAACCGCGGAATATACTGTTCCTTGTCTCCTTCCAGGGAAACGAACACGGCGTTCCCGGCTTCTTTCAGCGCTTCCTTCAGCCCGGTTCCTTCCGCAAGCCTGCCGGCAGCCAAGATTTTGCCTCCGTCCTGTACGTATCCGAGCAGGATTTTTTGCTGGTTCTCCGTCATTACCTGACAGTCCGGTACAATCACCAGCGGGTATCCTTCCAGCTGTTCCGCCATGAAATCATCCGCGCGGAATTCCCCGTCCGGCAGCATCACCACGTCATACTGCGCGTTGATATCGCTCATCGCCCGGATCACATCCCAGAACGGAACGGGTTTCATGTCCGGATCCAGCCATTCGGCTGCCGTCGCGTCCAGCAGCGCTCCGTAGGCGTCCTGCATTCCGTTGGCGCCGCTCCCCTTGTTGGAATCTCGCCAGTAATAGCTGCCGTAGGAATATAACACAGCCGCTCCGCGGGATTTTGTCCGGGGATAACATTCCTCATGCTCGGCCAGAAAGTCCTGGATGCCCGCCGTCAGCGCCCGGGGTGCCCAGAAGGAATCCTTGATCGTGTTTCCCATCCATCCGCCGTAAGGGATTGACATGTTGCATCCGTATACGGAGGCTTCCAGCAGGAAAAGCCGGTACAGGTCGTATCCTTTCCCACGGTCCAACATCTCCAGCAGCCGGGGAATGATCCCGCCGTAAGGATTTTCCGCGATGATAACCGTTTTCCCGCGGGCAAAGCCGGCGCAGTAGCGGTAGTAATACGGCTGGCGGAACAGCGTATGTTCCATTTCGGTGATCACGATGTCCACCTTGTTTTCAATCGGGTAATAGGCCGGCTGCATGTTATAGAAATTGCCCGAAATCTCCAGCCTCCGCCCGTATTTCTCCAGCGCGTACCGGCGGGCATGATCCGCCAACTCGCTGAAATAGCGGCGTACCTGCAGCACCTGGAATTCCCAGTAGTCCCGGTAGAAGGGCGCATTTTCCGGATAAGAGCAATTGTGCGCTTTCAGATACTCGCCGTAGTGGAAGATGTCCAGGTCGATCCCGTCCCATTCCGTTCCGAGTTTCCCGGCCGTCTTTCGCTCTTTCAGGAAGGCGGTGAATTGCTTCATGCAGCTCCTGCAGAAACACCCGCCCGACGAGATGGAAGTCATCGGCAGCTCGCATTCGTCCAACTGGATGCCTGGCACACCGGCGTCGATCTGAATTTCCATGATCTTCTTCAGGTATTCCCGCCAGACCGGGTTGTTCCGGCACATCTGGTAGCAGGTTTCCTGATGTCCTTTGATCTCAACCCACTGCGCATGGATCGGGTTTCCGAACCGGTCCCGGGTGCAGCATGCTTCCCACAGGTCGGTCACGGGATTTCCGTCCTCGTCCCGAATCCCGTCCGGATAATAATCCTTCAGCCTTGTCGGAAAAGCATCCGGATAAGTATCTGCGCTGAACTCCCGCAGTCCGTACCAGCCATGGTCCTCTCGCTCTTCCGCCCGCAGGTTCATGCGGACAATCTGCCCGTGCTCGTCCGTCACAACCGGATATTCCCAGCCCTGCACCTCGAAGACAATTCCGAACAGCCGGATTCCCCGTCTGTTGCATTCCGCAATGAACTCGCTGTCGTTCATATAGCCGTAGATCTGCATCCGCGGATCCACGGTCCCGAAGGCCTCATGCGTAAGATACGGCAGGCTGATACTGCCGCCGCCCAGCCCCGCCCAGGCCAGCACCGTTCCGTGGTATCTTTCGAGATCCTCCAGCATTTGCCTGCTTCGCAGCGGCAGGCTCGGATGAAAGCAGTGATTATGCTTGAACCATCCGTCAAAATAAATTCCCCGTTCCATACACACCTCTTCCCGCTCTCCACTAACCACTAGCCACTAATCACTAGCTACTCTCCACTCTTCACTCTCCACTCTCCACTCTGCTTAACCCTTGACCGCGCCGGCAACCAGACTTTTCTGCACCTGCCCGGACATGCACATATACAGGATCAGCGTGGGCAGCGTGGCAATCACCAGGCCCGCGCCCATGGAGCCATAGTCCGTCTGATACTGGCCGCTCATCTGCTTGATCCCGACTGTCAGCGTCCGGACACTGTCCGTCGTGAACAGCGAGGCCAGCAGCAGTTCGTTCCAGACCTGCAGGAACACGAAAATCGCGGCGGTAATCAGCGCAGGCACCATCATCGGCAGAATGATCGTGAAAGCAGTCCGATAAATTCCGCTGCCGTCAATGCAGGCCGCCTCCTCCATTTCATAGGGGATGTTGGTGATGAACCCGCTTAGGATCAGAATCGTAATCGGGATGTTGAACGCCACATAGGGAATGATCAGAGCCCAATGGGTCTTGGTTAGCGTCAGCAGAATCTCGGTCAGCGGATACAGTGCTGCGTGCATCGGAATCATCATGCCCATCAGAATATAAGTGAAAACCGTCTTCTGCCCCTTCCATCTCATCCGGAGCAGACCGTAAGCAGACATATATCCCAGCAGACTGGTCCCGATCAGCGTGGCAAACGTATCGATAATGCTGTTCAGCATGTATGTGCTGACCCTGCCGCCGCTGCCCCAGGCATTGGCATAATTCTCCCAGAGCCACTGGGTCGGCAGGCCCACTGAATTGCCCCCGAAAATCTCATTGGTGTCTTTCAGGGACATCGTAAACATCCAGTACAGCGGAAACAGGCAGAGAAACAACCACAGGATCAGGAAGATCTGTTTCAGTACGCTCCCGAACCTAATCCGTCTGTTCGGAGAACGCCTTTTTACTCTCCGCGATCCCATCACCGGATTCCGGATTTTCAATTCTGAATTCTGACTCATCTCAGGCCGCCCCCCTTCTCCGCCGGAGAGGACTGGCGTCCCTGTCCTTGAACAGGATGTTCAGCACAACCGTGAACACCAGGCATTCCAGTACGATAAAGATCGCCTCTGCACTGGCGTAGCTGTACTTGTGGTTGGTAAACATCTCCACGTACATGGACAGTGCCGGCAGGTCCATATTGGATCTTTCCAGCAGCACCCAGGGGGTGTCGAACAGCTTGAAAGAACCGATCAGTGAGAAGGACAGGCAGACCTTCAGCATCGGTTTGATCATCGGGATTTGTATCCGGAAAGCCAGCTTCGCGCCGGACGCGCCGTCCACCGTCGCCGCTTCAATCACGTCCTCCGGAATGGACTTCAGCGCGCCGTACATCAGCAGCATATGGTATCCCACATACTGCCACAGGCTCGGAAGGAAGGAAAACCAGATCTTCGTGTCGGCGTTCCCCAGAAAACCGTTCTTGGGTATCGCCCACCCCATGGACTCGAAAATCTGCGGCAGCAATCCCTTGTACAGGCGTCCCCACAGCAAGCTGACCACGACGGAAGAGATGACCACCGGAATAAAGAAGATGTTCCGGTAAGCGCTCTCCCCTTTCGTGCCGTTGGCCAGCAGCAGCGCAATGAACATCGAGAACGGCAGCTGGACAAAGATGGACAGCGCCGCATACAGCAACGAATTGATTACCGCACCGGGAAAAGGATTCCGCCGTCCCGGGGTGAACATGGTGATAAAGTGCTGCAGCCCGGCGAACTGCGACTGATCCCCCACCTTGGCCGGGATCTCGTTCAGCAGGCTGTACCACAGCGTCTTGAAGATCGGATAGATCACGATATAGGTAAAGAACAGCACCGTCGGCAGCACAAAAACCGCGATGCTCCATTTGTTCGAAAGAACGCGCTTCACAAGCGCACCTCCTACTCTAAGCCTTCCAGATGACCAAAGGTGGATAAGACATAATGCCTTCCCCTTGAAGGGGTTCGGCGCGCCCGGAGAAAGAGCCGGTGGCTCTTTCTCAGCAGAGAACGGGCAACAGCCCAGGCGCGTGCCCGAAGGGCGGATGAGGTGTGAAAATCCGAAAAAGGGGGACGGGATGAGCTCCGTCCCCCTCTGAAAAAGTTTGTTTCAGAGTTCTTATATCAGCTTACTTGGCAAAGATCGTCTCCATGTCGTCGCACCACTGTTCAGGCGTGCTCTTACCGGCCAGCACATCGTAAACCGTGTCGCCGATCAGGGTCGCGTCATCGCCGCTCAGCGCGGTATTGCCCCACAGCAGGATGGTGTCCGCGTTGGCAACAGCCTCGGCGATCTGGTTCATCACGGGATTGCCGCACTGCGCGTCGGTCTTCCAGGCGGGCAGGCCCGCGCCGCACTCGAAGCCGTTCTTGCTCTGGTGCTCGGCCAGGAACTGGCAGGCAACAAACGCTTCGGCAGGATGCTCGGTGTAGGCGGAAATGCTGAAGCCTTCGGCCGGGCCGCCCATCCACTGGTTGTCGTAGCCCTTTCCCACGGCGGGGAACTTTACGGCCTTAACCTTCTGCTGCATCTCTTCGCTCAGGGAGCCGGAGAACCACTGTCCGTGTACATACATCGGGATCTCGCCGTTGAAGTAGGGCACTTCGCTCTCGTCCCGGGTCAGGCTCAGCGCGTCGTCCGGGAAAGCGCCCAGATCGATCAGTTTCTGGAACGCGGCCATGCCGTCGATCCAGTCCTGAGTCTTGAAGGTCGCGCCTTCGGTCTTGTAGTAGCAGGCACGTGCGGCCTCATCGCCCACGAAACGCAGGGTGATGATGTCGGTGTACATGTTGGTCGGCCACTTGTCGCCGCCTCCCAGCGCCATGGGCGTCACGCCCGCAGCCTTAAAGGCTTCGACGGCCGCATACAGCTCATCCAGAGTTTCCGGAATCTTCACGCCGTATTTGTCGAACAGTTCTGTGTTGCAGTACAGCACGGAGCAGGCGTTCGTGTAGGGCAGCTGATAGGTTTTGCCGTCAAATACCATGTTCGCCAGGGCGCCGCCGATCAGGCGGTCCTTGATCTCATCGGTCAGATAATCATCCAGCGGAAGAATATCACCGGAGCTGACCAGGTTCCAGAGTACGCCGCCGGCGTTCCAGTAGAACACGTCCGGCAGGCTGTCGGACAGGGCCAGTGTCTCGCCCTGATCCTTCCAGGCGTTCGCTTCATACCATTCCACTTCCAGTTTGATCTCCGGATGTTCCGCTGCGAATTCTTCCAGGGTCTTCAGCATGGGAGCGCGGTTCGCCTCGGTCTCGGCGGACCAGATGGAGGCTACTTTCAGGGTGACGGGTTCTTCTGCACTGGCAATGGAGACCATGCCGAGCAGCATGGCGATCGACAGCACAACAGCCAACAGTTTCTTCATTTTTCCTGTCTCCTTTCAGTTTATGAAGTTTCTTTTCTGCGCGGAAGCGCATCTCTGGAATCATTCTATTCCTTCGAGTTTACTCTAATGCAATAGCTTTTCAAAAAAAAATACGTACAAATTTTGGAATACGGAAATCCGGCAAATATTGATAAGCCGACGAACAAAATATGAATGGCTTTTCTTTTGAATTCAGTATAATATGATAAATAGTGTTTGTTTCAGGATCACTGACGATGTTTGATTGACGAAGGAGGACTCGCCATGAACAACTTTACTTTTTATTCCCCCACTTGTTTTGTTTTCGGAAAGGATTCGGAAAATCAGGCCGGTGCCCTGGTTAAACGCTTCGGCGGCAGCCGGGTGCTGATCCACTTCGGCGGTGGCAGCGCCCTCCGTTCCGGGCTGATCGACCGGGTGGAAGCTTCCCTGAAAGCGGAAGGCCTTGCCTCTTTCCGTCTCGGCGGCGTGAAACCCAATCCCCGCAGCGGCCTGGTCTATGAAGGAATCGAACTATGCCGGAAAGAAAAGATCGATTTTATTCTGGCTGTGGGCGGCGGCAGTGCCATCGATTCTTCCAAAGCCATTGCTGCCGGAACGATTTATGACGGCGATTTCTGGGATTTTTACAGCGGCAAATATATTGAGGAAGCCCTCCCCGTCGGCACGGTGCTGACGATTGCGGCCGCCGGCAGCGAAGGCAGCCCGGACAGCGTCATCACCCTGGAGGATGGAATGTTCAAGCGCGGCGCCACCGGAGACGCCATCCGCCCGAAATTCTCGATTCTGAACCCCGCTCTGACCCAGACGCTCCCGCCTTTCCAGACCGCGGCCGGGATCACGGACATCATGGCCCACCTCTACGAAAGATATCTGACCAACACCCCCGAGGTTGAAGTTACAGACCGGTTGATTGAAGCCCTGCTGCTGACCATGATCCATGAGGGGCCGCGCGTAATCGCCGATCCGGATAACTATGAAGCGCGGGCAAACATTATGTGGGCCGGCATGATGGCGCACAATAATTCCTGCGGCGTCGGCCGGAGCCAGGACTGGAACAGCCATAATATCGAACATGAGCTGTCCGCCCTGTATGACTGTGCCCACGGCGCGGGTCTGGCGGTCACGCTCCCTGCCGTCTTCACCTATGTGATGAATCACGATGTGATGCGCTTCGCCCAGGTGGCTGTCCGCGTCTGGGGCTGTCAAATGGACTTTGCCCATCCGGAAGTAACCGCAAAAGAAGGCATCGAAAAACTCCGTCAGTTCTTTATCTCCATCGGAATGCCGAAGAACTTTGCGGAACTCGGCGCCAAGGAAGAAGATATTCCCGCGCTGGTGAACACGCTGTGCCGCGGCGACGGACGCGAGGGCAGCATTTCCGGTTTCGTAACCCTTGATGAGTCGGACTGCACAAAGATCTACCAGCTGATGATTTAATCAGACTTTCAGCATGATCGGAAAGCCCTCACATTGCCAAATGCTTTTCGGGAGAAATGAAGGAATGAAAGCAAAAACAAAAGAAACTCTGCTCCGTTTGCTCATCCTGCTTGGCGGACTCATTATTGCCCATCTCGGTGTAACGCTGTTCCTGCTTGCTGATCTGGGTTCGGATCCGTTTAATGTGCTGATCCAGGGACTTCGCCTGCTGGTGATGAAGATCGCGCCTGTTACACCCACACACGGCACAGTGCATATGGTCATCTGTTTTCTGATCATTCTGATTTTGTTAATTATTGACAGAAAATATGTGAAGATCGGAACGGTTGTTTGCATGTTCTGCGGCGGGCCGATCATCGACTTTTTCTCCTGGCTGCTGGGCGGGCTTGGCATTGGAACCGCCGGTCTTCCGATTAAGATCCCGATTCTGGTCCTGGGCTGTGCTATCCTTGCCTTCGGGATGTCGATCGTAATCCGGTCGGAAGCGGGTACGGGACCGAATGATCTGGTTGCCGTCGTGATCAGCGATAAACTGAAACTCCGGTTCAGTATCGTTCGGATCGTTACGGACGTCCTCTTTGTGCTGGCAGGTTATCTTCTGGGCGGCCGCTTCGGCATCGGAACCGTCATCTGCGCGTTCCTGGTCGGTCCTGTAGCAGAGTTCTGCATGCCTTTCTCATCTTCTTTGGTAAAAGCCTGTCTTCATCGTTTCCTCGGAAATGAAGCCTCTCCCGGTTAACACAAGCCGGATATAACTGAATGTATACTTCATTTTTCTGAAAGGAGCTCCATCAAATGAGCATTGATCTGAATACCATGCCCAAACTGGGGTTCGGCCTCATGCGCCTGCCCGAAAAAGACGGAATCATCGACATGAACCATGTGAATCGGATGGTCGATGCCTATATGCAGGCAGGAATGAACTACTTCGATACCGCTTATGTCTATCATGGAGGCAATTCTGAGAAGACCATAAAGGAAGCCCTTGTGAAGCGCTATCCCCGGGATCGGTTTATGCTGGCGACAAAACTGCCCGCTTGGGTTCTGAAAACTCCGGAAGACCGGGACCGTGTTTTCAATGAACAGCTGGAACGGTGCGGCGTGGACTATTTTGATTTCTATCTTCTCCATTCCATCGAGGACGGCAGCAACGGAGAAACGTATGAGCGCCTGGACTGTTTTAATTGGGGGCTGAAAAAGAAGGCGGAAGGCAAAATCCGGCATTTCGGTTTTTCCTTCCACGGAAGCCCGGCTTATCTGATACAGGTGCTGGATGCCCATCCGGAAATAGAGTTTGTCCAGATCCAGCTGAATTACGCTGACTGGAAAAACCCGGTCGTCCGTTCCGGCGAACTGTATGAAATCCTGCATGCCAGAAACATCCCCATGATCATCATGGAACCGGTCAAAGGCGGAACCCTGGCCGGCCTGAAGCCGGAACTGGAGCAAATGTATAAGGCTGTCCGTCCGGAAGCCTCCGTTGCCTCCTGGGCGCTGCGCTTTGTCGGATCCTTGCCCGGGGTCATGACAATCCTTTCCGGCATGAGCACCGCTGATCAGGTAGCGGACAACATCAAAACCTTCTCACACTTTGAACCCCTGACAACAGAAGAAAGAGAACTGGTCGATAAGGTTCGGACCATCATGCTCGATACGCCGCTGATCGGCTGTACCTCCTGCCGATACTGCACCCCCGGCTGTCCCATGAATATTTCGATCCCGGATGTGTTCCGTGCCGTGAACACCATGAGCCTGTACGGAGACGTATTCCGTCCCAAGGCATTCTACGGAGGCGTGCTCAGTCTGGGGCACGGCCGTGCCTCCGAATGTATCGCCTGCGGACAGTGTGAAGGCGTCTGTCCGCAGCATCTTCCGATCATTGACCTCCTGAAGGATGCAGCTGAAAAACTGGATACCTGAAAACACTGAACGGCCGGGATTTCCGGCCGTTCGCTTTAGGTTTCACGAATCCATACCTGCATCTCGTTCTTTCCCCGGTTAGCCCATTTGTAATATGGGATCAGCCGAAGTTTTACAGGAGTACGCCGTTCTTCGACATCGGAAAAATACAGCGCTTCTTGATCCGGGAACCCGGTCCGACAGGCATCTGCCTCAATAACCGTCGTCCCGCCGAGCAACTCTGTCTCAACCGTTTTCAGTTCCGCGTGGCGGGCAAGCTGCAGCAGATGAAGCTGCGGTCCGTTATCCGCTTCCTCCGCGCAGTAAACGACGGGACCCTGCGCCACCGCAACCTTCCCGGCAGCGCTGCGCACCCGGTTATTTGCATGGATCCGCCGGGGAATCATCTCCAGATTCAGGATCAATTCTTCATCCGCGAACGGGCCGGATATCAGAATATACCCATCCTGTTCCTTCGCCTGAACATTTTCTCCGTTCCGTTGCAATGTATATCGCGGACACCAGCCGGGAATATGGATCCGCAGGTCATAGTCGCCCTTTCCGGCGCTGATCCGGACCAGACCGTTACACGGATAATCGGTATGAACAGCGATATGGATCTGCTGTCCGGCCGCTTCGGTATTCAGTTCCGATTCCGCAAACAAATGAATCTGTACTTCCCGTCCCCGGACTGTATACTGGTATGTGATCAGCGAGCAAAGCAGCCTGGCCAGATTGGGCGGGCAGCATGCACAGCCGAGCCACGGCTGGCGTTCCGGTACAACATGCTTCTTGTTTGGATCCTTCTCATCCGCTTCCGGAAAGACAGAAAGCGCATTCACATAGAAAAAACGTTTCATATCGAGACTCATACCGGAAAGGCAGGTATTATACAGCGCGCTTTCCATCGCATCCGCATAGATCCCTTTCGTCTCTCCCAGCAGCATCCTGTGGGCAAAGAAGATCAATGCTACAGATGCGCAAGTCTCCGCATAAGCTGTATCGTCCGGCAGGTCGTAATCAAAGGTAAATGCCTCGCCGGTATAGGTGGAGCCCACTCCGCCGGTAACGTACATCCTTTTCCAAATCACATTTATGAATTGCTGTTTACAGGCCTCCCACAGTTCCCCGTCTCCGGTACGGAGCGCCACGTCGGCAGCGCCGGATGCCAGATACAGCGCGCGAACCGCATGACCCTCCGCCGTAAACTGCTTCCTGACAGGCAGATGCGCCTGGGCATAAGTTCGTCCGAAGGTGTTGTTCCAGGGAAAAAACGGTTTGTCCAGCTTCTTCTGTTCTTCATCAAAATAATAGGGTTCAAGTCCCCGCCTGTCGATGAAAGCCTGTGCCAGTTCAAGATATTTTTTCTCGCCTGTCAGGTCTGCCAGTTTGCACAGAGCCAGTTCAATCTCAGCATGTCCCGGAAAACCCCGCAGATTTTTCGTCGTGAACCACATGTGAATATGATCTGTATAGCGGATCATGATGTCCAGCATCTTCCGCTTTCCGGTCGCCTGATAATAGGCAATTGCCCCTTCCAGCAGATGACCGGCACAATACAGCTCATGGCAGTCCCTGAGATTGGTCCACCGGTTCTTAATCCCGTTGCAGATGAAGTAAGTATCCAGATAGCCATCCTCCCGCTGGGCTTTTCCCAGCAGGTCAATGGTCTCATCCGCCAGCTGTTCCAGTTCCGGATCCGGCGTGGTCATCAGTTTATATCCCAGCGCTTCAACCCATTTCCCGAAATCGCTGTCCTGAAAAACCATACCGTAGAATTCGCCCTGCTTCACTCCTGCCGCAAGACGAAAATTTTCAATACAATGAGAAGGCTCCGCCCCCGGAATCTCATCATTCAGCATCTGCCACTGATACCGCAGCAGATGGTCATGCACACCTCTCACAACCGGTCCGAGCATCCCGCCGATCACCCGACCCTCCCGCGGAGAGATGATCCGGGCTGTTTCTGTCTCTTTCATTCTCTTTTCCTTTCAGTTCAGGCTGTAATTGGCATCTTTCGATTCAGTGGTGAACAATGACATTGTATGGCTTGATGCTGTCTGTCTTTACCGAAACCTGTCCGTTTTTGATATTCAGGTTATAAACCGCGGCTGTTTCTCCGCTCAGATCCGGTATCGTCACTGTAAGTTCCCCGTCAGCCGGCTGGAACACATGGAGCTCTGCCCCGTCCGTATAATCATAATCCGGCCGGCTGTCCACTTTGCCCATGGGAATCACGCTGTTCGGGCGAACCATCAGCGGCAGGGAAAGGAAGCCGTGTGTTTCCCGTTTCCAGTTTCCGCCGACAGATTTCTCATCTGTCAGCAGACTGGTCCACGTGCCTTCCGGCAGATAATAATCCACATGATGGTCCGCATGCATCACAGGCGCCACCAGCAGGTTTGCTCCCAGCATATACTGCCGGTCGCACGCTTCACACCCGATCTCATCCGGAAATTCCAGCATCATCGGCCGCATGACCGGGATACCGGTCCGGTGTGCTTCCGCAGCCGCGCCGTAAAGATATGGCATCAGCCGGTTCTTCAGTTTGGTAAAGAAGCTGACCACTTCAACCGATTCTTCGTCAAAGTTCCACGGAACCCTGTAACTGGAGGAGCCGTGAAGCCGGCTGTGGCTGGAGAGAAGCCCGAAAGCTGCCCAGCGTTTATAGACATCCGGGGAAGCAGTCTGCTCAAAGCCGGCAATGTCATGGCTCCAGAAGGCAAATCCGGAATGAGCGATACTCAGCCCGGAACGGAGCGTTTCAGCCATGCTCATGAAACTGGCACTGCTGTCCCCGTTCCAGTGTACCGGAAACTGCTGGCTTCCCACAGTGGCGCTGCGGGCGAACACAAGCGCATCCCCTTTTCCCCGATAAGCCTCAATGGTTTCAAAAACCATTTTGTTATACAGGTACGTATAATAATTATGCATCCGCAGCGGATCGCTCCCGTCGAAATACCGGATTCCGCGGACGGGAATGCGCTCGCCGAAATCCGTTTTGAAAGCATCCACTCCCATGGCCATCAGTTTCCTCAGCTTCCCGGCATACCATTCCCTCGCCGCCGGATTGGTCACGTCAAGGATGGCCGTGCCAGGCTGCCACAGATCAGTCTGCCACACATCGCCGTTTTCCTTGTGGAGGAAATATCCCCCTTTCAGTCCTTCCTCAAACATGCTGCTTTCCTGGGAGATATAGGAATTCAGCCAGCAGCAGATATGAAGCCCCCGCTCTTTCAGTTTTTTCAGCAGGCCTTCCGGATCCGGAAAGGTGTCCGGGTCCCATGTAAGGTCGGTAAGGTGGTTTTCCTTCATCCAGAAACAGTCGAAATGGAATACGCTCAGTGGAATGTCCCGTTCAGCCATACCGTCAATAAAACTGGTGACCGTCTGCTCATCGTAGCTGGTTGTAAACGACGTGGAAAGCCACAGACCGAAACTCCAGGCAGGCGGCAGCGAGGGTTTCCCTGTCAGGTCCGTATACCGCTGCAGCACGCCTTTCGGAGTTCCGCCATAAATCAGGTCGTAGGTCATTTTCTGACCTTCCTGGCTGAACTGAACCCGTTCAACCTTTTCGCTCGCCACTTCGAAGCTCACATCGCTGCTGCTCTCCACCAATACGCCATAGCCCCGGTTGGTCATGTAGAACGGCGTGTTTTTATACGCCAGTTCGCTGGCGGTTCCCCCGTCCCCGTTCCACATGTTGACGACTTGTCCGTTTTTGACATAGGCCGTAAACCGCTCGCCCAGGCCGTAGACCAGTTCACCTACATCCAGGTTCAGCGAATCAATCATATAGTCCTTGCCGGTGGGCTTGCAGTAAGCATGGGCCATCCCGTGATATTCGGATTCGGTCAGTTTATTCCCGTCTCCTGTATAGGTAATTCTCCAGCCCTTTTTTGCCTTGCTGATGACCGCCGCAGCTCTGCCGCTGCGGAATGTCCAGGCTTCGTCTGTTTCGGTAATCTCGGGGATAACTGGTGATTCTTTCAGGTCAAGATACGGTCCCCGCTGAACAACGCCCCGGAAGTGCTCCACGGAAACGCGGATCACATCCTCTATCGGGGCTGAAAAAGTCACCGTCAGCGTCGCGTGATTCATGATATCCCCGCGTCCGCGGATCGGAACAGACGGACAGATGATTCTCAGGCTCTTGTCCGTGATCGTCGCCGAATAGCTCTCAATGGCGAAATGCAGGTCATACTCCGGCTTTGTCAGCCAGTAACCGTTCGTAAACTTCATGTTCCGCTCCCCCTTATCCTTTTACGGCGCCCGCAACAACGCCATCCACAATATATCGCTGCAGGAAGATAAATACAATAACCGACGGCAGAATCGCAAGCACCATAGCCGCAAGCGCATAGTGCCATTTGGTGTTCAGGGACCCGACAAAATTGTAAGCTGCAAGCACCAGCGTCTTGGAAGCAGGGGTGCTGTTGACCATCAGTAAAGGAAGCAGGAAATCATTCCAGATCCACATGACATCCAGCACGACAACCGTTGCCGTAACGGTTTTCAGAAGCGGGAAAATGATTGTCCTGAAGGTTCTGAAAGTTGATGCACCGTCGATCATGGCGCTTTCGTCAATTTCTTTGGGAATGGACTTCATAAAGTTAAAATAGATAAAGGTCGCCATCGGAATACCGAAACCCCAGTATTGGATGCCCAGGCCCCAGGTGCTGCCGTTTAGATGAATAATATTCATGAACTTCAGCAGGGTGATCATGATGGTCTGAAAGGGAATCAGCATCGGCGTGATGATAAAGGTGTGAATCGGTTTGGTTAACTTCGTCTTTCGGCGATCCAGGATATAAGCCGCCATGGCGGAAAAAACAACGATACCGACAATGCCGATAATCGTAATGACAACGTTGTTCCAGAACAGCCGGAAATACTCCATCTTCTCAATGACATAGCCGTAGTTATCCCAGGCAATCTTCGAGGGAAGGGCCAGCACATCGGTCAGAATCTCCTTGAAAGGCTTCAGGGAATTGTTTGCCATCAGAAACACGGGATAGATATACAGGCAGGCCAGCAGGATCATGACGATCAGGAAGATGATATGCAGCGTGCGGTGCTTTGCTTTGTTCTCCGTCATTACTGCTCAACCTCCCTGCGCTCGAACACTTTGAGAACCACCTGGGTAAGGATCAGAACGATTACAAAGAATACGATCGCTTTCGCCGAACCCAGTCCGTAGTTATTGTTCTGAAATGCTTCCCGGTAGATATCCAGCGTGGCGGAATAAGTTGCCCCGCCGGGTCCTCCTTTGGTCAATGCCAGAATAATGTCAAATACTTTCAGCGAGTTTGTCAGGGACATGAACATACAGGTTGTAATGGACGGTCCCAACAGCGGCAGAATAACCCGGAAGAATCGCTGGCGGGCATTGGCGCCGTCAATGCTGGCTGCCTCCAGCACATCCGTGGGAATCGCCTGCAGTCCGGCCACGTAAAGCACGATATAAAAGCCGAGGGACTGCCATACGCCGACCAGCACAATCGACCAGAATGCCAGATTGCCATCCCCCAGCCAACTGTAATTCCAGATGCTCCATCCGGTAATCTCAAAAAGTTTTTCAAACCCCTGCGTAAAGATAAACTTCCAGATAAATCCGACGATGGTCATGGACATGATATAAGGTAGGAAAAACATCCCGCGCAGGAAATTGGCGAGCCTGAATTTTCGCGACAGCGCGACCGCGAGCGCAAGCGCAAAAACGTTGCTGAACACGATGAACAGTGCAGCATATTTGAAGGTAAACAGCAGCGCATTGACGAACTCCGGGCTGCCTGAAGAGAAAATGGTTTTAAAATTCTCGAAGCCGATAAAAACGGGATTCCGGGAAATGCCGTTCCATTCCGTCAGGGAATAATACCCGCTCATCACAAACGGTATATACATGGCCAGCAGCACCATGATCACGGCCGGAGCCGTAAAAATCAGCGTATCTTTGAGCGCCTTCCGGCTCATCGGGCTCACGGGTTTTCTCTCCATGGCTTGTTCCTCCGCAGTTCAGTTTTCTGAAAAAGAACCGCGCTGCAGCCATGGCAGCGCGGCTGAATGTTTCAATCCTTATTTCGTTCCGTCCAGTTCCACACACTTAGCTTCAATCTGCGCACAGCATTCGTCCTTTGTCAGGCTGCCGCCGATGTAAGCCTGGAGCGCCTCACCCTTGGCCTGGTGATAGCTGTCGGAAGAGTAGCAGATGCTCAGCGGAGCGGTTCCGTCAGCAGCAGACAGCTCAACGCCTTGTTTGATGATCTGCATGTCAGCTACCTTGGCACCGGTCACCGGCGGAATTACTCCGGCAACATCGCAGAACCAGTTCTGGCCGTATTCGCTGGTATACCACCAGTTGACGAAGTCCAGCACCGCCTGAAGGTTCTTGGAATCCTTGTTGATACGAAGCGCCTGATCAGAGCCACCGATGATCTGGCTCTGAGCGGGATTGTCTGTCACAGGATACCCCGCGAAGCCGATCTGGATTGAATCGTCAATCGCAAGCACATCCGCTTCTACCCAGGCGCCCTGGCCGACCATCATGGCAGCCTTTCCGGTTCCGAAAGCGGAATCCTCCCCGGCCAGGTCCGTCTCCAGGGGTTTGTTGTCGCCGTACTTCACGCACAGGTCGATGAAGCGGAAGAAGTTGTCATACAGTACCGGATAATCCTTGATGTGGGCTTCGCCTTTCTGGAAGGAACCCACCAGCGCCTCGGCGTTGTCGGAAGCAGCATCCACAAAGTGCTGCATAATGTGCTTGTAAACCCACCACTCGGCGAATCCGGTGGTCACCGGCTGGTAACCCGCGGCAGCCAGCTTTTCACACGCGGCCTCAAACTCATCAATCGTCTTTGGCACGGTAATCCCGACTTCATCGAAGATGCCCTTGTTGTAAATCAGGCCGAAATAGTTGCCTTTCAAGGCAAAGCCGTGGATCTCTCCGTCTCCGTAGGTCATCATGGTTGCCACTGCGGGATCCATGGCCTTGGCGGCAGGCTCGTTCGCGATATTGTAGGAGTATTCAGCGTAATCCGCGATCTCCTTGCCGGAGGTGGTGGAAAAGATATCCGGCGTGGTTCCGGCGTTGATCCGGGCCTTCAGCAAAGTCGGATAGTCGTTCTGGGTCGTCTCATAGTTGATGGTCACATTAGGCGCGACTTCCTTGTAGGCTGCAATCAGCGTGTTCATCGCGTCAGCGTATTCCGGCTGGGAAATGAAAATGTTGATCTCCGCGGCATCCTCCGCCACAGCGGGGAAAGCAGCCAGGGAAAGCAGCATGGCCAGAGTCAGCAAAGCGCACAGCAGTTTCTTCATTTTCGGGATATCCTCCTTCTTTTTTTGACCGTATCCGGTCTTGCTGTGATCAGTATAGCGGGAACAGAAATGGAAAAAAAGGCAAAAAAGCGACCTGAAAATGCCATTTTGGGCACAAAGTCTCAAAATACGGACCGTCTGTGTTATAATCATACCCGGAGAAAAAGAAAGCAGTTGTCGGATCCGGGGAGGAAACGGAATGAGCATTCGAAACCGCTTAAGCAGATGGCGGAATCACACCAGAATCCGGACGCAGCTGAGCCTGATCGGCGGAGCTGTTCTGGTGCTCGCCTGCGGTTTGCTCATCCTGTACAGCTATCTTTCCCAAAAGCAGGCCAACGAGCAACATGAAACCGCAGCCATGGAACGGGTCATCGCGCTCGAAGGGCAGAATCTGCAGGAATATGTGGATGACCTGAGTTCATTCTCCCTTCATATGAGGAATGATTTCGCTTTCCTTTCTTATCTTTCCGGTGATATCACCTCGGATTACTCTGCACAGCAGTATATAGAGAACATGCTCAGGCAGGATTTTTACAGTCGGCAGGATCTGATCTGGATGGAATTGTACTTGATTCAGTCACGGCAGCTTCTACGGATAGACAACGCCGGAAAACGGGTGCTCAGTCAGACCTATCAGGATCCGGAAACACTGGATGATGCTGACCGGTTTCTTTCTGCACCGACATATCTTTCAATCTGTCCGGACAGCAATGGTTTTCTTCGGATAACCAGAACCATCATCAATGCTCCCCAGAAAACGCCCCTTGCCGTTGTCCGTTTTCTGGTCGGTTCACAGGTCCCCGTCTCTCTGTCAGAAAGCCATGCCATGCAGGGGGAAATCCTTTGTCTCTTAAGCGCAGATGGAGCGCCGATCACAGATACGGGAAAAGAGGCGGGTTTGTTCGGAACAGTCAAACCGGAGAGTTCTGTGTTGTTCCTGCAGGGAGAACAGTATCTGGCTGTTTCACATGAGCTTAAGGAGCTCAGTATGATCGTGCTGAAGCCACTTGCCCTGATTAACGACGCTGTGAACCGGACGCTCAGCATGAATGTCCTGATTGGTCTGGCCGGGTTATTGTTCATGACGGTGATCCTGTTATTTTCCATAAGGCACCTGACCAGACCGCTTTCGGACCTGTCTCTCCGGATGCAGGATATCGGTCATGGAGATTTCAAGTCAGACGCTCACCTGCAGGGCAGTCAGGAAGTAACCGGGCTTTCTGAAGAGGTCAACCGTATGACAGCCAACCTTTCGGATCTGATCAGGCAAAACTATCTTTCTTCGCTGAACGAAAGAACCGCCCAGCTCTCTGCTCTGGAAGCGCAGATTAATCCTCACTTCCTCTTTAATACCCTTCAGGCAATTGGCTCGGAAGCGCTGAATGCCGGAAATCAGGACGTTTACCGGATGATTACCGCTCTCGCAGCGCTCCTGCGTTATACGATCCGGGGAGGAAACCTGATCGCGCTGTCCACTGAGCTCGAATACGTCAGGAAATATCTCTCCCTGCAGAAAGCCCGCTTCGGCGACAGACTCGATTTCGACATACAGGCTGATGAAAGCCTGATGAATATGGAGGTGCCGAAGCTCGGCCTGCTGGCGCTGACGGAAAACGCGATTACTCACGGCATGGCGGACAGAACAGAACCTCTCACCATCACCATCATCTGCAAGGCGATGCCGGATTGTGCTGATTTACGGGTGATCAACAACGGGAACTGTATTCCCCCGGAAAAACTGAGGGAACTGCAGGACTCTGTCCGGGAGGAATCGGTTAACCTGGAGAAAAACATCGGTCTGGGAAATCTGGCAACCAGACTTAGGTTGATCTATGGAGATAAAGCCCGTCTGGAAATTTCGAGCGGGGCGGAATCCGGACAGGAAACAATGGTGAAACTGATCATCCCCAGGGAGGTACGCCGTCATGTACAGAACCTTAATTGTTGATGATGAACAATCAGTTCATCAGGCGATTCGGGCCCTCGTGGACTGGAATGCGTTGGGGCTGCGGCATCCCGAGTCTGCTTACCACGGGGTCGAAGCGCTGGAAATGATGGAAACCTTCCGTCCGCAGATCGTCTTCGTCGACATGAACATGCCCAGGATGAATGGCGTGGATTTTCTGGAGCAGGCTGCTTCCCGCTATCCTGAAAGCCGCTTCATTGTTGTCAGCGGCTATGATTCCTTTGACTTTGCCCGTGCGGCGCTTCGCCACAATGTTGTCGACTATCTGCTGAAACCTGTCGACGAAGAGGAACTGGCTGCCGCGCTGAAAAAAGCCGTCTCGCTCCTTCCTCCTCAGCCGGAAGAAGCGCAGACGGCGGATGATATCGCGGATAATCTGAAAAAATATATCGATGAACACTACCGGGAAGAGATCAGCCTGGAGTTTCTGGCGGAACAGTTTCACTTCAGCCGGGAGTATATCGGCAGAATTTTCCGCGCGAAGCACGGCTTTGCTGTCTATGAATATATCCTACAGGTAAGGATGAAACAGGCAGTGGAACTCCTGCGGAATCCCAAGCTGACTTTGCCTGTCATCGCGGATTTCCTGGGTTACAGCAATGCCAATTATTTCAGTAAAGCTTTCCGGCGTTTCTACGGCATCTCTCCCAGTGATTACCGGAATCAAAACTTCCGGCAATAACCAGGAAGCCGGGTCATAATGTCTCATTGGAAGGGAAGAAAAGCCCCCTTATTTTGTGTACTCATTACACATCGGGTGCAGCGCAGGCTCATCTTCCTCGATTTCCGGGAACCGTAAAGAAGTCTCCAGGAAATAATTGTCCGTCAGATCGTTGTTGACCTTGGACACTTCTCCGCAGATCAGTGGTCCGCAACCGGCTTTTGCCCCGAAAATATGGGCCATATAGGGCGTCAGCGAAATACTGTTGCCGGGAGTAATCAGGATTTCTTCTCCCGCGTGATAAGTGTGTTTGATCCCGTCCTGGTATACGGTGACGTCCGTATCCAGCTGTTTTCCGGTCTTGGGGTCCGCGTTCCACAGGAAGATCTGCATCACGCCCCCCGCCCGGTTAATGATATCCTCGGTCTTGCTCACATGGTAATGGTTCAGCAGACGCTGGCCTTCCTTCATGATCAGATATTTTTCGCAATAAGGGACACCCGCGTCCGGATCCGTATCGCTTCCGTTGCGAACCGTATAAAGCACCGTACCGATTTTATCAAAGTCTCCGCGGCCGTAGTCGGTGATGTCCCAGCCCAGCATCAGCTGCCGGATCAGACCTGTTTCCGCTTCATGTTCCTTCCATTCGGCCGGGGACCAGTCTGCGTACACCGGAAGTGAAATATGATGGGATTTCATCAGGTCAGCCGCCCACTGAATCGCACTGTTGATTTCAGATCTTTTCATTTTTTTGACCACCTTTACTATTAAGTTAACAACTCCGTTGTTATTGATGATATGCTAACTTGTATTTGTACGTTTGTCAACGCGCAATTTTGAAATACCGATGCATTTTATACCTGGCTTTCCATGCACAGGATTACATATGGCTCCTGTGATACTTCGCCAAAAAGCCGCGCTCGATATCTGGCGTTTTCGCAGCGGCAAATGAAAAACAGGCGAATTATCTGATGGTAAGACTGAGATGACCTGTTCTGTGTCGCACTCAGCGAAACAAGAATGCGATCAGATCAGATGCTGTATCCGTCTCCGGCGATACAATAATCTATATACTCAAACTCGTCCATAGCTCCGCTGTTATAATAATCTTCAACCTTTTGTTTGCCGTA
>Ga0265298_10001706_pt1 | contig 32292 bp, 49 predicted proteins | sample AusTroGonzalo_MG_3_FD_193486 | JGI IMG/M metagenome (GOLD analysis project Ga0265298, IMG submission 193486) | Bovine rumen microbial communities from tropical cattle in Woodstock, Queensland, Australia - Gonzalo_01 | ecosystem: Host-associated > Mammals > Digestive system > Stomach > Rumen ... | reverse complement strand
AAGAAGCGCATTCCGACGAAGACCGACGACGACGGCACAAAACAGACATGTTTGGAGGTCGGCGCATAATGTTTGATCAGGAAGATTTCAACGATGAATGTTATTCCAAAGCGCGTCACATCATCAACTACATTGCCAGACATATCGATTCGGGAGATCATGAAGGCGGAGTCACGTTAAAACTCGAAGACGCCAGCGCGGACGCATACGCACACATGATGAAACTCAATCCCGATGCAAACTCTCACAATTGTTCTGCCGAGGTCATGGTCAGTATTGAGGATATGCGCGATGTTCAGAAAAATATGTTAAAACTTCTGAAAAAGCAGTATGAAGAGGGGATGATGTGACGATGACGGCGGCACACAATTTCTGTCAGTTCTGTATCGGCACGCACAGCAAGCGGGCGCAGTTCGGCAGTGCATACACGGTCTCGGAGGGTGACGTCTGCGAGATAACGCACAGAGCCATTCGCGAGAACGAGATAAAGTCCGGGTGCGAGAACTACTACGATCAGGCGGGCACGGCGTATTTCATCGACGTTTACTCCGATATTGAATACATCGACAAACAGGGCAACGTCGCAAAGTCCGGCAAGAGCATAACGCGGATTGTCAGACCGCGTGAGATGCCGAACTCATGCGAGGCTTGGCGCGATGTCTACACGGAGGCGTTGAACATCATTGCAAAGAAGTTCTCGTTGCCGAGCAACAACGAAGGCAGATGGTTATCATCAAACATATTCCGTTGCAGAGCGCGATCCGATTCCGAGGACCACAAGAGCGGCATAAAGACGATGAAGATCGTCTTCACGTCCTCGATATATTCTCACGGGGTGAAAGCATGAGACGGCTTGAGAACGGCATATTTGCCCCCGAGGACCCGAAGCAGTTCGCACGCGAGGTCGCACAGGCATTGCGGCAGATGAAGATCGACGGGTCAACGACGGTAACGGCAAGAAACGTCTGTCAGTATAACAATTGGCGGTTTAATTCCGCGATTGCCTGTCAGATAACCAATCAGCTCAGACGCAAGCTGCCGAAGGCGACCGCAAAGGCGTATTCTTTGCAGAAGGTGAAGGTATGACGGATTATGAAGGACTTCACAGGAAACAATTACTCCGCCAGATAGACGAGTTATTCAGTGAAATTAAGGCTCTGACAGACACAGTTTGCAAGGAGTATAATTCAGAAGATTATGATCTGAGGAACTGCACGGATACGCAGCTTGAAGAGTTCAAACTGCATTTGGGCAGAACCATATGCAGATTGGATCACTTGACTTTCAGATATCACACGTCGCAATCGTGGAAATATCTTAAAGCATATCAGGAGGCAGACAATGCCGGACAGTGAAGATATTTGTTATGAAGTAGGTCCCGATGCGTATTATGCCATGTCGCGATATTTCAACCGGGAGATCGAGAATGATACCGTAGAATCATTCAAAGACGCGATTGAGGAGATAAACACTCTGATAGATGCTTTGGGTAAGAATGATGACGACTCTTACGAATATGAGAACGAGATGTTATTCCGCAAGGCTTTGATGAATATCAGGCAGTATTTGGAAGAGTGGATGTCCCGCATAAACATAGGTATCAATGTCTGTGAAAAAGCACTCAGAGATATTAATGAAGTCTGCTATTATCAGGCAGTTACCGAGTCATTTCTGAACGAGTGGGATGTCGAGACCAAAGGAGAGGGTAAGGATGACTGACGGGGCAGACATACACTCAAGTATTGAAAAATTATGGCAAAGACAACATAATCTTGATGAATCTTTGTTTAAATTACGATATGACTTCAAAGTATTGTCTTTCGATGTCCGTAATAAACAGGTAAATGAGATTGCACAGAGCGCAAAATCAGCAGCTATCGAGTGGGTATCAAATTATACTCAGGAAATTGTAGATGATCATGTAAATGATGATCATTTTTATCTCAATAGGCGCCTTGACGACTTTGACAGGAAACTCTCGGAATACAACGATTTCTATTCCAAAATTGAATCTCTTCAGACCGCACTTGACAAGGCGTCGGAACGCATAGCCGCACTTGAGAGAATCGTTATCGGAGGTTATGAATAATGGGCGATTGTGATGATGGTTATGTAATTGTCACATACTGCATAAACGTACTGTTATTCGGATGGATAGCCTTTGCAATCGTTTACGGCTTTGATTATTTATTCCCGTCGGTTGTAAGTTCAGATCTGTTATTCATGGAAGCCTTGATTGGTGCTATAATCATACCGGTTATTCCGACGATGATATGGATAGCAAGCATTTGTGGGTGATATAATGAGCGACAGCAAAAAACGCATAATCAGCGATATTAAAGAGCAATTATGGGATTTACATAGAACTTGTGAAAGACTCAGTAACTATTACAGTTCATGTTATACTCAGGACGGATTTGATGATGATAGTATTTGGTCTCTTCAGGATCTCAGATTGTGCAGAAGAAATTTGAAAACTTCTACAAGGAATATTGAGAGATTTATTGAAAAATTCATCGACACTGAAGAATGGGAGGATTACTCATCATGAAGGTCCTTGTTGCATGTGAGTTCTCGGGCACGGTCCGCGATGAGTTTTTGAAACTCGGTCATGATGCGGTATCGTGTGACCTTCTCCCGACCGCGACCGAGGGACCGCACATTCAGGGCGACGTTCTGGACGTGATAGGTGCGGAATCGTGGGATCTCATGATCGCACATCCGCCTTGTCAATTCCTCACGATTGCGGGAAACAGAGCGTTTAAAGAGCATGGCGAAGAGAGAGAGAGAGAGAGATATGGTGTTTAAATTTGCAATGACGCTTTATAATGCGCCTATTCCAAAAGTCTGTATGGAAAATCCTACAGGTTATATCAATACCCATTTCAGAAAGCCGGATCAAATCATCCATCCTTGGATGTTCGGAGATTGTGAAATGAAACGTACATGTCTTTGGCTGCGGAATCTCCCTAAACTGTATTGGAGCGTATCAAATCCCGCAAAGCCGCGACCGGTAACCTATTACAAGAATCATTATGCTGTCTACTACCATGACACATGCCGTTCTAAAGGGTTGAAGAAGTGGCAAGCGAGGAGTAAGACATTCCCGGGAATTGCGCGGGCAATGGCGGTCCAATGGGGATCCGAGAAAACACAATATTTCACTGAAAATTACGGAGGTAATTAAAATGACTTACAATCTGACAAAAGACGCATTTAATGCGACTACATTAAACATCGTTTACAATCTCAGTCAGCTTGCACACACAAAGCCGACCGAGGAGATAATCGAGGCTTGCAAAGCCGCGTTTATGGAAACGGGCAAGATAAACATAATCGAAGAATCGAAAACAGAAGAAACGGAGTAATTAAAATGAGTATGAATTATTGTTTGATGAACAACTGTGATGATTCAACTCATTTGTCGCAAACGCAGCTGATCGCCAGATCGTGTCGTTTAAACGACAATGAGAATATACGCGCACAGAACAGAAAAGCCTTTGCATTGTCCGCATTGCCGTTTATGCAAAGAATGATCATGGATACACCTGATAATGAGAGCCGCCTGAGAGGATTTGAGTTGTTCGGCAATGACGCGGAGGTCTACATATGATAACGGATGATGAAGGATTGGGAAAAATAGGGATGGAATGTGCCTTAAAGGTCGTTGCCTTGGATATCGGCGACGAACTCAGAGAGGTTCACGAGAACTTTATCAGAACCGCAAAGATCCTGAGAGTCATCACGACTCATTTACAGGACGGCATTACAAAGGCAGCTGAGAAAGACTCTCAGCTTATCTTCACTGCCGGAGACAAGAAAGTCTGTGAGTATCTCGACAACTCTCTGATTCCGTTGATGAAACTCGAAAAGGATCTTTCCGAGGTCGTGGACAACTACAATGAAATATTTACGGGACTCATGAGAACCGCGATGCCCTTGGCGTGGAACTCGGCGGCTGCCGATGCATCACAGACACAGCAGACTCAATTAACCGAAGAACTTCAGGAGGATCAGCCATGATGATTTTACATCCGAACCCCGAAAAAAATTTTAACTTTTTTTATCGAACGCGAAAAGTATCAACAGTCATCAGTAAGAAAAAAATTTTTTGGAAAAGGGAGGGGGGTCTCGGCAACTATGATCCCGCACTTTTGACACAAAAAAAAGAAACTCAAAACAAGCCGCAATACCTGAAATCTTTAATATGCAAAGGATTTGCAGATTCCATCTTTAATACTGCAATACGAATTAGTTTGTTTTTAATAGTATATATATTTAATGAGAGTAAATTTTGTGAGGGTCGAAAAGGGGGGTTGATTCCTAAAAAAATTATATACCCCACTGGTGATAGTCGACAGTATAAAACATGTTCAGAGAGGTTATTCTGAGGGGATGATCTGAGATGGGTTACTACTACAGAACCGGAGTCTATCTGACGGAGAAGCAGAAAGCAATTATCAACAAATACATGCCTCAAAAGATGAGTCAGCTTGTCCGGGACATCATCGACGTAATCATAAACACGGACACTTTCATCAACCCCGAGGACTTCAAGAACGAAGAAGAAGTCTTAAAACTCATATTCAATTACAGAAACTATCTGAAACAATCCAATTTCACATATCAGGCAAGAGAGGACGTTCGGCAAGCGCTGTATGCGCACTTCACGAGAAATCATATTCCCATTGTCTGCGCAAGATACGGACATAAAAAGGCAATCCGCGTCTGTCGTGAGATGATACCCGGATTCAGAGAACAGGGTTATTTAATCTCGGACAGGGTATCCGAGGAGATGATTATCGATTATGTCCATATGATAGAAGACTTCGGACTCGACGATCAGGCATGGGAAGAGTATCAATCATCCCCCGACTTCATAGGCAATCATAAGAGGGTGAAGATAGAATGAGGAAATCCGTCTTCACACTGAATAAGACCGCGGATGATACCTTGAGATATTATGTTGATATCGGTCTTCTGACGGCGGAGGATGTAGATATCATCCGAAAATACGTCGCACATAAAATCGTAATATCAGGATCTCTTGCTGAAAATTCGCAGCTGCGGATTGTCAAAGACATTTCGAGAATGTATAAAATACAGCCTAAAGTCCGTATCCGCGACCTTACGACCGATATCATTTATGATAAGGTGCAGAAGGTTCACGCTTTGGATTACAAACAAAATACTAAACATACTCTTCTCTCCACAAACAAAGCGTTCTGGACATACATGTCGGAAAACGGGATAGGCAACATCGACAAAGAAAAAATCCGTTCAATTAAGGCACTCCGCCCCGATTTTGATACCACTTCTCCCGATGAAATCCTGACTCCCGACGAAATACTCTCCATGATCAAACATGCCGGTTCGGCGCGGGACAGGGCATTCGTCGCAACACTCTATGAAAGTGCGGGGCGAATCTCAGAGATAGCAAGTCTCAAGTGGAAAGATTTCATCTTCGACGAAGACGGCGTAGGGCTTTGGATTCCCGATTTCAAGAACAAACAGAAAAGATATGTCAGGCTCATAGATGCCAAGCCGCATTTATTGGAGCTGAAAAACAACTCGGCAAGAATCAACAAACCGGATCTGAAGGACGATTATGTCTTCAAAACAAATCGAAAAAAGCCGTTGTCTTATGCGATATGCAAATACCTGATTAAAAAAGTCGGTCGGGATGCGGGCATAACTAAGCGTGTGCATCCGCACTTACTGCGTAAATCACGGATAACTCATCTCTCACAGGACGGTTATTCCGAGGCAATAATCAAAGAAATTGCATGGGGAAACCTTAATTCTAACATGATGCCGGTTTACTCAAAACTCTCTCACAAAGATATCGATAATGAAACACTGCGCAAACACGGACTGAAAGCAGCTGAGGACCTTGAGACCGAGAAGTTACATTCCGTGCGCTGTCTGCGGTGCGGAACCGTCATCACACCCGACCAAAAATATTGTCCTCATTGCGGACTCAGCAAGAACGCAGAACTCACGGATGCGGGAATGAGTATCGATCCTGAAATACTCGCAAAGGCATTGAAAATCATCATGGAGAAAAAGGAGGAATTATGACCGAAAAGACAGAGTTACCTTCCGAGATGGTAGATCGATTCATCAACGGCAAGTGTGAAGACGTCCTGAAGAAATACCCGTCCGAGTCCATAGACTTCATTATAACAAGTCCTCCTTATGCGGATCAGAGATATTACGGAGACAAATCATCTCGAATAAAACCCGAGAATTATGTCGAGTGGTTCATTCCCAAAGCCAAAGAGATTTTCCGCGTCCTGAAAGAGGACGGGTCCTTCGTCCTGAACATCAACGACAAAGTTGTGAACGGCAAGACCGAGTTGTATGTCTATGAACTCGTATTATGTCTGTGCCGTGATATCGGATTCAACCTTGTCAGAGATTACATATGGCACAATCCCGCGACTCCTCCGAATGTATATTCACGCGGAAAAATGGGACGCTGTAAGAAATCACACGAATATTGTTTCTGGTTCAGCAAAGGGGATTCATGGACTTTCAATATGGATGCAATCAGATCTCCTTACAAAAAAGGTATGAATCGATTATTTATCGGCAAGGGCGGTGGAGATACTGATTACAAAAGACCGAGCGGACATCACTTCTGCACATCCAAGCAGTGGGCAGATCACGGCGGAGCCGACCCGGGAACGGTCCTGACAATATCAAACTCACAGAGCAACGACAAGTTCACTCAGTATTGCAGAGAGTGCGGCCGCACACATCCGGCAAGGTTCCCTGAGAAGCTGGTCGAGTTTTTCATCTTGGCGGGAACGAATGAGAATGATATCGTCCTCGATCCGTTCAGCGGTTCGGGCACAAGTGCGGTCGTGGCCGCACGGCATCACAGGCATTGGATCGGCATTGATACAAATATAGAGTATATCGGTTTGTCGTATGCGCGTATGAGGATGGAGAAGGAGGTAAAAATATGATTCTTTATGATTTAATCCCTGTATATTGTGATCTAAAACAAATCAACCCTGAAAACATTAAGAAATATCTCATATCTCATAATTGGAAATGTACACACACATATCCCGATGGAGTCTCAACATTATGGGAAAAAGGCACATCTACAGTACGACACATCCCCGATCAAGAATTGTATTCGGATTATTTTTTTATTTTGGCAACGACCTTGACAACCATTGCACATACCGATAAAATCTGTCTGAATAATTTGATTGAAACAATCGAGCCGGATATAATTGTAGGTATAGGATACACAGAGATAAAGGTAAATTCTGAAAAAAATAGGATGTGATAATATGTCTGATCAGGATGATTATTCAGACTATGATTTAGGGTCTTTAATTTTATTTGTTTTTCCTATGATTACGATAATCTTGGCGAATTTAGGTTATCTTTATTTTGGAGACGGAGGATTTTGGATCGGTTTTTTTGTATGTCCTATTTTTATTATTCTCTATGTTGGTTGGGTGATTTGTATTGAAAGCAACAGACAATAAATCCCGAGTTCTCCTTGTCAATGTCGATTCAAAACTCCCTAATCTTGCACTTATGCAGATAAGCGCCTATCACAAAATCAAGGGCGACACAGTGGGCTTTGACATCTCCGATCCGCATTACGTGTATATTTCGTGCATATTCACGAAAAACGCGGGCAAGGCAAGAGGGATTGCGACCATGTATCCTAATGCCGAAGTATCTCTCGGAGGTTCGGGGGTTGATATCCATAAGAGACTCCCGACCGAATATGAGAAGATTTTCCCCGATTATTCTCTTTATCCGCGGATGGATTACTCTTTAGGATATACAACACGCGGATGTATACGGAATTGTCCGTTTTGCGTGGTTCTGCAGAAAGAAGGCAAGCTGCAAAGATGGCAACACATAAGGGAATTTCACGACCCGAAACACAAAAAGGTAATAGTCCTCGACAACAATCTCTATGCTGATCGCGAATGGTTCTTCGAGAATACGGATTATGTCTTGGAGAAGAACCTGTCATTCAATGCCGTTCAGGGAATGGATATCCGCATCATAACCGAGGAGATCGCGCAAAGGCTGAAGGCGATCCGATGGTTCGGAACAATGCACTTTGCCTTCGACAATATCAGGGATGAGTCTAAGGTGTTGCGCGGCATCGAACTTCTCAGGAATGCCGGGCTTGATACTTCGCACATCGCATTCTATGTCCTGACGGGATATGATTCAACCTTCGAGGATGATCTGTATAGGGTCAAGTTCTTGAAGGACCATAATTGCGCGGCGTTCGTGATGCAGTATAACCCGACTCCCATGTCTAAGAAGTTGGCAAGGTATGCGAACCGGAGATGGCTGTATTGGTCAACTTCGTTTGAGGATTACCTGAAGAACTGCAAAATATACAGAGAGGATATGATATAATATGACATTTTGGGCAGTAATTGACGACGAGAACAGGATAAGGGGCACGGGTTTTAATGCCTTCAGTGCATTAATCAATGCAAAAATTCACGATACTGTCTGTGATGATTTACCTGATCTTGATGATATTCCTAAAACGGGGTTGATGCATACAATTGCTGAATTAAACAAAGGATTAGAAGGAACGCCTTACAGATTAGATAGAATTACTGAGGGCGAATATTGGGATATACAAAACCAAAATAAAGAAAAAACAACTCTTATATGTTGTATTGATAAATATCTCAAGGATGAAATGAAATATAAGAGCGATAAGGAAAGGAGAAAATTTGTGAATGGGATTGTGCGCAGATTTTTTTGAACATAGAAAAATTTTCGGGAAATGCTGACAAAAATTATATATCAGCACTTTTTTATTAGAGACTGAATAGTAGTATTATAGAACATACTGCCAATATATCAAAATTCAACAACCCATCCAAAAACCAAAACATCCATACAGAGGGGTCTAAAATCCTTTTTCTAAAATAGTCCTTTATGATTTATCCTATACACTGTCAAATCACAATAGCGTGAAGATATCGCGGTTTGAAACTAACTTGATAAAAAAAGGCAAATTATAATCTAATAATTTTGTATGAGATTATGATCTGTGAGATTTTTTACCTTTTGTCACTCTGTGATGGCGAGCGAGTTTACGCAGAACTTTTTCCATATTTCTGTGTTCGGTAAACTGTTTTATACTTGTAGGAACAGCTATGCCATATTTTTTTCTGATATTCTCATCTTCATGTTTCTGTCGTCGATCATATACTTTATCTGGGATTGTGACAGTATATGTCCTTAATTTATCTATATCCTTTCCCTTAATTGTTTTTCCAGATAAATTACTCAATGGATTATAGTCACGATCTGCTAAGTAGGGCAACCACTCTTTTTTATCATAATCATGAATAGTTTTTTTCTTTGCAGCAGTATGCTTTTTGACAATCACCATCGGATACCCGTCTTTATATCTATTCTTAGAAGACCATGTTTCTTCAGGATGAGGATATTCTTTCAGCCTCGGGGAGTAAGTTACAAATGTGCGTTTATGACCGCCATCAATTGTTTCATAGTAAGTAGGTATAGATTTTTTAGTGACCATATTAGATCCTCCTCAAAAAAAAGATATTTTTTAGGTGTTCAGAAAATCGAAAGGTTGAACGACTGAGGGGGGATTCAGTCAGTAACGAACGCTTACGTTAACTGCCTTGCCCTGTCCTTTGTTTGCATGTGCTTTTCTGGTGCCCGCCTTCTTCGTGGCGGACTTTTTGTTGTGGTATGACTTCTTCTTCATTTTCAGATCTCCGGATCAGGTAACGTCAAATCAACGTTACATAGAACATGTTCTTGACGACTCTATCTTCACAGAGCTGTCGGGAACACTCACGGACAGCAATATTATACTGAGGAATGACATTATGCTCTCTGAGTCTCTTCAGTGAAAATGACACTTGACTGCAATGCGCATCAATCTCCGGATGATCAGATAACAACTCAGCTGCCGTAATCCAGCCGCTTCCATGGTCGACAACAAACCCATGTATTGCCTGAGCAACGGCATCATCAATCCCCTTTAATTGCTTCATATTACTGCCTCAAACATTAGTTATGTATATATACCTATATAAAACGGGCTTACAAATATATAGAGAATATATCTCTATGTATATCAGTCCGTTAGTGTAAAGGGGGGCAAAAAAGGCGGCAATCACAAAATTTCTTTTCGTATAATCTTAATTAATTCAGAGTCTCTCGGTATTTCGGGGCTGTATATATGCGTATATAAAAAAACGACAAATTTGTAAGTCCGTTTTGTATAGGTAGAGAAACAAAAAATACAATGTACAGGTGACAAAATGGCAAAAATAAGCAACAAACAGAAAGAGGCAATATCAAATATCTACTTAATGACAGTTGTCTGCACTGATATTCACTACAAACTGTCCTTTTTGACACAATTATATGCGGCTATTCGCAGTGCATTATTGACGGAAAACATAATCGAAGTAAAAACAGAGACAAAAAAAGTTTACAGCAAGAAAAAACAGGATTTCATAGAGAAACAATACGAAACGATCATATCAACAAAAGCCGACAAAATAGAATCGGCAAAATTGCTGACGGAAAGCAAGGACAAATTGTATGAGGCATACACAGCGTTTGCGGAGAGAAACCTGTGGATAAGGGCGGATCAGATAATCATAGAGATCATAGAAAGACTATCAACGTTAGGATACATGCACGATCTGATCGACATAGAGACGGAACGTTGGAATGCTTCATATTCGATGATTGCCCCGACGGGCAATGCGGGCGGCGACAATGACGATTGAGGCACATCACGCACAAAAACTCTGGGAGAACCTGTTAGTACACGATGACGGCATCCTCGGAACGGGCGGCACGTTCTGCAATCTGATCGGCAGTTTCGGACACGGTAAATCTACTCTGTTGATGCAAGCCGCGGAGTTCTGCCGGTCTCTCCCGTACGGAGTTACAAAAAGAGATCTCCGTCTTCGCGATCCTGAAGACCGCAAGGTAGACACTTTCCCCGAAACCGTTGTGATGCGCGGCATGAGTGACGACCACTGGAACGCGCTGATTCCGCAAAACTGGGAAAAATCCTATCCCGCATACGGAAAGGCAAAGAAACTTGTCGTTCATGTACATGCCGACGACAACTACACTTTTTCGGAAGTCACACCCGGGCGACGGCGCAAGATAAATCATGAACTCAGAATCCGGCATTACACGGACTGCGAGAGCCTCTTTGATCGCGGCGGCATCCGCCCCGGGGCTATCAACGTCATATATGAACCGTCTCACTATATCCTCAGTAAAGACATGCGCGAGCGCTTAGCGCAGAACAAACTCCAATCGGCGAAGGACATCAAAGACGAGGACACTTTGGCGCCTTCTCCCGTGTGGTGGTTTGAGTTCAGCGACACACTCCTGAAATGCACTGAAGGGCGGCATATTACCATGATTCTTGATGAAATACACGACGTAGCTCCTAACTATCCGAGCGGCAATCTCTTTCACATAACGGGCAATTTTGCGAAGAGTTTAATCCATTTCCGCAAAAATAATATAAGCCTTTTCGGGTCCACTCATGACGAATATCTCCTCGATTATCGCGTGAAAGACCGTATACCTATAAGGATCTGGTTCCCGGGTTCGAGTCCGAAAAACAGCATGGTGCAGCTGAAACTTTTACGGTCCTTGGACGATATCGGCGAGGCAGTCATCGAGGAGAAAAATATCGAGTTCGGAGTGTTGCCGTTTGACAGAATCCCAAATCAGCCGCCGATCTTAAAAGCGCAGCTTGAGGAGTAATATTTGCGACCGTGAAAGGTATTTTATAATGCGTGGTAGTATGGTATTTTGTCTATTTATTAGACACAATCTCAGCCATTCAGCAATGAGAACCAAACAAACACAGCACGTACACGCATAACCGTACAGAAGATTTGCACATCAGGTATAATTCACACCCATCAGAACAGCAGTCATGAATTAGTCGTTAATCTGGAATTTATCGTTCAATTTACTCATAACAGAATATAGCACCCATAATGTGTGACAAAGGCACGGAGGTTTTGAATCGTTTTACTCCGTGCCTGAATCACGGCTCCTAAAAGTTCTTTCATCAAGTATAACTCTCAAAATTCCCTTTTTAGTTTTTCCGCGTCGCATTTACCTGTTTTCGCGGTCGGCAAAGGTATTTTATAATGCCGCGTTGTATTCGTATTTGTCCTTTACAGGACACTCCGATAGCTACTACGAACGCGGTTTATTGCACTGAGTTACCATAACGAATATAACTGACAGAATTTTTATTTCTTGTGTTCATTGCACACAGCGACGGCATGAAGGCTTACCGGTAAATTTTCACTTCATGCCGAAGTTGTTTGCAGAGCGTTTTTTGAGTTCTTTTTTTTGTGCCTTTTTGAGTCCTTATCTGCCTAAGGTATTTTATAATGCGGCGTTGATGATTATTCTGGATACGGGTATTGCATACATATTTCCTCCCAAATTCTTGTATTTCTCCCGTATCTGCTTTTATTGACTCACGTTTTTTAACTCACGTTTTATTACTCATGTTTTTTGCATCTGCGAGGAATAAAGAAAGAGAAAGAAAGCGGGGCAAAGAAAGAGAAAGAAAAGGGCGCAAAAGAAAGAGAAAGAAAAACTTTCACTTCCTGAACTTGGTCTGATACTCCGCAAGCGTTGACAGCTTGCAATTCCTGAGCGCGATCTTGGCTTCGAGAACCCGAAGGCATCTCGAGGGGTTGACATAGTGCATGTAACGAATCATAATATTATCCCCATTATTCCCACCAGAAATGTTTTGCGTGGGTTTTTTTTGTTCCGTCGGAGTTTCGGGACGATGCTTCAGGATACAGATTATGATTTTTAATAAACTGCTTCCCTTTTGCTTTAGATTCAAAATAGAATGTTTCAGTAGTGCTATTTTTTCCGTGGAATACTTCTTTTCGAGGTTTACGGGGAGATCCGTATTCATCGATAAAACCTTTAAATCCCGATCCATCTCTCTTACGATGATCTACTTTGTCACCATCGTAGGAAAGAGAAAGTCTGAAATATTTTCTTTTGTGCATTTTAAATCAATCCTTGCAAGGTTTTTTAATTTATATATAGTCTATATACCTATTTAATACGGGCTTATAACTCGGGCTGATATTCGGACCGCGGGCGAAACCGTGAGAATTGCGGCATCAAAAATTGTAATTCCGTTTTATATAGGTATATGAATATATACACTATATAGGAGGTTTTTGGTCATGAGCCTTAGAGAAAAAGCATCAGCAGCTTACGGAATTATCAACCGTAGGGCACACATGGACGAGGGCAGATTTGAAGGTCTCAGAGATGAGGTCGCATACACTCTCGGTCTCGATAACAGCGGTGAGATGGCAATTACCGTCATGGTAACGTCATTTATCGCAATCGCAATCATTATCGCAATCGGCGTTGTAATCCTGTCATCCGTACAGACCGCAATGCCCGCAGTCAATGAATCGTCTCCTTACTATGCGCTTCAGGGAACAATTGAGGCATCCACAGTATCGGGTTACGGTCTTGTTGCAATCGTCCTTGTGATTGTAGCCGCAGCCGCGATCATGTACGCAGTAAGATCGATTATTCAGTGAGTCGGAGGTATATTATGCCTCAAACTCACTTTTACGCAATACTAACAACTGTTTTTGTCACGCTATTATTGTCGGTTCCCGCAGTATCCGCAGAAGACGAACCGTCCGCGGTATCGTGGAACATCACATATAACACACACGACGTAACCAATCTGACAGACGATTTCCATATCTCAACACTGTCATTCTGGATTCTATTTCTAATCGCGGTCGTCTTTTTCGTTATCTCCCTAAAGTGGAAACTCGAAAACGGCATCGACGTATTGGCGGCAATCTCAATGATAATCTTCGGATTCCTTACAATCGTCGGATTCAACGTTCAGACATGGAGTTACGAAATAGTAACCGTGCAGCTGAACGAAACCGCGCAAATCAGCATAATGCCCGTAGTATACACACAGCCCGGGTGGATTGTGTTCATAACGGCATTATTCCTCGTAATCAGCGTGATTAACCTTTACAGAATCGGCTTGGGATTCCTCACAGCCGCATCGGACAAACCACTGAGGTAAAACCATGATATCGGCACACATCGACGAAAAAACGGGCGACGTATACACGGCAGACGGCAATTACCTTTGCAGTCTCGGAGAAGTCATCAATGCAAAGGAAAACGACCGTCCCGATTATTCCGACTACGAAGAAGAGGACGAAGAGGACGAAGACGAAAGATACTTCAGGGTAAAACCCGGACTCTCGGAAACTCTCATAAAACGGCAGACGGAGTTCAAACTGCCTAAGAACAAAAAGCACATCGAAAACGAATTGTGGGTCATGTTCTCGGGCGGCATTCATCAGGCGATGAGCAACATCAGCACGCAGAAACAATATCAGGAAACGCTTGATCATATGCGTGCCGCCATCCTCACTTCCATGACAAACACGGACGTATCTAACGAGATGGCAGTCCATGACCTGATTCAGTTGGACATCTGGGCGCGTAACCTTGTCGCACGTTCCGCCACATTCGAGGGCGACCATCTCCGTGATGCAACACTCATCGGCAGACAGTTAAACCCGGGAGCAATAGACGCCTTACGTTACACTCCCGAAAAGGAGAAAGCGGGCGGCGGCTTTTTCAGTTTCTTAAAGAGGTAAACACATGATAGCAAATTACATACAAGTCTATGAACAGGCATTCCTCGGAATCGGAATGAGTATGTGGGTAATTATCATACTCGCAATCATGCTACTCTTCGGAATCGTCTTTGCACTTGTCGTCTTCAGTAAACTTGGTCCGACACAGGGCTATTTATACGCGGCATTCGGCAAGAACGACGACAAGAACGTCGGCATAATCTTTCAGAATCACAGCGTCACGATAAAGAAACTCCGTTATTTCTCGGGGGTATTTGACGCATTGGGCATGTCGTGGGAGGCAAAGAAGATTGAGAACCACAGATTCGGAGAATGCAATGTTGAGATAATGACGGATTTCTGGGGTCTCACAATGGATCCCAAGATTAACGCGGCAACACTCGAATTTATCAAGGCATGGAACAGCGACCTTGAATTTGAGTTATTCCCCGAGTCGGACTATGCGTGGATGCCTCCGAAGGCAAAGCGTGCAACAATAGAGGACTTCGATTCCCTGTATGCGGCGCTTGAACAATGCCCGCCTGATTCGGACATTCGCATAAGAGCATTCACACACGTTCCGATCTACGAGCTTCAGAGATACTTCCCGAAGAATCTCTCGGCGTCGAACCTTACGGGATATATTGAGGCGCTTAAGAAGGTCCTCGGCGACAAAGCGCAGTCGGCGGCAGCTTCAATGTTGCCTGTCATCTGCCTTGCTGTCGGCGTTCTTCTCGGTGCGGGGGTTGCGTTCCTCGTGAGGTGAGACCATGAAAAGATCCAGCCCTTTCAGGTCCGTATCGGGAGTTATCGCGACATTCGTATCGTTCGTGATTGCTTACTATGCGGGCGGCATTGTCTTTTATCGGATATATGACACATTGGATGCGTCGTCCATGTCGGGCGCATGGCTAACAGTCTTTGACGCGACGTATCAGTTTTTCAGTCTCGGACTGACAATGTTCATGTTCATTCTGATACTGTGCATCATAATTCCGTTGGCGTGGATCTTCATGGGCAGAGGCGGAGGTTACAGAGTATGAGTTTACGAGACGTGGCATTCAGCGGTATTACCGTGATATTTGCGATAGCGCTTGTGATGTTCGTTTATACGGCATTATACGACATGGTTACAATCACGCTGTATGATATGGCGGAATCGTCCGGGGTCCCCGATTACATTCTGCAAAACCTGTTATTGTGTTGGCAGTGGTTCCCGATCCCGTTTTGCTTCTGCATGTTCATATGGCTGATATACACGGCGACGATAAGCGGCGGAACATCATATTAAGGAGGTAATTAATATGGAAACGAAAATAGTCACAAAACAGAATCTAATGTCCAATCTTAAGAAAAATATCTATTCATGGGGTATATGCGTAGTAGTGTTCACAATTTTAACAACAATTGTGCCAGATATCATCATAGATACTCCGATAGATTATCAAAGTACTATGGGTATGATTGTTCTAAATATTGTCATAATATTAGGACTCACTATGGCACATACTATGAGTATGTTTGTTGCAATCGGCGAATATCTCTGTCAGGAGGATCAGGCAGATGACGGTTCTCAGCCTGTCGAACAGGTATCTTGTTGACGCTGAAGGGCGCTTGCATCCCATGACTTGGGGAGATGTTATCCTTGAGTTGTTGTGCAAGACCTTAGGTGCAGCTGCCTTAGGATATTTTATTTTGATGGTGATAATATGAAGAACAAACAAATTCAAAAAAAAATTAAAAAATCCTTTTTTGCTGTTTTCGCAGTCCTGATTCTTTTCGCGGCATTCGGCGTAAGCATAGCCGCGGCGGACACATCGGTAGCATGGACGAAAGACATCGGCGACGTAACCGCGGCGGACATGTCCGAAGACGGCTCAGTCATATATGCCGCAGTCGGCAGTCAGGTTTTTGTCTACGATTCAGCGGGAATACAGCAAAATGTTTTCACGGTCGGCGGCAACGTCGTTAAGTTGGTCTGCACGAGGGATGGCACACGGGCGGCGCTTTATACGGACGGCAACGAGGTTTACTATATCGATAGCGGCGCTTTAACGTGGGCGCAGAGTTTTACGGCGATAACGGATATAGATATCTCAAATCACGGTTCTGTTTTGATAGTTGAATCAAATAAATTTCACAAATATATGCCAAATGGAACGGTGGAATATGACTCTACAAGCGGAACATTTGATTTGGGAGTGATTGATCCTAATGATGAATATGCAATTATTGACAATGGAGGATCTGATTTAAAGAAATATATCATAACCACCACAAATGATTACTGGGCAAGAATTGGCAATACATCATTTAATCCGGCATTTCAAGATTATCAAAATTTAGTAGTCCTACACATAAATCAGACAAATGCAATCATGCTGACTGAGGAAATGTTAGGGGCGGAGTTATGGGAAGCTATCAATCAAGACATAGCCATTTCAAATCAAACACTCACACAGATAAATACAGATCAATATTACAAACAACCATCGGGATCAACAATTGGTTGGTTACCTGCAACTTCAGGAACGAGATGGTCTGCAAGGACTGGCGCATGTTTATGGGAATATGACAATAAGTTATGGATTGGTGGGGGGTTAGGTAGTAGTTATCTTGCCGATGTATGGTATTCCTCAGATGGTATATCATGGACACAAGCAACGGCAAGTGCAGGTTGGTCACCACGATATCAAGCAAGTTCATGGGTATTTGATAATAAGATGTGGATCGGGGGGGGCAGAATAGGTGGAAATTCTCAAAGTGCTGTATATAGGGACGTATGGTACTCCACAGATGGTATAACATGGACACAAGCAACGGCAAGTGCAGGTTGGAATAAAAGATGTGGTGCAAGTACATGGGTATTTGATAATAAGATGTGGATCGGGGGGGGTGAATTCTTTTATTACTCAGGTGGGCAAATTTTCACAACATATCGTGATGTATGGTATTCCACAGATGGTATAACATGGACACAAGCAACGGCAAGTGCAGGTTGGTCTCAAAGATATATTGCAAATTCATGGGTATTTGATGATAAGATGTGGATCGGGGGAGGGCATAGAAGGACATCAGCATCATCAACAACATATTATAGTGATGTGTGGTATTCCACAGATGGTATAACATGGACACAAGCAACATCCAGTCCGGGATGGTCTGCGAGAGGTGGTGCAAGTTCATGGATATTTGATAATAAGATGTGGATCGGAGGGGGGTTGGCAAGTAGTGGATATCTTACCGATGTATGGTATTCCTCTAATGGTATAAAATGGACACGAGCAACATCCGGTTCGGTATGGTCTGGAAGATATTATGCATTTTCATGGGTTTTAGATAATAAGATGTGGATCGGAGGAGGCAGTGGAGGTAATGGATATCTTACTGATATATGGTATTCAACTAATCCATATATACAATTCCCAGCATCCAGAGATTCTGAAATATACATATTTTATAATTATACGGGGGACAATCCACAGTACACTCAGACGTTTTCTGCAAATACAGATTATTTCAACGGCACATATAGTCTGCACACAAAACCAACATTATCAATTTACACCCTACAAACAACAAAAACACTAAATGGTGACATTATATCAATCTCTTTATCAGACAGAGGGGATTGGATTGGTACAGCAACAAGTACATACATATACCACGATCAAATCACAAATACAGGATTTGGGACAGAATATAATTATATTTTAGGTAGCGAAGGCACAGTATATGATATCGCAACGGCGAATGGTGCCTCAATGAGCGTGATCGGACAGGGATTAATAACAGATATATACTCCCAAACAACATCAAGAGTGGGCACCTATACGGCGGGCGGCGCTGTGCAGTATGTCGATATTGCCGGTAAAAATGCGCTGTGGGCGGCAAGCGGCGGAGAAGACGGCAAGGTGTACGTATTCAGCAAGGACGAAAGTTCAAATTGGTATCTTGAGTATTCTTCGGATAGTGAAAATCCCGTGACGGCGCTTAAGATGTCGGCACGCGGGGAATTTGTCTTGGCGGGTCGCGTCGGGTCGTTGACGCTGTATCAGACGAATACTCCGACCGTGACTCCGACGGAGTTCTGGTTTACACTGTATGCGTATAAGGACAGCGACAGTTACCGAAATGCCGCGGTTAACGTGAGTGTTTACAGCGGCAGTCAGTGGACGGGATTTGCACAGGGGTTGACGGACTCCGCGGGTAAGTACGTCGTGCAGTTGACGGCGGGACAGAACTATAAGTTCGATATCGGCAACGGCGAGAAGATTCTTATTTACATGGCATCTCCGAGCGTATCTTCACAGACAGTCAGTATCTATTCGAGTCCTATCAGCACGTCGATAGAGTATAACGCGGTATGGGACAGCGCTTCCAATTCCATCAAATTCAATTACACGGATTCGAGCGCACAGACCGAGGCAGTCACGGTTAAGATCGTGAGAACCGATAACTGGGAAACCGTCTACGATCAGACATTCAACAATCAGCAGTCTATTGAAGAGGTCCTTCCAATCATCGATGATACGACAAGTTACAAGGTCGAGTTCTCGGTCAGGAGGGTTGCGGGAGTGACGAGAAATACATTCATTGTCTCCTCATCACGTGACGTGATACCTATTCCGTTGGATCAGAATATCAAGAACATTTTGTTCTGCGGAATGCTCTTTGTCATTGCGGGATTATTCAGTTACCTGTCGGCATACAGAGGACCGATTGTAGTTACACTGGTTGCGGGATTCTTTATCTATATCGGATGGGTGACGATTCCGTGGGAGTGGTTCGTGATTACTATAGCGGTTGCCATCGTCGCGAGCATGTCACAGAGGAGGTCTTAGTCATGTTGAAAGGATATCAGATAGCATTATTTTTATTTGTCCTGAATCTCTCGGTAGCGTTAATCACGGAAATGTCGTTGTTCGGGTCCGCATATCCCGACACGTCGTTTTCATCCAATCTGTCGGGTAATTGGTCTTATACATGGGATCCTACTCAGAATCAGTATTATGTCGCCACTGACGGCGGTTTGATGTCGACGGTCAACTACAGTGACTTTCAGATGACGGGATTGGACGAGGCGTCCATCCTCGATGTTCTTGTTATGTTCGGGCGGGCGTTGTACAACAGCACGGCGTATCTGCCTTGGTTCTTACAGTCGTTAGGCATTCCCGAGGGTCTGAGTGCGTTATTGACTCTGCCCTGTTGGTTCGCTTACGGTGCGACGGTGCTTCAGATCGTGAGAGGTGTTATCATTGAAGACTGAATATATCATTTTATTTTTGATTTCGGCGGCAATGCTTACGAGTGCGGCAAGCGCGGTTAATCTGGATAACGTGAGTATTCCCGACGTGAATTACGGCACGTATACACAGTATTGGTTTAATCCCGAGAATCAGCAATTTGATGCATTCGGTTTCGGGTATTCGCTTATTGCCCCGTTCCTGTCGTTGATGGGCGCGTGGTTCTTCGTGATTCTGTGGTCGGCGATTATTTACAGGTCGTATGAGCGCACGGGCAATGTCGTTATGCCGGTTGTCCTGAGTATTCTCACAAGTACGGTCTGGGGAGTGATTATTCCGTCGGAGGCGGAGATGGTCTGGACGGTGATGATCTGTATCGGCGTTGCGGCGATTGTCGCAAAGACCATGTTGGATCGGTGATACCATGAGACGAAGAGAAGAATATATTTTTAAGAGTCTCAGAGGACGGAAATTGCGTCCTCATGAGATTGTCAGTCTGAGTCCGAATGCCCTTATCAAGGTCTATGCGACGAAAGGACGGGGCAAGAGCAAGAGAGTAGAGAGAATCGGGATTTATCCCCGATCAGAATGCGTTTTAAAATTCTGGTGATACCATGCAAGATATAACTCCAAACAATCAGAGTGCGGCAAGCACTAATACTATGAATCCGAGAACGATATCGGCGGCAAGCGCGGGATCGATTACTCCGACGGTCATATCACAGTCGAATGCGGATCGCAGAAGGCGGGCGGCAGCTGCACGCGAGGCGAGAAGGCAAGAGAACTTAGCGGCAAACGTTGAGCGGGCTGAGATTGAAAGAGAGTATCGGCGCCTTCGCGAAGAGGAACGCAAAGCCAATGAAAGAGCCGAGGCACGAAAGAAGAGTGTTGAGAATGAAAAGATCTGGTATTATGCGGGAGGTTGGGGAGATGCGCCTTTAGAGAGAGTAAATACGACTTTAGGCGAAGAGTTCTTCAAGAGGAAACCATTACAGGGAGCAAAGGAGATATACAAGACTCCTAAAGGATTGTCCGATTCGCTTACAATTAACAGCAACTCCGTAAACAATGTTAATGCCGCATATCAGGGATTAAATGAACTCTCGGATTATATCTCCGATCTTTTAAAAACCGAGGCGGAGGAGAACAGGCGAATTGATCTTGCACGAAGAACACTTGCTGTCATGAAAGGCAGTGGTGTATCGGCGCCAGCTTATACTCCAATGTCCGAGGAGGCGGTCGCGGCGCATATCCGTATTGCAAATGATCCTAATACGGATGCGGAAACCAGACAGGCGATGATTAACGATCTGAAGATGGATTCGGAGTATGTAGCATCTCACGGAGGGACAAATCTTTCGGCATCTCAGGAGAAGTATCTGTCCGAGGATGTTTACAGGGGCGGATCTTCGGTATCTCAGGAACTGAAAGGGATTGCCGGAAAATATCTTGCAGCTGCGGGATCGACGTACGGCAAAGCCGAGGCAAATCAGGCGCAGACTAACGTCTATGTCAATCAGACGGAGAAGGCGCGAGATGCGCTTTTACAGCGCTATCAGGCGAGGGACGAGATAAACAATCCAAATAATTCCGCGGCGACGACGGCGGCGCTGAGGGCGAACATGGCGGGCGCGGCTGAGGTCCTGTCCGATCTCACGGAGTCAAGAAACCGTTTGGGTCTTGAGAATGCCGAGAAGAAGAGGCTTTCGGAATCGGCGGAGAAGCAATACGCGAAACAGGACGCGAAGGTAAAGGCGGCGATGAAGGACAATCCGTATGTTCGCGAGGAGGCGGATACGGCGAAATATGCCGAGAGTATCCTTAGAGTTATCGGGGATGACAGGGTTGATTTGTCAAATAAGGCGTTCCTTCGTGAACAGGGCAAGACGGAGAGGCGGTTCGGCGGCACGCAGTGGACGAGTGCGGGCGGAGAGTCTGCGGAGGATGCACTTTCGGCGGGAAAGGACAAGTCTTCGTATTCGGCGTTCAAGAGTGCGGGCGAGGACGACAACGAGTTTATCCTGATTGACAGCGCGGGCAAAAAGCGTTATACGCTGAAACAGGATAACAGCGGGGCGTTTAAGATCTTCGGATGGTCGGGCGATATTGTAGCGTCGAGCGAGACCGCACAGGGATTGCCGAGCGCTCTTAGGAATCTGGATGTGCCGTTCGATGAGAAGACTTTTAATGTCTTTAATCCCGATTCGGATTCTTCGGTCGTGAAACTGTCGGAGGAGACGGATATCAGCGGCATTGATACGGCGGCGGCGTTCAAGGCGGATATCCTCGGAACGATGCGGACGAACGAGGAGATTATGAAGGTCGAGACCGCGAGGAGAGAGGCGGAAGAGGCAGCCGCAAAGCAGAGAGACCTTTCCAATCTTGACGCGGCTCTGATTGAGAGTCGGGGTTACACAATGCGCATTATGGGCGATGCCGCGGATATGCCGAAGTCGGCGGCGGCGACGACATACGCGCCCGGAATTTACACGAACGAGGATGCACAGAGTAAGTCCGTGATTACGAAGTCGGATTTGACTATCGTTAAAGATCCCGCGGTCGAGGCGTGGTTTAACGATGCGGGAAAGGCTGTCGGGACTGCGTTTAATACTGCGTTTGCTTTGTCGCCTGTTAAGCGTGTTGCGGATTCCGCGGGGCTTACGAAGGGTTTGTTTGACGGCGGCAAGAAGGAGGATGAGGACGAGGAGGACTTTATTGTCTTCAATAAAGATTCGGTTTTGTCGGAATGGGCGGGTTCGTTAAACGAGTTCGGGGATATGCTTGAGAGTTCAATAAGTGATTCAAATGCGTTGTCCGAGAAACTGACGGGTCGAAAGGCTATCACGACAAATTATGCGGATTCCGAAATAAGTTGGGTCGATCTCTTCGGCAGTTTCACGAATGCTTACAGCGGGGGACAGATGGGGAGACAGTTGTTTGAGAACAGCGTTGTTAATCCGCAGCTGACGAGAGATTACGATCCCGATCATCTGACGAAACTAAAGAGGACTATCGGCAAACAGGTTATTGAAACTCCGAAATACGGTGCGGGCATTCTGACTATCGGAGATTCGATTGTATCTTCGGCGGAGAAGGGCGGCACGGGTGCGGCATTGGCGGCGGGCGCGTTCTGGGCGAGTCAGGCGGGAGAGGGTATCGTTTCACAGGGTTTGAAAGATCCCGAAGGTCTTCTCTTAGACTTGGAGGCGGGCGCAGTCCTCGGAACCGTTACGGGTGTTGCGGCAAGACCGTTTATCACGGGAGCGAAACAGGCGGCAAAGGTCGGGGCAAGAGGCACGGGTTTGATTTATCCGAAGTATCGCAGTATTCATAACGAGGGTAATGTCGAGCCATACACGCAAGCCCCGAGATCTCTTACGGTCGAGATGCTTTTGGATAACCCGGGCGAGAGATTCACGGTCAGTAGGGTTGAAAGGACAAAGTTATTGAATCGTTATGAGAATGCAAATCTGAAAGCGAGAAGTCCTACACATCCCGATCCTAACGATTACATAGGCGGCGAGGCTCTGCATGTTTCATACGGATCTCCGAATGTCGCACAGAAGACGCTTGAGAGAGAAGGTCTTAATGTCAATGTCCCGGGTTCGACGGGCTTGTTTGCGGATAAGCGCTTTGGTAAGACGTTCAGGAACAGGATCCTTATTCTTGAGGATTTACCGTCATTTGCGGACAGACTCTCGAAGAGTGAGATCGCGGAGCTTAAGAATTATGTATCCAAGAATATCGAGATTCCCGCAGAGAGACAGAAGTATTTCCACAGCGTCGCACAGAATTACGCAAACGAAATAGATATGCCTGTTTTGGAGTTGTCCCCGAAGACGTTCAATTTCATAGGCGGAACGAGGAGACCGCGAGGCATGGCGACGGATGCGGAAAACGAGTTAGGTATAGTCATACCGAACAACAAACCCGGAATGATTGATCCCAAGACGGGCGAATTAAATAAGGTCATTCATTACAAACTGCCGAGCAATAAGCGCTTTGTCGGATTCGACGAAAGATACATGATTCCGATTTACAAAGTCAACTTCGGCAAGAATGCGAAGAGGGCACATTTACCGTTTGCGATTGAAAATATTAGGGATACACTTAAGGATACGGGTATCAGCAAGGTTCAGAGAGGAAGTCTTATTCCGCGTCCGTATTCCAAGAGTAATGCCATGACAGATGCTTTCTTATCCGAAGACAAATTCCTGAAGACGACGGGCAAAAAGCCGATGAACAGTCTTGATGAACTTGCATACGGATCGCACGGAAAGGAACATGCCGAGAGCGTGACGGCAAACATCTTTGCACTGAGAGAGGGATCGGCAAATCCCGAGGTTAAGGCAATATCGGATAATCTTGCAAAGGCAATGGGACATGTTCACGACTCATTCAAACTCGGTGAGAAGGAGATGTTCATTCCGCACGCACAGCGCACGGCTTTTCTTATCCGTGAAGGATACTTCGATAAGAATCTTAAACGCGATTTCGGACTGAATGACAAAGAGGTCAGGCAGTTAAGCAGTGCGGTTGAGAAGCACACGAACATACACCCGGGAATTGTTGATAGTATCAGATACAGACCGTCGGCGACGGATAAGGTCTTAGCAACGGCGGACAGGTTAGATCTTGTCAGGTTCGGACACAGACCCAATCCCAAGAAACTCTTCATAAGAGATGTCACGGATCAGCCTTGGGGAAATACGGCAATGTTGTTCCCGGGCGAGAGCCGAAAGGGATCGTTTGACTTGGATGCATTCATAGAGAAGAACAGACCTAAAGAGCCGCAGAAAAAAGCGGGCAGACCGAAAGCGGCGGAGAAGTCAGCGTATCAGAAGTATTCAAACAATTACGCGGCTTTCGGCGGCGTTGCGTCCGCGGGATATTTAGGCGGCACGAATGCAAACAGGGTAAAGATAAACGACATACTTTCAAAGGAGAAGAGAGAAGGCAACAACAACAAAGGAAAGGAGATTCTTAAGGGAGAGTCCGAGAATAAGAGATACGGCGAGGGATACAACAACAGAAAGAAGACCGAGAAGGGCGGCGGATATTACGGCAAGAACGAGAAGTCACGCGGATACGGATACACGGAGAACTACAAAGCCCCGAAAGTCTTCGGATACGACAAGGGATACAGCGAGACAAAGAAGACGGAATACGGTGGATACAAAGGATACAAATCAAAAGCATACGAGATATTACCGTATGCGGAATTGAACAGTTACAATCCGAAGAACTACATTAATCCCGCAGTCTACGAGATGAAGGCTTACGACGGCAAGCCATACGAGGCAAAGGATTATTCGATGTCGGGATATCAGAAGAAGGTTAAGGACATCTTCGGAGATACGCAGAGAGTCAGACCGAGATCGAAGGACCGCAAAGAGCAGAAACGCAGATTAAATTACAGAAAGGTAAGGGTCGAGAATACTGAGATTCCGATCCTCAGAGGCGAGGAGGCATTGTTCGGAAAGCCGGCAAAGGCGTTTGAACTTCCGGCAAACAAGAAGACGCTGTATTTCTTCGGCAATACGGTTTCGACAAAGAAGCCGACTTCGGGCAAGCTGCAAAAGACCAAGCGGCGAAGATAATATAATATCATACAACACATTCTTTTTTATTATGGTCGGGATTAGAAAGAGAATATCAAAATTCAAATCGGGTATTGAATCTCGATATATGGATTGGTGTATCAAGGACGGAGAGAGAGCATCCGAAGAAGAAGAGTGGATCAGATACCATAAACACGATCCCGAATTTCTGAGATCCATCGGCAATACGAGTTACAAGCCGCAGAAAGTGAATACCGATCTGTTTTTGTCGGATATCATGACAAACAAAAAAAGAAGATTTTAATTTATTCCTTTTTTCAAATTCCTGCAAGTGCGAGGACAAACCCGACCGTGATCGGCACGATGAACGGCACGGGATACCGATTCCAGATCACGCAACCTTCGGCAGACATCGACGGCAGACAGGTACAGCGCGTCACAAAAGGCGTTTTGTCCGCGTGGTCGATATTTCTTATCAGCAGATACAAAGGGACAATAGCCGAGAGAATAACCGCGTTAAAATACACGACGACGGGGAAGACGAAAACCGAAGTCAGATACGGGATTACGATTGCGGGCGGAAACGGCGAGACGGGAACGAGAACGGCAATAAGAATAAGTGCTATTGCATCCGCGCCCCCGAAAATTCCGACACGTGCGGCGGCATAGGCGAGGGCGGCAAACCAGAGAGCGCTTATCAGATACAAAGCCGTCATAAAAGAATCGTATTGATAAATCAGTATACAGTTTATGGCGGAAATCGGCGCGCAGAACACTATCACAGGTAACCATGTAAGGTTTTTGATTCTCCTCGATAGGACATCCTGATAGGATGCGGAGAGGAGAGTCAGAAATATAACCGCGATCTCGATTCCCGATAGCAAAGACAGTATTTCCATACAATGAAATCAGATTGCGCAGTGATAAAACCTATCTGTCATTCATTCGAGATCTTCTTTATCTTGTCCTTAATCTCGTTATCATATAACAGACTAAGCAGTTCTTCTTTGACATCAGAGGAAACTTTCGGAGACATTCTAACCGAGTATTCTGTCTTGTGGGATGATTCCAAATTTTTGAGTGTTTCAGAACTCTCCAAGTATTTTTTAATTGCAAAAACAATCTCCTGAGATCTGTTTCTGCCGTTTTGTTCTGCGAGAAGATCAAGTTTTGCGACAAAATCCTTTGGCATTCTGATTGATACGTACGCTTTGTATTTTTTTGAGTCTGTATTCATCATAATGTAACATACTACACTACAATTTATATACTAATGCAACACACTATATTTTGTTGTAGTATGATAGACAACAACGAAATACATAAAGGTTCACGCAACACACAATGTATTGTGGTGCATGTGCAGATCCCCCGTACGACTGTGAATCTTGTAGATTCCATCGCACAGGCAGAATCACGCACGCGATCCAATGTCATCAGACTTGCATTGGACGCATACATTCAGTCAAAAGGTATTGCTGAATAAACCCGGGGAGTAACGAACAAAACGGAGTTAATCATGAACGACAACAAAGACGGACGGATTCAGAGACCCGAGACCTTGGCGGCGCTTTTGTCAATCTTGGCGCGCAAGGGATGGGACAATGATACTGTCTGTACGGATATCAAAGAACATATTCAGTCCTTTGAGGTCGCGGAACGCGATCTTTTAAGGTCGATTGTCTTTGATGACGCTGAATCGCGGCAGACACAGTTAACGGTTGATGAGTTGACGGTGATCTGTCTTGTGAACGCTAAAAAGCGCTTAGAGCGCGTTTTGGAATTGGTAAGCGAGGCTGACGGCATTTACAACAAAACCATCTCCGAGATAGAAGGGATGTATTTTCAGCAAAAGATCAGCTCCGCATTACTGAACAACTGAGAGGATACACGATGAACAACGAAAATATACTCGATGATTCAAAAACAGGAACATATTCCGCAGCTGATCGCCAGTCACTGAGTCCTTTCACAGTGCGTTTGTTGAAAGATATAGCGAACACGGACGAAACATCGGACACTTTCGAGGAGTTGTTAAACGCAATCGAAAACAATATGCAATTCGTCCGCAATCAATACAATTTTTTGAGCGCGGTCCTAATGGACAACGAGAACCGCGACAAGATGAAGATAACCGATGAAGACAAAGCCGCATTAAAGATGCTGAAGGCATCCGGTGAGAACTTGGCGGTATTGTATAAGACCGTTTTTGACAGTTCAAAGTTCTTTGACGATATCATGAACGAAATCACGGACGCGGCACTCTTCGAGAAGGTGGGAGGCTACTATGAGTAAAATCACGCTCTCACAGATTGCCGAGGCAGTCAACAAACCGAATTTGATTGATGTAAGCAATCTCGGGCTGTGTTTCGGCATGTCCGTTTCAATCTTCGCAGTCTGGGCATGTGTGAGATTCCCGGACACAATGCACAGCATTCCGAATTTCCTTCCCGCAAATCCCGAACTTGCCATGATCTGCGGCATTGCATTACTTTGGATCCCGGGGGCATGGTGCTTAAGACAGTCTCTCAGGATGAGAGCGAAAGTCAGGGCATGGGAGATCAGGGACAAAGAGGAGGCAGAGGCATGAGCGACGACATAAAGTATTATGACTTAGGTCCCGAAGTCGTCCTCGGTCTGAAGGCTGTATCCGATGAGTTGGGAATGCCGGACGACACGGTAGAGTACCTAAAGGATTGTCGAAACGATATTGATGAAATCTGTCAAAAAATCGGAAAGAACCCGGACTCAAGGCTTTATGAAACGGATGTCCTTTTCCGAGAGTGTTTGGAAAACATCAAAGAATATTTTGATGAAAGCATTCGGGTAATCGAAAAATCTACCGAGAAGTGCGAGGATATACTGAGAGAACTTGATGATGTTCTTTATAATCATGAATATGACGAGTTCTTCTTAGAGAAGTATCAGAACGGAGTTGATATCTGATGCGCGATTTTAAAGAGTATCCTTTGTCAAAGGCGAGTGTGTCGGCGCTTAAGAAAATCTGCTACGAGATCAACGGCAATCCCAAAAACTCAATGGAAGTTCTTGAGAACACGTTTATTATGATAGAGCATCGTATCATGGAACTTCAGGAGATGAAGGCAAAAAATACGCTGTCTGATAACGACGTATTGTTTTTGAATATCCTTCTCGTGATGAAGAAGGAATTGTATATGATCTGGAATGCGGCATACAAAGCCTTTGAGGATGCGGACGAGATCTTCGGCAGTCTCCAAGATGCCTATTTTGCGGAGTCAATACGCGAGAGCGCATTTGAAGACTATCTGGATGACCTTGGAGAACTCAAGACTGTCGGGGGGAAAGCTGCATGATTCAATATGATCTGAGAACTCCCTTAATTCAGAATGTCTTGGTGTCCGCGGTCGTCGGCGAATGCGCTATCATTTGCGCGGTCGTATTCGGAGTGAACTACTTAAACGCGGCGGTCCTCGGATTTGCGGCATTCGCCTTGATTCTCTTTATGCTGAAATTCATTGAGGACAGATCCTACACGACCGTAACCTATCTGGACGAGGACGACGTAGAGAGAATCCGGGCGCAGCTGAACGCGACGGAGAAGGAGGGCGAAGCATGATCGATCCGTTACTCACAGACTCAATCCTTCAAGCCGAGGGCGAGAAGGTCAGGCAGTTGTATGATACGGGTTACGAGTTATACGACACTGCGGAACACATCACGCACAGTATGGTTTCGGTCGGCAATCTCTTAAGACTCCTCGGAGATATCATGAAGGATTCCGAAGAATCCGCGCCCCTGAAAGACTCTCCGGCAGACGTGCGTCTTATGATGTTCCTCGAAGATGCCGAGGAGACAATGAGGGTGTGCGGCGAAGCACTGACGGCGTGCGAGGACTCGATAAGAGATATCCGCACGGCGTTGGCACATCTCGATTACAAGAAGCGCATTCCGACGAAGACCGACGACGACGGCACAAAACAGACATGTTTGGAGGTCGGCGCATGAATTTAACAGAAAAGGAGTTTTCCGAATTATCAGATCTCATCTATGAAGCATTAGAAGACGGCTTATTCGGAGACGGTCTTATTGATACGATTCATGAGTGTATTACAGACCATATTGAAGAGAATATCTATGTCCTCGAAAATGATGATGATGAAGACTCGGAGGAGGACTGAAAAATATGACAGGTTACAAACGTGCCGGATTAGTTCAGGCGCCTATCGATCATAGTGTCTTTGAAAAAGCCGTTCTTGACGCGATAGATAAGATTCGTGACGCGGGATCTCATACGTTTGATGTCAATCACATAGAGCATGTGAATAACTGGATAAGAGATACATCCACATCCGTACGTATTGCACACCTTCTCGAACGTTACGATATAGAGACATATACACTTCACGGTGGATGTGCCGGACGAAAACAATTTGTTGTTCCGGAGGTGCAATTATGACAGCAACACACAATTTCTGTCAGTTCTGTATCGGAACACACAGCAAGCGGGCACTTTGCGGCAGTGCATACACGGTCTCGGAGGGTGACGTCTGCGAGATTACACACAGAGCCATTCGCAATAACGAGATACAATCGGGATGCGAGAACTACTACGATCAGGCGGGCACGGCGTATTTCATCGACGTTTATTCCGATATTGAATACATCGACAAACAGGGCAACGTCGCGGAGGGCGGATGGAGCTTAACGCGGATTATCAGACCGCGGGAAATGCCGGATTCGTGCGAGGCTTGGCGTGCTGTCTATTCGGAGGCATTGAACATCCTTGCAAAGCGTTTTACCTTGTCGATAAACAACGAGGGAAAATGGCTGTCCTCAAACATATTCAGATTCAGAACGATATCGAACTCCGAGGACCACAAGAGAGGAATAAAGACAATCAAGATTGTTTTTACATCCTCGGTATTTCCGCACGGGGTGACGGCATGAGACGGCTTGAGAACGGCATATTTGCCCCCGAGGACCCGAAGCAGTTTGCACGCGAGGTCGCACAGGCATTGCGGCAGATGAAGATCGACGGGTCAACGACGGTAACGGCAAGAAACGTCTGTCAGTATAACAATTGGCGGTTTAATTCCGCGATTGCCTGTCAGATAACCAATCAGCTCAGACGCAAGCTGCCGAAGGCGACCGCAAAGGCGTATTCTTTGCAGAAGGTGAAGGTATGACGGATTATGAAGGACTTCACAGGAAACAATTACTCCGCCAGATAGACGAGTTATTCAGTGAAATTAAGGCTCTGACAGACACAGTTTGCAAGGAGTATAATTCAGAAGATTATGATCTGAGGAACTGCACGGATACGCAGCTTGAAGAGTTCAAACTGCATTTGGGCAGAACCATATGCAGATTGGATCACTTGACTTTCAGATATCACACGTCGCAATCGTGGAAATATCTTAAAGCATATCAGGAGGCAGACAATGCCGGACAGTGAAGATATTTGTTATGAAGTAGGTCCCGATGCGTATTATGCCATGTCGCGATATTTCAACCGGGAGATCGAGAATGATACCGTAGAATCATTCAAAGACGCGATTGAGGAGATAAACACTCTGATAGATGCTTTGGGTAAGAATGATGACGACTCTTACGAATATGAGAACGAGATGTTATTCCGCAAGGCTTTGATGAATATCAGGCAGTATTTGGAAGAGTGGATGTCCCGCATAAACATAGGTATCAATGTCTGTGAAAAAGCACTCAGAGATATTAATGAAGTCTGCTATTATCAGGCAGTTACCGAGTCATTTCTGAACGAGTGGGATGTCGAGACCAAAGGAGAGGGTAAGGATGACTGACGGGGCAGACATACACTCAAGTATTGAAAAATTATGGCAAAGACAACATAATCTTGATGAATCTTTGTTTAAATTACGATATGACTTCAAAGTATTGTCTTTCGATGTCCGTAATAAACAGGTAAATGAGATTGCACAGAGCGCAAAATCAGCAGCTATCGAGTGGGTATCAAATTATACTCAGGAAATTGTAGATGATCATGTAAATGATGATCATTTTTATCTCAATAGGCGCCTTGACGACTTTGACAGGAAACTCTCGGAATACAACGATTTCTATTCCAAAATTGAATCTCTTCAGACCGCACTTGACAAGGCGTCGGAACGCATAGCCGCACTTGAGAGAATCGTTATCGGAGGTTATGAATAATGGGCGATTGTGATGATGGTTATGTAATTGTCACATACTGCATAAACGTACTGTTATTCGGATGGATAGCCTTTGCAATCGTTTACGGCTTTGATTATTTATTCCCGTCGGTTGTAAGTTCAGATCTGTTATTCATGGAAGCCTTGATTGGTGCTATAATCATACCGGTTATTCCGACGATGATATGGATAGCAAGCATTTGTGGGTGATATAATGAGCGACAGCAAAAAACGCATAATCAGCGATATTAAAGAGCAATTATGGGATTTACATAGAACTTGTGAAAGACTCAGTAACTATTACAGTTCATGTTATACTCAGGACGGATTTGATGATGATAGTATTTGGTCTCTTCAGGATCTCAGATTGTGCAGAAGAAATTTGAAAACTTCTACAAGGAATATTGAGAGATTTATTGAAAAATTCATCGACACTGAAGAATGGGAGGATTACTCATCATGAAGGTCCTTGTTGCATGTGAGTTCTCGGGCACGGTCCGCGATGAGTTTTTGAAACTCGGTCATGATGCGGTATCGTGTGACCTTCTCCCGACCGCGACCGAGGGACCGCACATTCAGGGCGACGTTCTGGACGTGATAGGTGCGG
>Ga0265298_10001705_pt1 | contig 32293 bp, 15 predicted proteins | sample AusTroGonzalo_MG_3_FD_193486 | JGI IMG/M metagenome (GOLD analysis project Ga0265298, IMG submission 193486) | Bovine rumen microbial communities from tropical cattle in Woodstock, Queensland, Australia - Gonzalo_01 | ecosystem: Host-associated > Mammals > Digestive system > Stomach > Rumen ... | reverse complement strand
TATTAGCCCATATTTTCCGCCGTTTTCCTTCGGTGCAGGGGAATGGCTTTACCCCCGGTGCGTATAAACCGGGGTTGGAGCACATGCAGCTCTTCGACGAGGTGCTGGGTCATCCGTCCCGTGCCTTCAAGTCTATCCATGTAGCCGGAACCAACGGAAAGGGCTCGGTGTCCAATCTGCTGGCTTCGGCCCTTACTTCCTGCGGCTATAAGGTAGGTTTGTTTACCTCTCCGCACCTTATTGATTTCCGCGAGCGTGCGCGCATAGGCGGGGAAATGATCCCCAGGGAATATGTGCACGATTTCCTCAAGACGTGGCTGCCGTGGATCCAGAACCACGATCTTTCCTTCTTTGAGATTACAACCGGCCTGGCCTTCAAGTGGTTCGCCGACGAGCAGGTAGACGCCGCCGTCATCGAGGTGGGCCTGGGCGGGCGCCTTGACTCCACCAACATCCTGGAAAAGCCGGAACTGTGCATCATTACCTCCATCGGCCTGGATCATATGGCCCTGCTGGGCAATACCGTTCCGGAAATTGCGGCCGAAAAAGCCGGCATCTTCAAGCCCGGCGTTCCGGCCCTGATAGGGGACAAGGACCCCCAGACCACACCCGTCTTCGAGGAGAAGGCCTATATGTATTGCCCGCTGCATTTTGCGACTGACGAGCGCCCCAGCCTCTGGAGCCGCAGCCCCCAGATTCTCGCAGAGATGGATTTACAGGCCGAAGTCCAGGCCGCCAACCTCCGCACGGTACTGGTAGCGGTGGATCTGCTCAAGGAGTCTTTCGAGCGCCTGCAGAACGCCGACGCCGTAGCCGACGGCCTCATCCACACCGCCCGCAACATGGATTTCCGGGGTCGGTGGGAGCGGCTTTCGGCCCAGCCTTATGTGCTGGCCGATATTGGCCACAACGCCCACGCCCTGAGTCACAACTTTGCCCAGCTGGAGCGTTATGTGAACGAGGGACGCTTCTCTTCGCTCATCATTGTGTACGGCATTATGGCCGATAAGGACCTGGACGCCATCCTGCCCCTGATGCCGGTGGATGCCACTTATATCTTTGCTTCTCCGGATTCGGCCCGTTCCCTGCCTGCCAGCGAGCTTCTGCGCCGCTTCAACGAGTATCGCCGAAAGGAAGGCCTTCCCAGCCGGTCCTTCTTCTCCGGCAGTGTGCGAGAGGCCGTGCAGATGGCCACCCAGCTGGCCCAGAACCTCTCTACGCAGCTGAACCGGAGCGCTTCGGCCCAACAGCCCGCCCCGCCGCTTATCTACATTGGCGGAAGCGCCTTTGTGGTAGCTGAGGCCCTGCCTTTATTTAAGTAACGTCATGGCCGGCTCCGACCGGCCATCTCTATTAGCACGATAATTGATTTTATCCATTTCAAATGGATTTGAAATATGAGAAAATTACTGATAACCACATTGCTGGCGCTGGCCGGCCTGTTCCCCGTTGCCGCTGAGGACAACGGTCATGTGCTAACAGATCTGTGGAACCAATATGAAGAGGCCCGCAAGGCCGACCGCCCCCAGAAAGAGGCGGAGATACTGGCCCAAATCCGCCAGAAGGCGCTCAGGCAGCACCTTCCGGTGGATTTCTATGATGCGGCTACGCAGTATGTGTATACCGTCCAGAGAAGGGATTGGAAGCAGTCGGAGCGACTTCGCCAGGAGTTGAAGGAGGAAGTGGAGCGGTTTAACGACCCGGTGGTTACCTTCCTGTGGATGCGGGAGTGGAAGCGGGCTTCCTTGGAGGAGACTTGGACCTATGTGAAGGACCACACCAAGGATTTCAAGGGCAATCATCCTGCTCTTCACCGGGGAGTAGACAGTTTCTTGAACGGGGCCCTGAAGCCTTTCATCCGCTCAGATAAGGAGTTTGCCCTCTGGAATCTGCTGGGTTCCTCCCGTTTTGACAACGCCCTTCAGGAAGAGTTTTACAAGGCCTTGAAGGCCGAACTGAACGGCTCCTATCCCGGAGACGGCGCCCTGGAGTACTATGTCCTTAGCCGGAAGTACAACCTGACGGCCGATCGGCCTAAGAAGAAAGCGGGACTTCTGGCGCTTCAGAAGCAGTATGACGGCAAAGCCCTGGGCCTTTTCCCGGAGGCCGACCTGATGCTCTTGCAGAAAGAAGATATGGATGAGGCCAAGGCTGATGAAAAGCAGTACAAGGCCTTGGATGCGGCCTGCCAGCATTTTGAAGCCCGCCGGAAGAGTTTTACCGGAGACGAGGCCACCTTGGCCAAGGCCTGCACGGGTATCAGCTATCTGATAGAGCAGTTGGAAGAGGAATCGCTGGATGTGCGGGTAGATCCTTCCCGCATTCTGGTGCTGTTCAAGAACCTTTATCACGCCAATGTGACGCTTCGCGAGGGCAAGAAAACGGTCAAGACCTGGAAAGTGGCCAATTTTGACCGGAGTTTTTACGTACAGGATACCGTGAGCGTAGATTTGCCGGAACTTGCCGACGGTGAGTATACAATTGAGGCCGTGAGCGGAAAGCACAGTGCTCAGAGCAGATACACCCGGTATACCCTTTCTTTGGCTACCCGCGAGGATGCCCTGGGCCAGAGTGTCTATGTGGCCGATTATAAGACCGGCGAGCCGCTATCCATGGTGTCGTTCCGTTTGCTCAAGGGGGATACGGAGGTGGCCAATACGTCTTTGCGGATGAACGGCTTCACGCTCCTTCCTTCGGCCTTTACCCAGCAGATTTCCAGTGACAAAAGGACCTATTACAGCATCCAGGCCGTGAGTGGGAATCGCCGCTCGCAGCCGCTGGGCTTGGGTAGGTACAGCAATAACGGATTCGTGGATACCCGCCCTCGCTGTAACATTTACCTGGACAGGGGAGCTTACAATCCCGGAGATACGGTTAAATTCAAAGCGATTGTGTTTGAACGCAATTCTTCCGAGTCCCTGAAAGTCTGCAAAGGAAAGAAGCTGGAAGTGTCTATGGAAGATGCAGAGGGCAATCAACTGGGACAGGTTGGTCTTACAACCAATGACTGGGGCTCCGTTTCCGGGGAGTTTGTGATTCCTACGGGCCTCAAGGGCGGTCTTTTCTCGTTAGAGGTGAAGGACCTGGCCCACCAGTCCTTCCGCGTGGATGAATTTGTACTTCCCTCGTTTACGCTGAGTTTCGACCGGCTTTCTCTACTGTATGGTCCGGGTGAAGAAGTACCCGTGAGCGGCACCGTAAAGAGTTATACCGGCCATAGTATGAGTGGAGCTACCGTTCGTATCCAAGTCCACACGTTGAGCCCTTATGAACTTGTCCTGGAAGAGACGCAGACCTTGGATGCATCCGGCCGGTTTACCTTCCTTTTCAAGGCTAAAGATGAAGGTAATTTCTATAGCGCCAACGTTACGGTCACGGATGGAACCGGAGAAACCCAGGAGTTCTACGAGCATTTCTTTGTGGGAGAAATGGCGTTTGTGCAGTGCGAGGTGCAGAATACCGTTGATGCAGAAACGGGACCTAAATCTGCCCAGGTGATTACCTCCCGCCAGTTGGAAGCGTCACTGAAGGCGGTTTCCCGTGATCATATCCCCCTCGATCTGCCAATGAGCTACAAGATTCTCAGGGCCGATAGCACCGTGGTTGCAGAGGGAACCCTTCCCGCAGGAAAGGATCTGAAGGTATCCCTGCCGGGCGGTGGGCTGTATACCCTGGTAACCTCTGTGGCCGCCAGCAGGAGAGACGGCACCCCCATCTCGGGAGAAGAAATGGTAGACATCCTGTGCGTGACGCCCGAGGATACCGTTATGGTCCCTCAGAAGAAACGTCTGTTCCTGCCCGGTAATACGGAACTGAAGGAATCCGAACCCATAGAGGCCTGCATAGGTACCGGACATGGCCGGATGTATGCCGTGGCAACCCTATTCGGTGAGAACCGCACGGTCCTTACCTCCCGGCAGTTTACCGTGGAGAGCGAACGGATTGACCGGCTCCAGATTCCTTATCTGGATACCTATCCCGATGTGGTGCGTCTGGTGGTGTTCTATTTCAAAGACGGCGAACGGGTGCGTTACGACCGTAAATATCGCCGTGCAAAAGACAGATATACGCTTCCGCTAAGCTTTACCCGTTTTCAGGACAAGGCCTATCCGGGTACGCGGTATAGCTTTACCTTAAAGACGGAGTCCGGCACAGAGGCGTTGGTGGCGGCCTGGGACAAGAGCCTGGATGCCATCCGCTCCAATTACTGGGCTTTGGTGAACATGAGGGACCACTCGGTGGCATATGTCCAGGACAATTCCGTCTGTGGGCGCGTGTACGGTAGCAACAGTAATGTCAGATTCATGGTGGCGGCCGCTTCCAAGGCCTCGGCCAACATGGTTCTCTCCGATGCCGTTTCTTTGGAAGAAGAGGCGGAGGATGCCCTTCCGTTTGCTATGGGCCGCACCAAAGAGTCAGATCCGGTTTATCTGCGTACGGATTTTTCCACCTCCCTTACTTTCCAGCCGCATCTGCATCCCAAGGCCGATGGTACGCTGGAATTCAGTTTCCGCACATCCGACAAGCTCTCTACCTATATTGTACGCGTGTACGCGCACGATAAGGATATGCATAACGCCCTCTGCGAGAAGGAGATGGTGGTTTCCCTGCCGGTGAAAGTATCCCTGCAGGAGCCCCGTTGCCTCTATGTGGGAGACGTATATGAGGCCGCCGTCACAGTTTCCTCTATGGCCGAAGAGCCCGTTTCCGGTGTGATTCAGCTCAAGACAGGGGAGTCTGTGCAGCAGATTCCCGTTACGGTGGCACCCGGTGCTACTGAAACCAAGAGATTCCCGGTCAAGCCGGGAATGACGGAGGGCTCTCTGGTCCTCACCGCATCCTTCATTGCCCCCGAGTTCTCGGATGCCGTACAGGTAACCGTTCCGGTTTATCCGGCGGCCCAGGTGCTCACGGAGGCTCATTCCGCCGTGCTGCGGGACGCTATGTCCCGGGAGGCCCTCCTGGCCGACCTTCGTTCCCGTTTTGTGAACGTTCCGGCCTCTGAGGCCACCCTCAGGGAAATCACCGTCCTGGACATGGTCAAGGACGCCATCCCGTCCCATGTGGATCCTCGGGGAGACGATGTCCTGTCCCTCTCCGAGGCTTGGTATGTACGCCTTATGTCTTCCCTGGAACAAGGTGATCTTATGGAGAAGATCCTGGCTTGCCAGAATGGAGACGGCGGTTTTGCGTGGTTCCCTGGGATGAACTCCAATGCCATCATTACGGCCGTTCTTCTGGAGCGCTTTGCGCTGCTGCGCGATCGCGGATTTGAGGTGCCGGATGTTAAGAAGGCTGTCAAGTTCTTGGATAACAAGCAGTTTTGCGCTATGTTTCCTATCTGGAACGGCTGGGTGTCCGATGCCCAGTACATGCGCGTCAGGGCCCTTTATCCGGAGGTTCCGTTTGAGGTGAAACCCGTTTCGGCCACTGAGAAGAAGCGTCTCTCCGAGTTTAAGAAATACGCCAAGAGTTACCTGACTCCGTCCAAGAAGGACGGTCGCGGGCTGGAGGGGCAGATTCTCTCCAAGGCTCGCAGGCTCCTGACCCTGCGGAGCCTCAATGCTTCGGCCCAGGGTAAGGCGCTGGCCAGTGCGTGGGGTATCGGCCTTAATGCTAAGATAGAAAAGTCCATTCAGGCCGATGTGACTTCCCTTCTGGAGTATGCGGTGGAGCATAGGGACGGCGGCTGGTACTATCCCAATGCCGTGATGCCTTACCGCGGACTTCTGGAAAGCGAGGCCTACGCCCATGCGCTGCTGTGTCAGCTTCTCTCTTCTACCGTCATTCCCGGCCCCGACCGGGAATCTCCCGCTGTCATTGCCGACGGCATCCGTCTTTGGCTCATGCTGCAGAAGGAGACGCAGAAGTGGGACTCCGATCCGGCTTTTGTAGACGCCATCACCGCCATCCTGGAGGGCTCTGAGGCTGTTCTGAATACGCGGGTGCTGGCCCTTTCAGCTACCTATGAGGTCCCGTTTGAGAATATCCAGGCCAGTGGAAATGGCTTTACCGTGGAGCGCAAGTTCTATAAGATGACGGACAAGTGGGAGCCCCTCCTGCCCAATGAGACCGTGAAGGTGGGTGACAAGATCAAAGCGGTGTATGCCATCTGGAATGCCGAGAACCGCAGCTTTGTGAAGCTTACCGCCGGCCGCGAGGCCTCGCTCCGTCCCGTGGAGCAGCTTTCCGGCTACATGTTCTATTATGGAGGTTATCGCAATGTGAAGGCATCGGCCACCGAGTTCTACTTTGATACCTATCCGGAAGAAAAGACCGAGCTCTCCGAGGAGTTCTTCGTGACCCAGGCCGGCCGCTTTGTGGCCCCTGTCACCGTCATCGAAAGTCTCTATGCGCCTCACTACCGCGCCAACTCCTCCTTCCGTCCGCCGCTAAGCTCAACCGCCCAATAAAAAAAGCCTCCAAGTGATTGGAGGCTTTTTGGTGGGCGGTACTGGATTCGAACCAGTGACCCTCTGCTTGTAAGGCAGATGCTCTGAACCAACTGAGCTAACCGCCCTAAACGGGATTGCAAAGGTAGTAATTAAATTTGAATTGACAAATTTTATCGCTATCTTGCCGAATAAAACTTTCGATTATGATTGGAATACTAGCCCTGGCGCTGTTGCCGCCCTTCATTCTCCTTTGCTATGTGTATCAGCAAGATAAATTGCAGAGAGAGCCCAAAAAGAACCTGGTAAAAGCCTTTGTTTACGGAGGCATTTCCATGTACGCTTCGTTGCTTATTTCCGTGCCCGCCATGAATTTGGGCCTGTTTAACCGGGAAATTACGTCTTATTTAGACGCTTTCCGCACGGCGTTCTTTGGCGCTGCCATCCCGGAAGAGACAGCCAAGCTGGTGCTGCTGTGGTTGTTCCTCAGAAAGTGCAAGGATTTTGACGAGCGTATGGACGGCATTGTGTACGCCTCTTGCGTGGGACTGGGCTTTGCTTCGTTCGAGAACATCCAGTACCTGCTGGCTGCCGGTTCGGACTGGATCACCGTGGGCCTGGGTCGCTCCATTACCGCCATCCCCGGTCACTTCTGCTTTGCTGTGATCATGGGTTACTATTTCTCCCTGTATTACTTTGACAGATACCGTGCTCCCGGCGCCGGTCTCAAGATGTGGCTGTACCCTGTGCTGCTGCACGGCACTTATGACTGGATTGCCATGACCCAGGATGTGAATCCTCAGCTCAGCGGGGTTATTGCCATTGCCATCCTGCTGCTGTGCTTCGTACTCCTGAAGACGGCCCGCAAGCACATGAAGACCCATCTGATGGCCGATTCGATTTATACCCCTCGCGTTGATCAACAATAAGAACGCGTAGACATGAAACGGATTCTCCTTTTTGTCGTAGCAGCGGCCATCGCTCTGCCCGGTGCCGCCCAGAAGATAGTAAAAGGCTCCATTGAAGGCGTCCCTTATCAGGGCTCCTATCATCCCACGTATTCCAGTGACGGAGCCAATTTTGTTCCCAAGAACGTGATCCTGATGATTGGAGACGGTACGGGCCTGGCCCAGATTGCCTCCGGTTATTATGCCAACAACGGGGAACTCACGTACGCCAACCTCAAATATATGGGTTGGGTAACCACCCAGAGCGCTACGGATTTTACCACGGATTCGGCTGCTTCCGGTACCGCTTATGCTACGGGCCAGAAGACCTATAACTATTCTATCGGCCTGGATGTGGACAAACGTCCCATCCCCAATATTCCCGAGCGGGTTATCGGCAACGGCGTCATCTCCGGCGTGGTAACTACGGACGACCTTAACGGTGCCACTCCCGCCGCTTTCTTTGCCCATCAGGCAAACAGAGGAATGACGGACGAGATTTGGGCCGATGTTACCGGCAGCGTGCTCCGCTACTTTGCCGCCGGCAGCAAGGAAAAGTTTGAAAAACGGCCCGAAGCCACCCAGAAGGCCATCAAGGACGCCTTTACCGTGGTGTATTCCCTAAAGGATCCCGCCTGCGCAACTGCAGACCGCCTGGGCGTACTGCCTCCGGCTGTAGAAACCGGTTTCATTCACGAGGGCCGCGAGGATTTCCTGCCCACGGCCACCCGCCAGGCCATTGATTTCCTCAATGCACGCAAGAACGAGGGCAAGGGTTTCTTCCTTATGGTAGAGGGCGCCCGCATAGACAAAGCCTGCCACAACAACGATTTCCCCGGCGCCGTAAAGGAGCTGCTGGACTTTGACAAGGCCATTGCAGAGGCCATCAAGTTTGCCGACGAAGACGGAAATACACTGGTGGTAATTTCGGCCGACCATGAGACCTCCGGTCTGGCCCTTTGGGACGGCGACCCGGCCAAGGGCAATGTGGAAGGCGTTCACATCAGTGGCGGCCATACTCCTCTTCCGGTCCCCATCTTTGCATACGGTCCCCACGCCCAGGATTTTATGGGCGTACAGGGAAATGAGCAGGTGGCCCAGAAGATTCTGAAGCTATTGCTGTTTTAACGAAAGCCTGTAATCGGCGGGGGACATCCCCGTTATCTCTTTAAAGTTGCGCCAAGCCGTGGTGCGCGAGCGATAACCGGCATTGAAGAAAGCCGTCTGGACATCGATATCCGGGTTTTCCTTGATTTGGTTTGCTACGCAGTCTACGCGCTTGGCGTTAACCATTTCTTTGAACCCCTTGCCGGTCTCCTGCTGGATAATACGGCCCAGATAGGTAACATTGGTAGCGCAGAGTTTGGAAAGGGAGGAGAGGGAGAGGTCCGGATCTCTCCAGGCTTCTTCCTGGTCCATGATTTGGCAGATACGCGTCCAAAGGTCCGGCTCCAAGGGGGCCGAAATGGGGGCGGCCTCGGCCTGGATTACATTTGCATTCAACTTGTCCGGGCGCAACCTTTCTTCCAACTCATATTCTGTGGAGAATACGTAGAAGTTGGTTACCAGGATGGGCATGACAATGAGCAGGATGCCGTTGTTGGTGAGCATCAGCGCAATATGGGTGAAGCAAATGACGATAAGCCCCAGGCAGTAGGTTACAATCCACGTGTGGTACGCGCTGCTCTTGTAGTACTTGTAGGGTAGCAGAAGGGGAATGAGACAGTATGGAATCATCAAGAACAGCGGTGCCAGGCGGGCAATGACGTCCGGCTGGGAGATATTGTTCCAAATGTGTTCCGGGGCGTACAGCAACGTCCATCGGTCTGTAAAGAGCAGGTAAAGGATACCCAGAAGGAGTACGGGCAGGAACAGGAAGGTGAAATTCCGGGTGGTTAGCCAATCCGGCTTGATCACGGAGATGGGATACAACACCATTACAATGTTCATGGCCATGTAGAGCAGGCATATCCAGGGCTGCAGTAAAAAGAAGGGAAGTTCGTGGACGGCACTGATGATATTTCCCAAAACCACGAACAATGCCATGAGGCCGCTGAAGGTGGCGCCAATGGTTAACATGCGCCTGGAGCGATCCCAGTCGTCTCTTTGAAGTTTTATCAAGTTGCGGGCGCAAATGAAGCAGGCGGTCATTTCAACTGCCGTTGCTGCTAAAGCCAACAAAAAAGCCAGGTTCATAGCGCTTGTTTCAATATTTGTTTCAAAAATAATAAAATTATTCTAAAAAACCTACCTTTTTTCAAGGTTTGGAACTTCCGATAACAGATGTGAAACCTTTAATTTTTCCAAATGCCGTAATTTTGTGTTGTAAAAATCAGCCTCTGATTACCAAAAACAATTAATGACACGTAGTTTGAAAATCTTTACGCTGAGCCTCCTCGGGTTTTGCTTGCTTGCCTTATCTGCTATTGATGTAGCCGGTCAGGAAGTTTCTTTCCGCAACAACCTGCTGTACGATGCCACCGGCACTGCCAACCTGGGTGTGGAAATCCAGGTAGGAGAGCATGTGTCCGTTGGCGTAAATGGAGGCTTCAAAAGCTGGCCCCGTTTTTTGGCGTGGGATAACGATAATGAGACCAACACTTCGCATTGGCGTCACTTCCTGGTAGCGCCCGAGGCCCGCTATTATTTCAACGAAGTTTACAAAGGCTTTTTTGTTGCCTCCGATTTTATCTATACCCACTTCAACGTGGGAGATGTGAAATTCCCCTTCGGCCTTTATCCCGAGGTGCAGGATAACCGTGACCAGGGATCTTTCTGGGGCGGTGGTCTTATGATGGGTGTTTCCTGGTGGGCCTGGCAGCACTGGCGTTTGGAATTTGTAGCCGGTGTGGCCGGCGGTCTGGCCGCCTACGATCGATATGACTGCGCCACTTGCGGTACCAAACTGGCAGAAGAGCGCAAGGCGGCCATCATTCCTCAGGCCGGCATCAATATAGCCTATAACCCGGTGGCCCGCAACAAGCGCAAACCGCGCGTGCGTACCATTGAAAAGACAGATACCCTTACCGTGGTTTCGGCCCCGGTGGCTTTTGTGGTAAACCTTCAGCCTGTGCAGGCCCCGGAAAGTGCCGGAGACCGCCTGTCCCAGGAAAAGCCTTGGGTTATTCCCATTTCCAAGTATCGTCCCCTGGACTATCTTACCCGTCCCGGCCGGGACAGCATCATGTATGTGCTCTTCCCTACAGGCAGTTCTCAGATTCTGCCCAATTATCCTGAAGCCGGCCGAAATGCTTCCGTTCTCAAGGAACTCCAGGAAGCCATCGAGGTAATCAGAGACGACGAAACTACTTCAGAGATTCTGGTCTCCATCGTAGGTCTGGCCTCTATCGAAGGCCCTCAGGTGAGGAACGACACCCTTTCGGCCCGCCGTGCCCGTGTGGTGGCAGACTATCTCAATGAGCACACCTATGTGAACCGCAAATACTTTGAAACCATCCCCAAGGGAGAAGCTTGGGACTGGTTCAAAGATCAGCTGGAAGCCATCCCTGAAGGGGGAGAGGGCATCAGCGCAGACCAGGTGGAGTGGCTCCTGAATCTTGTATACAACGTCAAGGATGCAGACGAGAGAGAAAGCATCCTCCGTACCAATACCATCCTCTACCGCAAGGTGGTGGACCGCCTGCTGGGAGACCAGCGCAACGCCGGGTACATCCGGGTGTACTACAACAACCGACCGGACCCTGCTACGGAAAAACTCAACGGCCCCATCTACGAACTTCTGAAGTCCAAGAAGTATCACAAGGCCGTAAAGGAAATCCAGGCCGATCCCGCCGTGATGGAGCGTGTGAACCAGGACCCCGAAGCCGCCAATGCTTACGGCGTGGCTCTCTATTTCGTAGCCCTGGACAACAAGGACGAAGCTGCTGAGAAAGAGGCCATCGAGCTGCTGGAGAGAGCGGCTGTGGACGGCTCTTCCGCCGCTTTGGCCAACCTGAAAGGAATAGAAACCTATGGCCCCGCCCGCAAGGAGTTCGAGGCCTGGAGACTGATAACCAACCGGTAAAATTACGAGCTATGAAAAGAATACTCAGATATTTGCTTCTTGGCGCCGTAGTTTCTGCCTTTGCTTCCTGCGCCCTCATTGACCAAGACCTTTCCTCCTGTGAGGAAGACTACGACCTGGACTATACCCTTGAGCTGGTAACCAATATGACCACGGAGTTGGAGACCCAACTCTCCATGGACACCGATGTGGCCGCCCGTGCCGCTCTTACGGATTACCTGGGAGGCATCTTTACGGAATTTGCCCACGATGTGGACCTTTCCTTCTACGATGTAACGGGAGACTCCCTCCGCCTCCATCACGAGGCTCACATCATGGATGCCAGTGAGACCAGTTATACCCTGTACATCCCGGTCCGTCAGTATATGCATACGGCTGTGGCCAATGTGATAGAAAACGAGAGCGTTTCGCTCAAAGAAAGCGAGCGCTGCCATACCTCAGCCCTGGTTCAGGTGCTTGGAGACACCATTCCGTCTCACAAGACCGGCCTCTTTACCGCCCGCCTTCCCATGGAGATTCGTGAAGGGGAAGACCAGGAGTTTGACGTGGACCTGTATATGGCCAACTGTGCATCGGCCCTGGTCCTGGATACGCTGGACAGCGGTGTAAAGGATGTACGTGTTTTCGCTTCCGGCTTTGCAACGGGATTCGAAATCTGCGACAGCCTTTATCGCTTTGAGTATACACCCATCATCAGAACCGAACAGATTCCTCTGAAAGACTCTCAGGAACTGTGTTTTGCCGCAGCGCATTTCCCCTCCCGGGAAAACCTGCTTTCCAAGGCAGGCGTTGACTCGGACGATCCTTCCCTGGGAGATGCAACCGAAGATCCGCTGTGGACCATCCTGGTCTATTCCTATCTGGAAGACGGAAGCATTACCGAGTGTGTTCTGGGTGTCATCCAGCCCCTGTTACCGGGTAAAGTGAGGGTCATTAAGGGAAAGCTTTATTCCAATGGCACGCTCATTCCAGACGATACCACCGTTGGCGTGAGCGTAACCCTGGACTGGGAACCGGGACTTAAACACGACGTTATTTTGTAGAAAAATATAAAAATTGCTTCATATGAGAACAAAGATTCATCTTCTCGGATGGGCCGCAGCTGTGGTGGCTCTAGTTGCTTGCCAGGAAAAGCAGGCTCCGGACAATCCCACCTACAACCCGGAAACGAACACTGTCAATGCGAAGTTCGTTTTGAACGTGTCTCCCGGTACCGGAAAGGACACCAAAACCACGGCAGAGTTTGCCCAGATTGGAGGTTCGTTCCTGGGTATGGAAGCAGTGCACATGCTGGCATACCAGTTGAACGACGCTAACAAAGGAAAGGGATCCGCAGCTTCCCAGGGTTATTTTTTCTACCAACCCGTTGTAGATGGAAAGCCCGTTGCCGCCTCCCGTGACTTTTTTCTGGGATCCTTGTTTGATAAGGGTGATGTTTCCTCCGATAAGTCTTCCCGTATTATTGAACTGGCTATGCCGCTGGGCACCAATTCAGTTTCCATTTTTGGTAAGGCGGCCAAAACGGCCGACAGCGATTACCAGGGAAGTACCATCGCCACCGGTAATCCTGAGGATCTTACTACCCTCAAGTTTTCCTTGGAGTCCCGCCTCTCCAGCATGGACGCCTATAACGTAGGTGCTTTCTTTTTCTCCAATATTTTTACTTACCTTATGAGCACAGGTCTGGTAAATGAGAATAGTTTCTGGACCTATCCTTCCGGCATTGTAGACCGCTCTTATGGATTCTGGTATCCCATTCCGGCATCTACTACGGGTTTCCCCGCCAACCCCAAAGACCAGGATACGCACGTGGTTGATAATGTGACTTATACCTACTACAAGGGCCAGTTGTCCTGGAAGAACTTGGGTACCATGTACTATTACGAGGTTGACAATAACTCCAGTACAGATCCGAATAAGGTCGTACAGACGGTAGGTAATGGTGATAACAAGCCCGTGCCTTACCAGGTTAATGCTTTGGGCGATGCACTTGGAAACGCTTACTATGTGCTATCCACGGTTGTGAAGCAAGGAGACCTGAAGGAACTCCGTGCAGGTAGTGCATCGGCAGTTCTTAGAGTGTGCGAAGACTTATATGCTACAATGGAAAGATGTGCCGCAGCAGACCCGACTTCCTGGGAGGAGCATTGCGCCAAGCTGCTTGCCCAACTTCTGAAAGAACGCATGGAGATGTATTTCACACTATATTCAGATGGCTTTAACTTCATCAAGGATGATGAAGGTGTAGTATACATTGATTCCTTGAAAACAGTTCTTTATAAAACATCCTCCCAGAAGCGGTGGGGTGAGATGGAAAGCTTGGTCAATAAGTATTTCAAGGGAGACAGTGGCGTAAAGTATTTCTATAATGTGGGCGCAGGCAACTACGGATTTCCCATTAATGTGGGTCTTCCGTATGGTGCTGCCGTCTTGGAATGTGTCCCCGCTTGGAATCAACAGAATCAGATGGACGTGTTTTACTACACCACGGACATACCTGCCTATGGTATGGGCTCTGCCACCTTCCCCATTGCCAATTACCGCTATCCTCCGGAGTTGATGTATTATGGCAATTCCTCCATCAGAGTTAACGATGCTGAAGTAACAGATTACCCTCCTACTGCCGCCACCTGGTCTGACGAATCGAAGTGGACGGGCTGGACCAACAATGGGGCCGTGAAGGCGTCTACCAGTAGCGTGGCCATGAAGAACACCATAAACTATGGGACGGCGCTCCTTCGCTCCGAGGTGCGTTATAAAGATGGCGTTACCGAGCTTGTCGACAACAATGCCGCCTTGCATCCGGGAGAACAAGATCATGTCATTAAGCTTGAAGATGGCAAGGGTTTCCTTGTGACAGGCATTGTGATTGGTGGTCAGCCCGATGTGGTGGGTTGGGATTACACCCGTTATCCGGACAGTAAAGACCAGTACATTGATATGGGTTGGGATTCCGAGAATCAAAAGTATACCGGCCTCACTTTTAACGACAATGGTTTTGACAAAATGGTGTACGACCGCGTGGTGGGAGGTTACACTGTGGGCTTAACCACCACTCCCATTTATACCATGCTTTGGGATAATTACGATGCTACCCGTCCGGCCGATGACCAGAACGACGTATACATTGGCGTAGAACTATTGAATAATACCGGCGAGGATTTCTGGGGAGAACTGAATCTGGTTCGAAAGAGCGGTGTTTTCTATCTAGTAGGGAAGTTGGATTTGTCCACCGCTGTGGAGAATGCCCGGGCAAAGGATCCGGATGCATTCAAGAACCTTTCCCGCAAGGACTACTGCTATCCTCCTTACCGGCCCGACACAGGAGAAACTGTGAACGCCCCCCGCGTTTTCATGCAGGATTATGTGACGGAAGCCGTCCTGAACCTGGACAAGAAGGCCCTTCAGCACGCCTATGTTACCGTTCCGGATATGCGTGCTTCCCAGGTTTCTCTGGGTCTTTCCATCGATCTGGCCTGGAAGCCGGGTCTGGCCTTTAGCATTGACTTGGGCGTTCTGGAATAGACATGCAATTCCGTTACGGGCATATTGTCCTGCTGCTCTCGCTGGCAGCCCTCTGCGCTTGTGAATCCCGCAAGCTGGAGGGAGACGGCGAGACTACCCTGCGTTCCGTGCACCTGGCTCTGTCCTTGGACACCCAGAACAGCGTGGGAACCAAGGCCGATGTGTCCAAATTTACGGAAATGCAGGATATCCCGATATTCAGGGGACTCGCGGAAGTGAGAGTTGTTCCGTTTAAGGATCATGGAGTCATAGGACCCGATTCTAAGGCCCATAACCGCCAGATGGACCTTCCTGGTTTTGTGCGCCTCAACTCTACCACTAGTTCGTATTTGTATTCTTCGGGTATAGATATTTGGATTCCCACCAAAACGGCGTCCATGTTGCTGTATGGTCATGCTCCTATTGACGGGGATGATGCCGCTGCGTATCATCGCTTTGGCTCGCTCATAGCAACGGGCTTTGATAAATCAAATCCTGCCTTGAAGGCTTTATCTCTGGGCTTTGAGCCGGATTTGATGTTCAAAGGATCCGGACAGCCGAAAGAGGCAGAGGTGATTAGGGACATTCTGAATGACATTCTGAGGGGGAAATCCTATAGCATGCAGGCTTACTACGGCCCCGTAGACAGTGAAGGAAATGCTCCGGCTACTTGGGCCACGGTTAACTGGAACGAAAATATAGGAGACTTGACGCTTCGGGAAGCCTTCCTTCAAATGACCAATGAAGGGGCAGTGGTGTCGGGCTCCGGCCCTCTGGTTGAGGCTCTCCTTACCAGTCTCTACAGTCTTCTGACTGGTTACCAGAGCTACAATTCCGACGAATACGAGGTGATAGTGGACGGTATCGTATATGAGGCTCGAAAAGGCCCCGAGCCGGATTCAGCCCCCCTCCTATATAAGGATTTGTACAACGGCTTGCGGAATGAGATTCTCAATTACATCAAAGGAGTTACGGATATTACCGTCAAGGACGTCATCAACATAGATGAAAAAGGGCATGTTGTTTTTGTGGACGAGGCTGTCAGTACCTATCCCGAGAGTTTGGGCCTTCCTTCCGGTTGTGCCGTCCTTCGCTGGAGGCCTACTGGATTTGTGATTCCGGAGATGGACGGTGTAGAAGGCTTGGCCCCCATGGACAGGTATTGTTTCCCTCCGTCGCTTTATTACTATGCCAACACCACTATTCAAACTTCGGATAAAGACAATATTGCTGCTGGTTACGAGAGCTATTCCAGTTGGTCCAGAGTGCTGCAGGATTATGACCTGGGTACTGAAGTAACCGCCAACACCAAGTCTGTGGCCTTGGTAAATCCTGCCCAAATTGGCGTCGGAATGATATCGGCCACGGTGCAGGCGGTTAATTCCCGCCTGCAGGATAACGATGGCCTGGTGGAAACTACGGTGGAAGCAGTGGATACCAACCTGCAGGTGACGGGTATCATTGTGGGCCGCCAGTATGCCCAGAACTATGATTTTACGCCGGTTTACACCGACAGCACCGAGTATTACCTCTACGATAACGAGATTCCAGGCGTGTATGTGTTTAAACCCACGGAAGAGGAGGCTGAGCACCTCACACCTATACGCACGCTTTCGTTGCAAACGCCGGACAATATGGATACTTATTTCTGCCTGGAATTGAAGAACAATACCGGCGAAACCTTCTACGGGGCCGATGGCCGCGTGCTCCCCGGCCGTAAGTTCTACCTGGTGGGCAAACTGGAAATGCCTACCTTGAGTATTTTCGACAGTGTGGTGGTCAAAGGTCGTATTACCGAAGTAACATGTTATATCCATTCTCTGGCAGGAGCCTACAACTGCGTGCCGGATTTGGGCAAGCCGCAACTGGTGGTGGGTATTCAGACTGCGGTGAACTGGAAGCTGGCCACTCCTTCAACCATTATGCTTGAGTAAATGAAGCGTCATTATATCATATGGTTTGTGATTACTCTGGTGCTGGTGTTGGCCTGCACCAGAGACCGCGAACCGTCTCCCGTGCTAGGAATTACCATCGAGTTCCCGCGTCCATCGGACACAAAGGCCGATGTGGGGGAGGTACCGGCAACGAATAACGAGAATAAGATATACGACCTCACCATCTGGGTGTTCAATCATGAAACGCAGGAAGCGGTGGCTAAGTTCGCAACGGATAGCGACTTCCCGGAAGGGGGCGGAGTGCGCAAGTATTCCATGGAGGTGCCCACTACATTTGCCCATGCAAAACCCAACGTGGATGTGTTTGTAATGGTAAATGCGGGTTCCATTGGCTTCAACAGGAGCCGGACGTCATGGACGGCTGTTCATGAGGCATTCTTTAGCGGAGACGACTATTTTAGCCCGGCTCCCGACAAACTGCGTAAAACCGTTCCCAGTTATGGACTTCCGATGAGCGGAGTAGGTATTAATCTGGATATCACAGGTGAGGAACCTTCTTTTACCCTTCCTACTGTTTCCGTCTGCCGCGCTGTTTCCAAACTGCGCTATGTGTTTTGCCAGATGGAAACCGTGAATAATACCGAGGAGACCTTTGCTGTCGATTCGGTTGTCCTAGGCGGAAACCAAATTCCAGTTGCTCAGTATGTTTTCTCCGAGAATAACGAGTGCCGCATTGTGACAACCGACACGCCGTCGATGTACGATCCTCGTTCCATCAAGACCGTTTGGCCCAGCGGAACCGCTTTGGCCATGAATGATACTCCGGAAGCCTTCTCCTATGCCGGGCAGGATGGCCCCACTTATGAGACCATGATTAACGATGGCGTGAGCTCCGGCAAACTCACAAATCTGGGTACCATCTACCTTCGTGAGAGCGACAAAGCTCTTACCGGGACGGTGTATTATACCATTACCAAGAAGGGCCAGGAGGGAGAGAAGGATCAGGCTATCCACAAGGAGATGCCCTTCTCCATGAAAGACCCCGGAGACTTCGCTCGCAACCATACCTGGACGCTTTACGGCTACTTCATCAGCAACCGTACCCTTCAGCTGGGCGTTACCGCCCTGCCGTGGGATAAGAATAATTACACCATCCGTTTCGACCAGTCCACCCTGCAGGTAACCCAGAAGTTTACGGTAGACCCCGCATCGGCCACCGTAAGACAGATTGGTGACAGTAAAGAGTACAACGTATATCTGGACCCTAACAAACCCGCAAGAGGCTACATATATGTTACCACTCCTCAGGGCGGAACGCTGCAGATTATTCCTTCCGGCGATGCTGCTGACGTAGCTGCCTTTGTAGTAAAACCCGAGAATGCCACCATTGACCCCACGTACAATAGCGGCCGTATAGATATTACCATAGACCGTAAGGAAAGTGGCGTTACCGGGAAAACCATAACCCTATCATTCGAAGCATACACCCCCGACGAGCGAAAGATTGCCGGCGCTTCCGAATGTGTAGACCAGATTTATCATTTCCACCTATGATGAGGCGTCTTTCATATGCTTTGCTGGCTTTATGCTTCCTTGTCGCTTGTAACAAGGAAGAGGGGCAGGAGCAGGCTCAGTGGGACGGCCCCGTCATTGAGCTTGACCTTTCCTGCATGGGCCCGGATGACCCTACGAAGGCAGGTTCGAATGGAACGGAAGCTGGTGAGAACACTTTCCATGAGAATGTCATTTCCTGGGTGGATTTTTATTTCTATCCCGACGGCAAAACCGCCGAACAGGCTTCTTACCATATCCGTAAAGAATCTGGAAAGAGAGACAGGGACGTATTCCGTCTCGAACTCACCACCAACCAGGTGAATTACCGCATTTTCCCGGTTTCTTCCAATACAACCGAAACCCTGGTATTTGCCCTTGCCAATGGAGACAAGGATAGGTTGGATACCCTTTCCAATACTTCGTTGGATTATATTAAGCAACTGGTAGACACTACGGAGTTTGTAATGGTTGATCTTACCCGGCACCGCCAGGAGCACTTCAAAATGAGCGGAGAAACCACGCTCACCCTGGCCGGAAGAAACCAGAAGGTGGTATCTCAGGGAACGGTGGAACTTGTGCGCTATGCCTGTAAGATAACGGTTAGCATCAAAACGGGAGACGAGGTGAGAATTCCTCATGCCACCAAGGTGGATGATGAAGGCAACCCCATTGACGTGATCTGGACTCCCCGACCCAAAGATATGAAAGTGTATCTGGTGGACGGCGTGAGCAATGTGGCCTTGAATGGTAAACCCATTAACCAGGGGGGCGCGTCGAGTCCCGTTTACCTTGACTATGGTAATAACCCGATGACTTTTTGGGATGATAAGGCTAAAACCTGGTATTTTGACAAGACGGGAGATTTTTACAACACCTTCCCTATGTACACCTATCCCTACCATTGGATTACCGGATCCATGGAGGAAGGATCAAGGGAGCCCTATCTGAAGCTGGTCCTTTCATGGGACAGACAGGCAGATCCTGATAATGGAATTGAACCCGTTCAGAAGGAATTTTATTATAAAATTCTCCTCCCGCACGACCGTCGTGGAGATGAATTCTCAGAGAGTTTTGTGCGTAACAACTGGTACCAATACAATGTGGAAGTGGGTGTATTGGGAGCCGATACCGATGAAGCGGAAGTGCCGCTGGATGCTACCGCATACATAGTATATTGGCAGAATAAGGATGTGGTGGTGAGCCAGGCCAACATAGGCAACGCCCGCTATCTGTCCCTGGAGCAGGATACTTATGAACTTCACAATCTGGATACGCTTGTGGCGCCTTACGTGACATCCCATACCATAGATTTTGAAGTTTGTAGTGTTACCCGTCCCTACTTTGGCACTTTGACGTCGGGAACGGACGATACGTTTGGTGCGGATGTCATTAAATGTGATGCAGACAACCCGCAACCTCTTTATGAAATAGGTGAGAAGAAGTTATACGATACGGACATTTACGCCCCGGGTTCGTATTATCTTACTTACAGTGAGTCCCAAAGAAAGCTCTTAAATGGTGGCAAGGACTGGTTTGAGAATGGTAACAGGGTTATTAAAATGAACCACCCGCTCAAGAATGACTATACCCTGTCCACGTTTGACTACTCTCCTTACACCATGTTTGTAGGGCTTTGGCATCATAATGACTCCAATAAGGAGTTCCCCCAGATTCTGAAAGTAATCCAGTATCCGGCCGTATATATTTCAGCTGAGCTCAATTCAGACCCCATACTGCCAGGCAGCCCGGGAGGAAATGTGGATCAAGACAATAATAAAAACGCGTGGAAGAGCTTTGCCAACAATGGTTATGTCTTTATTGATGGCGACCGACGCTTGCGGCATCCTCTGGATGCACAAGGCAAGGAAACGAAGGGTGAATTCGATTTTCTCCTGAGTGAAATGAATAAAGTGGGCTCATATTCGGAGGCCACAGGTCGCCCCTATTTGCAATGGATTCAGTGGCGTACCGTTAACTTTACCGGCGGTAACCGCAATATGTATAACATATCGGTCTCTGTTCTACCAGATGACAGTATGGTTATCGGAGACCCCCGCACTACGGTAATTGACACCTTGAATAATGGTGTGGGGGAAAAAGGCTATAATGGCGTTGAGAATTTTGGTGAGGTGAGTGAAGGAGTATATGGCTTTGGTTATGAACCGTCCTTTTCCAAAGGCACGCCTATGGTCGGGGGAGCGCCCCGCAAGCTCCGCTATTATCATCCGGCCGATGCTTCAGAGAGAACCCGGCATATGATTTCTCCCGGCTTCCGCGTAGCGTCCAAGTTTGGCGGTATGGAATACGGTAAGGCAGATCAGATGTCGGCCGCCCGCAAGTGTGCCACCTACCAGGAAGACGGTTATCCGGCCGGCCGCTGGCGTCTTCCCACCATGGCGGAAATCAGTTTCATCACCTCATTGCAGGCCCATAATACTTTCGTGATCCTCTTTGGTAAAAATGGTATTTATTGGTCTGCTCATGGCGCAGTCCAGGTGCTCCAGGGAGGTATTAAGGAGGTGACAGATAAGGAGGCAATGGCCCGTTGCGTTTATGATTCCTGGTACTGGGATAGTATTGGGAAAGACGCGAATGGACAATCGTTGAGCCGCTTGCCTGCCGGCGACCGTAATCGTTATGTATTGGGCGATATGCCCTTACCAGGAGACGAAGAATGAGAAGATGGCTATACATAGGCTTGCTGCTACTTCCTTTGCTTGCTTGCGAACGCGAGTGGGCAAATGATATAGATGCATCCGACCCGGAGGGAGAGGTGGAGATTACCTTTACCGTGACCAGGGATGATGTCCTCACCAAAACACTGGGAGAGGATCCCGGGCTCACGACCATGCATGTGGCCGTGTTTGGTAGTTCCCACTATTTGAAGCAGTATGTGAAGGCTACACCTGTCAGAACAACTGACAGGGATTCAACGGGAACGAGCATTAAAATGCCGCAATACACCTTCTCTGTGAAGATTGGCCTTTCCAACTCCCGCCGTTTTGTCCATTTCATTGGCAATGGCCCGGAGAGTATTCCTTTCGGTAAAGATTTTGATGTTCTTCCTACACTTATAGGCGAGCAAGAAACCGGCTTTTGGCAGATGAGGGAAGTCCCGGGAATCTATGCTGAAGTGGATGGCAATGGAGATTATATTAATAAGGAAGGAGGAAAATGGCAGAAAGGCGACGATTATGTTGCCAGCGAAAAGACTAAGAAGTATTTCCGGGATGTGCCCCTTATCCGCAACTGGGCCAAAGTTTTGCTATATGCAGAGCCGGTGGGGACATCTCATTTTATACCCCATAGTTTTGCCATTGTCAATATGCCCAAGAGAGGAACATTGGTTCCTTATGGTGGCACCAAAGGCTTTATTACCAATTACAAGGATCTCACTTTTGACGACTTGACAGGTGACAGCTATCAGTATACCGGGAACCTCCCGGATACTGTGGAGTTTGATCCTTTACCTCCTACGGCTGATGAGTTTGAGCATCCTGAGAATTTTCCCAATACGCGCGTGAGAAAATACGTGGTTCCTTCGGATCCTGACAAAGATGATGAACTGGCCGCGGTTTACCTGTATGAACGTCCCATCCCCAACTCGGAATTACAGCCCACGTATGTGATTATGTATGGAGAGTATAAGGATAGTGATTATCCCGATGGCGTGATGTGCTATTACAAAGTAGATTTGATGTCCGGAGGGCAGTATTATCCTATCCTTAGAAACTTCAAGTACAGGATTAATGTACGCAAGATTTCTGCCGTAGGCCACAATTCACCCGAGGAAGCAGCCGCCGGCGCCGGTAGTGCCGATGTATCGGCCGATATCAATGCATCCCACCTGCCGGATATTTCAGACGGAACCCGCAGAATGGCTATTCAGCCTTGGATGGCCAAGACCTTCATCCGCGAGGAAAAAAAGAAGGAGCGCTTATATGTAGCTTTTTATAATGATATCACGGCCACAGATCCGAAGCCTGTTCTGGATGATACAACGCTTGACGGGAAGCGTTATGTTTCCTATCAGCTCATTCCGGAGTTAGAAGAGAATAATATCATTAAGGAGATTAGCATTGGGAAAGCGGATACGGTGAAGACAGACCACATTACGGGTAAAAAGAATGAAAACTATGGTTGGAGGCCCATATCTTTTGCCGTAGAAGATCCGGATAGTGCTGTTGTTCGCAGCCAGACGCTCCGCATTGTTTGCAAGAGTTATGGCCCGAACGAAGAAGTGGATTCGTTATACCGCGATGTGGTTATTTCACTCATGCCCACTCAGGAGATGAGGGTAGATTGCGTGCAGGACCGTGTCCTTCGTGTTCCTGGCGAGAAGGTTCAGTTGAACGTGAGTCTCCCTGATGGCCTCATTGAATCCATGTTCCCTCTGGAGTTTTACGTAGAGGCCGTTAAAAAGACGCTCACGCCGGACACTGGTGAAAAGAACAACAACCTTCCCGTGCTGTACGGACCCTCTCCGGTAGATACTACCCGGCAAGCCTTCTATTTCCAGAGAACGCTAACCTGGGCAGAGTATAAAGGACTTACGCCCCGCCTGGATTTTGAAGATGACAGCCGCTGGCGTACTTTCCCCTGCTATTTCAGGACCAACTGCGACCAGAGTGCTACAGAAATTTATGTGGTAAATGAATTTTTCTATACAGAGAATGACTCTTTTTCTAATTTCGAATCTTTCAGTAACCCCTGTTACACTTCGCCAATCCCTTCTGTTTCTGGCGGAACGGTTACGGTAGAGGCGGGAATGATGACAGAAGAGGATCTCTCCGAGAAGGTTTATCTTGAACTAAAGAATCTTAAGCCGGCCGATGAAGGATGGACGCCTGTGTCCTCGGGTCCGTTCGCCGGAATGTATGCTTATACTCCTAGCGCCAAACAAATGAGCTTTGAGTTTAAGACAACGGCGGATGGAGGAGATGTGGCAGTAACGCTTTCTACCGAGAGCGGGCTGTATGAAGAGGTTACATTGCTTCCTTGGCACTTTGCCAACGTTGGTTTTGTGGACGGCGTGGCCATGCCCAGTAATACCAGCAAGTGCTCCAATGTAGCCTGGGGGTATGTAAGCGGCGCTGAAGATAATCGTAGTGTTCTCTTAGGTTTTTACACCGATACAACGAAGGTTCATCCTCGTGTTTGGTTGAGGGGTAATAGTGGAGCGCTTAGTATTCCTTCGGAGTTCACCAGCACTAATGGATATGATTTGTCCTCCCAACACAGTGGTGTGTCTAACTATGCCGGTCAAGATAATTATCACTGGGCCGAGTTAACGACCGGAACCGGAAGCATGCAGGATGCATCGGTAACCCTAAGCGCTAATGGATATGTAGAGGAAACCGTTTCTGCTCCTCGCTTCAAAGGTGCTCTGTGTTCGTATACGTTGAGTGGCTCTGATTTTGACGCAATCCTTGCGGACGGAGACTTCATGGAGGAGGTTTCAGATGATCAGATAACGGGCAAATTCCAGCTTTATCTTATGTCCGATGACCCCGATCAAAAGAAACCGTCCAAACACACGGATTCGAATGGCATTTTACTGCCGGCAGGAGGTCAGTATACCTGGGATACACAGATAGATTCTGATAGTAAAGACGTATACCCGTTCTATGTCGAGTTCACTTATTACTTTGCAGATGGGGCCCTTAAGAAGCCTCGCTCTGCAGAACCGGAGCAAGACGAAAGCAATTATTATGAGTATTCCGGAAACCGTTACAACTACATATGGACTTTGCCCTATAAAGTGTCCACCGGCCGTCTTGTTATGGACGCCTATCCGGATAGGGACATTGTGATTACCGGTATTGTTATGAGAGGCTTCCGCGGCTTCTTGAACAGCACAGGCGACACCGGTGGCGGTGACGTAGATTTCGGTGGTGATCTTGGAGATGGAGGTAAATTATGAGTAAGTCAGTATATATCAAGACCCTGCTGTGGATGGCTTGGGCTCTTGTGGCGCTTGCCTGTGAGAAGGAGGTGGATAATCCTTCTCCGGCGCAAGAAGTACAGACCGTGCATTACAGGGCCACTGTACACACAGGGATAGACACAAAGGCAACCGTGGGAGATGACATGAAATACAAGTTTGAAGAGGGAGACAGGTTGTATGTGGAAAGTGCCGATAAAAATTTGTATGGTTTTCTGTCTTTGTCTGCTGCCGGCGGCGCTGGAAATAATATGGCCCTTTTTGAGGGGGATCTTATCTATGCGGGGGAGACATCCTTCCCTAATGATAATCCGGTGATTAATCTTGTCCTTGTGAGTAAGGAGGATGAGTTGCATACCATCACAGGCGGTAAAGTTGATGCTGTTACCAGCGCGAGTTACCTTGCCAATAAGTGGGCGCCTTCCCTGGGGGAAGCGGTGAGCCACTTAAGCCATTTTACCGGCACCGGTAATTTTAATGATCCGAAGTTTACCCTTAATCAACAGTCCGGTTTCTTGAAGTGCTTTGTGAGAATGAAATCGGAACAGGCGCCCGTAGACCGCGTGCTTACGGCCAAGTTACTCAACAATGGTCAGCCTTTCCGGGAAGCCAGCGTTAGAGTTAGCGAAGAAGGTGCTGTCCCCTTTGTTTTTGCCTTTCTGGGAGACCAGGTGACGCTGGAGAATGCGCAACTGGTTGTAGAGTATAACAATGAACAACTGGCCCAATTTGGCATTACCGGCAAGGCGCTTGCTGCCAATAAGTATTATTCTATTTCCCGCTCCACTCTGTCGTTTGACGGTTTCAAAATAAAGGCGGTTGAAGATAATACCAAGATTTGGTTCAATTATACTTTTGATGATTCCGGTATTGAGTATAGCCTGGATTTTGGAGAAACTTGGGAAGAATATACCAACAAGAATACAAAGATCACTTTACAAGCCAAGCAGGTGCTTTGCGTAAGAGGTACTCGTACCAATTATTTAAATGTTAATACGTCTGATAATTGGGGGACGCCGGCAGACAAGCCCATCTTCAGGGTAGATAACAACAAGTTGTGTTACATTTCCGGTAATATCATGAGTCTGCTCGCTTATGAAGATCATCTTGAGGAAAGTGCTTTCCAAGGTGCTTTTTCCAGAGGCACAACGCAACTTACCTATATTGACATCGACCCCGAAGAGCCGTTGATTCTTCCGATTAAGACGCTTGCCAGCCAATGCTATATGCGCATGTTCCATAACTGTATCAGTCTCACCAAAGCGCCACAATTTAAGGTGGAGGGAACGGCTTACCGGTGCTGCTACAATATGTTCCGCAAATGCTCCGGTTTGACAGACGTAAGCTTAATTGAACTACCTGCAATGACCCTTTCGGTAGACTGCTATCGAGAATTGTTTAGAGAGTGCTCTAATTTGCAGACGGCGGCCCCCATGCTGCCGGCTCCTACTCTCGTTAAAGAGTGTTATAGGCAGATGTTCTCGTCTAGCAAGATTACGAGCATAACTTGCCTTGCTACTGATATTTCGGCAACCGACTGCCTGAATGAGTGGGTATCTAACGTTCCTTCCGGAGGTATTTTCTATAAATCTCCAGATATTGAAGCCAGCAAATATCCAACCGGTAGCCACGGTATTCCTAGCGGATGGACGGTAAAGGACTACGGCGAAGAATAGTTCTCCAGCTTAACTAACTGGTAACCAATTTTCCCATCGGCCTCTCTTCGGAGAGGTCGATTTTTTTGCACTTCTCAGGTTTTGTGCGTATTTTTGTACAAAATATTGTACTATGCAAGTCACCTCCATTTCCGGCTTCAGAGCTAACATTAAGCAATATTACGACAATGTCCTTCTTACGGAAGAGCCGCTTATTATCACCAAAGGCGATACGGGAGCGGTTCTTATGCCGCTCAACGAATACAATGCTATGCAGCGTCGCCTGGAAATACTGGGCAACACCTCGGCAATGAGGGATATCCGTGAGGCTACCCTCCAGATGGCGGCAGGACAGCTGATAGAAGTAACAGATATCGATGCATTATGAGGCTGTTTCTAAGTAAAAAGGCCGAATACCAGTATCAGTGCTTGAAGGGCCGAAGCGTCCCCTATGCAGAGCAGGTGAAGGCCATTCTCCGGGATATCAAGGATCATCCGCTGGAAGGGATCGGTACACCGGAGCCTGTAAGTCCGTCTCTTACCGGTTACTGGGAACGCCGTTTCAACGGAAGCGGCATGCTCATCTATTATTATGAGGAAGGGGAAGATTATGTGGCTGTTATAAGCATCATCAATGACCTTCTTCCTTCCCACGAAGAGTTGCCGATGAAACTGCAGGAGATGTCCAAGCAGGATTATGCTCAGGTAATCCGGCAGATGGAGGACAATCGTGGCCATGGAGACGACCCCAAAGTGGGAATCTTCTGGTACAATGTGGCTTGGAAAGAGCTATTTGGCATTGTGTCCCATCCTCTGAGGGATTATTCCAAAGCCAATGCTTCTGATGGCCGAATCACTTGCTCAGAATTGCACGAAGATGTATGGCGCAGGGAGTATAACCGACAGAAGCATCACGGAGACGGGAAGGGTCCCTTCTTAGGCGCATATGAGAATAAGCCTCGTGGCAGGGTCTTTTATCATATGGAAGAAGACCGTTTTGTTGTTGCGGTAGGAAAATGGATAGATGATTATCCGGAGGCCAAGGAACTCATCTTAGATGAATTCAATCTCCCTGCAGACAAAACCACTTTTGAATACGCCATCCACTGGGACATCGGCCAGCGCTGGCGGTAGTTATTCCGCTACGGTGAAGGAGATGGTGGTAGTGTTGCCATCTCCGTCTACCACCGTGAGGGTATGTTTTCCAACGGGCGGGGCCAGCCGCAGTTCGTGGATAAAACGGGTTTCCCCCACAAAACTTTGATCCAGGTGCCACCAGAGGGTGGCGTCGGAGTTGTGGTGCGCCACGCGGAACACCACGCCTTCCACCTCGCCGGAAAGCTGGCGGGGGAGGTATAGAACGGTACCGGAGCTGGGATAGATAAACTCCATAGCCTGGCCCGAACCCTTTTTCTTACTGGCTCCAGTATACTCCGGATGATGCGGCTTGTAAAACCATTCCATAGCCGGCGACAGAACAAAATCCCCATTCCGGTGGTAGGGGCAGGGGTCGCTCTGCATACAGGCCGAAGGAAGGAGCATTTCCTCCGTCTCAGGGCATTCCGGACCGGCCAGGTAGCCGGAGGCAACGCAGACTTTGGCCACGACGCCCTTCCCGTCTTGACCGGGCATCTGGAACCAGTCGTTGGAGGCCGGGAGGAGGTTGAGGATGTCAAACATAACGGGACCGGCGGTACGGGCGCCGGTGAGGCCCGGAACGCCCTGGCCCTCGGCATTGCCGGCCCACACGCCAATGGTGTACTCCGGCGTCATACCCACGGCCCAGGCATCGCGGAAGCCATAGCTGGTGCCGGTCTTCCAGGCCGCCTTGCGGACGGAGCGGATGAGCCGCCAGTCCAATTCGTCGGGCCGATTGACTTCCTTTAAGGCATCTAAGGTATACCAGGTGGCCAGGGATGCCCGGTCGGAGCCGGGCATGACGGAACGGTTGGGGCCGGGTATGACAGACGCTGCCATGGCGCTGTAGGCGGCGGTGATTTCATCTAATCGGCCTTCGCCTCCGCCCAGGATGAGGGAGAGGCCGTAGGTCTCAGGGTTGCGGGTGAGGGTGGTGAGGCCCCGGGCCTGCAGCAAGGAGTGGAACTTGGGCACGCCGTATTGCCGCAGCAGGAACACGGCCGGCACGTTGAGGGAACGGGCCAGGGCCTCGGCGGCGGGCACGGCGCCATAAAACTGCCGGTCATAATTCTGCGGGGCAAAGCCTCCCAGGTTTACGGGAATATCCGGCAGCAGCGTACGGGGTAGGATGAGGCCTTCCTCCAGGGCCGCCTCGTACAGGAGCGGTTTGAGAATACTGCCGGTGCTTCGCGGAGAGGCGGCTATGTCCACCTGTACGCCGGGTCTTTCGCGGTAGGGTGAGGCGTTTCCCACATAGGCCACCACCTCGCCGGTTCGGTTATCCATGACAACGGCGGCAAGGTCTGCCACGCCTTCTTTAGCCAGGTCGTCGGACTGGCGGTCCACTGCGGCCGAAACGGCTTTCTGCAGTCCTATCCGCAGCGAGGTGCGGGTGCGGACGCCCTTGGGACAACTCTCTACATAGTGGGGGGCATAGGCCGGCAGGGGCAGCGGAGCTTCGGGCAGCGGCTCTTCCAAGGCTGCTTCATACGTATCGGCCCCTATATCTCCATGCTCCAGCAACCGCTTGAGAAGGCGGTTTCGCTTTTGCAGGAGTTCCTCCCGGCCGCGGCTTAGGTGCAACGTGGCGGGAGCATTGGGAAGGACAGCGAGGGTGGCAGCTTCGGCCCAGGAGAGTTCAGACGCGGGACGGCCAAAGTAGCGCCAGGCGGCGGCCTCCAGTCCCACTACATTGCCCCCGAAGGGAGCGTGTGAGGCATACAGCGCCAGGATGCGCCGTTTGGAATAGCGGAGTTCCAGCCGGGTGGCCAGTATGGATTCTATGAGTTTTTGCTTGACGGTGCGCTCCTTCTGGCGGCTGAGGCGGATGACCTGCATGGTGAGCGTACTGCCGCCGCTTACCACATGACCGCTGCGCAGGTTCTGCACCAGCGCCCGGCCCATAGCCACGGGATTCACGCCCGGATGACACCGGAACTGCCGGTCTTCAAACTGCACCAGCGCCGTGGCAAAGCGTTCCGGCACAGTGTCGCAGGGCGGGAAGCGCCACTGTCCGTCGGCCGCAATGCGGGCGCCCAGCAGTTCGCCTTCGGCGCTCTCCACCACGGTGGAGTAGGAAACGCCCTTGAAGAGGTTGCGGGGAAGACAAAACAGGTAGGCTAGCAGAAGAACTGCTAGCCCTAAAGAGATCCCCGGTCGGAGCCGGGGATGACGAGGTCTTTTATGGTCGGTTTGGCCGGCCATTATTTGGTTACAGCAACGGAACCGGAGGCGGAGGCGGCCTGGACGGCCGGCTCGTACATGGCCTCGGCCACTACGGACGGCTGCATGTAGCGGCCTTCATAGGCGGCACGCAGCTGCACGGTAAAGGTCTTGTAGCGGCCGGCGGGCAGCGCAAAGAACCAGTTCACGCGGTCGTCGCGGATGTCCTTGTAGTCGTAGGCGTCTTCGGAGGCACCGCCCGTGAGGCGGTCGTTCTGGATTTCCCAGCCGGAGGGGACGGGGAAGTTCAGGGCCAGGTTCTCGTAGGCCTTGACGCCGGAAGTGTTGGTCACCTTCACCGTAGCCACAAAGCGGGTGCCCTGTGGCAGGGAGGCGGGATTCACGGCTGCTCCGGTTTCGGCCGAAGTATACTTGATTTCCAGCTTGAGACCGTTGGAGACGGCGGTACGGACGGCACTTCGATGCGTCTTGACCAGGGTGCCGTACACAATGCCCTGCGAGAGGTTCTTCACTTCCTGCTCCTTGTCTACCGGCACATTGACATTCTTGTCGGCGGTGAAGTTCTTTTCTCCCAGGTTTACCCGTACCACGGAGGTGGGCACCTTGTCATAGAGGTGGCGGTAGGCCACGGAGGCAAAGGCGGTCTCCTGGGTGCTCATGTATCCGTTGGAAGGTTCGGAAGCCACAGAGAGGGCCTCGGAGAGGTTCTCGCAAAGGGCCAGGGCATCCAGCGCTACCATACGGTCGCGGTAGCCGGTACCGTAGGTGAGGTTGTAAGGCTCGTACTCCGGGAAGTCCTTGCCAATGCCTTCCAGCAGATCCTTAGCCAGGGCGGCCTTACCACCGAGAGCGTAGGCGCCGGCCAGCATATAACGGGCACGGTCTCCAATCTTGCCGGCTTCCTTGAGGCGGTTCATGCCGGACAGCTGGACGTCCCCGGCCAGGGCCATGGTGTACAGGCGGTAGGCTTCGTCCAGATTGGAGAAGAAGTTGTCTCCGGCCACGCGGAACACCTGGCTCATCTTCTTCTGGTAGGATTTCCAGTTCTTGAGCACGCCGGCGTTCACTTCAAAGCCGGCCTTGGAGGCTTCGGTGAGGAAGTGTCCGGCCATGGAACTCACCCACGTGTCGCTTCTGTTCCCGCTCCAGTAGGCAAAGCCTCCGTCTCCGTTCTGCCGGGCGTAGAGCTTGGAGATATAGGTGGGGATGAGGGCCTTGGCTTCGGCAGCATCTTCTTCCGACAGCAGGGGCAGCAGACTTACCATAGTGAGGCCGCGGGAGCTCAGCTGTTCGCCGCACTCGTACGGGTATTTCTTCATATTCACAAACCAGGCGTGGGCGTCCGGGGCGGGGAAGCCGGCTATCTGCAGCATGCCGGGTTCTACCTTGCGGCTCTCCTCGGGCTTGAGGGTGAAGCGGGTTACCGTCACAATCTCGGGCTGCGGGTTCTGCACGGTGAGGGCAATGGTCTCCGTGGCCTTGTGGCCGGAGCCGGCGGCATCCACGGTGATGTGGGCCACGCCTTCTTCACCGGTGGCCTTGAGGGCAAACTTCACCAGCTGGTCTCCCTTGGCGGCAAAGGTGAGTTTCTGCGAGGTGGCGCCTTCCAGTTTCACCGGACCGTCCACCTTTACAGTCACATTAGCCTCCTTGACGCCGTCCTCCATGGCAAACACATTCACCGGAATCTGGCATTCTTCATTGATGCCCAGAACGCGCGGCAGGGTGGTCACCACCATAAGCGGATTGTTCACGGGCACGGTCTTCTCGGCATTGCCAAAGGCACCGTCATGACCGGCCACCACCATTACGCGCACGCTACCCACATAGGTAGGGAGCTTGAGTTTGAGCACATCGCCGCCCTTCTGCATAACCTTGGGCTGCAGGAACAGCACCACGGGGTTGAAGCGATTGTCTTTACGGGCCGATACAACGTTCTCCTGGTCGCCACCGATGGAAGCGATGGGAGTGAATTTGCCGCTGAAGGCACCTATTACCTGGTCGTACAGATCCCAGGTCTTGACGCCCAGGGCTTCGCTCTTGTACATATAATCCCAAGGGTTGGGGGTCTTGAAGGCCGTCAAGTCCAGCAGGCCCTCGTCCACGATGGCCAGGGTGTAGGTCATAGGCTTGCCGGACTTCTCGTTCACCTTGACGGTGAACTCTTCGTCCGGATGCAGTACCTCGGGCAGGGTAACCACAGGTTCCAGATGAGAGGCGGGGTTCTCCACCTTTACGCGCTGGACACCGTACATGCGCAGCGGGAGGTCGTTCTCCGTAGCTCCATAAGGCTGCAGCAGGGTTACGTGCACATAGATAGTGGGAGCCATACCGGGCTCTACGGTAAACTTATAAGGGGTATCCTTCTCGGACAGGCTTACCCATTCCCGCTGCAGGACGCCACCGGCGTTCTCAAGGGATACCAGGGCCTGACCGCCCTTGGCGGCCGGGATGAACACCGTGGCTTTCTCGCCCACCTGGTAGGAAGTCTTGTCGGTAGAGACGGTGAGCATGGTGAGGGCTTCGGGGTCCTGGCGGTTGGCGCGTCCGCGGTAGTCGGGCCAGTCAATGGTCACAAAGCGGCCGCTCACATGACCGGAGTTCTGGTCCTTGGCCAGGATAAGGTAGTTGCCCCATTCGGGGTAGTCCACGCGAATCTTGAAGCCGGTGTCTTCGGCCCCCGAGGTAAGGGTGCCGGAGGCAATCTTTGTTACCGAATTGCCCTTCACGTAGGAATCCAGCTCTCCGCCGGGATTCTCCCACCACCAGTTCCAACCGGTCTTGAATACCACGTATTCAATCTTGTGGCCCTTGACGCGTTTGCCCTGGGCATCTATCACAGCCAGCTTGATGGGCTGGTCCTTGTCGGTCTCCAGGAAGTCTCCTTCCGGAACCTTGATACCCACATAGGCGCTGTACGGGGAGTATGGAAGGGTCTCGGTGGTAAAGCTCTCGTCTCCGCCGGGTTCCTCCACGCTGGTTACCACAAAGGCCTGCAGGAGGCCCGGGGCGCCTTCGGCGGCCGGGAACTTCACCTGCACGGCTGCGTTGCCGGTG
>Ga0265298_10001703_pt1 | contig 32305 bp, 41 predicted proteins | sample AusTroGonzalo_MG_3_FD_193486 | JGI IMG/M metagenome (GOLD analysis project Ga0265298, IMG submission 193486) | Bovine rumen microbial communities from tropical cattle in Woodstock, Queensland, Australia - Gonzalo_01 | ecosystem: Host-associated > Mammals > Digestive system > Stomach > Rumen ... | reverse complement strand
TCTCCAAGTACCACTTCAGTTGTTGGTGTCATTCTCATATAGTTAACTTTTACAACAAGCATTGTTGGTGTATAGTTGAGAACTACATCCTCTACTATTACTCTACTATCTACTGCAGAACATATCTCATCCAATATCTCTCTTGCTGTGCTGTTGTTAAATATAAATGTTTCTACATCTGATCTATACATTAAATAACTAGAATCAAAGTTGTTTATTGTCTCTAGTCTTACATTCCCAGATTGGATATTTATCTTTTCTAAACACTTTGTAAATTGTGCTTGAAGGTTGTTATACATAGGTGTATCAAACTCCTTATCTGTTGGAGTCATACACAAACCTGTTACAACTATCTTTTCTAAAATCTTGGTTAATTCGATTAACTTTAATGTGTGTTGATAACTCTTATTGTTTCCTATCTTTGAAACCATTTGCACACTATCCTCTGCAACCCACATCTTTTCACTTGATCCATTGTCAAAGGTTATTGTTGCAAGTGTAAATGGCTCTACAGGTGTTAGGTTGTTATCTATATACATAAGAACACCACTATCTAATGAGTCATCAATTCTCCAAGAATAAGTATCTCCATCTATTATGGATGTAATTGTGCTTGAAGTATTGGTAGTGAGATTTGTTAAGGTTAAGCTAATGCTCATAAATCCCTTCCTCCTGTAGATATGATAGTTCCTACTCTTTCTCTTATAAATTGTGCTCTTTGTTCTTGTTCTCTAATCTCTAACATTCTTTCTACACCCTTAACTGTTAGAGCAACTCCAGCAGCAACACCACCCATTATTGGAGATTGCATAATTGCTACTCCCATTCCTGCTATTGCTATGCCTTCGTTTATATTGTTTTGTGTGATATAGTCTCCTGTAAGATTTCCGTAGTTGCTTGTTGCCCACTTAAGAGCTTGTGTGCCTACATAAGTTGCAACCATCTTGGATGTAGAACTTGCTGCATCTTTAGATAATGTTTTGGCACTTATATCATTCTCTGATGTTTGACCTAAATTGTTGTCTAAATCTAGGTTGTCTTTTCCACCAGATTCTTTTACATTGAGATTAACTTCAACTACTATCTTGCCATCTGCCATACCGACACCTCTTATCTATATATGATGAGTTGATATGCACCTACATTGTCTCTCCAGATCTCTGTAAGTTGGAACTTCTTAACATTTACTGCCGTAGCTGATCCAATCTGAATCTTTGTCAATGTGAATGTACTTGCATCTCTACAACCACTTGCTAATACATTGTTAATTCCTGTGGTTGCTGTTGTCTTTCTTATCGTGAATGAATAAGTGTTGAGATAGTTTAATGCGAGAGATGTAATTCTATCTGTCTCTACTTGTTGAACATCTCTTGCTGTTAATTGACCTGTTAATGAGTAATCTAAAATGTTGTCTAGTGTGTAATCTGTACTATTTACAGTTATCGTGAATGTGTCTTTAGTTAAGAATATAGATGAAACACTATATTGAACTGTTATAACCCAAGTTACTGTGTTTGCCTTTATACTGCCTTTAGTGGTGTGTAAGGTGTATCTTGGTCTACTAACATAAGCAACACCGAAAGCACACTTATATTGCGTTATAATGTTCGTAGAAGGTGTTGTGGATGTATCTGTCTCTGTAAAACTATTAAGGACACTATCTTGTGCCTTTGCAATAGCTTCAGTTGCATCTAAAAACTTTTGAGTTTGGTTTTCCTCCATTACGGATTCAACTGTAAAGGTAATAGTATTGAAGTCTATGTCTGCCAAGTTGCTTCTTACTATCGTGTTGTTTCTTACACATACACCATAAGCTAACTTGTCTACATATAATGGATTTGTTAATGTTTCCGTATTGTTGAGAATGCTTGGATCATACACAACAGTTACTCCACCTTCATTGGTGGTGGTTTGTAATTGTGTAGATAACCATTCTACTATTTGTTGCTTAAATAATTCCTCAAATCTCATTATTCACTCTCCAAGCTCGTTGCCTTCATTTGTTGTCTTAATCTGTATGCTCCTTTCTGGATGCCTACATATTTGTCTATTTCATCTTGAGTTGCATCTCCACTTAATATTGCTTGTATTACAGGAACACAACTCTCTATTGCTCTTTGTACCCAACCTTCATTAGGATTGTTTCCTCTATTCCATGTCTCGTTGGTTATTCTTGCATAGTCTACTAGGTCATTTCCTATTACTACTTGAGCAATATTGCCATTGTAATATGTGTCTATGCTCTGACTTAATGCTCCTGTATCATACGGACATTGTGCTCGTATCGTTTCAGATAAAACCTTTAGAATCTCCTGTACCTTATCCATATCAATCCAAGTAAATTGTTCTAGTCCAAGAGTATCCACCTCTGCCATTTGGAACTTTGTCTACTCTCGTTACAAGTCTGACTTTTCCATCCTCTAGTTCCACACCATCATCTTTGGATATTTCAACTGTTCCGTATCCATCGATTGCCTTTTCGAGTCTTGTATCTGTGATAATGGTTATTGAGTTTGCTCTTTGGTCTATGCCACTTCCTATATAACCACCAGATTGTGAGTCATAGATTTCCTCATATCTGAAAGGAATCCTATATGTAGATGACACACCTGTCTCGTTGTCCGTTGTTACGGATACACTCCACCAACCTAACTTATATCTGTTCATCTGTGCATAGCTCTCCAATAATCGTTACCATACCAGACACCACCCTGTCCGTTGATGCCACGATACATAAGTCCACCATCCTCTAAATACATCTTGGCCATTCTTGACATCTCTGCTCTTTTAAGGATCTCTTGTGATACTGCTGTTCCCTTTGTGAAGTCTATGCCATTTACTATGGTTAAATCCTCGTTCCAGAGAATGTAATATGCTTGTTCTAGTTTTGCATTGTAAACTGCATCCTTTTGAGCTTGTACTGCCAAGTCCTCTACATAGTTAGGACAATGCTCTTTGACATACATATCGACATAGTTGCTAACTCTCGTTACAAAGGCATTTACGGACATTGGTCTAGGTAATAGAGCTAGTTGATTCTCTATGTTCGTGTCAAACTTGTTATTGTATGCTGTTACAAAGTCATTTATGAATGTTTGATCTACTGTTATCATTTCGTTTCTCCCTATTGTGAGATTTGCACTCACTCATACTTTTATAAGGATGTAAGAGGGAGAGGATTTCTCCCATCCCTCTTTTGTTAGCACCTATTATGCTGATGTTGTTGCAACTGTACCTGTTACTTCTACAGGTGTTGTTGTTGCATTTGAAGCAGATGAATAAATCAAGTTTACGATACCACTTGATAATTCAGAGTAAACGATTGCATCGAAGTATAAACCGATGTCAACTTCTTGTTTTCTGCCACCAAATCCAGGAATCTTATCAAAGAACTCGCCTTCTTGATACTTGACCATTTGAGCTGCTGCTTCTTGGATCATAAGAATTGCGTATGTCTTTGCATTTGCTTGGTCGAAGTAAGATGATGGAACACCAACAACTTTGATACCATCGAATAAATCGATTTCGTTTTCGCTTCCGTTCCAGCTACCTAATGACCATCTGCCTTGAGTCATAGCTGCTTGTTTGAGCATTTCAAACTTGTTGTAGTCGATGTATAAAATGAAGTTGTTGCTATTGTAACCTTGATTCTTAATAGCTGCTCTTGCATTTGTGATAACATCTACGATATTGCCTTTGCCAACAGAGATGTCTGATTTGATACCTGCTGCACTTGCGATTGTCTTAAGTGTGTATGTATCTACAAATGGATTTTGAACTCTACCAATGTAGTTGTTTGCTACTCTGATAATGTCGTATCCTGCTGCTTCCTCATCATCCATTTTGTCAATGTATAAAGAGTTACCAACATCTTGTGTTAAGGTAATTGTGTTCCAAGAGATTGTTAATGCGTTGTTTGTGTAACCTGAATCTCTGGAATATGTGCTTGGAGTTGCTGAACTGAACTCGATGTGTTGATACTTAACTGTTGATGCATCTACTACGATACATGGTTTTCTCAAGTCTAATGTCTTGAGGTCTTTGTTTAAGACTTTCTCTAATGCTTCTGGTGTCTTAATGTACTTAACTGCTAATGAAATTGTGTTTGCCATATTATTTTTCCTCTACTAATTTTCTTTTATTTCAATTTAGTGAGTTCTAACATTTCATCTGGTGGAGGAGTCTTGCCTACAGGTGCTCCTGCCTTAAAGACTTGTTTTTCCTCACTCTCCCACAAATACGGATATTGTTCTTTACTTGATTTGATTACATCATCGATGCCATCTAACTTGCCATCCGTAAGTGCTACTTTTGATAGATCTGCAGTTGCCCATATTGTGCTATTGTTCTTTGCACCTGCTTTAATCAAAGCTGTATCAATTAAGTTCTTTCTTGTAATCTCTTGGATTCTACTTTCGTAAGACTCTTGATCTGCTTTAGCTTTGGTGCTCATATCATCAATTTGTTTCTTTAGAGCATCTACATCCCCTTTGCTACTGTTTAGATTCTCTAGCTCTTTTACATACTCTGCATTCTTGCTTTCGGCTTCTTTCATTCGTGTATTGATTTCATCAAACCTACTCTTTGGTATATGATCCTCTTTAGCACTAACTACGAATCCGTTGTCCTCTAATGCCTTTAGTTGCTCATCACTTAAAAAATCCTTTAATTCTGCCATTGTCTTTATCTCCTTTCGTTCTTTTTACGAGTTACGAACTCGAATTGGTCTTATTACTTTGGTTGTTCTATCGTTGAACTCTACGAATCTATTTATCTGGAGTGTTAGGATCAACTTGATCTATAACACCTTTTTCTATGTCCCTGTCTATCACACACCTGTACGGATAATATGCTCTCCCCTGTTTGAGTGAATAGACTTTGTAATCGTTCGTTAACTTTTGCCACTTCTTTCTCAACTTCTTTGCAGCTTCAATATCTCCTGCTTGTCTTAACTCCATCTCCTCTGTCTTTAAGTGTCTGATGTTGTTCTCGTATGACCTTTGCCTTTTGTCTATGGCATACTCTTTGCGAATCTCGGCTGCTGTATAGTCTCTTGGTGGTCTACTACCTGTTGCGTATTCTATGAGTCTATGTCTGCAGTTGTATCCATTGATGATGCCATTTCCATCTCCGTTCTTTCCGTTTAGTGCTTCCTGTAGTGGTTTATACCTTATTCCATTTATCACTCCAGAACTTCCATCTAAACTCCACAACTTGCCCTGATAGTCTTTGCATCTTGGAGAGCAGTTTGGATGTGAACTTGTCCATACTAACTTGACACCTTTTTCTGATAGGTTTTTCACATCTTGGATGTTTGCTTCGTATCTAACTGTCATCTCGGCTGCATTCCTTAACACAGTTTGCTTTATCCTTCCATCCACAGCTCTTTGTGCGTACATCGGTGGATCTGTTGCAAGTGCTTTGAGAGCTATCTTTACTTGCCTTTGGTAGTTCTCGATTATCGGTCTACCTACCATTGATCCACTATTCAAATACTCCCTTACATACGAAAGTGTTTGTGCATTTGTTGGTGGCACTTTTACTCCTGCATTTGCTAGGTTGGTATTTAGAATAGTCATACTTGCCTTTAGCTCGTAGTACCACTTCCTCGCACTTGTTACTAGACTCTTGCGTGTTTGTTCTCTTACTATTAAGTTTTTAATGTTCGTGCAGTTTCTGGCGATACATTCATTGAGTCTCTTGGTTAGAAGTGAATCCTCCCAATTCTCCATAACTGCTTGTGTTATTATTTGTTTGACTTGCGTTGTCGCAGTTTGAACTCTTACGATTGCTTCCATAGCCACATTGTCGGCAGGAGCATTAACCATATTTGCAAGTCTATCTATGTTATTGTTGTTCATCCTCTATTGTGCCTGTAAGGTCTGGTAGACTATCTGGTGTGTCTAATGCCATCCCTCTTTCGTATCTAATACGATTAACTTCCTCTAGGATTTGTTGGTCATTCCAATCTGGATGGAGTGCTTTAAGAGCTGTCTCTGTGCTTATAACTCCTGCTGCGATTTGGTTAGAAACATTTGCAATAACACTTGTTTCGGTTTCAACAATGTAATCTCCAAAGGATACTTGTATCTCTATGTTTTCCCACTTGATTTGGTTGTCTTTATATGCTTGATCTACTAGATTGTTTCTTACCATCCAATCATTGAGTTGAAGTATCTTAATTAACATCTCCTCAATAAATGGTTTCCATACTTCTATCTTTGACTTTCTTGTCTCTAAAGTAACCTTATTTCTCTCCTGTTGGCTCTCTGCCGAAGCATTGACACTTTCTAGTCCTGTTATGCCAATCGCATAAGGAGATAGCCCTGCTTTGTTTAAGGCAGTTGTTAAAGCTGTTAAGAACTTTGCTTTGTGAGACTCGGTTTTGTCTGGAATAATTGAGTATGTGATTTCACTCTTTGATCCCTGATCTATATCACTCTCTACTTGGACATAGGCATCTGTAAAGTTGTCATTAAGGATAAACCTTCCATCTGGAGACTTTGGTATCATATCCTTTGGAATGTATCTTACTGTTCTATTTGTTCTTAACTCTCTGAATATGGTTGAGTATGCTTCATCTAGTGCATCGAAACTATCTATTGCACCTTCATAATCACTTGCACCATAGTCGCTATCTGCAAACATTAAGGACTTCTTGTTTGGTTTTGCAAATGCGAGTAATCCTTTGATGCCTTCAAATACTTTTACCTCTGGATCTATGTGTGCTGTTTGTGGAATTGTTGTAAGAGGTACTTCCTCCTCTTTATTGTCAACCACTTTGAGTTTGTATAACTTATAATAAATACAAGCATCTCCGTTTTCGGTGGTGCTGTAAACTTCATCTAATCTATAGTTTGTGTCTTTTATTTTGTGGTATGTAGGGAATCTTATCTCTCTAATTATTCCCCTGTCTTTGTAAACTCTGCCTCTTGTAATGTCGGCAACTTCAAGTATTGGATAGTCAGATAATGTATTGTCTACGGATAACTTGTAGAATACTTCGCCACCCCAACTCTCAATGGCTGCACCATCTTGGAGTTTTTGTTCCATATCTAACTTGGAATAGAGTGTTAATACTTCCTCTCTGATATATGCTGTTACATCATCACTCTTTGCTCCTGCTTCATCGTATGCAAGAACATCAATGTCGATGCCATTACCAAAAAGAATGTATCCCATCTTTTGTGATATTAAAGAAGGAATACCTGTGTGTCTTTTTAAGGATGGAGTTGGAGCATTTCTCCAGAAGTAATGTAATGAGTCATAACTGCCATATCTATCGTAGAACTCTTTGAGCTTTACTGCATCGCCACTAGACCATACTTTATACTCTGCGATTTTATCACTAAATTGTGTGATACTCTCCTCCTCTATCTTTGCACTTAATTTTAATGGATTGAATTGCAACCTATTGTTAAGCATTCTTAAATCTCCCTCTAATCTGTTTAATCTTTTATCTGTTAAATATTCTCTTAATGACCTCATTCTATTTCCACTCCACTAGCAGCTAGAATCTTTTTCATGTGTCTTGTTTCGGCATATTCCAAACTGTCTAATATATCGTTGATCCTTTCGTTCTTATCCTCACGAACTTGACCTGTTTTGCCATCCTCCCATTTAGCAGATTGAAAAGCTCTGAATACCTCTCTACCTTCCTGTGTATCGTTGAACTCAATCTTGTGCTTTGCCAATAAAACAATGTTCATATCGATTCTTTGCTTTATTGTTGCTTTGTAACTCGGTATGACCTGTGGCAACCCTTCTCTCCTAAAGTCTGCCTTAAGGTCTGCTATGTAGTTTTGTTCGGCACTATCTACTGCGATGTAATCTGGAACTACTCCTCTTTGAATCCACCTGTAGACAAACTCCTTCAACCTTCTAGTCTTTTCTTGGTATCCACATTGTTCAAAGGTTGCTTTGTCTATAATTCCTATCTTGCTATAGTCCATTGTTAACCCTATCAATGTGAATGAGTTACAAGCTCTTGTTGCTCCTATATCAACACCAATACCGAAGTATGTGTATTGTTCTGTTTTAAGTGGTTTGATGAGCTCATCATCTATGTATGCTTGATAGATCTTTTCTCCAGCACTACCCCTTTCTCCAAGTATCTTGATTGTGTAGTAATAACTCCCCACAGGATATATGCTCTTGGCTCTCTCTATCTTTTCTGGTGTCATGATTGGATTGTCCTCCATAGTCCAATGTTGATACCACCAACCATTAACCTTTGGCACTCTGTCCATATCCTTATGTATAGACATCGGTGCTTTTCCATAGATTCTTGCGTGGTTTATGTATTTCGTATAAACCCACAGATCTGGAGTGTCTCCGTTGAGTGTCCATATTTGTAATGGCTCATCACAACTCACTTGTCTTGCGAAACATTCATCCACGAATTGTTCATCTGCTGTGTTGACCTCATCTATAAGGATTACACCAAAAGTCTTACCTAATATCTTTTCCCACTTACTAGCATCTGAATAGTTTGCAAGTAAGACTTTCTTATATGCAGGTTTATTTGGATAATCGCATCGTATTACCAAGTAATAACCACCTATATTGTCTTTTCTCAATGAACACCAGCTACCGAATTGATCCAATAAACCGAACTTAACATTGAGTATGTTCTCTCTTATTGCATCTAAATCTGCTGCTGCGATAAGATGTAAAATCTCATCACTCTTTTGAACTGCCTCAAAGAACTCGATAATTGCAACAGTTGTCTTGCTACTTCTTACAGTTCCTTCGTGTATATGTACTGTACACTTTGGATTCAACCCTATGGAGATTGCATCCAACATCTTGTCTGTTATCTCTGGTGAACTCATTTCTCATCCCCATCTCCATCGTTCAAATCTACTCTTGAACTTAACTTATCGATGATCTGCGAATGTGTATCATTGACAACAGCTTTGATTTCCTGTTCTACAACATCCTTTTGTCCTAGATATTGTTTTCCCCACCATTTACTAAACTCTGGACTTTGTTGTGCCATCTTGAATTGAGCCAATTTGATTGCACCCTTTCCAACCAATGCGTATGCGTGTTGTGCTGTTGATGAATTGTCATAATCGTAAGTATCCACAACCCATCTATTAAGAGTCTTGTCATCAACCTTTAGATGTCTGCATATTTCCTCTATGTTGCATTGGCTCATACATAGTTGTTCAAATAGTGATTTATCGATAGAGACTTTAGGTCTACCTGCTTTAAGTGTAGATAGTTCTGAAAACTTCTTTTTATAAGTGCTATATACCCAAACAGATAGAGTTTTATCACTAACATTAAAATAGCTTCTTATCTCTACCTTTGAATGTCCTGCATTAAGAAGTTCCTCGAACTTTGCCTTATCGATCTCTTTTCTTGCCATAGAATGTACTCTCTTGTTTTTTTATAGTCTTTTCCCTTTCCCCTGTAATAAAAGAAAAGACCTACGATGTGTAAGTCTTTCCCTTCGCTCATTATGTAGGATACGGTTATGGATTTATGAACTAAAATTGCTTTTTTGAAAAGGGATTCCTACACACTAAAATTGTAAAAAATCCCTATTTTTTAATACATACCAAGTGATTGTTGTTTAATACCATTTTTTATGTTTTATAATACAATCACTCTTTATCCTCCATTCTTGCTCCTAATTCCTCTGATAAGAGCTCTATTATTATTGCTAATTGTTTCCTGTTGAGTGGTATGCCAACTCGGTTTACTACCTTACTAAACTCTATATAACTAGATAGGTATTTGATTAAGTCTTTAAGTTCTTTACTTGTCATTATTGAACCACTCCTTTAATTTTTCTATTTCATCATTAGATATATTCCATATTTCTTTTGGTGTAAGAGTAACTTCATTTTGTCGCATCATTGTCTTTAATATCTCTAATACTTCTAAATCTTTCAAAACACTTTCTAAATACTTGAGTTCTAATTTATCAAACAAACCAACTCGCCCATATTCTTTTTGGTGTTCTTTTATCTTTTCTTTTTGATTTTCTATTCGTTTTATTGTTTGTTCTTTACTTGTCATTCTGGTATCCCCCCCAAAAGTCTTTGATACAAGTCTTTGTTTGCTATTGCTATTATGAGTTTTGTCTTTTGTTCTCTTATTAGATCTAACTCGTGTTGTTTGATTAGTATCTCGGTTTCTAGTCTTTTCTCATAATTCAATGCAATTTTTAACTGCCTTACTATTTCCTCAAACTTGTCCTTATCCATTCAACCACTCCTCCAACTGCTCGTATTCCTCTCTTGTGATACCCAACATTGGATCATCTCCAATTTGCAACCAATAGAAACCATCCTGCTGATGTATCTTGATTCTTGCTACTTTCTTGATTAACCTCAAGATTAAAAATGGATTATAAATTGATGTTATCATTTCCTACTTCCTCCACATTGTAGACATGGTAGTCGTTTTCATCGTAGCTCTCTACTCTGAATATCCTTTCAGATGCCACTACCACATAATACTTCTTGTCATCTACCGACTTTAGTTTCACACACTTATCGGTTTCATTTGCTTGTAGTCCATAATGTTCTCGTACAGCTACAACCACCTTTACTTCATCTGCATTGAGTCTTTCCTCCATCTCTTTATTGGATAACCAACTGAATAGCATTGATGCTCCAACTGTAAATAGCACGATTGATACTATTGTGAGGATGATAACTACTACACTTGTACTGCTTCTTTCTTTCCAATTCTCTTTTGGATCATATTCCTTTTTTGCCATTTTCTATCCACTCCTTCACGAGCTTGAACTCGTTTTCATCTATTGTTAATTCTTGGTGTAAGTTTGCGATGTGTACTTTATAGATTCCGTATGTCTTACAAACATCTATTATTTCTAGGTCTAGGTTTTTTCTTAATATCTCTAATACTTGTTGAGATTTTTGACCTTTTATCCATTTTGGTAGACATTCCTCTACAAACCTTTTGAACTCCGACTCATCTATTAAAAAGATTTCATAATTTTCTGCTACTGCTAATCTATAAAATGATTCCAATATTTCATTTGTTATTTTCTTTTTATGATCCACTATTATTTTTGAAACCATATCCAAGCATCCACATCCGTTATCAAATGTTTCAATTCCAAATCTTGGAGGTGTGATTTTATATAAAATATCTGTTCTTGTGAATTGTGTTTGTTTTGTTTCTTTTGGCATAATTCCTCCTTATGCAGCTTTATAGTTTTCTAACCATTGTTCGCCTAATGCTCTAATTTCTTGAGATGGTGTGCATTCGTGTCTATCGCTTTCATCTGTATAGAACTGCCCCATCCTCTTTTGTTGCTTATATACTTCCATAGTGGCAATAGGTTTTCCTTCCTTCTTGATGAACACTAGGATTATTTGTCCAGATGCCATCTTTTTATCGTATCCTGCTGTAATCAAACATTGGTTTAGCTTATTCGCTTGATATATGATGTCTGATTCATCCACAGGAACTGATATTGTGTACTCTCCAACACAGAAACTGAACTTACTGTATTTTTTATACAATTTTTGGATGATTTTATTTCTGTCTTGTCTCTCTTGCTTCTCTCTTGCTTTCTTTAAGGCATTTAGTTCGTGCATTACTTTATCGTGTGCTTTTATTACATCTTTTGGCATTAACCAATACTTGTCTTTTAAGTCCTTCTTAAGTTCTCTGCACATCTTATAGTAATCTCGCATCTTACTCTCTGGATAATATCCACAGATATCCATTTGTTTATCGAAGTATTCTTGAGTAATCCCGTAAGGCAATTTGTGTAACTGTGAAAACTCTCTTAATTCGTGATCTATTCCGTTTATGTCATCCAAGATGTATCCAAGTGTGTATTCGCCTTTGTGATGCTTTACCCAATTTATGACTTGTTTCTTTTTATTATCTGTTAATTTCCAGAAACTCTTGTTAAGTCCTAACTGCCATTGACCAGCTGCAACTACATACTCCATCTCTTTATGTTTTTGCCATACTTCCAAGACATTGAATAAGTCTCTATTGCCTTTAATTCCATTTTTGATACATTTATCGAGAATATATCCAACTCCCTCTACATTGTCTCTTATGAGCTCTAAATCTAACCAAGTCGCTTTGTTATTCATTGGCAATCCTTTTGCCCAATCTGAATAACTTTTATATAACTGTTCTTGCTCGTTATCGTTTAGATCCTTTGAGTGTTTGCATCTATATCCTGCCATTTGTGAATATATGATTAAGTTGCTTGTATATACATTCCCGTTTATAGCTTTGAAGTATATTTTGTGTGTTTCTCTTGGAAGTTTTGATGTCTCTACAGAACAACTTGTCATGATTCCTATTTGCCCTTTGTATATTTCCCAAACTGTATAAACATCTTTCAAATAATGACCTGTTTCGTATCCGTAATATCCCATCTTATACTCCTTCTAGGTCAAAGAGGGACATTTGTCCTGTTTCCTCTTGGTATCTTTCTTGCCTGTTCTGATCTAATCTCTTTTTGTTTGCTATGCGTACTGCTTCATCTTGTTGTCTTTGTTTTTCTATCTTTTCAGCTGCTTTGCTCCAGAGTTCCTCCAAGAAGTAATGTCTTGCCCAACCAAATACTGTATCTGCATCTACACATAAACTACGGTTTCCATTTGCCATTTTCTTTGCTTGTTCCATTATGTAATTGCAACAACCATCTATTTGTGCCTCTTTGAATTTGGTCGCAAAGTGTTCATCTTTGGATGCAAAGTCTTTGAGATAATCTAATATTGTTTGTTTTGATTTTGTATCCATATCTGCCTCCTACTTGATTTGTAAGTTCTTGTTCTCTACAAGTGTGATGCCATCAAACTCAAATCCCTGCTTAATTGCATCTTTTAAGAGTTTCTTGTCTGGTTGTTCAGTAACCTTTCTTATGATAAACTCCTCTGGTATTACAGCTCCTTCAGATATGACTACTTGCTCACTCTTTCTAAAACTTAATACACATCTTGGACTCTCAAACTTTTGCATTCCTGCTACTTGTAAGTTGTCAGCTAGATACTTCTTTAATCTTTCAAGTTGGTTTTCCTTTACTCTCCTTCTATCTGCGAGTGTCTTTTCCTCGTTCTTTAATGCTTCAATGTCTGAATCCAAGTTCTTGATGTAACATCCTACATTCTCTAATTTGGTGTTTAAGTCCATCTCGAGTTGGTCTATTAAATCACAAGCTCTTATTATCTCTCCTGTGCTTTTATCTATTACTTCATCATCCTGTGTTAAATCACTTTCTAAAAGATGCTCTATCATATAGTTAATTTCATATAATGTTGCCATAACCTAATCTCCTTATTCTTGTGCTAATTTTTCTAATGCTTTCTTTTTTGAATAAACTACTTGTCTTTGTTCTATCTTGATTTCGTTTGCTATAATCTTTGTACAGATGTTGTCTATGTAATATCTCAAGATGATGTCTTTCTCTCTTTGCTTGAGCTTTACTATCTTTGAAAAATACTTGTTAATTAACTTGTCTCTTTCCTTACTGTACTTTGTTATCTTACTCTCGTGTGGTATTACTAAATCCTCAATGATTACTATGTCTATTTCGTTCAGTTCATCCACACTCTTGATAGTCTTATATGCTTCTTTGATTTTTTTTACTTCCTGTTCCTCTTGTGATATTAGAACAGACAACTCTCTACACCTTTTAAGATCACTCTCTACTTTTGCTACAGCTTCATCTTTATATCCCTTCATATAGACACCTCACTTCATAAAACAATCCAAGCTCTCTGCTCCTGTTGTATCCATTGGAACTTCCTCTGGTGTTGGCTCGTATGGTTTTAAGATTGTGTGTATCATTTCCAAGACTTCTCCATAGGCATCTATCTTTCCCTTTACTCTGTATGCCATTAACTTGAGTCTTATATCAAAACACAAATCTTGTTTATTAGATGTAATTTTTTTGTAATATGATGTCCTGCCATCTTTTGCAGCTATAACCTTCTCTTGTAGGTTTTTAATTTGTTCTATATATTCTTGTTCACTCATAACCTTATCTCCCTTATATATCATCATCTGATATGTTTAATGCAGATATATCTCCGTTGAATATTTGATCCATATCATCATCCGTATATTTTCTTTCCTCGAATTGTGGCTCAATTATCTTTGGTTTAATTACTGTTGGTTGTTCCTGCGATATACTTTGCAATCCGTTTCTTAAGTTTTCTCTCCTGCCCCATTGATTTGCTAATAGCTGCCAATTCTCTATTGGTTGTCCTCCAAGTTTCCATCCTCTTGCTCCGTAATAGTCGTAGAAGTCGTTTGGATCAAATGTGAATGACTTTAATATGCAGTAATCTCTAACTTCTTGAAGTGTTGGTATTCCAGATAAACAATCTAAATCACTTGAATAATCATCTTTATTAAAAATATCTTTTTCTTTGATATTTCTTTTTCTATTATCTATCTCTATATCTAACTCTTTCTCTAACTCTATCTCTGGTGGACAATTTTCCACCTTTTGTCCACCCTCTAGTAATTCTTGCCTGTTTTGTCTTTGTAATTGCTTCTTTATTGCACCTTCAGTTTGGACTCCAATTAGGTTTTTTACTTCGGTCATATAGATTGTGGAATCATCTAAAACTTGTAACATTCCTAATTCCTCTAATATTCTTGTGGCATTCCTTACTATGTCTATGTTGGTGTCTGTGATTACTGCTAACATACTCTCATCGTATGGTATCTTTTCACTAAATCTTAATCTCCCATTATGAGCTAAACTTTCAACCATTAACTTCAGATAAAACAGTACATATTCAGTTCCATTTGGCATTGATTGTATTAACCTTATATCGTGTCTTTTGAAAAAATCTTTTTGAAGTTTCAACCAATAATACTTTTTATCTTTGTTGTATTCAGCCATTTGCTTGTTCCTCCTGTTTGCTTTCCACATCCTTTAGGAACTTGCTGCAACACTTTTTCATTGATTCTAGTTCTAATTGTCTATGATCTACTTCTGCCCACATGTGTTTGACTTCCTCTATATCCTCTGCATTCTTTGGATCTGCTAACTTATATCCTTTCTTTGCAGATGTTGAGATTATCATTACCTTTTTGTTTCGTATCCAATTTATGATGTCTCTAATCGTTCTCTCATTCATTCCATCCATAAAGATACTTAACTCTTGCTTGGTTACATATCTGTCTTTGTGTAGCTCTAGGTATTTATAGACTTGAACTGCTTTATATCTCATCTTGTCTACTTCTGGTTTTTTACATTCCATCTTTTATCTCCTTTGAGTTTGGTCGCTCTTTACTTTGTTGTGTGTGTTTGCTATAATTTTTGATGCTCCTATGTTAACTTCATCCTTTGAGTTTGGTCGCTCTTTTCTTGTGGTTTCATACGGAGCATTTTTCATATAGTATCTTGCTAAAAACTTTGCTACTTCGTTGATGTCTAATCCTATGATCTCTACTCCCATCCTAACAATTCCTCCATTTGAACTCCGAGTATCTTGCTTATCTTGTATAGTTGGTTTATGTTTGGTAGACTCTTACCTGTTTCCCAACTTGATAGTGTTACTGTGCTTACTCCTAATTCTTTTGACATTTGTATTTGAGTTATTTTCTTGATCTTGCGATAGACACTTGTGTTTAATCTCTTTACTTGTCTTTCCATATTCCTCCTTATGCCTGTAACTCTTTGAGTATTTGTTCTATATCGGTTATCTTATCTAGTGTCTCGATATATTTAATTTTGGCATTGTTTGTTACATAGTCTTTCATTGTTTGTGTCTTATATGCAGGTAGTTCCTTATCTAGTATGTCAAAGATTAACCCCTGTACCTTATCTGCGAACTCTTTGCATATATCGTGTGCTATTTTACTTTCCATTTTGTTTCTCCAATTTGTCTCCCCAGAATGCTATTAGTTCTGCCACCTCGCTTGGTGTAATCGTTTCTATGCCTAGTTCCTTTGCATCTGCGATAGCTAACTCTATTAACCTATTCATTTGTGCCGAGTCGTAGTCAGATGATCCATAGTAACATTTCATAACTTCGTATCCATCTAGGTTGCTTTCCCTGTAATCCTCACATATCCAACCGATGCCTTTGCTCTCCCATATCTCTGTGAACTTCTCTACTGCATCTTGCTTGACAGGAATCATGTAGAATGCACCTATATCCATTATGTGTTCCTTATATACATCTCTTGCTGTGTATGGTCTGGATTCACTTACACTTATTGCCTTTGCTATCTCATCTGCAAGTACCCAATAGTAAGCATTAGCATTCAAACTTCTCTTGTTGTGCTTCTTGGCGATTTCAAGTGATAAAGTGTCGTTTTGGAGTTCTTTAAGTCGATTTATTATGTTAATATCTCCGATGCTAAAGGTTACCTCAAAGACACCATTATCACTTCTTAATGCTCTTTCAAACTTGCAAGTTGTTTTCATTCGTTACCTCTTAAAATGGAAGGTCTCCACTTGGATCTGTATTATCTTGGAACATTAAATCATCCAATACAATCTGTGCAGCTTGTACCATCTTTGGACTATTCTTAATGTTTGTGATTATCCATTCGAGTTGGTTTACAGATAAATCTCCAAGTCTTGTTCCTCTGTTTGTTACATAGTTTTGTGCTTCCTCAAGTGTGAGTTGCTTGTTCGTAATTTCATCTACCGACTTGCCTACTTGCTTTGGTGCATCCTCATTCTTGATTGTCTCTTGGATGTCCTTTTGTGTGTAACTGTTTTTCTTTGGTGCAGGTTTCTTGTCTACTAACTTCTCTGTACCTACCAAAGCATCTAGGACATCTCCTTCTACGATTTCAAATGCGTTGAGATATAAGTATCTCTTTAAGTATGTGTGTACTCCACCCAAGCATTGAATTGGTGTTGATCCTTTGATTTCGGCTTCTGCAACAGGACTTGTGAATGTAACTTGTTCTTGTGGTTTCTCACTATTGATGAATGTCAAAGATGCAACATCCCCATTGATTGAGAAGTTACTAAAAACTTGGTACTTGTCCATTAAGTTGTTGAGTGTTGGAAGGAAGTCATCCAATGTAAAATACTCAAAGTTTGCGAATCCGTTTTTGCCACTCTTTTTGAGCTTTGATTCTTGAAGTGCTACTCGTATGTTTGCGAGTTTTTGATAAATGTTTTTTTCTACCATAACCTAATCTCCTTCTTGGTATTTTTTATTTAATCACCTATGCTGACAAAATCTACGAAACCATCATCGTAAATAGTTTTTGTTCCGTATGCTTCATCGATAGATTCGATTACCTTTCCATGTTCTTTTTCCATTGGACTAATCCAATTAGTAAAAAGGTCGTAATATTCTTTATCTGTTAATTTACCTTCTAACCAATCGAAGTATGCTGCCATTGAATCTATTGGATTTTCCATATTGTATTTTTTTGCCATTTTTGTTAATCTCCTTAAAAAAGTTTTTTTGTTTTTCTTAAAACACTAACTAATGGTTTGTGTTCTATTTGTATTCATTATATAACTTCTGGTTAGTGTTTGCAAGAGTAATTTTAAGATTTTTTTAATTTTTATTTAATTATTTTTTTGTGTTTAGGCAATAATTATTAAGATACCTTTATTTTTACCTTATATGTTGACAATTATTGTTTGGTTAAAGTATTATGGATATACTAAATGCTTATTAAAAGGGATATGTTATGAACAAATTAAGAGATTTACGAAAGGAACGACACATTACTCAAGAGAGAATGGCTGAACTTCTCGGTGTTTCGGTCGTTCAGTATTACAAGTATGAAAAAGGTCAGACCGACCTATCAACTACTGTTCTAGTCAAATTGGCAGAGATATTCAACTGCACTACGGATGAAGTGCTTGGTATTAAACCAAAGATGTATCAAAACACTTTTCCATTGGATCAACCAATCATCCTTCCTGTATATGGAGAGATTGCTGCTGGAGTACCAATTAACACAAGTCAATCCCCTACAGGAGAATATATCTACGAGGACAAGCAGTACGGAGATGGCAATCACTTCGTGCTTCGTGTTGTTGGAGATTCTATGTATCCAGACATCGTGGATGGTAGCTATGCAATTATTCGTTGCCAAAACTATGCACAACCAAACCAGATCGTTGCAGTTTGCTTGGATAAAGAGTATGCAACATTAAAAAAATACATACCTCAATCTAATGGAGTATGTATCTTTCAACCAATTAACCCTAAATACCAACCAATAGTTGTAACACCTCAACAATTCAAAAACGGAGATGCTTTTATACTTGGTATCCTACGAGAAGTTAAAAGGAAGTTCTAAATGGCAATTAAAAAACAAAAGGATATAAAAACTGCTGTTATTATGGCAAGATACTCCTCTGACAACCAACACGAAACATCTATTGAAGGTCAATTAGATGTGTGTTATAAGTTTGCAAAGGATAACAACATACAAATCGTTGGAGAGTATATTGATAGAGCTGTCTCTGGAACTTCTACCAAAGGTCGCAAAAGGTTTATGGATATGATAGATGATTCTGCTAAAGGAATGTTTGATGCAGTTATTGTCTATAAAACGGATAGATTCGCAAGAAACAGGTTTGATGCTATGTTCTATAAAAAGAAGCTCCAAGATAATGGTGTTCGTGTGATCTCTGCAACCCAACCTTTTACGGATGCACCAGAGAGTGTCATTATGGAAGGTCTTATGGAAGCATACGATGAATACTACTCTCTTGAACTCGCACAAAAGGTTTTGAGAACATTTGCCTTAAAACGCAGAGATGGACAATATTGTGGTGGCAAACCACCTTATGGTTACGATATAAACGATAAGAAGGCATATATCATCAATGAGAATCAAGCTGAAACTGTTAGACAAATATTCAATATGTATGTTGGTGGTATGTCTATCTCCCAGATCCAACACAAACTTAACAACCCTGCACTAGATTATGACAAGATTAGAAGGATTCTATCTAATGAAAAATACACAGGCACTTTGCATCATGAGGACGAGGAGATTAAAAATGTGATTCCTGCAATTATAGATGAAGGCACATTCCTTTTAGCTCAAGAAAGGCATAAGGTTGCAGTAAGGAATAAAACCTATGTCAAGTCCACCGATGTTCTTGCACTTGCCAATAAGGTGTATTGTTATCATTGTCAAAGTCCTTTGATAGTTTCATCTGGAACATCTAAAAACACCAAGAGATATTACTACTACAAATGCAACAATGCAAAGGAATGCCATTTTAAGCCGATAAATGCCGACTATCTTGAGGATACAATCTTTGAGAATATAATTTACTACTTAAGTAAATACTCCGTTGACATCGCAAATAAAACAGCCGAGTTGGTTTCCAAAGAGTTGGATGATAACACAAGAAAAGAACTCAAATCCCAACTTAAAAAGAAGGAACTAGAAGCAGACAAAACTTTTGACACAATGGTACAACTTGGTGTTACGGAGAGAGGCAAAGAAAAATATCACAAGTTGGAACAAGAGATTGCCGAGTTAAAAAGGCAGCTAGAGTTTGCGAATCAAAAAGAAGTTACACCACAGGATATACTAGATTATATGCAAAAACTTCTCGCCATCCAAGATACATCTCCAGATTTCAAACACGATCTATTGCTTAATATTGTAGACAAAGTCATAGTAAGTAATCGTGTCATTACTGTTTATTGTAATAACAGTAATAATGGAGCAAATATCCCAGAAAATGAGAAGTTCGCAAATTCGGTGTCTGGCAGCCCATACGAGTTAAATTACGAACTCTCTATATATAAAACCCACTTTACAATCTTGATCCCAAGAAAAATAGCATAAAATAAGAGAGAGATATTTCACTCTCTCTTTTATATACTTTCCAAACCACTAGCCATCAAAACAAACAAAAATGGCAGTTGATACTATATGTACAGGAGATTACTTGTGGTCTGGATTGTATTTCAATAAGTTTTGTGCAAGTGTTACACCGAACTTTCCTATCTTTACAGGTTTGCCTTCTCCAAATGTCTCGGCATAGGTTTGTTGAAAAGGATTCAATCTTTCTTTCTTTTCCTCTACCTTTTCCTCTTTAGGTTGTTCTGGTGCTTGTTCTGGTTGACTCTCCTGTGGTGTTGTGAGAACTACACTTGAACTAGCTGTTGTACTTAATTCAGTTGCTACCAAAGGTTGCTCCGATAATGGACTTGTATTTATGGAAGGGATTGGAGGATCAACCACTATCGGAGTTTCCGTTGGTGCTATAATAGGAGGTTTTTCTTTTGGTTGTTCTTGTTCCTTTGGTTGCTCGTTTGTTTCTTTCTTTTCTGGTACAGGTGGCATATACTTTTGGAATGCTTTTGCCACATAGTTGTCTACCATAATTTGTACGGATAAGTCTTTCTCTTTGACTTGTGCATCCTGTCTTACTCTGAACTTGCTTAATATTCTCAACTTCTTTCTCAATACTGCCTTAACCTTATCCATCATAAAATAACCAAAGCAGATACCAGAATATGCAGCCATAAGGATTGTTATTATCTTAATCAAGAGTGGAACTATCATCGCACTTGTGAAGTTGTTAAAGTGATATACTAGGTCTGCTGTCATAAAACCAAATGCAATAATGGTTACGATTTTCCATCCAAGTTTTTGCACTCCATACTTCCCCCTGTGGAGATGCAAGTCGTTCTCTCTATCTGATTTTTCTATGTCATATACACCAGAGAATAGAAGGTCAACTGTTACTTTGTTATATCTTACCTTTTCATCCTCCCATACTTGCTCTGGAGTTTTTAATAGTTTCTTTTCTAGTTCCTCGATAACTCTTTTCTTTCGTTTCTGTCCTCTCTCGAACTTTTGAACTAGCTTTATTTTTCTTTTGATCTTGGCAATATAAACATTGTACTTGGTGGCAATATTCATATTTTGCACGAATACCTCCAAGTTATCTATCTCGCCATGTTCAAACACCTGTGTATAGTGTGAGTCTAATGCGTTGAGTTTTCCATTAAACTCTTTGTCTCTTTTCTTTCTTGATTCCTCTGTGGTGTTGGCAAGAGAGATCATAATCGTAAAGGTTGCAAGTCCACTAATAATCTTACCAATCCAATACGCAAGATCTCTCGCCTTCGCCATAACATCATCTAATACAAAGAACTGCAACAATAAGAATGCTACTGTTACAATCAATGCAATTATGACATTGATGCTAATTTTAATATTGGAACTCACGAATCTTTGTTCCTCTTTGTTTGTTTGCATAATAATCTCCTTAACCTGTTAATTTGCATTTTTTTTGCAAATCTTGTACTTAACAAACCTATTCACTAATCTTGTTAATCATAGCTTGTTTGCTAATTTGAATTGCAGCTAGATGTGTCGCAACCTTTCCTAATATTGATCCTGTGATAATTGTTAGGAGTATCACAAGTTGGTCTATTGCTGTCTCAAATGCGTGTAGAACTGTTATAGCTATCATCAAAGGGAATAATGCCACGATGTAGTCAAAAGTCTCTATAATGCTTTTCTTTTCAGCAACCTTCTTTATTAAGAGTTCGTTGTTTGGATCTGTTTCCAAGTCTGTTTTTTGTTGGACATATCCATCGACATATCTTTCGTACTTCTTTCTAAAGATGCCATATAATACAGCTACAAGTATTGCCAATGAAACTAATGCCCAGAATGTGCCTTTGCTTGTTGCAGACATTGTGTATTGTAATGTGTCCTCATAGCAATAGATTGCATATCCTGTTGTTGGAGCAATTAGTACCAAATACTCAATTACTGTAAGGATGATTGAAGGTATATTCTTTTTCATACCACCACCTCCTTATAATTAGTAAGAGATTTTGGATACTGCTTTTTCCTCAACTACTTGTGGTTTTGTATCTTTGGTTTCGATTTTGATAGCTGCAACTTGTTCTGGTTGAACTTCATCAACCTTTGCAACATCCTCACTTAATAACTTCTTGATAATGGATCTGCTATCCTCTGATATTGTCTTGAAGTCTCCAACTGCATTCATTGTTGCTCTTGCATATTCAGTTGTTAAGTTAACTGCCTTTGCAATATCGTTGTAAGAGTCCTCAAGAGCACTCAAACGAGAGTTGGTTGCTTTATCGACTATTGCATCTGCATCAAGAGTAAGTGTTCCCTGTATGCGATTAAAAAGGTCATCCTCAACCTTCTTTGCGATAGCATTTTTATCATCCTCTGTAAGTTTGGAGTATTTTTTTGCTTTGGTGTTTGCAACTGCTAAAGCAATACTACGAATTACTAATCCTAAAATAGTTGCACCAAGTCCACTAGATAGGAATATTGTTACATACTCGACAATCTTTTCTACTGTCATTTTGATTCTTTTCACTCGTGCCAATTCGTACAAATCAACGGGAGCTACTTCCTTTATTTATTTATTGTATATATCATGCGTGTACGCACATAATATCTTATTGTTCTAATGCGTTATAAAGGTCTGACATTTGCTTTAGTAATGGCTCTAATTCTGCTACCTTATTTTCCAATACTTCTACTCTTGTTTTAAGGTCATCAAATGCAGAATGTCCTGCAAAACCTTCATCTGTGCTTACAAGTGTTATTGGCTCTAGGTTGATTGTCTTAACCTTTGTTCTTGCAAATTGAACTACCTTTAGTTTGAGTTCTCCTGCAACTAATACATCACTTGGAACAACAAACTCATCCAACTTTTCAATGGATAACTTGACTTGCTTGTTTCCGTTCTCAAGATATACAAAGCATTTCTCGATTTGTATTCCTTCAACCTTAACAATTAAATCCTCTGATCCAAGAACAAATGACTTGCAATCATCTTTTATTGCACCATAACTATTCTTTACTTCATAAACTACTTTCATAATGTCTCTCCTTATGCTTATTTATCTATACTTGTGAGCCAATCTTTAAGTGTAATCTGCTCATCTAATACTCCTTCTGTCATAAATCTTTGCTTGATTCCTGCGTAGATTAAGTTCTTTTCCTCTGGTTTCATATAGTCGGCATAGTATAAATCTTTGAACTCTCTCCAATACTCTTTATATCTATCCTCTACTGCCTTTCTATATTCTTGGTTTTCTTGGTCTATCCACTCCTTCTTGTTGAGTGTTTGGTATCCATCTAAAACCATTTTTATACAATATCTTTGTGCATCGAAGTTCATATCCCTTCTTTGCAATTCCCTAATGAGTGCAGAGTTAGAATCGATTAAGTTGTTGTATGTCTTTAAGATATACTTGTCGCCATCGTGTCTACATACACTCTCATCTCTCCAACACCAGAGATAGAATGGAGTTGGAACATATCTGATTCCTCCTGCTACAGCTTGAACTAGGATGTGGAAGTAACTATCCTCGTGAATCGTAAGGTTTTCGTTCCATCTTAAATTGTTCTTAACCAAGAACTTTCTGTTATGAACTTTGCCATGTACGAACACCATATCTGGAGCACCCTGTCTTTGAATGTCTCCTCTAGTTCCGTATGCTGTTTGGTTTGGATTCTTTGTGTCTTTGCCTTCCTCCATAAATACAGAAGCTAGTGTCTTGAATCCACCCTCTCTATTGATCTCTCTAAATATAATGTCCATAGCATTAACCGAATAGAACATATCATCGGCATCGCAGAACATTACATACTTTGCCTTACTGCTATCTAATGCTTTTTGTCTTGTACCAGATACTCCCTTATGCTCATTGAGTATGTACTTGATGTCGAATGGATAGGATGAAAGTAACTCTTTAGATAATCTTACATCTGTTCCATCGTTAACAATTATTACTCCTATCTCTTGGAACTTTGCATTGTGTTGAATTGCTATGCTATCTAATAAAGGTTTAATAATTGCATCTGTCTCTTTGTATTGTGGTACTAAAATGTCTAGTGTGTGTTGTTTGCTCATTGTTTGTTTCCTCCTGTTTGTTTGTTTATTTTCCTGTAAATGTTAATTTTATTTGCGTGATACGAGAAAAACTCTCGTAAATTGACTATTTTTTGTCTTTCCGTGCAAAAATCTTGCACAGTTTATTCGTTTTCGTTTGTTTCGGTTTCTTGATCATCGTTTGAATCATCGGATTCATCTTGGTTTTCTTGTTCTGCTTGAGCTTGTGCTTCTGCTGCTTGTTGTGCTCTTATTTCATCGAGTTCGTTCTCGTATGCGATTCTTTCAGCTTCTGCTTCCTCAATAGTTGTTGCTGTTGAGTCTGGGAATAATGTCTTGTGTGAGTTTAAGGACTCCATAAGATGATCTCTGACAAGATATACATCTCCCATTATTCCTGCTTTGACTTTTAATCTTTCGATTTGTTCGTTTGTTCCACTTCTTATAATCATACTGTTGCCTCCTTCTTGTTATATATGGACACTATCTTGCAACATTCTCCTTTGGATAATGTCTGTTTTATGTTTTCTAAATAGTATCTCACTCCGTTGCTGCATTTCATTAACCAACCTATTCTGGATATGAATGCTTCTGCTCTTTTTAATGTGCAATATCCTTCTTGTTTTGTCCTTCTCGGTATTCTGTTTAGCATTAACCACGATCTTTGCCTTAACCTTATTTGATTATCTTTTAATCTAAATCCCAAGAAGTCTAATGCTCTGCTATCTTTTTTCCACACCTGCCAATTTGGTTTGATTACTATTGAATAGTTTTCTTTTTCTAGTTTTTCATCCAACATTTTCTTGTCATGATGTAGTCTTTTCTTGTTGCTATCTATAAGTACCAAGTCATCAACATATCTCATATAAAATGGCACTTTTAGGTTTTCTTTTATGTAGTGGTCTATTTGCTCTAGGTAGAAGTTTGAAAACCATTGACTCGTATAATAACCTATGGGCAATCCTTCTCCACCATTGTCTAGGATGAACTTTGTTAACCATATCATCCTTTTGTCTTTTATCTTTCTCTCGACAAGTTCCAGAAGTTTGTCTTTATTAACACTCTGAAAATACTTTCTAAAGTCTGTCTTGAGTATGTATTTTGCACTAGGTTTTAATATCTCCTTTTGCATCTTTCTGATTCCGTAATGTACACCTCTCCCTCTTATTGAGCCACAAGACCAAATATACATTCCTTTCATAAATATAGGTCTCATTACTAAACAGTATGCCCAATGTACCACTTGGTCTGGGAAGAACTTTGGTACTACTATGTCTCTAGTTTTGTTTGCACTCGCTTCAAATATGGTTATGTGCTTGTTTTCAGATAGTCTTAATGTTCCATCTTTTAGCCATCCATACAGTTTTTCTATGTAATAATCTTGTTTATCCAAGAATCTCTTTACATACTTTTTATTTTTCTTGCCCTTTGATGCTTCCTTAAAAGCCAATGCAAGAAGGTCTTTGTCTAAAAGTTTGTCGTATAAATAACCGATTCGTTTCATACTTTACTTTTAATTCCCTCATGGTTTTTCGAGAATCAACCTACTAGACCATGCCTTTTGCGAGATATTTTTTACCGAGTGGTAAGGACATATAGCGACTAAAAAGTGATTTATATAAAGGTTAATCAGGTTTTAGAATTAAATGTCGAGAGCCGATATTGTTGTTCGAGTTGGATGTATCATTGTAGTTCCAATAGAACAAGCCATTGTTCGAGTTCGAGTTATTACGACCACGATAGTAACGAACAACATATCGCCCAAGTCCTGCCCCTATATGCCCTGCGAGTGCTTAACTAGAAACACTTTTGCTATTAAGGGAGTAACCCTTAACAACCCCTGTTAAAGGGATTTCATAAGTCGAGAGCCGATATTGCTGCCCGAGCCGGACGCAGCATCGTAGCTCCAAAAGAACAAGCCATAGCTCGAGTTCGAGCCAAAACGACCACGATAGTAGACATAGGTCGCTGTTGAGTTGCAGTAAACTTGGTCGCAGAAGTAAGTGTTGTAACTTCCGTTATTTACACATTCCTTTGGTGCTAATAGAAGTGGATTGTTAGAGTCTGGACTATATAATGCTGCTAATTCATATCCACTTGTTAAGTTAGTTCCAGAGAATGCTGTCTTGCCTGTAGCATCATCTGTGTAGTTAGCTGGATCTGCTGTTACAGCCATACCTGCAATACCATCAAAGAACTCATAACCATTGCCAATGAAGTCCTCGATATATCTCCATCTCATTCTACCCTGATTTGCTAATTGTCCACTTGGAGAAGTAAGATTATCTGTTGCACCACATTGTCCGTTGTATGAAGTATAACCCCACATAACACTTTCACTATTCTTTTCTGCAAACTCAATTAAGAACAACATTTCGAGTATTCTTGTATGCAATACATCAATAAGATGGTATCCTGTTCCATTTGCTGTTGCAGCAGTTCTAAATTGTGCTCTAGTTTGTGAGTATTTTCTTGCTACACCACTCTTAGATTGCATCTTGTTATTTGCATCATAACTTGCACCATAAGCTCCGTAATAGAAAGCATCTGAATGTGCTGATACTTGTCCATCTACTAGAGTTGTGATTTCCTCTGGAGCAACTGCAATATCTGTTAATCTGCCACTTGAATCGTATCCCAATCTCCAATACATCTCTGGAACATAAACCATAGCATTTCCATCTACAGTTTCTTTTGTCATCATATTGTATGGGAATAGGTTATCAAAGTCGGATGCAATTTCGTTGCTTGTCATTGTCCATGTTAATCCTGTTGCTGCATCTGTTCTTGTTAGAGATGTTGTAGAATTGTACAATCCACTTACACCAAGAATAATGTTGCTGCCATACCAGAACTTGAATGTCGCTGTTGTGTAGGTATTTACACCATCACTTGCTACACAATAAACATCATTGTAAGCATTGGAAGTAAATCCGAAGCTAGTAACATCTACATCCTCATAATCCCCATCAGATCCACTAAATGATATTGTCTGTAAAACTTCGTTAGAGCCATTATATAAGGTATATGTGCTACAAGCTGCACGCAAGTTGCCAACTCTTAATGTACTAGCATCTACTTTAGACAATACAGGTAGAGATTGATATGTTACCGAGTTAGAGTAATCACTATCCTCAAATCCTGTTCCCGTTGCTTTGACCTTTATTGTTCGGTTTCCGTATGGGAGTAATAATTGTTTTAAGTCAATAATTGCCATATATTTATCTCCTTTTTATTATTTATTCAACTTCTGTAACTTTTACTTGTAAGTATCTATCTGTATAAGATGTCGAGTTGCCCCTTCTGTATTTGAAGTACACATAATGAACACCTGCAGGAACAGATAGTGTATAACTACTTGTGTTTGTTGCAGATGTTGTATATGCAACTTGGTAATTAGATTCCGTATTACTATTATCTGAAAAGTCTGTATCCAATTTGCCAAGATAAGCATAACAATATGTTGATCTCGTATAAGCTGTATAATCTACCTTTATTGATGTTGCTTGTGGAGCTATAATATCTACTCTTAACAATGCCCAAGTATTTGAACCTGTATTTGTGCTCTTGTAATATCCTGTGTTTTGTAATGAGAAATTTCTTATGTTTGTGTAACTTATCAAAGTTTTTTGATCTTGTGTTGCATCTATATCTGTTGCAACAACTGTTCCGTCTATATTTAATGTATAATCCTCTGCATACAAGACATCTCCTTCTTTTAAGAATGAGTCCACAACAGTAACATCTCCATCTTTAAGAGAGATATAAGGTGCAACAAGTTTAGGTGTAGACACACCACTTGCTCCAATAATAACTGAAGTATCTCCATATTCCTCACTATTGTTAATCTCGGTGCAATCTGTTCCATCTGAATTAAATATCAATCCTGTACATCCTGCTGGAGTCGTTACATCTGCTGTTGCCTTTACACTATTAACACTATTGATAATTGGTGCAGATAATTTGCCCATATCAGATAATGTACCACTATAACTTAAATCTAATGCAGCTATTGAAACTGCACCCGTATATGGATTGTATGAATAATCTAATTTCTCGCCATTACAGAATATGTCTATTTTTGGTGGTAGATAATATCCTGTCTTTGGTGTAATTGTGAATGATAATGCGATGCCATAACATTCATTTTTCCAATCAAAAGTTGTATCTACATTTGCTGTCTTATCTATAAACTCATATAAAGTAAATGTAATAGATGAACTTGCTGCACTATCTAAAAATCCACCAGCAGAGTTAGAACACTTACAAGTCAATATATAACTTGCACTTGCTATAGTTTGTAAGTTAAGAGTTGTTTCTGCTTGTTCTTTGAACTTTACACCACTATTAAATAACTTAAATGTGCTATTAAAGTTTCCATTTGTTGATGGATTACTAATTGTTAATGTATTACTACTTCTTGAAACTGAAGGAGCATTAAGTGTTGGATTAACACCTGTATTTAAGCTACCTTCTACTCCTGCTATTGTTATACCATACTTAATATTTGCAGATGTTAGTGTATCTGGTTTTGTAATAGTAACCTTTGAAAGAGTATATCCTGTATCTGGTAATACCTCTTGGTCTCCACTTTGTAGGTCAAGAGTAACTGTCTTGGTTTGAGTTGCTCCACCACCTCCACCAGATATGGCAGCTATATAGTCATCATAATCTGCAATAGAAACATTATCGCCAACTGTTACACCTTTAGCTTCAATGGCACTCTTAATGTCTGCTTTTGCTTGGACTATTCTTTGTAAAGAACTTGTTAAGCTCATTTGTTTTCCTCCTTCTTATAGGTTATCCAAGATTGCACTAGCACTTGCTATGTCGCTCTCTATTGCATCTAATCGGTAGATAATTGTTCCACTTGTATTGCTATCTCCAATTAAACCTATTGCAGTTTTCTCGGCACTCGTTACAAACTTATTAGTTGCATTTGTATCATCTACATTATCTGAACTTATCTTGCTACTTGATGTTATCAATGGTTGATAATTTCCTAATGCAGAACTAGATACATAGTTTTGTAATGCTGTATAAACTGCACCAGAACTTATCAATGTGTTGCTTCCACTTGTTGGAGATGAAGAAGGTGTTGTCCAAGTTCCTGCACCACTTCCATCAGATCTCCAATATTGATTAGATGTTCCTGCTGTTGTTGGTGGATATACTGTCTTTTCGGTTACACTTGTAATATGCCCCTGTGCATCGTATGTGATTTGTGGTATTGCAGTTGCACTTCCTTTAGTTGCAGCAGTTACGGAGTTGCTATGGTTTAAGGTTGCACCACTCTTGCTTAATCCTGTTCCTGCTGTAATAGCATCTTGCTTTGCATTCCAAGTTGTCTTATCACTTGCAGTTACAAACTTATTAGTTGTTGAAGTGTCATCTACTAAATCGGCACTTAACTTGTTGCTAGATGTTATCTCACTTTGGAGTCCACTTATTAGGTCTGCAATGCTGAACTCTACTGTGCTTCCACCCTGTAGTGTGAGTGTTACCTTCTTTGTGCTATTGGAATAACTACCACTTACTACCATTGTCTCTAATGGCAAGTCTATTGTGTCTGTCTTGAGTGTAGTTCCATCTTGATCCTTTAATGTGAGAGTCATTACATAGGTTGAGTTGTTTATAGATAAATCAAAATTCTTTGCATACTTGGTTGTGCTTGGCAAAGCTCCTACATCACTTGCTGTTGTTGGAACTGTTATATTTGCAGTTACATTAGAACTTGCGTTTGCTCCAAAACTTGCCACATCCGTTCCGTTCTTTTGTATCTTAAGTGTTGCATTGTTAACAGTTGGTATTGTTGGTTTATTAGTTAAATCGTTATATGATCCACTTAAAGCAACAGCAGCTAAATCACTTGTTGGTGTATAATCCTCTGCTTGAGATTCGGCAATATCATCAACATTCTCGGTTAATGCAGTAATCAATGCCTGTAAGGTATCTCTATCCAACATAGCTTGTTCTAATACATCGTTGAAGTATTCCTCATCTGCTATGCCGAAGTTCTTTTGTACATGACCTTCTACCACTGTTGTGCATAAAACCTCTCTACCTGTTATCTCATCATCCTCAATGGTTGCCTTAACAAATTGTGCAGAGATTTCAAGTGCTCCTGCAACAAGTAAGACTCCATCGTATTGAGTGCAAGTGTACTTGTATCCTTTTCCTTCATCGGTTGTTTCTAATGGACAATTTATTCTGCTAATTAGGTGTCCATCTGATCTCTTACAATACATAGAACAATAACTTACTTCAGTATTCTCGTACACTTCGCCATCATCATCGACAAAGTACCAAGTCATTGTATTGTTGTAAGTCGTTGAATTAGCCACGAATACATTGTCTAATACTTTTACTATGTTGCCATATCTGTCTATATAAACTCTCATCCTATGCTCTCCTTTTTATAGAATGTAAATAATGTGCTACCAGAACATAATCCATTACTTGCTATAAACATATTTCCATCCTCATCTCCTATTGCTATGTTGTACTTATCCACATTGTTTAGGTTGTTCTTAACTAATGAGATATAGTTTTCTCCTTCTACACCCATAGCACCTAATACACTAACTCTTGTGTCTCCGTTTAGAGTGTTGTATCTAACTTTCTTGTCTCCGAGTTTGTATGGATCTCTATCTGTTGTTTGATAGTATATGTATATGTTCTTATTGCTAAAGTCTTGGTATAAGCTGTTATAGTCAACAAACCTTCCAATTATAATGGATGGTTTTGCTGTCTCTATTCTTATAATCTTTTGGAAGCATAATGCTTCGCTTGGATCTTTCTTAAATCCTGTATAATCACTCTTGAAGTATGTGCCTGTTGTCTCTGCACCTGTTCCAGATAACAAGAGCTTTGGTTGTGCCTTAACTCCCTGTGTTGTTCTTTCATTAGGGAAGTATCCCCACTCAACTGTTGGATTCTCGGTGTATCCATAATCGTTGGTATATTTGTTGTAACATACCTTCTTTCCACCTAACCAATTTATGCCACCATAACTTGATGTGTCGATGGATAATCCTGCACTTGCATTGTCATAGAACTTGCATACAAAGTTGATAGTGTTGCCACTTCCATATCCTGTAACAGGCAATACAAAGTTTTGATAATCCAATCCTGCATCTGGATCTATATCGACCTTTACAAAGGCATTTGAGACAATTCCTGTGCCACCCATAGCAGCTTGCATAATACCCCAACAAGTTGTTGCTCTTTGGTCTGAACTCGTTGCTCCTAAACTAATTGAATTATGATCTGCTTGATAGTTATCTATTACAACTGTATCTCTATCTGGAAGGATTACTTGATAACCCTTTGTTGGTATTGCATAGATTCTCTTTTCCTTTCTTAATGCAATTCTTTCATTGAGGTTATTGAAGTCTTTTGCGATGTAATATCTTACTTCATACCAAGTCTCTGAATCTGTATGTCTTGATATATCTACTTGATAAATGACTCCGTTATCATAGTCTGTTAACTTTGTCATAAGTGGAAGGATATTTGCATAACTATCCACATTACAATCTATATAAACTAGGTTGTTGCCTAATCTATTTATCTTGCCTTTTAAGTTTTGTCCGTATCTTTCAATGTCAATAACACTTGCTCTTTGTCCATCTACAACCATAAGGTTTCTTTCAAAGAATGTTCTATCTGCTTGTTTTACGGATGTTGCAAGTCCTTCTATTTCGCCAACATAAGCAATATCAAAGATAATGTCATCAATATCTCCTGTCGTTACACTCTCTTTATTTATAGATGTAAGTGTTCCTGCTGGAGTTGCGTGTTGAGCTTCGTATGCCATATAGTCTTGAATTGCACTTGCATTTGCTGTGTACCAATTATTGAGTAACTCCGTAAACATTGTTGTAAATACACTCTTGGTTACGATAAGACTCTTATATGTTCTGGATACATCTACCTCTGCTTGTCCTCTTTGGTAGTAAAGTGTTTTTTGTTGATCTGATAAAGATAAGGTTTGCCAATACTCGTAATCTACAAAATAATCTAAAGCATCAAACCAAGCTCTTGTATCTGCTCCAGATGCTGAAGTTATATCTCTTGTTATATAATGTGCTGCACTATCTCCAGATACATAGTAAGTGCCTTTTACACTTATCTTTGCTGCTGTGCTTTTGATTCTAAATGCAGTTGGATATTGGATTGCATAAGGCAAAGACATAACTCTATTGTTAGATGTTGCTATTGCATCATTAGCTTTGAATGTGTCTTGGAATCTTATCTCATTTCCACTTAATGCACTCTCTACATGACTAAAGACTTCTCCTGCATAACTCTCTACCGAGTTGGATGCACTCTCACTTATTAAGGTGTGGTGTGTATCATCTCCAAGTACCACTTCAGTTGTTGGTGTCATTCTCATATAGTTAACTTTTACAACAAGCATTGTTGGTGTATAGTTGAGAACTACATCCTCTACTATTACTCTACTATCTACTGCAGAACATATCT
>Ga0265298_10001702_pt1 | contig 32314 bp, 11 predicted proteins | sample AusTroGonzalo_MG_3_FD_193486 | JGI IMG/M metagenome (GOLD analysis project Ga0265298, IMG submission 193486) | Bovine rumen microbial communities from tropical cattle in Woodstock, Queensland, Australia - Gonzalo_01 | ecosystem: Host-associated > Mammals > Digestive system > Stomach > Rumen ... | reverse complement strand
AGGTTCGGTGAATTTTCGCCGGCTTTCGTATATTTTCAGGATTCGCAGGATTCGGCTTCAAAAGAAATTTATGTCGATTTTTACGGGCAGGATTATGATGTATTAAAACAACTTGCTTTTTCGTCATCGGGAAGGTTACAGCAGGTTAAAGGACTTACCGATGTTAAAATAAGGATGAGGGAAGACGAACCTGAAGTTCTTGTGGATGTCGACTATAACAGGCTTGCAATTTTCGGGCTTACCACTTATTATTTCAGCAATACCCTGCATTGTCAAATAAGGGGGCTTATTGCAACTCAATATAGAACCGAAGGTAAACAAATTGAAACCATCTGTCGTTTAATTCCCGGTAGTATTCCGAATGTGGAATCAATTCCTTTTATAGGTATGGTTAATCCTAAAAAAGATGTTGTTTTTGTCGGGCAGGTTTCCGAAATAAATAAAGTTAAAGCAAACCAGGAAATTTGGCATAAAAACAAAAAAAGGTTTATACAAATAAGTGCAAACAGAGCAAAAATAGGTTTAACTACTGCCGCTCAAAGAATAAACGAAACTTTAAGGGGTGTAGCTTTTCCGAAAGATTATTCCTTTAAAATTTCCGGTGATTATGAAAAAACGGTTGAAAACAGAGGTTCTTTTATTTTGGCTGTTTCATTAACGGTTATTTTGATATTTTTTGTTTTGGCTTCAATTTTCGAATCTTATTTACAGCCTGCACTTATAATGTTTTCACTTCCTTTAAGTATAATAGGTGTTGCTTTTGTATTGTGGGCATTTAAAAAGCCGATAAGTCTCGGTGTGTGGATAGGTATAATGATATTGTTCGGATGTATCGTCTACAGTTCCATTATTATCGTCGATAAGATAAATCAAAGAAGGATTGGCAGAACCAATTTGTTAAGGGTTATTTTTGAAAGTTGTAAAGAAAGGTTAAGGCCGGAACTTATTACACTTTTAATGAAAACATTAGGGCTTTTACCGATGGTATTAAGCAGGGACGAATCGGCAAGTATGTGGCGATCTTTAGGGCTTACGGTATTGTTCGGAACCATATCGGGAACAATTTTGACCATGCTTATAATACCTACGGCTTATTATGTTTTGGAAAACCCTAAAAAGAGTTTTTATATATTTATGACAAAAATAAAAATGTCATTTATTTTAAATATAATTAAAAAATTATATAATGAGAAGGAAAAAGCCGAATTTGATGTATAAAAAATTGCTTTGCAATTTTTAGTTAAAAAGTTGAATAGTTGAAAGGTTGAAGGCGGATGTTATTCCGTGCTTGACACGGAATCTATGTTAGAATTTGTCCGATACGACACTTTAATTATAAATTGTAGTTTTGGGGTTTTTAATGAGTATTTTAAGATTGCCTGTTGACAGGCCCGTAACAACAATAATGATATTCTGCTCCGTTATCCTTATGGGAGTTATTGCTTTTTCAAGAATTCCTCAGGAACTTTTTCCTGCCGTAGAATATCCTCAAATTACAATCGTTACAAAGTATGAAGGTGCAGGCCCCGAAGAGTCCGAAAAGTTGATTACCAAAATAATTGAAGAAAGTGCCGGAACCGTTAAAAAAATAAAAAGAATTTCCTCTATTTCGAAAGAAGGTGTTTCAATTGTTTCCTGCGAATTTTTGTGGGGAACAAATATGGATTTTGCCTCGATGAACATAAGGGAAAAAATAGATTTGATAAAAGAATCTCTGCCTAAAGATGCCCTTGAACCTGTTGTTTTAAAGTTCAACCCTATGCAGGTGGAAGCCATTATTTTATCTGCAAATTACAGGGCACAAAATCCTTCTCCGGAACAAATGGCTGAATTAAGGTCTTTTATAAAGAAAAACATCAAAGATGAACTTGAAAGAATAGAAGGTGTTGCAAAGGTTGAATTAAGAGGTGGAGAACAGAAAGAAATTTTAATAGAAATCGATAAAGGAAGGTTGCTTGCAAACCAGGTTTCCATAAACGATGTTATAAATTCCCTGCAAACCGCCAATATCACCTATCCTGCCGGAACAATTAAGGAAGAAAAACACGAATATATAGTAAAAACCGTCGGTGAATTTAAAAATTTAAACGATATAGAAGCACTTTCTTTCGGAAAACAGCAGCAGCAGGAACAAAGAAACAAACACAGAAAAGACAGAACAGTCCAAGGAACAAACGATGAAAAAATTGTTTATATGAGAGATGTTGCCGATGTTTGGGAAACATTAAAAGAAAAAAAAGGTTATTCAAGGTACAATTCAAGGGAAAATATTTCTATCGGTATATTTCCTCAGTCCGGTGCAAATTTAATAAATATGTCAAAAAATGTCAAATCGAAATTAAAAGATTTGGCCGATAAAATACCTTCCGATGTTGAAATAAAAACAACTTACGACCAATCGATATTTATCAAAAAGTCGTTAAACAATATTTACGAATCCGCAATACAAGGTATGTTGTTGTCGTTTATTCTTTTGTATTTCTTTATGAAAAGTTTCGTCGGTTCTTCAATAATCAATACCGCAATTCCTATTTCGTTATGTGTTACTTTAAGTATCATGTATTTCCAAGGTATTACAATAAACTCCATGTCACTGGGAGGTTTGACAATCGGTATAGGTATGGTTGTTGATAACGGTAACATGGTGCTTGAAAATATTTTAATGATGATAAACAGAAATAAGCAGATGCCCAAAAAAGAGGCAATTTATCAGGCATCTTCAAGCTTGCTTCCGCCTATTTTAAGTTCCACACTTACAACCGTTGCAATATTTATTCCTTTTGTTTTTGTTGCCGGTATGATAGGGCAGTTGTTTTCGCAACTTGCATTAACAATAACTTTTTCAATGATAGCATCTATCTTTTCGGCTGTTTTTTTGGTCCCGAGGCTTTGCCTTTCGGCAAACCTTGCAAAACAGTCGGTTACCGCAGGTGTGTATACAATTAACACTTATTTCAAACCTACATTAAAGTCGATTTTAAATATGAAGCCGATGATGATTTTTTTGGTTATATTCTGTTACGGTTTGGTGGGTGCTTTTGTTGCTTATTTGATACCGAAAGAATTTATGCCTAAAACCGATGAAAGAAGGTTCGTTTTGAATTTGTCGATGCATCCGGATACCCCGCTTGAAATTACAAATTCCGTAGTTAAAAGAATAGAACAGGCTATCCAAAAATACGACGAAGTTTTGGATGTTGCCACGACAATCGGTTCTACCGATGACCAGGTAGGTTCGGCTTCGGTTGAAACATTGGATAAATATCAGGCAAGAATAATAACTAATTTAAAGCCGAAAGGTATGGCAACAAATGATATGGTTAAAGAATTGAATGACGAAATAAAAAAATGGAATATAAAAAATATCGATGTGGATTTTGTAACTCAGCAGGGTTTGTTCGGTTCCGGTGTCGGGTCTTCCGCAGGGGTTGTTGTTGAAATAAAGGGTAAAGACCTTAAAAAACTTAAAGAGTATGCAACAAAATTAAGAAATCAAATGGATTCAATGCCTGAATTTTACGGTATAAAAGTTGACCCTTCCGACGAAGTTCCGGAATTGAAATTAAATATCGACAGGGAAAGGGCATCGCTGTTCGGTTTATCCACTCAGGATATTTCCGCTATGACACTGGCTGCAATTAAAGGTTATGTAGCTACAAAATTAAAATTGCCCGACGATGAAATTGATATCAGGGTTAGAATGCAGGAATCCGACCGTGATACTTTGGAAAAAGTTTTGGAAATGACGGCATATTCGTCGTGGGGTATGACGATTCAGTTGAAACAAATTGCACAGGAAGCCTTTGTTAAAACTTTACCTACAATTAAAAGAATTGAAAGGGAAAGAACATATATCATTTCTGCAAATGTCAGCGGTAACTTTACAAAGGCCGTATCGGAATTACAAACTTTAATTGACGATGCTTACAATAACAAAGATGTTTCGACAATAATTACCGGTGAAATGCTTGCAATGAAAGAATCTCTGTCACAGACGAGTTTTGCAATGATACTCGGTGTAATTATCATATACATGATTTTGGCTTCTCAGTTTGAAAGTTTGTTGCAACCTATCCTTGTTATGACGGCGGTTCCTTTAGGTATCATAGGTGCATTAATTACTTTGTACATAACCGGTCAGTCCATAAATTCAATTTCCATGTTGGGGCTTATAATGTTAATCGGTAATGTGGTAAACATCTCTATTTTGCTTATAGACAGGTACAACATAAAATATATGCAAAATCCCGATAAGTATGTTGATATAGTTGCTTTCAAACAAATGGTTACAGATACTACAGCCGACCATATAAGGCCTATCGTTATGACAACTTTAACTACCGTCGTCGGGCTTGTTCCTTTGGCTTTAGGTTTGGGTGAAGGTGCAACAACCAACCAGCCTATGGCAATTGCCGTTGTGGGCGGTTTGATATTTGCACTTGCTTTGGCACTTCTTTTTGTTCCTTATGTATATTTATTTGCAAAAGGGGTTAGAAATTCTTCCGAAGACGAGTTTATATACTAAAAATGAAATTCAGAACAATAATAATACTACTTGTTATAATATCTGCACTAACCGTTGTTGCGGTTGAAGCAATAAGCAGGCTAATTGAAGATTTGCCTTCAATTTCCAATTTGGAACATTACACACCTAATGTAGTAACCAAAATTTTTGATAAAGACGGCAATTTGCTTTCGGAACTTTTCATTGAAAGAAGAACAATCGTTCCTTTAAAGGAAATTCCCGCCGACCTGCAAAATGCTTTTATTGCAATAGAAGATAACGACTTTTACACTCATTGGGGCATTTCTACAAAAGGTATTATAAGGGCCTTTTTAATAAACTTTGCAAAAGGTAAAGTTTCTCAGGGCGGTTCCACAATTACACAGCAGCTTGCAAAAACCATTTTTTTAACTTCCGAAAGAACAATCGTCAGGAAAATAAAAGAAATGCTTCTTACCGTTCAGCTTGAAAGGCAGTATACGAAAGAAGAAATTTTTCAGCTTTACATAAACCAAATATATTTCGGTGCCGGCGGTTACGGTGCGGAATCGGCTTCAAGAATATATTTCGGTAAATCCGTAACGGACCTTGACCTTGCCGAAGCCGCTTTAATTGCAGGGCTTCCGAAAGCTCCGAATTATTATTCTCCGGTAAGAAACCCGGAAGTTGCAAAAACAAGAAGGGCTACCGTTCTTCACAGAATGGTTGAGTTGGGCTTTATAACGGAACAACAGGAACAGCAGGCAAACCAAGAGCCCGTTCCTACGAAAAAACATACTTTGGAACAGCCTGCAGGGCATTACTTTATTGAATATTTAAGAATTTTATTGGAACCCAAATACGGAACAAATGTTCTGCATAAAGGTGGCTTATCGATATATACAACACTTGATATAAAAATGCAGGAAGCCGCAGAAAAAGCTTTAAACGAACATCTTGAAAAATTTGACGAACAACAAAAAGATTTTTTTGAAAAAGAAAATATGGAACCTAAAAAAGTTCAAGGTGCCATAATGGCAATAGACCACAGAACCGGTGCCATAAGGGTTATGGTAGGCGGCAGAGATTTTAAAGAAACAAAATTCAACAGAGCCGTTCAGGCAAAAAGGCAGGCAGGTTCAAGTTTTAAACCGTTTGTTTATGTTACCGGTATCGATACAAAACAAATAACACCTTCCACAATGCTTGAAGATAACCCGATGGTTTTTTCTTTCGACGGAGACAATTGGAATTTGGTTTCAAGGGACCCTACTTACATTGAAATTTTAGCCGAAAAAATGACACCGGAAGATTTGGTTGACCCTATGAAAATTTGGTATCCGGTAAACTTAGGTTCAAGGTATAGAGGTAAAGTAATTTTAAGGCAGGCAATATACAGGTCAATCAATATTTGTGCAATAGAAGCCATAAATATGGTTACACCTGCCAAAGTTATAGACTATGCAAGGAAAATGGGTATAAAAAGTCCGCTTGTAAATTCACTTTCTCTTGCATTGGGTTCAAGTGATGTAACTTTACAGGAAATGACATCGGCTTTCGGCACAATTGCTTCCGGCGGAATACAAACCGAACCCTACTTTATAACGAAAGTTGTAGATAAAGACGGCAAAATTTTGGAAGAAAATATTCCAGTTGAAAGGGAAGCTTTATCTCAGCAAACTTCGTTTGTTATGACCAATTTATTAAAAGGTGTAGTTGAACGGGGCAGCGGTTACAGGGCAAGGGAACTTGGCAGGCCTTGTGCCGGTAAAACCGGAACCTCAAACGACAGTGTAGATGCTTGGTTTATAGGTTTTACACCTCAGCTTGTTGCAGGTGTATGGGTAGGTTACGATGACAGAACGACACTCGGCAAAAAAACAACAGGCGGCGGCCTTGCTTGCCCTATATGGACAAGTTTTATGAAGGAAGCCTTAAAAGGTTATCCCGTTTTGAATTTTAAACAACCCAAAGGTATAGAATGGGCATTAATAGACCCTCAAACAGGGCTTCTTGCTTTAAGCAAAACCCCAAATGCTTACCTTGAAGCTTTTTTGGAAGGTACAACACCTCAGGAATATTCTTTTTCCAAAAATGTTAATCGGCAGGAACAAGATACCGAAGCCGAAGAACTTACCGATGCCGAAAACTAAAAAATTTTTCGCAAATTTTTGCTTGACTTTGGTTTACAATATATAGTAAAATTTTCATAATTACTTTTAGAGTGTTTTTTATCATTGTAAATTTTCTGTCATTTCAATGACCGTTAAAAAAGAGAAATCTCGTCGTTAAACTATAAATTTTCAGCTAAGAAAACATAGGCTTTTATCTTAGCTTCTCAGTTTTTATTATAAATTTTAATATATAAATAAAAGTCTTAAAGGAGACAAAATGTTTAAAAAGTTTTTAAAAAATTCAAGTAAGTTTTTAGCGGTTTTGTTGACGGCAGTTTTAGCTTTCAGCCCGTTAAGTTATGCGGCAGACCCCGCAGAAGTTTCAACTTTTACGGAATTGAAAGATGCAATAGCCGATCAGAATTGTGATACAATAAATGTTAATGATAGTTTTCTCGGATATGCCGGAGACGAAATGGGTGAACAAAAAGCAGATTCCCTTACCATAAACGGTAACGAGAATACCATAAACGGTAATTCGGTTGCCAGTGGCATGAAAACGGGAACTAATTTTGTTTTGGATGGTAATGGAAATAAAATCCAAATAGGTACCGATGACGATGGTGACCCTATTTATGAACAAGTTTCCAAAGAAACCGTAATCAACGATGCAATATTTACAAATTTTAAAAAGGATGGCGGTGCAGGTACCGTAATATTTAATGAAGGCGGAAATGTTACGATAGAAAAATCTTCTTTTACAAAAAATGTTGTAGTTCCCGGTACTACAAGCGGAAGCGGCGGTGCTCCTTCCGGAGTAGGCGGGGTAATTAGTCATGATTCCGTTGAACAGATAGATGATAATCAGGAATCAATAGAAATCGGTACATTAACCGTAAAGAATTCTTATTTTGGGCAAAACCAAGCCTTCGGTGCAGGTGCAATTCTATCGCAAGGTCATTTGCTTGTAGAAGATACGGAGTTTAATGGTAACACTGCAGATCATTTCGGTGCAATTGCGGTAATGGGAAACAAAAAAGATTCAACGGTATTAACAAGAGTAAATTTTATCAATAACCAAGGTCTTGTTTCCGGTGGGTTGCCGAATGCCGGTGCAATATTTTTTGGAGAAGATGCAAATGCAAAAATATCCGATAGTAAATTTGAAGGTAATACCTCTGTAGAAGATGGCGGTGCAATAAATACTTATCCTATGGATAGTCACCCGGATTTAAAACATGCTAAACTTCAAGTTGTCGGTTCAACTTTTACCGGTAACAAAGCAGGTTTTGATTCTTCTGCAAATGATACTACAGATGGTGCATCAAAAGGCGGTGCAATAAACAATGCTTTTTATGGCAGTGAAACAATGCCAAGTACACTTGAAGGTAAAACCGTAACCGATGCAGGTTATGTTTATGTTGCAAATAGTAAATTTAATGAAAACAAAGCAGGGCAAGGCGGTGCAATTTATAACAATAAAAATCTTGACGGTCAAAGTGAAGCAAGAATGTGGATAGAAAACACCGAATTTGCAGATAATGCTGCATTGGATTCAGGTGGTGCAATATATAATAATGAAGGTACAATAACTTTCGGACCCAATGTAACATTTACCGGTAATAATGCAAGTGCTAATATCACTTCCATGGTAGGCAAAGGTGCTGCAATTTATAATGCAGCAAACGGAGTTGTTAATTTTAACAATGGTGCAACATTTGAGGGTAATTATGTTACCACCGAGGATAACCTTAACGATGTTTATAATGACGGTGAATTAAATTTTATTGCCGGCTCAGTAACAATGACAGGCGGTGTTAAAGGTGACGGAAGCACAACTATCGGTAACGGAACAGAAAGTGCAACGGTAGCTCTTGGTGATGAGGCAACATTTGAACAAGCTAATTTAACAATAAACGAAAATTCCGAGCTTTCCGTAAATATAGAAAAATTAAAAATATACGATACAAATAACAATGCCTACGGCACCATATACAACGGCGGTAACTTAGTATTTTCTACCGGAACGGGAACTTTACAAAACAGTATACTACCTACCGGAACAGCTACAACAAGCGAAGGTTTTCATTATGGAACATTGACCGTTAAAGAAAATGCCGATGTAACAATCCAAGGAAGAGAAGGAAATAACATTACAATAAATCAAAAAGACATAATTATAGAAGAAGATGCCAACCTTACAATAACAAACGGAACAATAGCCCCTTCAATAAGTTTGCAAGATAATATAAAAAATGACGGTGTACTTACATTTAACGGTAACGAAACAATGAATTTGGATTTCGGTATAGTTAAAAATGAAGGTGATACCGGTAATGTTGTTATTGACGGTTCCGTAAAAGTAAATGCAGGCGATCAGGAAATAACCCAGTCAACCGTAACAATTAACAGTAATGCAGGTTTAACGGTAAATGCAAATAAAATAATAACCGACAATGCAATAGCAAATGCAGGTAAATTAACATTTAAAAGAGCCGACGGTGATAATGATACATCGGATATGATAAACGGTAACGAAATAACCGGTGTCCAAGGTGATAACGGTATGGAATATGGTGAATTATACATAGAAGATAATTTAACCAATGCCGAAAATGTAAAGCAGGCAAAAATTTTTATAGACAGAGATGTTAAAGTTACAAACTCCGGTGAAATAGTAACAACCGGTGAAGGTATAGTAATAAACGGTGATGCAGTATTAGTAACTTCAAATAAAATAGATACATATACGGAAAATCCCGATGGACAAGTTGTAAATAACGGAATATTCGAAGTAGCTTTAGGTGAGGGGCATTCGGCATACAGCGGTAACAAAATAACGGGTTCCGGTGGAACATTTGTGGTTTCTTCAGGTGAATTTATAAATGATGACGAAGATGCCGGTGTTGAAGGTTATATAGAACAAAGCTCCGTTCAAATAGCGGAAGGTGCAGCTTTAACCACAAAAGTTGAAAAAATTAATGTTACGGATAATACAAAAGGTATACAAAATGCAGGGGTATTAACTTTAACGGGTAACAGTGTAACCAATAATAATGTAGTAACAGGGTTAGAAGAAATTGATCCGTCAGCACCTTCAGGTGTTACCAAATACGGTGAAACAATTCTTGAAGGTTCGGATTTCACGAATTCCGCAGCAATTACTCAAAGCACAATAACAGTTAACGGTAAGGTAACAAATTCTGCTACAGGCCAATTAAATGCAGTAGATCCTAACCAAACCGGAACGGAAGGTGTAATAGCAATAACCGAAACGGGTTCTTTAACCACAAATGCAGATAATGTTTCTGCAGCAAACGGTATAACTGTTGCAAACGGAACAGTTGACGGTGGCGGAACATTAACATTAACAGGCGGAACAGTCAATAATACCATTACCGGTGAAGGAACATTAATAATTAACAATAATGTAATAAATGAAAGCAACATTTCCTTATCAACGGTAACGGTGGCAAATGATGCATTTTTTACAAATGATGCAAACGGAACAATTGAAACAAATTATATTTCCGGTGCTTCATTAAGTAATAACGGAATTTTTGTATTAAATGCAAAAGATGATAACAGTTACGATTTAAGTTCTTTATCAGGTGTCGGTGTATCATCAATAACGGCAATGGCAGATAATGTTACCGTAAACTTAAAAGGTATACAGCAAGGCACTGTAAATTTTTACGGAGAAGAAAAAACATTAGTAATTAACGGCGGTGATAATGGTGCAACAATAACCGCAGATACGATAAACAACTATGCAACCGGTGACAGCTTACATGTAATAAATACAAGGTTCAACGGTAATTTTGTAAATAACCAAGACGGGCATGCGGTATTTGAAGACGGTTCGTCCGTTTCCGGTTTAATAACAAATAACGGCGGGCAAATAGATATATTAAAAACGGATGCTTCTTTTGAAATTGAAACAGGCATAACAGGGGACAGTTCATCCGTTGAAGGTAACTTATTAAACATCGGTAATTCCGAAAAAGCCATACAATTAACAACTTTAAAAACAATAGAAAATCAAAATATAACGGTTTCACAAGGCAGCAGCTTGGATGTTGTTAGCAACGGAACTGACAACGGAACTATAAATAATTCTTCAATTACGGTAGTTCAAGGCGGTTCAGTATCATCAAATGCAAGCTGGTTTAACAATGTTCAAACGGCAAATGACGGTTTTGTATCATTTGACGGCGGAACGATAAGCGAAGGTAACACAATAATAGGTTCCGGTGTATTAAATATAGCAGGTAACACCGTAACCAACTACACGGGTATTGAACAATCTTCCGTAACGGTTCAAAATGGTGCAACATTTAAAACAAATGCAAGCAGTGTAACCGCTACAGCAGGTGTATTTAATGCAGGCGAATTGATATTTGACCAACTTGGTTCTAATGATGATATGGTAAACAACAATGTTATAGACGGTTTAACAACGGAAAATGCCACATCGGCAGACCCTGTAACAACCTACGGTAACTTAACCGTTCAAAGTAATTTAATAAACAATGCTAATATCACCCAAAATAATGTTAATATCAAAGGCGGAACAACAACAAACATTGCAGGTGCAACAATAAAAGTAAATAATTCGTTTAATGTTTCAGAAGATGGTAATGCAACAGGCGGTACCGTAAGTAATTCAGGTGTAATAGATGCCGAAGGTGCAAGTATTGCCAACGGTTCAATAGGTTTTATTGAAAATGCCGACGGCGGTATAATTACTGCAGGAACCGTAACAAACTATTCCGAAGGAACAATTAACAATTTGGAAGGCGGTTCAATTTCTGCCGCATTAATAGAAAATAAATCTTGGGCAACAATAACAAACTTTGACGGTGGAACAATATCCGCAACAGACGGAATAGCAAACAAAGGAACGGTGACATCCAGTGCAGACGGTATTGATGCCGATTTCTACAACGGCGGAACTTATAACATTACCGGCGGAACGGTAAACAGAATAATAGACGGGTTTACAAATGGAACTTCCATTCAAAACGGAACCATTAATATGGCAGATTCCGAAGTGACAATAAGCACAACAATAAGTAATAATGTCGTATATATAAGCACAAGTGCCGTATTTAAAAAAGGTTCGGATTTAACCGATGGTTCTCGTTTATATATAAAAGACGGTGCAATAATCAATATAGATAATACCGATGATGAAGGTAACCCTGCCATAGGCGAACTTACGGCAGCGGGAATATCCGTATTAGGTTCTTGGATATATACCGGCATAGATGTTGACTTACAACAAGGTGTATCCGATAAAATTAGCAGTGATGATTTTTATGTTTCCGGCGGAACGGCAACAATAGGTGATATCAACTTATTAACTAAAAAAGCTTCAAAAACTAAAGTTCAAATATCTACCGTAAATATTTATGCAGTAACATCCAATGGTAGTACAAGCACGGTTATAAGCACAGGTGACGGTTTTGATTATTCGTTAGATATAACAAATGATGCAACAGGTTCTTGGTTGGAAATCGGTGCTTCCGGCTACGGTGACTTACCTAATGCCGTATACGATAAATTAAGCTCTTATACCGTAGAAGAAGATGTTACCGGAGAAGGTAAAGACTATGTAACAAGATGGATAGAAGATGATAATTCATTAAAAACAAGTTTAAATATAGAAGGTAACGACCTTGTATTAATCAGCACAACCGAAGCTCAAGGTTTACAAACAAGCACATATACATTAACGGTTAGCAATGTTGAAATTTCAAGCTTTACAAATGCAATAACTGTTAATAAAGAAGATGAAAACAGCGGAACGGCAAACTTTACAAATGTTAAATTTACCGATAACAGAGGTGCTGCGGTAATAGCAAGCAGCGGAACCGTAGTTTTATCTTCGGTAACATTTGAAAATAACACCGCAGATAAGGATATTTTAAACGACGGAACATTGGAATTTGCAGGCGGTCCTATAAATTTACAAAACGGTGTTGACGGTAACGGCCAATTAATAGTTTCCGGTAACGGTATTGAAAGCACAAGTGCTATATCTCAATCAACCGTAACAATAAACCCTGATGTGGAATTTAAAAACAGCGGAACATTCCAAACAAAAAATATTGCCGGTGGAACATTAAATAACGAAGGTATTTTTGCATTAGATTTAGAAACCGATAGCGGTTACGGTTTAAATACATTATATGGTAACGGAGTATCGTCAATAACAGTAACAACAGATAGTGTTACCGTAAATTTAGACGGTATACAGCAAGGTACGGTAAACTTTTACGGAGAACAAGGAACGGAATTAACTCTTAACGGTGAAGGTGGTGCAACAATAACGGCAAACGAAATAAACAACTATGTAAAAGGCAACAGTTTACATGTAATAGATACAAGGATTGACGGTAATTTTGTAAATAACCAAGACGGGCATGCAGTATTTGAAAACGGTTCATCCGTTGCAGGTTTAATAAGTAACAATATAGGTAGAATAGATATAGTAAAAACCGATACACCTTTTGTAATTGAAAACGGTGTAACAAGCACAAAAACCGATGATGTAACAGGCAATTTGTTCTATATCGGTGATGCTGAAAATGATAAGGCAGGTATAGCGGAATCTTCAACAACAATAGCATACCAAAACCTTATTGTTTCAAGCGGTAGTTTAACAATGATAAAAGACGGTGCTTATGGTGCAATAGACCATTCCAGAATAGAAGTTAAAGATAACGGAGAATTAACGGCTCATGTAAGCAGTTTAACAAATGTTCTTAGTAGTGAAGGAAAAACGGTATATAACGATGGAAAAGTAACACTTATCGGTCATTCTTATGCAACCGATAACGAAAATGCTTTTGTAAATACATCAAGCGGTAAAGGTAATTTGGTAATTGACGGCAATATTAATAATAAAGAAGGTGTTTCAATTACACAAAGTTCCGTAACGGTACTTGCAACAAGCACATTAACCGCAAATGCAAGTAATATTACCGGCGGCACAACATTTAATGACGGTCAGTTGATATTTACAGGGACCACCGATATGGTAAACAATAATGTTATAACCGGTATTGAATATCCTTACGGTAATTTAACTGTTGAAAGCACATTACAAAACAATGCAAATATAGAACAAGCAGCAGTAACGATAACAGGCGGAACAACAACAAACAATGCAGATGTAACAATTACTACAAGATATAATACGGAAGTTGAATCCGGTGCTACATTAATAAACGGCGGAACCGTAAATGCAAAAGGATACTTTTTTAATTTCGGAACAACATCAAATTCCGGCACAATTATTTCTACTAGTGTTGTTGGTGGGGTTATAAATGATTTTGAGGATAATTTAACAAATAGTGGCAATATAGTATCTGCATATTTCCAAAATGGTGGATATACTGAAAGCAGTGGAACGATAACTGCTTCATATATGTTAAATAATTTAATGGAATTGAAAAACTTATCCGGTGGTTCAATAAATGCAAAAGAAATAATCAATAAGAAGTCAAGTGCAACAATAACAAATTTTGACGGTGGAACAATTACCGCAGGAACAATAGATAACTATGTAGGTGCAACAGTATACAATGATCAAAATGCAGTAATAGAATCTACAAAAATAATTAACAGCGGAGTATTTGAAACTACCGGAACAATAACCGCAAACGAAATAATAAATGAGTCAAGTGCAACAATAACAAATTTTGACGGCGGAACAATAAAAGGCGAAAACGACGGAATAGCACAAATAACAAACAAAGGAACATTAACATCAAATGCCGATGGTATTATAGCAACTGTATTTAATACCGGCACTTACAATGTTACCGGCGGAACGGTAAGTTATAATGTAACCGGTGCAACCGGCGGAACGGTTAACATTGAAAACGATGATGTAACCGTAGCAGCAGATACTTACATAAGCCAAAATGAAATTTATGTAAGCACAGGGCTTAAATTGTTAGACGAAACAGCATTAAAAACATCTACATTAATAATTAAAGACGGTGCCGTAATAAGCACACAAAACGATAAAATAGGGACACTTAACCCGGACGAAATAATAATAGATGCAGCAACATCAGGGTGGACATTCTCCGGCTTTGATGTAGATTTAAAACAAGAACAATCCGATAATATGACAAACATTTCTTCAGTATCAGGTGTTGCTACAATAAACGATATCCACTTGTTAAGCGATAAGGCTTCAAGAACTTTCGTTCAAATTGCAACCACAAATATTAATGCACAAGTATTGGATTCTACAAATACCGTAAATATATATACATCAAGTTTAACTTACTCAGTAACCGCAGTTAACGATGAAACAATAGGCGGTAAAGATTATGCTGGTTCTTGGTTACAAATAGAAGCTTACGGTTACGGCGGTTTACCTGCTGCAGTATATGACGGTGCAAATTTCTATGATGTAACAGTTGATACCGATGTCGTAACAAAATGGGTAGAAGACGGTGACGGAATACACGATACATTAAAAACCGGCTTAGCAATAGACGGGCACGGCAAAATAATAACAACTGCTAACTTAATAGCAGGCGACCCTGAAGCCGATTATTTAAGCGGTTTGAAAACAAGTTCTTATACATTAACAATTAACAATGTAGCGGAATGGTCAGGCTTTACCGATGCAATATCGGTAAACGATGTTGACGGTAATTTGGTTGTAAAAGATGTAACATTTAGCAGCAACACCGGTAATGCGGTAATAACAAACCAAGGTAATACAACACTTTCCGGTGTAACATTTGATGAAACAAATACCGCAACCGTAGATGTTGCAAACGACGGCGAAATGTTACTTACAGGTGCAGCAACAACATTTAATAATGGTATTTCGGGAGCAGGAACAACAACAATCAGAGGAGTTGCTGTAGATATGAGCAGCCCGACCGCTTTATTACAACAGAAAAGAGTTGAAATAAGTGATATAGGCGACAGCAGCTTAACAGCAAACATTGAAAATACCGATGTTGACTTATTTATGAACCACGGTCAGTTGGTATTGTTAAGTTCAACAACAACCGATTTGAATTCCGAAATTAACGGTATAGGTGACACAACAATATCCGGCGGAACCGTTACAACTACAAAAGGTATAGCACAAACAAATATTTACTTATCAAGCACTTCGGTAATTGTAAGTTCAAGTATGAAAGCAACAACAATTGATGTTGACGGTGATTCTTCATTAACAGCAGATGCTGATAACATTGATACATTTGCTGCAGGCGGTAAAGTAGCAAATGCAGGAACAGTAGAATTTACGGGCGGAACAAACAAAAATATTATCGACGGTAACGGTCAATTGATTATTTCAGGTGCGGTAATAAATTCAACCGGTGCGGCAATTTCACAAAGTTCAATAACCGTTGCAAGCGGCAGTTTTGAAACAAGTGCAAACGATATAACAACAACCGATGGAGTATTAAACAAAGCGGAATTAATATTAACCGGCGGAACATTGGCTGCTTCAAATACAATAACCGGTGACGGTAACTTAACCGTAACAGGTGACATGGTAAAAGAAGCAGATATAGAACAAAGTGTTGTAACCGTATCATCGGGAACAACCGAAAATAACGGCAGCATAGTAACAACCGGAACAGGTATAGTTATAGAAGAAGGTGCAAGATTGGTAGCACACGGTGAAATAAATACTTATAAAAATGCCGTTGACCCTGCCAATGCATTTATAGATAACAGCGGAATATTGGAAATTGATATAGCAGGCACGGTTTCTCCTGACCAAATAAAGAGCGGCGACAAATTAAAAGGTAGCGGAACATTAATGTTAACAAGAGGCGGTTTTAATACTTACGATAATACAAATGGTGTTCAGGGCAGTATTGAACAGACAAGCATAATAATAAGCTCCAATGCAATATTAACATCGTCGTTAACGGCAGTAACAACAACCGAAGGTATAGTAAGCGGCGGAACGATAAACTTTGCAGTTAATGAAGAAGACTCCGCTACAAACGATAATGCTATCAGCGGTGACGGAATATTAAATTTTGCAGGCGGAACGATTACCAACAATAAAAATATACAACAGAACGAAATAAATGTTAACAGCGGTTTATTTGCAAATAACGACGGTATAGCAGTAAAAGCAAGCACAATAACAGTTGCAACAGACAGTGCTTTAACCGCAAATGCAGATGACATAAAGACAATAGAAAAGATAGCAGCTGAAGGGACGGTAGAATTTACCGGCGGAACAAACAAAAATATTATCGACGGTAACGGCCAGTTGCTTATTTCAGGTGATGTAATAAATTCAACAGGAACTGCAATAAGTTTAAGTTCAATAACCGTTGCAAGCGGCAGCTTTGAAACAAGTGCAAATGATATAACAACAACCGACGGAGTAGTAAATGATGCGGAATTGACATTAACCGGCGGAACATTGGCTGCTTCAAATGCAATAACCGGCAGCGGTAACTTAACCGTAACCGATAACTTAACCAGTCTTGCAACAATACAACAGGACGGTGAAGTAAGCATAACGAAAGGTTTATTTGATAACCAAAATGAAACAGACGGTTCAATAACTGCAGGTTCAATAACAGTAGCAAGCGGAGCAGGGTTAAAAACAAAAGCAAACAGTTTGGCAACAGATAACGGAATAGCAAATGAAGGTGATGTAACCTTAACCGGCGGAGTATTAACAGCATCAAATACAATAACCGGTACAGGTAACTTGTTTATAGCAGAAGCCGTTACAAGCAGTGCAGCAATTACACAAAGCTCAATAGTTGTAACCGGAAGCCACTTCTCGCAGTATGTAGGCAAATTGGAAGCTACAGATGTAGTAGTTGCGGAAGGTTCCGATGTTACAATAGGCAGTGAATTTGAAGCCGTAAATGTATTGAATGACGGTGTAGTTTCAATAACAAACGGTTTGACAAATGACAGCTCAGCGGAATACAAAGGAATAGGAACTTTGAACATAGCTGCAAGTACCACATTTAATAATAATAACAGCATTAAACAAAGCACCGTAACTGTAGAAGAAGGTTCAACATTAAAATCAAGTGCGGATGATATAACAACAAGTGACGGTGTATTAAATGCAGGTACATTTATGTTGACCGGCGGAACAAACAAAAATGTAATAGCAGGAAAAGACGGAACACTTGGTGAATTGATTATAGCAGACGGTTCTGTTGTAAATTCAACAGGCACTGCAATAAATCAAAAGAAAATAATAATTTCAAGCGGAAAAGAATTTACTACAAGTGCAAATGATGTAACAACCGAAGAAGAAATAACAAACTACGGAACAATGAACTTTACCGGAGGGACAAATGAAAATATAATATCCGGTAACGGCGGAGTATTAAATATTAAAGATTCCGTAGTAAATAATCAGAAAAACATCAGCCAGGAAACAATAAATGTTGAAAAAGGAACATTTGAAAATGTAAGAGGCGGTATTATACATGCAACAACCGTTGATGCAGCAGACGAAACAACGGTTATAACAGATGCCACAGACTTTAATGTAACTGATATGACTTTAGGTTCTGATTCGTTATTAAAATTGGTTGATATTTCTTCTGCAACACTTAAAACAAATGTTACCGGTGACGGAGCTTTGGTAAAAGAAGGCGAAGGAATTGTAACATTAAGCGGAACAAATGATTATGCAGGAACAACGACAATTTCCGAAGGTGCATTACAAATAAGTTCAGCAACAAATATCGGTACAAACACAATATATGCCGACGGCGGAAAACTTATAGTAGATGCTACCGATGCTGAAGTTGAATTAGGTAATAAAATAGTCGGAACTTACGGTGACAGTATAAATGATGTTAAATTGGAAGTTGTTGCAGGAACGGCAACATTAAATGACAGCAGCATTATTTACGGTAACGGTAATTTGGAAAAAACAGGTGAAGGTATATTGAACTTGTTAATGGACGAAAATAAATATATCGGTGACACCGTAATAAGTTCCGGAACCGTAATAGGAACGACCAAAAATATTAAAGGTAAAGTAATAGGTAGCGGTGATGAAACATCGGCTGTAGAATTCTACGATGCAGACGGTGAAGTTATATTGAACGAAATTGACACCACTAAATATATCGGAACATTTGCAAAAACAGGTGCTTCCACAATGACCGTAACAAATGCCTTTAAAGCACAAACGGCAAACATTTCAAGCGGAACATTTGTAGTTAACAATGCTGATGTTGACGGTAATGCCAATACGGACTTTATAGTATTAGGTTCAATGACCGTTACAAATGCATTGTTAAAAGGTTACAGCAACATAACAGCAGCCGACTTGATAATAAGTACCGGTGCAACATTTGCTCCCGGAAATTCAACGGCAACCGTTCAACTTTCCGGCAACTTGGTATTTGAAGGTGACGGTGCTTATGATGTAGAAATGGGACAAACCGCAATGGATACCGCAGGCCACTACAACGATACTACCGAAGTAGGCGGAACTACTACAATAGGAGAAGATGCAAAACTTACACTTAACAATGTTAAAGGTAAATACTATTTACCTGAAGAAATAGCAATAATAACAGGCGGAGTAAGTGAAGCAAATTATAAAGACGAAAACATAACATTTAACGATAGTGATGCCGAAGGCTTAAGAGCAGGTTTTGATACAAGAATTTCAACAACCGTATATGCTGAAGGTAATAACTTAATGGTTAAGATGGAAAGAAAAGCCAGTGAATACGGAACAACAACGGAATTCAAAAAGAGCCACAACGAACAGGAAGCTGCAACCAGCATAGATGCAATATCACAAGGTAACGGCGGAGATATAACAAATGCTCTTGATACATTGGAAAAATTCTATTACTATGAAACTACTTACAGCACCGATTCGTTAAAAGCGGCATTAAACGATGTAGCAGGTGTTATACATGCAAATGCAACGAACTTACCGATGTTTAATGCAAAAGCAGAACATGTATATGACAAAATAAAAGAAAGAACATTAGACTTGTATCCATGCACAAAATTCCACGATAAGATATGGGCAGAATACTATTACAACAACTACAATGTAGATAAAGACGACAATTCACCGAAATATGACACGAATGTCAACGGCTTCTTGGTAGGTTTTGATGCAATATCTGCAAAAGGCTGGACATTAGGAGTAATGGCAGGTTACGGAACAAGTGAATTGAAACAAGAATCCGATAAAGCAACAATGAGTGACATAAATGCAGGGTTATACGGCGGCTATGAAGGTAAGAAATGGAGCTTTAAATCAATGTTACTCGGCGGATATGAAAGCTACGATATAACAAGACAAATAGCATTTATGGAAAGGTCCGCAACAAGTGAACATAAAGGTTACAGCGGTGCATTGGATGCCGAATTAGGTTACAAGATATCCTTGAATAAGAAAGGCAGCAAAGCAAAACACAAAATTTATTTAAGGCCTTTCATCGGTGCAATCGGCAGCTACATGAACAATGAAGGCTACGAAGAAAAAGGTGCCGAAGATTTGAACTTGAAGATTGAAGGTTACGATGCATTTAGTGCGGAAGCAAGAGCAGGGTTAGGAATAAACGGAAAAGTTAAGAAATTCGGTTGGTATGCAAAAGCAGGTGCAAGACAATTGTTAACCGATAAATATAACGAAATTGAAACAAGCTTGTTGAATTTCAGTGATGCCACAAAAATGAAAATAAGAAGTGCTGAAAATTCACAAACAACAATAACCGGCGGAATCGGAGCAGATTATCAGTTATCCGATGCTTGGACAATATTTGCAAACGGTTTAGGTAACTTCGGCGATAAAGCAACAAACTACTATGCAAATGTAGGTTTGGCTTACAAATTCGGTTGTGTTAATAATAAACCTAAAGCCGAAACATCCGATAAAGATGTAGAAAGATTGTCCGAATTGTTGAACGGTCAGTTGGAAAAAGAAAGATTGTTGAACAAACAATTGGAAGGCAAAGATAAAGCATTGGAAGCCAAACAGAAAGAATTGGATGATGCTAAAGCAAGAGAAAAAGAATTACAAAACAGAATACAGAAATATGAAGCCAATGTTGTCAGTGAAAGCAAAGCTGCAAAATTGAAAGAGAAAACATTAAAACAAATTAAATTGAAAAATAAACCTACATTCGTTTTCGGAACAGCAAAATTGACAAAGAAAGGTAAAGCAGCTTTGGCACAGGTTGTAGAAGAATTAAAACAATATCCTGACGACAGTGAATTGTTGGTAGAAGGTTATACCGACAGTGTAGGCCCGGATGATGTTAACCAAAAATTATCCGAAGACAGAGCAGCAACAATAGCAAAAACATTGAAAAAAGATTACGGTGTAAAAAATAACATCAGTGTAATAGGTAAAGGTGAAAAAGATCCGATAGCTCCGAACAACACTGCAGCAGGCAGAGCAACAAACAGAAGAGTTGAAATTATAATAACCGCTCCTGTTGATGATGAAGGCCCTGCAGAAGAAGGTGAAGAAATTGTTGAAGATGATGATTCGGTAAAATTCATCAAAGTTAAACAAAAATAGTCGACAGATGACATTCCCGAAGGTATTAAGCGGGAATCCAAGTTGATAATAAAAAACGGCAGAGAATTATTTAAGTTCTCTGCCGTTTAGTATTTAAAATTTAAGCCCTAAAACATCAGTTTTAAGCTGAATTTACAAGATAAATTTTATGGATAATAAAATATATGTTTCCGGTATAGGAAAAAGTGCAAGAGCACATTTTATTTCAAATTATTTTTTGGAAAATAATATTTCAACTTTGGTTGCAGTATTAAACGAAGAGGAAACGGAAAACCTTGTTGACGATTTGAAAACTTTTTTACAAGGTAAAGAAGTTGAAGTTTTTTTCTACAGTAACATAAATAAACAGGAACAAATAACCGTTTTATCAAAAATACTGACATGTACCAAAAAATATATTGTAGTTACAACAGAACAAAATTTAAAATTTCCTGTTCCGACTATAAACGGAATAAAACAAAATACCATAAATTTCAATTTAAACAATACTTACAATTACAATATCCTAACGGATAAATTACAAAAAAACGGCTATTTAAGGGTGCCTTTTGTTGAAGAGCAAGGACAATTTTCCGTCAGGGGCGAAATACTTGATATTTGGACTTATGACAAAGATGAACCTGCAAGAATAACATTTGAATTTAATAAAATAGAAACCATAAAAACTTTCGATTATATAACACAAAAATCAAACGGATATTTAAAAGAAATAACGGTTCTTCCCTGCAGTGCTTCAACTTCACTTCAAACAAGCAGTTTGTTGGAACAGTTGGATAAACGGTGTTATATTTATGCCGATAAGGCCGTAATTAAAAATAATAAGCTTGATAAATTTAATTTAATAATAAACAGCCCGCTTGATAAAAAAGCAGTTTATTACGAATATTCCGGGTTTGAAGGTTTTTGCGGTGATATAAAATATTTTATCGATTTGTTAAAGATGTTAAAGGAACAAAATATCGATATAAAAATTTATTGTTCAAATGCGGCTGAACAGCAAAGATTTACGGACATTTTATATGAAAATAATTGGAAATATGATATTCCCGAAACCGTTTTGGCACCTTTATGGTTCGGCTTTTATTTGAAAAATAAATTGGCGGTTATTTCAACAAAAGAATTGCTTTATAAAAGAAAACAGGTAAGTTTTCCAAAATTTAAACAAGGTAAAAGGCTTGAAGGAATATGGGAAATAACAGCCAACGATTATGTAGTGCATGAAAAATACGGTATAGGCAAATACAGAGGCTTAAAAAAAATTACACAAGACGATAAAACCGCCGAGTATTTATGTATAGAATATAAAAACAACGACAAATTATATGTTCCTTTTGACGAATTTAAAGTTGTAAAAAAATATATAGGTGTGGAAGGTGTAAAACCTAAATTGTATTCAATGGACACTTTTGCCTGGGAACATGTAAAGCAGCGGGCAAGAGAAAATGCTTCTTTGTTTGCAAAAGAGTTGCTTGAACTTTATGCACAAAGAGCAAACATAAAAAGAGAACCTTATTTGAACGAAACTTCATTTGAAACCGACCTTGCAAATTCTTTTATGTATGAGGAAACTGCCGACCAGATAAAAGCAATAAACGATATCAATAACGATTTTGCAAAACCTTACCCGATGGAAAGGCTTATATGCGGTGATGTGGGGTTCGGTAAAACGGAAGTTGCAATAAGGGCTGCTTTTAAAATTGTATGCCGTTCAAAACAGGTTGCAATTCTTGTCCCTACTACGGTGCTTGCACAACAACATTTTAATACTTTCTCGAACAGGCTTGCGAATTTTCCCGTTAAAATAGCTTTGTTAAGCAGGTTTCAAACAAAAAAACAACAAAAAGAAATTTTGCAAAATATAAAAGCAGGAAAAGTTGATATTATAATAGGCACTCACCGTCTGTTACAAAACGATGTCAGTTTTTCCGATTTAGGTTTGCTTATAATTGACGAGGAACATCGTTTCGGTGTTAAACAAAAAGAAAAAATAAAAATGATTAAGAAAAATGTCGATATGCTTTTGCTTTCTGCAACCCCCATTCCGCGAACATTATCCGGTGCTTTATACGGTTTGAGAGATTTATCTCTAATAGAAACACAGCCCGTCGGCAGGTTGCCTATTGAAACCGTAATTTCAACTTACGACAAAAAACTTATAAAAACTGTTATTGAAGCCGAAGTTGCCAGAGGCGGACAAGTTTTTTATGTTTATAATAAAGTTGAAACAATTTTAAATAAAGCACAGGAAATAAAAAGTTTGGTTAAAGATATAAAACTTTCCGTTATTCACGGGCAGATGAAAGCGGCCGATATAGAAAAAGTTATGTGGAATTTTTTAAATAAAAAAATTGATGTTTTGCTTGCCACTACAATTATTGAATCGGGGATTGATATTCCGACGGTAAATTCCATGATAATAGAAGATTCCGTCAATTTCGGGCTTTCCCAATTGCATCAGTTAAGGGGGAGAATCGGCAGGGATAAACAAAAAGCATACTGTTATTTGCTTTATAACAAAGACAATTTAACCGACGAGTCCGTTAAAAGGCTGCAGGCAATGAAGGAATTCAGCGAACTCGGTTCCGGTTACAAACTTGCATTAAAAGATTTGGAAATAAGGGGAGCCGGTGCAATATTAAGTTCCAAACAGCACGGCTTTGTAAAAGATGTAGGTTATGATATGTTTGCAAGAATGCTCGAGGAAGAAGGTAAAAAAATAAGAAATGTTAAAAGTGAAAATAAACAGGAACAAATAAATACCGAAATTGATTTGCAAATAGAAGCACATATTCCCGACACTTATATTGAGGATGAAGATATAAGAATACTTTTCTACAGAAAAATTGCAGCAGTTACAAAACTTGCCGAAATTGAAAATATAAAAGACGAACTTACGGACAGGTTCGGTAAATTACCGAAACCCGTTGAAAATTTGTTTGAAATTTGTAAAATTAAAATTAAAGCCCATAAGTTGGCAATAACAAGGTTATACGAAGATAAAAATTTTATTTTTGTGTTTTTTTCCGCATCATTTACGGCAGATAAAATTGATATAATTTCTTTTATAAATAAATATAAAAATAAAATAGAATTTATAAGAAATAATTTTTACGGTTTTAAATTAAAGAAAGATTTTGATACGGATAATTTAGAATTTATAAATATATTTTTAGACAACTTTAAAACATTTATTAATTTTTCTTAATTTGGTATAATAAAGACTATAAAATGTATATAACAAGTGCATCAAATAATATAGTTAAAGAAATTTTATCTTTACAAAATAAAAAATTCAGAGACGAACTCGGTTTGTTCAGCATTGAAGGTAAAAAACAAATAGATGAAATTCCTGCCGGGTGGAATATAAAATATTTGATAGCCGTTAAGGATTTTGAAAATAAAATTCCGAACAAAAATAAAGTTTATTTTGTGCCGGATACAATATTTAAAAAAATTTCTTCAACGGTCAGTCCGCAAGGGATAATGGCTGTAGTTGAGAAGAAAAATTTTAATATAAATGATATAATAAACATAAAAGACGGTTTGTTTGTTATTTTGGATTGTTTGCAGGACCCGGGCAATTTGGGAACAATTATCAGGTCCTCGGCAGCTTTCGGTGTAAACGGAATTTTTATATCGAAAAACAGCACCGATGTATATAGTTCAAAAGTTGTTCGCTCGGCAATGGGTGCAATTTTTAAAGTTCCGATTGTAACGGAATGTGATGTTGAAGAAATTTTAAAAATTTTAAAAAATAAAAATATTACCGTTTATTCTTTGGATATAGCAGCACAAAAATATATATCGGAAACCGATTTTAAAAATTCTTCCGCAATTATAATAGGAAACGAAGCAAACGGTATAGAAGAAAAAATTATAAATATGGCGGATGAAAGAATAAAAATAAAAATGGTAAAAAATATGGATTCATTAAATGCTTCGGTTGCATGTTCGGTGGCATTGTATGAAATTTCAAAACAAAAATTATGAGTGAAAAAAACGAAAAATTAGACAAGCAAAAAGAAATCAGAAAAGTTACCGTAAAAGGAATGGTAGCAAATGTTTTTTTATCTGCACTGAAAATTGTAATAGGTTATTTTGCCAGCAGCCAGGCACTTATTGCAGACGGAATACACAGCTTTTCCGATTTGTCGACCGATATATCTATAATGTTCGGTGTTAAATTTTGGCTTGCACCTGCAGACCAGCAACATCCTTACGGTCATCACAAAATAGAACTTCTTGTTACAATTTTTATTTCACTTGTACTTATAGTTGTAGGTTTCGGTATATTGCTTAATTCCGTAGTTTGGCTGAATAATGTCGATACGAAAACTCCGCACCTTGCAGCTTTTATTGTAGCCGTAGTATCGATAATTTTAAAAGAGTGGCTTTACAGATATACGGTAAAAAAAGCAAAACAACTGAAATCTTCTGCCGTTAAAGCAAATGCATGGCACCACAGATCCGATGCATTAAGTTCGGTGCCTGTTGCCGTAGTAATAATTTTGTCATCAATATATCCCGACCTTATTTTCTTGGATTGTGTCGGAGCTATAGTAGTTTCCATTTTTATTATTTATCCTGCATGTAAAATGTTTTATAATTCCATCTGTTGCATGATTGACGAAGGGCTTGATAAAGAAAGTTTAAAGCAAATAGAAGAAGTTGCTTTGATGACGGAAAATGTATCCGAAGTTCATGATGTAAGGTCAAGAAAAATCGGACAGACGATATTTATTGATATGCATGTTTTGGTTGACGGCAATATTCCGGTTAAAGAAGGACATTTCATATCCGAGCAGGTTAAGAAAAATTTAATGGAATACAATACCGACATTTTGGATGTTATGGTTCATATAGAACCTTTCAATTCTCAAGAGAGCAAAAAATTTTCATGAGAAAAAAACTCAGGTTAATATTTTTTCTTGTGCTGCTTTTTTCATCTGCAAATTTATATTCTCAAACTTCAAACATATTTTTTGTAGTTCCTTTCTATACAACAGATACAAGTTTAGGTATTACTTTTACCGATATGTTAAATTTTAAAAAAGAAGAAAATAAATTTTTTTCTTCTTTGAATATGTTTGCTTTATATACAGCAAAACATCAGTTTGTCGTAGGAGCAGTTCCTTCAATATACTTTGACGGTGATAATTATTTATTGGATGCCAAAATAATTTATTCGAACTTTTTAAAAAAATTTTACGGAATAGGAAATAATTCCTGTAAAGATGACGAGGAAGAATACATAAACAGAAACGGCGGGTTCGGTATAGGTTTTTCAAAAAAAATAGTAAAACATTTAATGTTAGGTGTTCAATATTCATTGGTTGATATGACAATACAAGATACGGAAGATGACGGAACTTTGCAGTATATAAAAACAAACGGTGTAATTTCCGGCTGCGGTTTTAAAGCCAAGTTCGACACAAGAAACAGCAATATATATCCGACGAAAGGTGTTTTGATTAAAGCGGATTATTTGCTTTATAATAACAGATTCGGCAGTAAATACAATTATTCCAAAACAACAATAGATTTTAGAAATTATTTTTATGTGTATAAAAGTAAAGTTTTGTTTTCTTATCAAATTTACGGTGAATTTAATAACGGAACAGTTCCCGTGCAACAGCTTGCAAGTATAGGCGGGCAAAGTTTGTTGAGGGGCTATATTGCCGGCAGATACATAGACAATGTTTTATTGGCCGTTCAACCGGAAATTAAAATTAAAATAACAAATTCTCTTCAACTTGCTTTGTTTTCCGGTGTCGGTAATGTGTATGAAGATTTGGAAAAAATCGATTTGAAAAAAATAAAACTTGCCTCCGGTGCAGGTTTAAGAATAAAAATAAAAAATAATCCTCGAATAAATTTTAGAATAGATTTTGCCGCTTCCAACGAATCCAGAGGAACTTATTTTACAATAATGGAAGCATTTTAACGACAATAACGACAACTTTACTTCCAATCATCCACTCTTCTAATCATCTAATCTTCTAATTTGCTTTGCAATTTTTTAAATTCTCTTGACAAAAAAGTTATTATATACTTAAATATATACATAAGTTGCAAAACTTATAAACACAAAAAGTCTGCATGGCGGACTTAAAAAACAAGGAGTAGAAGTAAATGGCACAAGGTAAAGTAAAATGGTTTAACGACCAAAAAGGTTACGGATTCATCTCTAATAATGATGGTTCCGGAGATGTTTTCGCACATTATTCAGCAGTTTTAGCAGAAGGTTTTAAATCTCTTGCTGAAGGTGACAATGTTGAATTTGATGTTGTAGATTCAGACAAAGGCCCTAAAGCAGCTAACATAAAGAAAATATAATTTAATTATATTAGCTGGTAAATAAAAAAATACTCTGTTTTTTTGAACAGAGTATTTTTTTTATTTGTCCGAATTTTATTTGAGTATATATTTTTTTACAAGATCATTCATTTCTTTTTCCGTTAAAGGATTTACCCTGTCTGTAGAAAATTGTTTGTCAATTTCTTCTTTTATTTTTGCTATTCCGGGATGAGTTTTATCTATTTGTGTTTTGCTGTCTTTAAATTTAGGATGTTTTGTATTTATCCAATAAGCAATACCTGCAAGCCCTGCTCTGTCGGTAATTGCAACTTCAGGCGGTCTGTTCAATATTGCTTTTGTGTCGAAAACATTATATATTTCCTGCTCTTTCAACAAACCGTCGGCATGAATACCTGCCCTTGTGCTGTTGAAATGTGCCCCTACAAAAGGCTGCATATTAGGAATATCATACTTAAGTTCTTCTTTAAAATATTTTGCAATTTCGGTTATTGCCGATAAATCCATACCGTTGTGGTCGCCTCTGAAAGCAATATATTCTATTGCCAAAGCTTCTATAGGGGTGTTACCTGTTCTTTCTCCTATACCGAGTAAAGTTCCGTTAATTCCCGAGCAACCGTAAAGCCATGCAAAAGTGGAATTTGTTAAAGCTCTGTAAAAATCGTTATGCCCGTGCCATTCAAGCCATTCCGACGGAACACCTGCATGGTGGTTTAAACCGTACATTATTCCGTTGACATTTCTTGGTAATGCAACACCGGGATATGCAACACCGAAACCTAAAGTATCGCATGCTCTTATTTTTACCGGCAATTTTGCCTGCTTTGAAAGTTTCATAAGCTCTTTTGCAAAAGGTATAACAAAACCGTAAAAGTCCGCCCTTGTAATATCTTCAAAATGACATCTTGGTATAATTCCTTCGTTAAGTGCCGCCTCAACTATATCAAGATACATATCCAAAGCTTGTCTTCTGTTCTTTTTTAATTTCAAAAATATATGGTAGTCCGAACAGGAAGTTAAAATCCCCGTTTCTTTTATTCCCATTTCTTTAACTAATTTAAAATCGTTTTTATTGGCTCTTATCCAAGATGTAATTTGAGGAAATTCATAACCTTTTTCCTGACATTTTCTAACGGCTTCCTTATCTTTGTCGGAATATAAAAAGAATTCGGTTTGCCTTATCATTCCGTTAGGACCGCCAAGTTTATGCATCAGTTCAAATAAACTTACAATTTGTTTAACGGTAAAAGGGGGGAAAGCCTGTTGTCCGTCCCTGAAAGTTGTATCGGTCATCCAAATATTTTCAGGAGGGTTCATCGGGACGACGGTATTATTAAATGCAATTTTTGGAATATCCGTATATGAAAAAGTTTCTCTTAATAAATTCGGTTCTTTAACATCTTGAAGTTCAAATTTATATTCTTCAGGCTCAAGCATTTTTTTATTTTTGTTGTAAATTAACATTAATTATAGCCTCCTCATATAAAAAATGGGTTAAATTAAATTATAATACATTTTGATTTTTTATACAATGGAAAAACGGAAGAAAATCTTCTATCCTTCTAATTTTTTGAGTAAATCAATATATTGTTGATTGTCCGGTTCAAGTTCTGTTGCTTTTTGAATTGCTTCTACGGCTTTTTGTTTATCTTTTAAATCTTCATATAACATTGCCAAAACATAATAATTATCTGCCGTTTTATTTTTTATTTTAAGCAAAGTTTCTTTTGCAAGTTCATAGTTTCCGTTTAAAGCATACAATCTTGACAATTTTGAAAGCATTTGCTGATTATAAGGTTTAATTTCATTTGCTTTTTTTGCATATATCAAAGCAGTTTCAAAATCATTTTTATTGTTGTAAATAGTGGACATAATATCATAGTATACATAATAGCCTCGAAAATATTTGGAAATTCTTTCTGCTGCATCCAAGTTGCCCGTTTTAACAAAAATTTGAGCCAAATCTTTAGAATATTTTTGTAATGAAGTATCATCTTTTAGTGCTTTTTTTAAGTATTCATATCCTTTCTCAATATATCCATATTTATAATATATTTTCCCTATTGCGGCTAAAACTAAAGAAGATTTTGGACAATCAAGATAAGCATTCTGCCAAAAAATTTCCGAGTTTTTATATTTATCGGCTTGCTTATATGCACCGAAAGAATATGTAATGAATAAAACGAAAAATAAAATCAATAAATATTTTTTTGATATCGGATATTTTTTTATAATAATTTCAATTAAAGAAATTAAAATTATTATTATTCCCAAAACCGCAGTTAAGATTCTATGAAAAAAGAAATGACATTCAGTTATAAGAAAAGTAGGAAACAGCATTAGTATAAACCAAATAATACTGAAAATAACAATTTTCCTGTTGAATATTTTTTTGTAGAATAAATAAAATAATGTCGAATACACAAAAAAGCTAAATAAAATATATTCATAATTTATTTTATCTGAAATTACGGCAATATTTTCCGGAATAAAAATTTTATATATATAAAGTAACATACCGACAATGCTATTATTTAAATAGAAATTCAATTCATTTAAAAAAACATTTATAGGTACTTTAGAGACGGAAATACTTCTTAAATAAAAATAAATTATTACGGAAATAAAAATAGGAACCAGTAAATAAATTATTTGCTTTTTTGATATTTTTAAATTAAAACAATATATAACGGCAATATATATAGGTATCAACATTAAACCTGTTTCTTTTGTAAAAATAGAAAAAATAAAAAATAATATTGTAAGGGATAAATATTTAATTGAATTCAAATTCAAATAATTTATTATATTTATTAAAGATAGTGTTACAAAAACAATAAGTAAAGAGTCGTTTCTTGCTGCAATCCAAACTGCTGCGGAAGTAAATATCGGATGGACCAAAAATAAAAGAATAATAAATTTTGATATCAGTGTATTGAATTTTAATTTTTGCAATAATAAAAACATTAAATAAAAACTTAAAATAAAAAGAATAATATTAACAAAATGATACGGTTTGGGGTTGTCTTTAAAAAATATTGCTTCTATTGCAAAAGAAATTGTTAAAAAAGGTCTGTAATAAACATGAATGTTTTCACAGTAGCAATCTTTTAAAAATAATCTCGGTATGTTTTTATAATCTGATATAAATTCTATATTTCCGTTGATAGCTTGTAAATCGTCCAAATTAAGAAGTTCATAGTTTAAACTTTTACCATAAAGCAAGAATACACTAATTGTAATTAATATTAAAAAACCGAAATTAGTATTGAAGAAGTTAATTATTTTTTTCATCCTTTTTACTTCCAATCTTCCACTCTTCTAATATTTTAACGGATGCTCAGTTTACAGCCGCAATATTTTTGACTGTATAAACCTAATTTCTTTACGGAATTAACACCGGTATAAAAAATTTTCCTCGGGTCGACATATACAAAATTCAAATTGTTTTCTTTTGCCAAATTCTTTGAAATTTCAATAATTGTATCATGTTTTTGGTAAGGACTTGAAAGAAGTGATGTTGTAAAATTTTTTATGTTGTTTTGTTTGGCAATTTCCGCAGTTTTTTCCAACCTTTTTAAATAACAATAATAACATCTTCCTTTATCACAATTAATTGCATTATCAAGCCATAATTGTTCGTATAAACTTTCATCATCAAGCCAATCGGCTTTAACTTCAAGTATTTCAATGTTTAATAATTTCATATATTTTTGCCAGGTTTCATACCTTAATAAATGTTCGGTTTTAGGATAAATATTCGGGTTAAACCACAAACTTACAATTTTATAATTTTGTAACAATGTTATTATTGAAGCACTGCACGGAGCACAGCAGGTGTGTAATAAAATTTTTTCCATTTAAAATAAATCTCTTTGATTATTTGTTTGTTTAGGTAAAGGTAAATTCAAATGTTTGTATGCCAAGTCGGTAACGACTCTTCCTCTTGGAGTTCTTGCAATAAAGCCTAATTGTATAAGGTAAGGTTCATAAACATCCGATATCGTATCGGCATCTTCGGAAACGGATACCGCCATAGTATCAAGCCCGACCGGACCGCCTGAAAATTTTTCTATCATTGTCGTTAAAAGAAGCCTGTCCATTTTATCAAGCCCGATATCATCTATTCCCAAAGCATCAAGCCCTTCTTTTGCAATTTGTTTGTTTATAACACCGCCTGTTTTTATTTCGGCAAAATCTCTGACTCTTTTCAATAACCTGTTTACAATTCTGGGGGTTCCTCTTGACCTTCTTGCAATTTCAAGTGCACCTTGTTCATCCGTTTGAACATTAATTATGGAACTTGACCTTTTAACTATTTTAACAAGTTCTTCGGTAGTATAATAATTTAAATGTTCTATTATACCGAACCTGTCTCTTAACGGGCTTGAAAGCATACCTGCCCTTGTTGTTGCACCTATTAATGTGAATTTTGGAACAGGTAGTTTTATTGTTTTTGCTGAAGGACCTTGCCCGATAATTATATCAAGCTCAAAATCTTCCATTGCAGGATATAATGCTTCTTCAACCAAATGATTCATCCTGTGAATTTCATCTATAAAAAAAACATCACCTTCGGAAAGGTTTGTTAATATTGCAGCCAAATCGCCAACCCTTTCAAGAACGGGCCCCGATGTTGTTCTTAAATTACCGCCCATTTCTTTTGAAATAATATGTGCAAGTGTAGTTTTACCGAGTCCCGGAGGAGCATAAAACAAACAATGGTCTAAAGGTTCGTTTCTTTTTTTTGATGCTTCAATAAAAACCTTTAAATTATTTTTAAGTTTTGCCTGTCCTATAAAATCATCAAGTTTTTTCGGCCTCAAGGAATTTTCAAGCTTTTCTTCCGGTGAC
>Ga0265298_10001701_pt1 | contig 32335 bp, 25 predicted proteins | sample AusTroGonzalo_MG_3_FD_193486 | JGI IMG/M metagenome (GOLD analysis project Ga0265298, IMG submission 193486) | Bovine rumen microbial communities from tropical cattle in Woodstock, Queensland, Australia - Gonzalo_01 | ecosystem: Host-associated > Mammals > Digestive system > Stomach > Rumen ... | reverse complement strand
CAATCGTTCATCGGGTACGGTGATGACACCCACGTTGGGCTCAATCGTACAAAAGGGGAAATTAGCTGCTTGTGCCTTTGCACTTGACAGACAATTGAAAAGTGTGGACTTGCCCACGTTAGGCAGTCCCACAATACCACATTTTAATGCCATTTTTCTATAAACGTTTATAAACTGTGTGCAAAGGTACAAAATCATTTTTCATTTTCGTGGCAAAGTGACAAAAAAATGCCCTTTTCGTGAAAAAAATGCTTAAAATTCATCAATTTTTCCGTCTTTATTACTAACTTTGCATCCGAAAAAGGCAATGATAGAATGTCTGATGCGTCGGACATATTTCCAACAACAAACTACGATGAATCAATTTACAAAACTAAAGTTAAGACTTGCTGGGCGATTTAATAGTGATTCGAAAGCCCATTTTTTCTATGAAGGACCGTACCACGGAGGAGAGTCATTTTATTCCTATTATCTCGATGATGAGGGAATGCGTGTTTTTGATGGACCCTTCCACTATCACTACTCGTGCGTTAGTTCATATGGCGGTGTCTTCCGCAATGAAGCTAAGGGCCAATTTAAGAATGGCCTGAAGGATGGTAAATGGACTTTCTACTACAAGAGTGAAACACACAAGATGCGATTGACCGTTGATTATGTCAAAGGCAATATCGAGGGTCATATCAATTATGAGGAACACAAAGTGAATATGGTTCAGGATAAGATTTCTAAAACCAGGATTTCTTTTAATTCGTCTCACCGCAAGCCAATAGGTGCTGTTGATGGCTTCATGCACGGTTTCAAGTTCAGGGCTCAACTCGATTCTGAGGGCCTGCCACATGCTGAATGGTTCAATGATATATTTGACAAGAGGCATGGTGAATGGAAAGCTGTCGAGGTGTGGAACCACGGCCACTTGGAGAAGGCTGAACGCCGTCTCTTTACTTATGGAAGAAAGGAAGCGATAGCTCCTTATATGTGTCAGAAACTCAACGAGTTGATCGATGACATCAACCACACCATGCTGTGCATCGTGCAACATGGTTCGCTGGGAGGTTTGTCGTATATCCCCGTTGCTTGTTAATGCAATGATGACTCATATATAAATGGCGCACTAAACAATCTCGTTAGTGCGCCATTTTTTTAATGTGCTTCGAGCCAGTTCTTACCGAATCCGGAGTCGGCCACTAGGGGTACAGCCAACGGGAAGGCGCGCTGCATCTCTTCGAGGACGATGGCTTCCACGCGCTCTTTCTCTTCTGGGTAGACGGAGAAGTTGAGTTCGTCGTGCACTTGAAGAATCATCTTACTCTTGATGCCTTCCGACTTGAAGCGTTGGTGGATGTGAATCATGGCCACCTTGATAATGTCGGCCGCTGTTCCCTGGATGGGAGCGTTGATAGCGTTTCGCTCGGCAAAGCCTCGAACAGTAGCATTCTGCGAGTTGATGTCTGGCAGATAGCGACGGCGACCAAAGAGGGTAGTGACATAACCTTGCTTGCGAGCTACTTCCTTCGACTGCTCCATGTAGTCGTGCACCTGTGGGAAGGTCTGGAAGTATCCGTCAATCAGCATCTTAGCTTCGTCGCGAGGGATATCGAGACGTTCGGCTAGGCCGAAGACGGTGATGCCGTAGATGATGCCGAAGTTGGCACGCTTTGACTTGGTTCGCTCGTCGCGAGTCACCTCTTCAATAGGTTTCTTATAGATGTTGGCGGCGGTGGCAGCGTGAAGGTCTTTGCCTTCGCTGAACACACGTACCATGTTTTCATCCTTCGACAGATGGGCCATCACGCGAAGTTCGATTTGACTATAGTCTGCTGAAAAGAACAGACATCCTGGTTCTGGCACGAAGGCCTTTCGTATCTCTTTTCCATCCTCTCCGCGAATGGGAATATTTTGCAGATTCGGGTCGGAAGATGAGAGTCGACCGGTGGCTGTGATGGTCTGATTGAATGAGGTGTGGATATGTCCAGTCTTGGGATTAATCAACTTTGGAAGGGCGTCGATATATGTACCGATGAGTTTCTTTAATCCTCTGTGTTCCAGAATGTCTGCCACAATCTCGTGCTTGTTCTTCAGTTGCTGAAGCACCTCTTCACTCGTCACATATTGTCCTGTCTTGGTCTTCTTGCCCTTCTCTACGATCTTCAGTTTGTCGAAGAGAATCTCACCGACTTGTTTGGGAGAAGCAATGTTGAATGACTGACCGGCCAATTCATAGATGCGCTTCTCGATCTCATTCATACGGTCGGTTAGAATCTTTGACGTTTCGCTGAGTGATTCTGTATCTAGGCACACGCCGTTCATCTCCATTTCGGCCAGTACGGGCATCAGAGGCATCTCGATGTTATAAAAGAGGTCTTCACACTCGTATTTCTTCAGTTCGGGTTCCAACTTGTTTTTCAGTTGCAGGGTGATGTCGGCATCTTCGCAGGCATACTCATATACTTGCGAGGGTGGGAGGTCGCGCATGGATTTTTGGTTCTTTCCTTTTGGTCCGATGAGTTCATCGATATGAACAGTTTGATAGTTCAGATAGATTTCGGCCATGTAGTCCATGTTATGTCGCAACTCAGGTTGAATCAGGTAGTGGGCAATCATAGTGTCCCACATCTGTCCCTTCAACTCGATGTCATAATTTCTTAACACCTCCAGGTCGTACTTCAAATTCTGTCCTATCTTCAAAATGTTCGGGTTCTCATAGAGAGGTTTAAAGATATTAACAATTCGCAACGCTTCTTCACGATTGGAGGGAACGGGCACATAAAAGGCTTCGTGTTCCTTCACCGCGAAGCTCAAACCAACCAATTCTGCATCGATGGGTGAGGTAGAAGTGGTTTCTGTATCTAGAACGAGAAAATCGCTTGTAAGAAATTGCTCACACAATTTCGCCATTTCGCCCTCATTTTCAACGAGTTTGTAGTAATGAGGCACCGTTTTAAGGGTCTCAAAACTCGAAAATTTTGAGGTTCCTGCATCCTCGGGCGCAAATTCTGCAAAGAGAGATAGCTCTAAATTATCAGTTTTTGGCTTCTTTTCAACTTTTTTAAGAACTCGGTTGGTGAGTGACTTAAACTCGAGTTCATTGAAGAGAGCGGTGAGTTTTTCCTCGTCGGGCGACTGAAGAATCAAATCGTCTAATTTGAGATCAATGGGCACCTCGGTGCAAATGGTGGCGAGGTAGTATGACATGCGGATATCATCCACATGCTCTTCCACTTTTTTCTTGAGTGCACCCTTCAGTTCTTCTGTGCGTCCTAGAAGTTCATTGACCGAGTTGAAATCGTTGATGAGTTTGGTGGCCGTCTTCTCGCCCACACCAGGACACCCAGGGAAGTTGTCGGCCGAGTCGCCCATCAATGCCAAGAGGTCGATAACTTGGAGTGGGGTGGTGATGCCGTATTTCTCGCATACCTCATTGGGTCCCATCGTCTCATAGCCGCCACCATGCCGGGGCCGGAATATCTTGACACGCTCTGTCACCAACTGACCGTAGTCTTTGTCAGGCGTAAGCATATAGGTCTCTAATCCTTCGATGGAATCTGCCTTTTTTGATAAAGTTCCTATGACATCATCGGCCTCATAACCATCTACCTGTAACACGGGAATACGATAGGCTTCCAGCAATTCCTTGATGATGGGAACTGCCTTTCGGATGTCCTCTGGGGTGGCTTCACGTTGGGCCTTATATGCTGGGAACTTCTCGCTGCGAAAGGTCGGACCATGCGGATCGAAAGCAACGCCAAGATACTTGGGTTGCTCCTTTTCGATGACTTCCTGCAGGGTGTTGACGAAGCCGATGATGGCGCTCGTATTGAGACCCTTGGAGTTGATACGTGGGTTCTTGATGAATGCGTAGTATGACCTATAAATCAGGGCATAAGCATCGAGCAAAAAGAGTTTATCCATATGATATTTCTAAATTTCGTGTAAAATTACTAAAAAAATTACCAATAACGAGATATTTTCTGTAATTTTGTGGCAAAATTCATCAAAATGGACTATTTATCGCTTATCAAACAACCAATCGCGCGCGAATTTAATGAGTTTACCGAACTTTTCAGTCAGTCGTTGACTTATGGCGACGGACTTGTCTCTGATGTACTCAGCCATATTCGTCAGCGGGGTGGTAAGCGTATGCGTCCTATCCTGATGCTTCTCATAGCAAAGAACTATGGTGGTGTGACCAATGTGACGCAGAGTTCAGCCATCGGTTTGGAGTTGCTTCATACGGCTTCGTTGGTTCATGATGACGTGGTGGATGAGAGTGAGGAGCGCCGCGGACAGGCTTCAGTGAATGCCAGTTATAATAATAAGGTAGCTGTCTTGACGGGCGATTTTATCCTTTCTACGGCTCTGCTTCATGTGTCGTATACGAACAACCAGCGAATCATCGAAAACCTGGCACAGTTGGGTCGTACGCTGGCTTCGGGCGAGTTGTTACAGTTGTGGAACATCAGTAATCAGGAGATATCTGAAGACATCTATTATGATGTCATTAAGCAGAAAACGGCCGTTTTATTCGAGTCATGCGCCTCTATTGGTGCAATGTCTGCAGGTGCTTCTGATGAAGAAGTGGCTCAAGCTGCTGCTTTCGGCCGCAATCTGGGTATCATGTTCCAGATTCGCGATGATATCTTCGATTACTATGACTCGAAGGAGATAGGAAAGCCCACGGGCAATGATATGGCTGAAGGTAAACTGACCTTGCCGGTTATCTATGCGCTGAACCAGAATCCGCAGTACGAGAAGATGATGAATTTGGCTCGTAAGGTGAAAGCGGGTACTATTAATACCGATGAAATCGCTGTTTTGGTGGAGTTCACGAAGCAGCATGGCGGTATTGAATATGCTGAGAAGCGCATGAATGACTATTATAACGAGGCTAAGAAATACCTCGATGATTACGTTGAAGACGAATCCTTGCGCACTTCATTGACTGCCTATATGGATTATGTCATTCAACGCAAACACTAACAAAACTAACTGACGATGGCTCCCAACCAAAAAAGAACATGGCTTAAAACTTGCACTTTTTGTATCGCTTTTCTGTGTGTCTTTATGTGCGGAATGATGTATATCTCGTTTCGTCCAGACACGCTGAAGATGTTTCATTTCTTTAAGGTTTTCGGTGTGTTAGACTTCTTGGAAGAACTCCAACACAACCCCGCAAGGGTGCCTTCGTGGATGCTGTATAATCTGCCTGATGGCATCTGGCTTTTTGCCTATAGCATCCTGATTGGAAGTTTCTGGAATTTCAAGATTAAGGATTGCTGGATGTTCATCCTTGTGATGCCTTCCATCTGTATTCCTCACGAGATTCTGCAGGGTTTGGGTATTATGCACGGCACCTACGATCCATCGGATGTCTTGGCTTATATGTTGGCTATTATAGCAGGTTTTAGTTATGTCTATTTAGCTCATAATCTGGCATTTAAAAAAGTGGATAGGGTGGAACGACGTCGTAGCAGTACGCGTAAATTGATGCTTACCACTACTTGTTTCGCTCTTTTTGTCTTGTTGGCCATCGGTAGTGATGATACGGTGGGACGTATTAGTGCTGGAACGGGCGAAGTAAACGCTGTTGATGAGCTTTCAAAATAATTAAGCGAGGAATGATGTTGTCACTCCTCGCTTATTATATATACTCCTTTTTCTTAGAAGAATTTCACTTCCTCGCCAACAACCTCACTCAAAAGCAGGTTTGCCAGTCGACTGGTACCCATACGGAACCACTTGTTGGTGAGCCATTTTTCGCCCAGAACCTCTTTCACGATGGTGTAGTAGATAAGTGCATCCATTACGCTATTCAGGCCTCCTGCGGGCTTGAAACCAATCTGAATGCCTGTCTGATCGTAGTATTCCTTGATGGCTTGACACATCACGTAAGCGGCCTCTGGTGTTGCTGCGGGCTCCAGTTTTCCGGTAGAGGTCTTGATATAGTCGCCGCCGGCATACATAGATAGGATAGAGGCAATCTTGATGTTCTTGGCGGTCTTCAGGCAACCTGTCTCCAGAATCACCTTCATATCCTTCTCGCCGCAGGCTTCCTTCTGCTGCTGAATCTCGTCGACCACGGTTTCATAGTCGCCTTCGAGCATAGCACCCACGTTCATCACGATATCAATCTCTGTGGCACCGTCTTTCACGGCCAGCGAGGTCTCTACGGTCTTAACCTCAATGAGACTCTGAGAAGAGGGGAAACTGCCTGATACACAGGCTATTTCAACGCCTTCTACTTCCAGGGTCTCGCTGACGATCTTGGCGAACTTGGGATATACGCAGATTGTGGCCACGTGGGGCAGGTCGGGGTAGGCCTCCTCAAACTCGTTGACCTTCTCGGTGAATGCCATCACGGATGTTTCACTATCGGTGGTCTTCAGGGTGGTTAGCTCTACGCTTCCCATCAGGAATTTCTTTACTTCGGGTGTATCGTTCTGAGGTACTTTCTCAGCGATGATTTTCTTCACAGCGTCCTTGACTTCCTCGTCGGTGATGTCGAGGTTGTACTTGCTGAGCACCTGCTCAATTTTACTCATTTCTGCCATAGTTATTATCTTTAAAAGTTACTTTAATTTGGGGTTGGAGAGATGTCTTTCTGCGTCTCTTTTCGTCTTTTTTTCTATAGATTTCTGAAGTTCTTTTGTGAGATCTATGCCTGTTTGGTTAGCCAGACAGAGGAGTACCCACAGTACGTCGGCCATCTCTTCGCCTAGCGCAGCCTTACCGTTATCGGCCTTCCTGGGGTCTGACTCCTTCCACGATTGCTCGCCGTAGCGGCGACTCATCACGCGGGCTAACTCGCCCACTTCCTCGGTCAGCACGGCCATATTGGTCAGCTCTGAGAAATAGCGCACGCCGTACGACTTAATCCATTCATTTACAGTATTTTGTGCTTCTTGTATTGTCATTCTTAATCCCTTAATCTTCTGTATATATCTAATATGAAAATTATTATCGCACCGATACAAGCGGGAATCAGCATCTTTTCTTTGCAGAAGTAGATTTCGGCTGCCGCAAGCGAACAGACGATGGGCAACATGCGTAGTTGCCATTTGTCTTTCTTAGTTAGTTTCAGCTTCATTACTCCTTGTTATTGGTGTCCATGCAGATGGTCACAGGCCCGTCGTTAAGCAATTCAACCTTCATGTCAGCGCCGAATTCACCCGTGGCTACAGGGTTGCCTATCGCGGCTGATAAATCGCGGCAGAAAGCCTCGTAGAGTGGGATAGAGTGCTCGTGAGAACCCGCTCGGAACCACGAGGGGCGGTTGCCCTTCTTGTATGAGGCATAGAGCGTGAACTGACTCACTACCAGCGCTTCGCCATTTATATCAAGTATTGAGCGGTTCATCACGTCGTTTTCGTCGTTAAAGACGCGCAGATTAGCGATCTTTTTCACTAGCCAGTCGACATCCTCCATGGTGTCTTCATTGCATACGCCTAATAGTATCAGGAAGCCTTGCTGGATGGCTCCGTTGACTTTTCCGTTGATGGTGACGCTAGCGTGGCTAACGCGTTGTATGACTGCTCTCATGTTGCAAAGATAGGTATTATTTTCGAATCCACCAAATATTGCCGTTTAAAAGCACTCATTTTTACTCCCAAACTAGGGAATTATTTTTTTCTAGTTAGAAAGTTTTTTGAGTCCAAATCGTGACAATGACATCGTGACAAAGTGACATTAAGGTGGTTCTAGTGTGCATCAAAGAACATAGACACTTTAAAAGTAAGATGATTTATTTTATAATAATATAATATTTATATATTATATTATTATAATAATGTTTTAGATATTCTGAACGTGCTTAATGTCACTTTGTCACGATGTCATTGTCACGATTATGATGAAAATGGCTATAGACAATTTGTGCCTTGGATTTGCCAATGATATCCTCCAATGTGGTTAGTTCTGCCTCGCGGATGCCACGAACCGATTTGAGGGCATTTAGAAGCGCGTCACGGCCTTTGGGACCTATACCCTTAATATTGTCCAGCTCTGACTCTAAAGCGCGCTTAGAGCGCTTGTTTCGATGGAATTCAATGGCGAACCGATGTACCTCGTCCTGAAGTTGTGTGAGAACGTGAAATAGCTCAGAGTCGGTCTTTAGTTGAACCGAAATGGGTGGGAAGCCGTAAAGTAGTTCGTTGGTGCGATGACGGTCGTTTTTTGCCAGGCCCGCAATGGGAATATCGAGATTTAATTCGTCCTGGATTACCTTACGGATCACCTCCATCTGACCCTTGCCACCATCGGCCACGATAAGGTCGGGTAGGGGTTGTTCTTCCTCGATCATGCGTGTATATCGGCGATGAACCACTTCCTTCATTGACGCATAATCGTCTGGGCCAGTAACGGTCTTGATATTGTAGTGCTTGTAGTCCTTTTTGCTGGGTTTCATGGATTTGAAGACCACGCAAGCGGCCACAGCATCAGTACCAGAGATGTTCGAGTTGTCAAAACACTCTATCTGGTAGGGTAGTTTTGGCAGGCCCAGTTTCTCCTGTAGTTCCTTCATCAGTCGTACTTGTTTCTGCTCAGGGTTCAGCTTTTCGGCTTGCTTCAGACGGTCAAATTTATACTGCTTACCGTTCATCATGGAGAGGTCGAGAAGTGTCTTTTTATCGCCTCGCTGAGGTACTGTAAAGGTCGCGTTTTCCAATTCCATTTCTGGGTCGAAGGGGACTACGATTTCCTTTGAGTGACTCTGAAAGCGCTCGCGCATCTCTGCAATACCCAGTTGCAGAAGCTCCTGCTCGGTTTCGTTCAGGCGCTTTTTGTATTCAAACGTAAAACTCTGATTGATACTGCCATTTGATACGTGTATATAGTTGATATACGCCACTTTATCATCGTTTGTGATAGAGAAAACGTCCACATTATCAATCGTATGACTTACCACTTCGCTTTTGCTCACAAAAGCATCTATCAGTAGGTATTTTCGCTTGATTTCTTCTGCCTCTTCAAACTTTAATTCTTCGGCTAACTGCTCCATCTCATTGCGCATATCCCGCAGAATTTGGCGCGTGTTCCCTTTCAGGATTTCTCGCGCCTGTGCAATGTTTTTTTGATAGTCCTCGTACGTCTGGCGGGCAACACAGGGTCCTAGGCAGTTCTTGATGTGATACTCCAGGCATGTTTGGTATTTGCCAGCCTTGATGCCCTCCTTGGTGATTGGTTGGCGACATGTGCGTGGCTTGTAGAGCTTGTTAATCAATTCCAATACCGCATACATAGACGCCGCATGAGAGTAGGGGCCATAGTATGTGCCGAATTTCTTATTGATGGTACGTGTTTTAAAGATGCGTGGAAATGGTTCGTTGGTGATACAGATGCTCGGATAGGTTTTCCCGTCTTTTAGTAATACATTATATCGTGGATTATACTTCTTGATGAGTGAATTCTCCAGGAGTAGGGCGTCTTCTTCGGTATTTACCACTGTATAACTGATATCATGAATCTTAGAGACGAGAACTTTTGTTTTAAAACGATCCACTTCGGTGTGGAAGTAGGACGAGACGCGTGCTTTTAGATTTTTAGCCTTGCCCACATAGATGATAGTGTGTTCATTGTCGTAGAATTGATAACTGCCAGGTTTTTCTGGCAGTCGTGCGACAATGGTCTTGAGGTAGGCTAGACGTTTCTCGTTCTCTTCCTTTGTCATTTCTTACTTTGTGGTTTGGTGTTTCATGTGTTTTGTTTCACGTGAAACTTGTCGTTTTTCTTTTGTTTATCGTACTTTCCTAAGATGTTCCTTAAATGGTCATCAATGTTGTTAAATCGATGTCTTTAAATTCGTCACGACCATGCAAACCCTCGTCGGTGATCTCAATAATGAAGTTCATGTATACCTTCTTGGGGTGGAAGTGCTGCACCAGTTTATAGGCAGCTTTAGCAGTACCACCAGTAGCCAGCAGATCGTCGTGGATAAGTACTACATCGTTTTCATTGATAGAATCGATATGCATCTCGATGGTATCGACACCATACTCCTTTGAGAACGACTCTTTGATAACTGTAGAGGGAAGCTTGCCAGGCTTGCGAGCCAAAACAACACCAGCGCCAAGCCTGACGGCAAGTGCGGCAGCCATGACGAAACCACGACTCTCGATGCCGACAATTTTGGTGATGCCCTTGTCTTTGTAGAGTTCATAGAGTTCGTCGGTCATGATTTTCATGCACTCGGCATTTTTGTACAGGGTAGTTACGTCTCTGAAATTAATTCCCTTTTTTGGAAAATCTGGTATGCAACGCAGATTGTCCATCAACACTTTGTTGTTCATTTTCAGTTAGTTATATTTGTTACTTACTCTTAATTGTTTCACATGAAACATTGTGTTATAATCTTCAACATCTTCTTCTTGACGGCTTTTCTTTGTGCTCTTATTGTTGCTCTTTGAACACTTTGGTCTTTGCATCTTTTATCTTCCCATAAGTATCAAAAGAACGTTGATATCGCTGGGAGAGACACCCGGAATTCGACTAGCCTGCGCCAGTGTTTCTGGATCTATAGCGGTGAGCTTTTGGCGGCACTCTGTGGAAAGTCCATTGATTTCTTCGTATTTGAAGTGTCCTTTGATGCGAATATTCTCCAATCGATGCATCTTGTCTGCAACGAGGCGCTCGCGCTCGATATAGCCTTTGTATTTAATGCGAATTTCAGCGGCTTCGCTGATTTCGGCCTTTCTGTTGGGTAATCGGTCGATGAATTCGTGTAATTGAGGTACGATACTTATTAGATTTTGGAAATTCAGTTGCGGACGTGCAATAAGGTCTTCTAACTTAACGCCAAACTGGAGTGGAGTAGTGCCAAGCTGTTCCAAGGCACCATTCACTTCTTTCGCTTTAATCGGGAAGTTTTTGCAGAATTCTACGATTTCTTCGATGTGTTGTTTCTTCTCCATCCACCAGTCAAATCGGTCTTTTTTGGCCAATCCAATCTGGTGAGAGCGCTCAGTGAGTCGTGCGTCGGCATCATCCTGTCGTAGCAAAATGCGATACTCGGCACGCGATGTAAACATGCGGTATGGTTCGTCGACACCCTTTGTCACGAGGTCGTCAATCAGTACACCGATGTATGATTCATCGCGATGCATGACAAATTCTTTGGTTCCATCGCATTTCAAGGCAGCGTTCATACCTGCGACAAGCCCCTGTCCTGCAGCCTCTTCATAGCCCGTAGTGCCGTTTACTTGTCCTGCAAAGAATAACCCATTAATTTTTTTCGATTCCAACGTGTGTTTCAGTTGTGTTGGATCGAAGAAATCGTATTCTATGGCATAACCTGGGCGGTAAACCTTTGCATTCTCTAAGCCAGGAATCAATTGTAGTGCGTTGATTTGTACGTCCATTGGTAGAGATGACGAAAAGCCATTGAGGTACATCTCGTTAGTTTCGCTACCTTCTGGTTCTAAGAAGAGTAAGTGCTGTTCACGATCAGGGAACGTGACGAGTTTTGTTTCTATTGATGGGCAATAGCGTGGACCGATAGATTGAATCTGTCCATTGTAGAGTGGTGAGTCAGCCAAACCTGAACGCAGCATCTCGTGTACTGCAGGATTGGTGTAGCATTCCCAACAAGGTAGTTGTGGGAGTTGGGGAACTCTTTTATTTTTTTTCTCGGGGAAATACGAGAATCGATAGGGACGCTGCTCTCCGTCCTGTTGGCGCATTTTTGAAAAGTCTACGCTACGCTTGTCTATGCGAACCGGTGTTCCTGTTTTCATGCGAGCAGAACGAATGCCGTGTTGGGTAATACTCTCCGTGAGTCGTTCAGCAGCTGGTTCGGCGATGCGTCCACCTTTCACCATCTTTCGGCCGATATGCATCAGGCCGTTAAGAAAGGTGCCTGCGGTGATTACTACACTTTTTGCATGAATCTCGGCCCCCCAGATAGTTTTGATTCCAATCACTTGCTTTGTGGGATGTGCCTGCGTTGCTGTAGAATATACCTCCTCTACGAGAAGCTCGTCGGCCTGGTCCTGCCATACGTCCAGATTGTTGGTTTCGTCGATGACGCGGCGCCACTCCCAGATGAACTTTCCGCGGTCGCACTGGGCGCGAGGGCTCCACACGGCGGGTCCTTTTCCTACGTTCAACATGCGAAACTGAATGGCAGTAGCATCTGTTACGCGCCCCATCTGTCCGCCAAGAGCGTCAATTTCACGCACAATCTGTCCTTTGGCAATACCACCAACAGCAGGATTGCACGACATCTGCGCAATCTTGTTCATGTCCATGGTAACCAGCAACGTCTTTGCACCCATGTTGGCTGCTGCACAAGCAGCCTCGCATCCTGCATGACCGCCACCCACGACTACTACATCGTATTTTAATATCATTCGTTCTAGTACTTTATTTTCCGATGCAAAATTACAAAAAGTTCTGCAAAAAGACCCATACTTTCAAAAAAATACATTAAATTTGCACGCGTTAAACCTATAAACCAGTTGTTTGTATGCTGCAGATGTCAAGAATGAATGGCAAGGTGCTTTTATTGAGCATGGTGACGGTAGGGTTGCTGGGGTCGTGTATGCAAGACCACAGCAATGGTGGTGATTATATCTCGCATCCCTATTTGAAGGATGGTTTTTATAGCGATGGCAAGCTGTTTTACGACATGGATCAGACCACGGCCAGTGTTGTGGGGTCGGATGGTGGTGCCTCAGAAGTGATCATTCCTGATGCCATTGAAATCAACGAGATGAAATATCCCGTTGGGCGCATCAAGAACCTTGGCGTCTTTAAGAATCCCGATGACTATGGTCAGTTTGGAGTGACGCCGAATACGGGTCTATCTTCGCTGCAGTTGAGTGCCACTGTAGCAGCTATCCAGTCTGTTGATCAGAAGAAGGACGTGTTCTACGAGCCTGTGGAATTGACTGCTAGGGGTGAGGATGTATATCTGCCTACATTGGCTTTGGGTGCCCCTCTAAAACGTCGCTATCCCATCAAGACTGTTGTTGTGAGAAGTGGCAATCCTACCTATGATGCCCGCGAGGGATGCAACAGCTTGATACATTATGCCACTGGACGTGTTGTCTTTGCTGGACTTGATGCCAAGGTGCCGCCAGCAATTAAATCGATAACCCCTTGTGCCTATGTCGGTTGCGAGTTGATTGACAAGGACTGCAAACTGTCTGCAGGACTAGTGGAAATTGGCTATTCTGCTTTTCAAAACTGTGCATTGACTAGTCTCGTTCTACCCTCGTCGTTGGAAACTATCGGTATGGGAGCTTTCTTTGGAAATCACCTACGCGAGATAACGATTCCTGCTGCTGTGACAGATATTGGCGACTATGCGTTTGCTGACAATGATCTGTCTGCATTGGTTGTGGAGGCAGGCAATGGGGTTTACGATTCGCGTGACAACTGTAATGCCATTATCGAGACCGAGAGCAACGAACTTTTGGTGGGATGTGATAATACCGTGATTCCTGTAGCCGTGAGACTTATTAGACCGTGTGCCTTCTATGGCAGTACCCGTCTGTCGACCATTCAGTTGCCTGATTCGTTGGAATCGATTGGCGACTATGCCTTTATGAACTGCATATCTCTCGATGCCGCCGTAATCCCCAACACTACGAGGTTTATTGGTAAATCGGCTTTCTATGGCTGTAAGAAGCTCACCAAAGTGGAATTGCCCGCAAATGTTGCTGTGGGTGAAGGCGCTTTCCGTAATTGCGACGGTCTGACACTGCATGAAGCTTATGTCAAGGTGGCGTTTGATGACCCTAGTTTGGTAGACCCTTCTGTATTCGGTTTCAGTGAGGACCAAAAGGCCAATCATCTGATGGTGCCTGAAGAGGCTGAAAACCGCTTTATGGAGTCGGCATGGAGAAATTATTTCTTGTCAATAACAGGTTATTAGAGTCCGACATCTTTCGAGGAAACAAATAAATATTGAATAATAATTGAGATTTCTGACTTAAAAAGTTTGAAATCTCATTATTTTATAGTAATTTTGTGGCCGCAACGCGTGTGTGCGTACTTAATCTTAAGTATTATTGCTTTGCCCGCGAGGGTAGTCCAAATGCTGACAATAAATCTAAAATCAATATTAATTCATTAATTTTCAATCATTTATGTGGTTATTTAATTCATCAATTGGTAGAAAGGTGGTGATGTCACTCACAGGCATCGCGCTGATTCTGTTTTTGACGTTCCACTGCTGCATGAATCTGGTTGCGCTGTTCTCGGGCGAGGCTTACAATGCTATTTGTGAGATGCTCGGCGCCAACTGGTATGCTGTTGTGGCTACGATGGGTCTGGCTGGTCTGGCTGTGGCTCACATCGTGTATGCTTTCATCCTGACGGCTCAGAATCGTAAGGCCCGTGGCGAAAGTCGCTATGAGGTGGCTACAACGGTTAATGCCGGTAAGGTGGAGTGGGCTTCCAAGAACATGCTCGTTCTGGGTCTCATCATCTGCCTGGGTCTGCTGCTGCACCTGTTCAACTTCTGGTACAACATGATGTTTGCCGAAATCGTTGGCATGACTGTGGCTCATAGTCCCGCTGATGGTTTTGCTTTCATGCAGGACACCTTCAGCAATCCCGTCTTCGTGGTGCTCTACATCATCTGGTTCGCAGCAATTTGGCTCCACCTCACTCACGGTTTCTGGAGTTCTCTTCAGACGCTTGGCCTGAGTGGCAAGACCTGGTTCTGCCGTTGGAAGACCATCGGCTTCATCTACGTTACCTTGCTCATGCTGGGTTTCCTCGTAGTGGTGCTGGCTTTCTATTTCGGTTGTGCTCCTTCACTCTGTGACGGCAACTGCTGCAGTATCTGCTGCTAATTTTATCAACTATTAAATTTGAAAGAATTATGGCTAAAGTATTAGATTCAAAGATTCCTGCAGGACCAGTGCCTGAGAAATGGAAGGAATATAAGGCTCATCAGCGTCTCGTCAACCCCAAGAACAAGTTGAAGCTCGACGTTATCGTGGTTGGTACCGGTCTTGCTGGTGCTTCTGCAGCAGCTTCTCTGGGCGAGATGGGCTTCAACGTAATCAACCTGTGCATTCAGGACTCTCCCCGTCGCGCTCACTCTATCGCCGCTCAGGGTGGTATCAATGCTGCTAAGTGTTATCAGAACGATGGTGACTCTATCTACCGTCTGTTCTACGATACCGTAAAGGGTGGTGACTATCGTGCTCGCGAGGCCAACGTTTATCGTCTGGCTGAGGTTTCTAACAATATTATCGACCAGTGCGTAGCTCAGGGCGTTCCTTTTGCTCGTGAGTATGGTGGCATGCTGGCTAACCGTTCTTTCGGTGGTGCTCAGGTAAGCCGTACATTCTACGCCAAGGGTCAGACGGGTCAGCAGTTGCTGCTGGGTGCCTATAGCTCACTGAGCTGTCAGGTACAGGCAGGCAAGGTAAAGCTCTATACCCGCTACGAGATGGAAGACGTGGTTATCGTTGATGGTCGTGCTCGTGGTATCATCGCCAAGAACCTGGTAACTGGTAAGCTGGAGCGCTTCAGCGCTAACGCTGTTGTTATCGCTACTGGTGGTTATGGAAACACCTACTTCCTCTCTACCAACGCTATGGGATGTAACTGCACCGCAGCCGTTCAGTGCTATCGCAAGGGTGCCATGTTTGCTAATCCCTCTTATGTTCAGATTCACCCCACCTGTATCCCCGTTCATGGCGACAAGCAGTCTAAGCTGACACTGATGTCTGAGTCACTGCGTAACGACGGTCGTATCTGGGTGCCCAAGAACATCGAGGATGCCAAGAAGTTGCAGAAGGGTGAGATTCAGGCCTGGGATATCCCCGAGGAGAATCGCGACTACTATCTGGAGCGTCGCTATCCCGCCTTTGGTAACCTCGTTCCACGTGACGTAGCCTCTCGTGCCGCTAAGGAGCGTTGCGACAAGGGCTTCGGCGTGAACAATACTGGTCTGGCTGTGTTCCTTGATTTCTCTGAGTCTATCAACCGTCTGGGTCTTGACGCCATGAAGCAGCGTTATGGCAACCTCTTCGATATGTACGAGGAGATTACCGACGTTTATCCTGGCGACTTCGGCAAGGAAATCAATGGCGTGAAGTACTATAAGCCTATGATGATCTTCCCCGCTGTTCACTACACGATGGGTGGTATCTGGGTTGACTACGAGCTGCAGACCACAATTCCTGGTCTGTTCGCTATTGGTGAGTGTAACTTCTCTGATCATGGTGCTAACCGTCTGGGTGCTTCTGCTCTGATGCAGGGTCTGGCCGATGGTTACTTCGTGCTGCCTTACACCATCCAGAACTATCTGGCTGACCAGAGCATCTGGGGTAAGATTGGCACCGACCGTCCTGAGTTCGACGAGGCTGAGAAGGCTGTTAACGCTGAGATCGACCGTTTGCTCAACATCAAGGGTAAGCGCTCGGTTGACTCTATCCACAAGGAACTTGGTCATATCATGTGGGAGTATGTTGGTATGGGGCGCACCGCTGAGGGTCTGAAGACCGGTCTGAAGAAGATGCACGAGCTCGAGAAGGAGTTCGACACCAACCTCTTCGTTCCTGGCACCAAGGAGGGTCTGAACATCGAGCTCGACAAGGCTATCCACCTGCGTGACTTCTTCACCATGGGTCAGCTCGTTGCTTTCGATGCTCTCTCTCGTAACGAGTCTTGCGGTGGTCACTTCCGTGAGGAGTATCAGACCGAGGAAGGCGAGGCAAAGCGCGACGACGAGAACTACTTCTACGTAGGTTGCTGGGAGTACAAAGGCAAGGGTAATGAGCCTGAGCTCATCAAAGAGCCCCTTGAGTATGAAGCAATCAAGGTACAGACACGTAACTATAAGAACTAAGGAGGATTGGAATTATGGCAAGAAATATTTCATTTACAATAAAGTTCTGGCGCCAGAACGGCCCCCAGGACCAGGGACATTTCGATACCCACGAAATGCACGATATCCCCGATGATACCTCTTTCTTGGAGATGCTCGACATCCTGAACGAGGAACTCATCAACGAAGGCAAGGAGCCCTTCGTGTTCGACCACGACTGCCGCGAGGGTATCTGTGGTATGTGCTCACTCTACATCAATGGTACGCCTCACGGTAAGACCGAGCGTGGTGCTACCACCTGTCAGCTTTATATGCGTCGCTTCAACGATGGTGACGTCATCACCGTTGAGCCTTGGCGTTCAGCAGCCTTCCCTGTAATCAAGGACTGTATGGTCGATCGCTATGCCTTTGATAAGATTATCCAGGCAGGTGGCTACACCACTATCCGCACTGGTCAGGCTCAGGATGCTAACGCTATCCTGATTCCTAAGGAGGATGCTGACGAGGCTATGGACTGCGCTACATGTATCGGTTGTGGTGCTTGCGTAGCAGCTTGTAAGAACGGATCTGCCATGCTCTTCGTATCGTCTAAGGTGTCTCAGCTCGCTCTGCTTCCACAGGGCCGCGTAGAGGCTGCTCGTCGTGTGAAGAACATGATTGCCAAGATGGATGAGCTCGGTTTCGGTAACTGCACCAACACTCGTGCCTGCGAGGCAGTATGTCCTAAGAACGAGACCATCGCTAACATCGCTCGACTGAACCGCGAGATGATCAAGGCAAAGCTTTGCGATTAAATCGCAGAATTTTATCATAAAGAAGAGCGCTGCAGAGAGATCTGCGGCGCTCTTTACTTATATAATATTATATGGTTATTTCCTTCTGAGGATGCCGACAACGATGAGGAGATAGCCTGTGAGACAGACAACGGGTGCCCATACGATTCTGCGAGACGAGAAAATATCGGAATTAAAGGCCTGCTCCGTGCTGCCGTCGCCATACATCAGGGTATAGCCTGCTGTGATGAGGATAACTGCTGTGAGGAGGATGCTGCGGCTGGTCAGGAAGGCACGTATCATACGACTTTCAGATATTTTCTTGGGTTTAAATGTGTTGTTCATATTGCTGAATATATTGTTGGTAAATTGTTGTTCTATTGCATTGTGCGGCCAGTGTGAGTGCCTGTTCCATTGTTTTAATCCATGTGTAACGCGAATAGGCCGACGCTGAGCGCTTTTCAGGTTTGATGGTGTCAATCCATGCGAGCCACTCTGCAGAACGCCTCAGAAGGCCTTTAACGATATCATCGCCCCTTTCCGATTGATTCGTGATGTAATAGCATCGAGCCATAGCGAGGGCGGCATCGGTGTAAGGCACGTTTTCTTGCGGCATCTCCTTTTGCCATTTCTCGCATGCCATCAGGGCTCGTTTTGTATCGCCCTGTTGCAGTAGCGAGTCGATAAGTACGCCAAAAATGAGCTGGTGTGTATTGGCCAGATGTTTGACGTCTTCGTCAACATAGAGCCCCTTCTTGCAGAGTCCGCCATAGTGGAAACGGTTCATGATATTGTCGTAGAGTCGTTTCACATCGATTCTCTGGCCGTTGACATCAGGAGAAATGCGATAGGCTAGTCCTTCAAGTACAAGATGGTCGCGTAGGAATGATAGGTTGTCGCCCAAGCTTATAGAGACATAGAAAGGACGGCTCCAGTCGGCGTGCGATAGCATTTCAAGCACCATGAGCTCGTTTCTTAGTAGGTACTGCTTCCCCTTCAGCGAGATGGCCATCGAGCCCTGAGGCGAACTGATAGTAATGCTGTCGGTGGGTATGCATTGCATCTCTGGCTGACTGCTGAGCACCCATTTCTGTATGATGTTTTTCAGTTCGAAGGGATTGTCGCCTAGCAGTTCGCGAGCTTCTTCTGGGTGTCGTTGCATATATTCCGTCACCTCTTTTTTCATCTCTGGATACACGGGAACGTACTCCCTCTTGCCATCCTGATAATCTTCGTGTCGCCAACTGATGGGTAGGGCGGGAGAGTTGTAGGCAGGCCGTTTCATCTGATTGATATACCAGTCAGTCTGCAAGTACTCTAAATTGCAATCACGGGTGTCTGTGCGTACCCCCTCCACCTCGTGATTATACCATAGCGGAAAAGTATCGTTATCACCATTGGTGAAGATAATTGGGTGACCTTCGTCCTGCATGGTCATCAGATAGTTCTGGCCGAAGTCCCTGCAGGTGTAACGTCCAGAGCGGTCGTGGTCGTCCCATGTCTGCGAGGCCATTTGGATGGGGATGACGAGAGAGACTAGGGCTGTGAGGTAAGCGAGTGATATAGGATGCTTTTTTAGTCTTCTCTCAATTGTTTCATAGATAGCGGCGACAGCCAGACCAATCCAGATGGCAAAGGCATAGAACGAACCAACGTAGGCATAGTCGCGTTCACGTGGCTGCATGGGTGTTTGGTTGAGGTACACCACGATAGCCAGCCCCGTCATCACAAATAGCAGCGACACAATCCATAGTTGTCTGCGACCCTCGCGTCCCTTGCGCCATTGCCATATGATGCCCAGCAGCCCCAGCAGCAAAGGTAGTCCGTAAAACACGTTACGCCCCTTATTCTCTGCCAAGTCCGACGGCAGCTTAGAAGTGTCGCATCCCAACAGTTTGTCGTCAATCCATCGGATGCCAGTTATCCAGTTGCCGTGTTCCACTTCACCATGCCCTTGGATGTTGTTCTGCCGTCCTACGAAGTTCCAAAGGAAATAGCGCCAGTACATGAAGTTCACCTGATAGGTCAGGAAGAACCTCAGGTTCTCGTCCTTGGTGGGCACACCGTTCTTTGTTTCAATCTTTCCCATCCACCCCTCGTAGGCTTTGGTGTGACGAGCAGAATAGATGCGAGGATAGAGAGGTGTCTCGCCATACTGCTCGCGACTTAGATATTTACCTAACTTCGTCAACGTTTTGGGCTCATTCTCGCACATTGGTGTGCAGGCATTGGCCCGAACGAGTATAACACCATAGCTACTGAAGCCCACCAACATCATCAGCACACATGCCAGCGACAACTTCATCAGTCTGCGCTTGTTGCCTTTCAGCCTGATGTGCTTACCCTTGCGGAAGAACACCACAAACGCCATCGCTGGCAAGCAGAGCAGACAAAGCAGATGCACGCCGATGGAGAGTCCGATGATATAGGCAATCAGGATAATCCAGCGATCGCTGCGTGGACTGTCAGCTTCGTTCTCCCACTTCAGGATAAGCCAGAACATCAGAGCTGTGAGGAACGATGAAAAGGCGTAAACCTCAGCCTCGACAGCTGAAAACCAGAAGGTGTCGCTAAAGGTGTAGGCCAATGCTCCCACCAGTCCGCAGGCTTCGATGATGATGACTTTGGCTGTGGTAAGAGTATCTGTAGTAGAATGGATGAGTTTCCTCGCCAGATGTGTGATGGTGAGAAACAGGAAGAAGATGCAGCCAGCGCTGAGTAATGCCGACAGCAGGTTGACCATTATCGCCACTTGCGATGGTTCGCTGGCAAATTGAGAGAAGAAATTGGCTACGAGCATAAAGAATGGTGCGCCAGGCGGATGACCTATTTCCAGTTTATATCCGCACGCAATGAATTCAGGACAGTCCCACAGGCTGGCCGTCGGCTCCACGGTGAGACCATACACCACAGCGGCGATGGCAAAGGCGAGCCACGCCATGAGGGTGTTCAGTTTTGAAAAGGTTGTTTGTTGCATGATGCTTTACTATAAAAATTCGGATGCAAAGCTAACAACAAATCTTGTTTGCAGGAAAAAAAACTCCCTGACATTTGTCTGACAAGTGTCTGACAAACGATGATTTCGCCCTTTTCCCCCTTTTTACTATTTTACCCTTTTTCCTTTAACTCATACGCCCTTCCTCTGTCCGACTCAATCTTCAGGTCAGAATTTTGTTCTACCACGGGTTTCAGTCTTCTGATAAGTGTATAGAGCGTCTCGCTGGCATCGGGCTTCTTAGGCCATAATGCGTCGCAAATCTCTGTTTTTGTCAGTTGGTGCGAGTCTTTCAGAAAAAACATCTCCATCAGTTGCTGTTGCATGGGTGTCAACTTGATGCGCTGTCCCTGTGCATCGTAAAAAGCCTTTTCTCTCTCAGAGAAACATAGTTTCCCGTATTGCAACATGCCCAAACTCTGCACCATCTCCTGGCGGCGGCGATAGAGGCAGAAAGTCATCCACAACAATGTCACAGTCCACAATACAGCCGTAGGCCTTTGATCTGACAAGCTGAATATCGTGGCCTCAGAACATCGCGCATAGACTTTGAACTGACGCCCCTTCGTGTCCACAGCGATGGTTGCCTTGCCGCGCAGCTCCGCTATCTGCAAGTGGTTGTTAAACGTCCTGATTGTATCCTGTGTAATGACGTCGCTTTGCTGATCCTGCATGGTGAGCGCCAAAGCACGGTCCATATCCTCGTTCACCATATCGCTTGTAGCCGTATAACTACCTATGCTGACCATGCTCGAGGCCAATATGAGTGCAAAGAGCACGATGATGGGGAGTCGCTGTTTCATGAGAGTAATGCTTTCGGTTTATTTGTGCTGCAAAGATAGGGAAAAACAGATTCTTTTGCAAGAAAGCATCTATAGTTTTTCTTTTTATTAACATCTAGGAAGCATTCATAAGAGAAGAAAGCAAACTATACCTAATCTCGACAAAGAGACAGAAAGTTTTCGATTGCTGCCTGTGCCATTGCCTCGTAAGCACGCTCACTTGGGTGTAAATGGTCGCCACTGTCGAAGCCATCGGCAAAGGCCTTAGGATTGACATTACTACGTACTGCAGCATCGAAGTCTATGCATCCATCAAAGATGGGCGATGTGCGCAGCCAGGAATTGAATTGCTGGCGCATCGTTTCGCGCTCCTCGTTATAGGTGCGCCATCCATAGATAGGCAGCAGAGTGCCACTCCACACACGCAGTCCCATAGCCTTGGCCGGTTTCACGTATATGTCCTCTACACCACGTTCCATCTCCTCGACCGTAGGCAGGTCGCTCCAAGGACGGAAGGGGTTGACATCAGTACCCACAGGATGAATGATGTCATTGATGCCATGCTGGATGATGACATCTGTTGCCCCGCTGACGTTCATCTCAATGGGGAAACGCGTAGCCCCCTTCAGACCATAGGCCTGATAGGTGATGCAGTCATACTGGCGTAGGATGCGTGTGCCACTCACGGCACGACGGATGATAGCCGCCTTTGAGCCGAAAGCCATCTGAGCCATATAGTCTGGCCACGACTGTGCTGTGATAGAATCGCCATAGCAAACGATGGCGTGGTTCTCAGGCGAGGTCAGCACATCGATGGTATTAAGGAAATAGAACCAGTTTGTGCGGCGTGATAGATCAAGGGGCAGTTCATCGGCCTCGGCATAGTCACCATAGGCAAACGATCCTTTGGATAGCGGCCCAGTAATCAGCGTGCCGCTATTCATCTGTGTATAGTCAGCCAGATAGATGCTCACATTCACCACATCGCCGCAATTAACAAGATGGGCGATAGCATCGCTCTCTGTCTCCTTACCAGGCATCAGCACGACGCTCTTCTCACCGCCGAAGGTGATGGGAGTACGATCCACAAAGACTTTGGTGAGCGTGACAGGTTCAGTGCCAGTGAGATTGGAGAAACGGAAGCGCAGCATAGAGCCACTGAAACACATGCGGATGGGATAGCGCAGCGTGAGGTCCTTGGCATAGGTGGATTCGCTGCGATTGGTAATCGAGGTGGCGTTGCCCCAACAGGCCACCCATTTATTGTTTTCTGTCATTCTTTCTTTTCTTTTGGCTGCAAAATTAGCGATAAATCCCCAATATGCCAACGATTTTAAGTGAATTTATACATTGCAGCCTCCTGCGAGCTCAGAGCAGGATGCCTGTAAAGATGCGGCCAGAGAGAATGCCTAGTCGGCGGGCAGAGAAATAATCTTCGGCCTGCTGATAGGTACAGATAGGCGACACTTGGATGCTTTGTGTCGGCACACCAACTTCGATAAGTTGTAGGCGGTTGCATGCGGGCAGGTCGATGTGCCATTTCTCTTTCCTCTTGCTAATAGACTCCATCTCAAATCCCTCTTCTTGAAAGGCTTCATACACCTCATCGCCCACCTCAAAACTGTCCAGATGAATGCCAGGCCCTATCTGTGCTACAAGGTGTTGCGGCTGTGTGCCGTAGGCCTCACTCATCGCCTTAATAGCCTTGCACACTATGCGCTTGACGGTTCCTCGCCAGCCTGCATGGATAGCACATACAGCGTGGTGCTCGTCATCATAGAGTAGGATGGGAATACAGTCGGCAGTTGATACGCCAATACATACGCCCTCGATGTCGGTCATCAATGCGTCATAGCTCTCCAGAGCCTCCCTTCTTCTTTCGTTGTCCAGCAGTAAGAACGCTTCATCCACCTTTAGCACCTCCGTCAGGTGCACTTGGTGAGGCATGATGAGGTGGTCGTCAGCGATGCCAAGCAGTTGACAGAGTGCTAGGCGGTTCGCTTGTATATTCTCTTCGCTGTCGCCACAATAGTGGTTGATGTTGAACGCGGCATACGCGCCTTTGCTGCAGCCTCCGTGACGAGTACTGCTGAAGGCCACCACACCAGGTGCCATATCGTAGAAATGGAGTTGCGGTTTTTTCATGATTTACTAGGAAACTGAATGGTGAAACGTGTCAGGTGATCTGATGCGTCCGTTAGCAGACTGAACGTGCAGTGGTGTGCTGTCAGGATGTCGCGAATGAGCAACAAACCTAGTCCTTGGCCTTGCGGTTTCGTAGAATAGAATGGCGTGAACAGATGAGGTGCCACTTCGGCAGGGATGCCAGGACCGTTGTCTGTGATAGTGAGTTGCGAGGGTGCAGTGGTACTGATGATGATGCGCCCTTGTGTGCCATTGATGCTCTCGGCGGCATTCTTTACGATGTTGATGAGCACCTGCTGAAAGAGTACTGCGTCCAGATGAACGGGCATGGCCTCGTCCGTGAGTTGAAAGTCAAGAGCCACATGATTGGCAAAGCAAAGGTTTTCGAGGAACGGACGACACGCCTCTACCTCCTCGCTCAGGTCGCATAGTTGCAGTTGTGGCTGTGGAATCTTCACCACGTCAGCAAAGCGCGTCACAAATTTCGACAGCGCTAACAATCGCTGCGCTTCATCGTCCGAGAGGCTGTTTACAATACCCGCTACGCTATTGTTCACCTCGTGGGCGATCATACGAATCACGCGCTCGTAGGCAGCCTTCTCGGCCTTGTGTACCTCCGCTGTTAGCGGTTCTATCAGGAAGAATGGGTGCTGATAGCCGCGATCAGGAAATGACAGGTGACTGATACGAAACAGTTGGGGTGCACCTGCCATACGTACTGTAGTGTCAGCCCCCATCGGCAGAGCCTTCATTGCCTCCTCGATACTAGGTGAAAGCATCTTTTTGGCAGCTGGATTCATCGATGATATCTCGCCATCGAGTGTGCATTGCACGATGCCCATAGGCGAAGCCTCGATAAGCAGGCTCAGAAAGGTGTATTGTTCCTCCACGCGCAGATGTTCGCTGCGTAGGCGGTTCAAAAGGTCATTGAAGGTGCGCACGATGGTGTCGGTCTCGTGTTGTCCTGATGGCGCCAGACGTGTGGTCAAGTCTAATTCGCGCACCAACTCCATGCCGCCAATCAACGTATCAAAAGGGCGGATAGTTTTGCGATAGAAATACCACAGATAGACCGTGATAGCTACGACAAACGCCTCTGTGACATAAAACAGTTTGGGGTGCGTGCCATACGTAGCATAGAAAGTGATGCCGGTCAGCGCCATCACACCAATGGTCAGAAGCACAAAGTAATGCTTGAGTTTCATAGGCCGTGCTTTTCAATTTTTCGATAGAGTGCGCCGCGACTGATGCCCAACTCTTTAGCCACTAACGAGAGGTTGCCGCCATGCTTGGCGATGCACGTTGCAATGGCTGTGCGCTCAAGAGAGGAGAGCGAAGGGGAGGGACTTGTAGGCGATGCTGACAGCGGTATCGGTTCTTGTGAAAGAGGAGCAAATGAAGTGGCGGTGAGTTCCCGTCCCTCGTTCATTAATAACGCCCTTTCTACCATATTCTTCAATTCGCGAATATTGCCTGGGAAGGGAAGCGTCTGTAGATAGGCGATGGCTTCGTCCGAAGCGGTGACAGGCGGCATATTATTGTCGGCACACGCTTGACGCAAGAAATGCTCTACCAGCAGGGGAATGTCCTCAGGACGCTCGCGTAGCGGTGGGAGATGCAGGTTGATGAGGTTGATGCGATAGAACAGATCCTCGCGAAATGTATGTTCGCTGACCATCGCGCGCAGATCGGCATTGGTGGCACATACTACACGCACGTCAGTGCGGCGTGTCTGACTGTCGCCTAGTACCTCGTAAGTCTGGTCTTGCAGCACACGCAATAACTTCACCTGACTGGCCAACGACAATTCGCCAATCTCGTCGAGGAAGATGGTGCCGCCCTTAGCCATTTCAAAGCGGCCCACGCGGTCGGCTTTAGCATCGGTGAATGAGCCCATCTTATGGCCGAACATCTCGCTCTCGAAGAGCGATGTCGAGATGCCGCCTAGGTTGACCTTCACAAAGGGACCGTTGGCTCGACGACTCTGACGATGGATAGCTTCAGCAATGAGTTCCTTGCCTGTGCCACTCTCTCCAGTAATGAGAACAGGAGCATTGGTAGGTGCCACGCGGGCGATGGTGGCAAGAATGCTGGCGAGTGAGGTACCGATGATGCGATTACCTTCGGTCTTGGGTTGTACCTTGGTGGGTGTCTGCGGATTTTTCAGTTTCACCGCCGTCTCAATTCTTTCCAGTAGTACGCCATTGTCCCACGGCTTGGTGATGAAGTCGAAGGCGCCAGCCCGCATGCCTTGTACGGCTAGGTCGATAGAGCCCCACGCCGTCATCAAAATGACAGGCAGTTGGGGCTTGAACACCTTCACCTGTTTGAGCAGCGTCAATCCTTCCTCGCCATTGGTAGAGCGTGAATAGTTCATATCCATCAGTACCAGTTCCACAGCGGGTGTATTGCGAATAATCTGCAGGGCAGCTTTAGGTTCTTCAGCCAGCGTCACCTCGTAATCGTTGCGCTCTAGGATGAGTTTCAGCGAGAGGCGTATGGTTTTGTCATCGTCTACTACGAGTATCATGGGTCATATCTATGGTTTTGCTGGTGCAAAGATACGAATAAAATACGAAGGAATTAAGAATTAAGAGTTAAGAATTAAGAAAAATAGGGTTTCAATCTATTTTCAGCTTCTGTTTGTCCTTGTGTTTTGTCATATCGCTGACCACCACCTGTTCGCCAACCTCCAAGCCGCTGACCACCTCGATGTAGTCGTAGTTACACTCACCCAGTTTTACCTCGCGCGGCAAAAGAAGGTCACCATCAACCACAAACAGCGTGTAGGTGCCAGGACCGCTGTAGAACGAGCCGTTCTTGATGCGCAGCACATCGTCCTTGATGCTGGTGATGACAAAGACCTCCGTCTTCAGACCTGAGCGCAGGCGCGGATGACTCATGTCGTTGGGTACAGCGGTGAAGGTGATGATGCCGCTCTGACTGAGGGGCGTTACGCTGCTGATGGTGCCCGTGAGGTGCTCTTTGCCAATCTTCAGGATGACATCACCCCCCACACGCACACGCTCGGCGTGGTTGTCAGGGATGGAGCATGCTACCTTGAAATGAGTGAGGTCGCTGATGATGGCCAACTTGGAGCCTGCGCCAACAGTACTACCCACCTCGTTGCAGATATAGGTCAGCGTGGCGCGGCGTGGCGAGCGTATCTTCGCATCGTCCAGTGTGCGCTGCTTCTCGCTGAGGCCCTTTTCGAAGATGCCGTCTTGCAATTGCTTCATCTTCAGGTCGGCCTGTTTTACGCGTACTTCGTTCTGATACTGCTGGCGCAACTGGTTCAGTTGCATCTGTGCTGTGCGGAGGGCAGTTTCTGCTTGGCGCACACGATCGCGAGTACCAGAGCCGAGACTATCTAGATAGAGTTCATTGCGCAGTTGGGCTTCCAGTTGCGATAGTTTCATCTCCTCCACCTCTATCTGCATGCGCTTGTCGGCCAACTGTGTCTCCGTATTTGTCTTCAACTGTGCCATCTGTTGGCGGCGAATCTCGCGCTCGTCCAGAGCATTGGTATAGTCAGTCTCTGCCGACTGCAAATCGAGTCGCAACAGGGGAGTCCCTACATCCACGCTGTCGCCGCTGTGGGCATAGACCTCCAGAATCTTTGAACTGATGGGCGATACGATGATTTCCTCGAAGGCAGGCTCTACGCAGCCAGAGGCCGATACACTTACATCGATGGTGCCGCGATCCACCTCGCAGATGACCAGTGTCTTGCGGTCTAAGGTTGTGATGGTGAGCGAGCCCACCCACACGGCGATACTTAGCACGCCTACGGCAATAGCGGCATAGAGACCTATGCGCTTCAGTTTGCGCTTTCGTTGCACGCTGACAGGAATTTGTCTATCCATGGTTTGATTGTCGTTCTTCATTGCTTTTCTTTTCTTTTTCGTTATAACGTTATTACGGTATGACGATATGATGTTATTGCTTGATTAATTTATTCACGTCGGCACTGAGGTCGCAGTTGTGTTCAAAGTCCCAGAGAGCGATGCTGCGCAACTGATAGTAATAATACCAGTAGTTGAAGAGTTGCGAGATGCGGTTCTGACGCGCCTTGTCCTTTGCCGTCTGAGCATCCGACAGTTCGAGGGTTGAGATGCTACCAATCTTGAAGGTCTCCACATTGGTGTGATAGCGGCGGCGGGCGATGGTGTCGGCCTCGCAGGCAATGCGTAATTGCTCAGCCTGGTTGTTGAACTGCTCCGTGAGAATAAAAATGTTCTGGCGAAACTCCAAGGTCTGCTTGCGCAACTGCCCATTGGTAATCTCGCGGTTCTCCTCGGCCATGCGACGCTGTCCCTTGCGCTTGCCCCAGTCGAGTAGGGGGATGGTGACGCCCACCTGCACCACCTCCTTACTCAGCAGGTCGCGATAAGCACGGTTCAAATTGTCGCCCGTACCCGTATAACCCACCTGCGCATAGAGGTTGATGCTCTGGCGATTGGAGCGTGCTGAGGCCACGTTGTAGTCAGCCTCTATCTGGCGCAGACGCATAGTCGTGGCCTGGGCATTGTTGGTGAGGGCGTGATTCAGCACATCGTCGTAGCTGAGGCGCAGCTGAGGCACATCCTCTGGTACTATAGGCAGGATATCGGCATCGACATCGAGGAACGAGCGCAGGGCAAACTGACTACTCTGGCGATTACTCTCGCTATTGGTCAGGGCGCTACGGGCAGAGAGCACATCGAGGCGCATCTGTAACACGTCGTTCTCGCTGATGGTACCCATCTGTCGCTTGGCAAGTGCCACCTCATAAAGCTTCTCTGCCGTTTGCATATTTTGCTCAGCAATGCGCACCTGTTCGCCTGCCAGCAGCAGGTTGAAATAAAGACTGATGGCCTGCATCGCCACCTGTTCGGTCGCTGTGAGGAAGCGGGCCTGTGCTTCGCGATAGCGCAAAGGTTCCAAGCGACGCTTCCATTTGTGGTGGTTCACGCCAAAGAGCGGTTGCGAGAGGGTGACCGCCACAGGGAGCGACATCAGTTGATTGCTGTTGCCCGTGCCGCTACCCGTCAGGTGCAGATAATCGAGCGATGACTCGATGGACAGCGTACCGCCCGTGGGCCAGATGTTTTGTGTAACGAAGAGCGAGCCGTTGAGTCCCAGATAGTCATTGCGCACAAAAGAGACACCACCGTCCGCCTGCTGATAACTGGTATAGCGCTTGTTGTAGCTAGGCAGGGTGCCAGAGAACGACACCTCGGGCAGTTGTTCTGCTCTGTAGCTGCGCCATTGCCAGTAGGCCGAGCGCAATTCGTTGAGGGCCACTGCCGCCTCCACACTCTGTCGGCGAGCCATTGCGATACAGTCATCGAGCGACAGACGCAGCGTGTCATTCTGGGCAGAGCCAGCGAAGGGCAGCAGGCAAAGGAGAATAAGAATCAGTTTATTCATGATGCAAAGCTTCAACAGGTCGTTTGTACATGGCAAGGAACGTAGGCACCACCATGCCGATGGTGACAATTAGGAGAAGAATGAGATACTGGATGACGCAGATGACGAGATAGTGCTGCCAGAAGACATTCGTCCAGTCGGTCTCCATGTGTGTGCCTGAACTGGTGTCACCACGAGCAACACCAATGCTCTGCGCAAACTGCCACCAGAGAATCTGCCCGATGATGCAGGCAATGAGAGTCAGCAGGGCAGCCTCCTTCCACAGCATGCCGAAGATATTCCGGCGCTTGGCGCCAAAGCTGCGCATGATGCCGATATCTTCTGTGCGCTTACGTATCTGCAGCCAGAAGGTGCCTAGAGTGCCGAGCATCACGTTGAGCAGCAACAGGACGATGAAGGTGGCCAAAAGGTTGTTGATCATGCCAATTCCATTGCTTGGCGTATCGGTATATTCGAAGTAGGTCTGAATCTGATACAACACATGATTGCCTACCTGAATTTGATTCGACTCGTACTTCTCGATGAATGCCTCGGCATCAGCATCAGGACGCAGGCGAATCAATAGCCGACGGATGTTGCCCACTTTCGTGTTGGGTATCAGAATAGAGTAGGCATAGCGGTCGTTCGAATTGATACGGAAGTCCTCCACCACACCTGCGATGACATAGGGTCCTTCCAGTTCGGTTGTGTTCACGTCCCATTTATGAACCTGCTCCACCATGCGACGCCCCACCACCTGATCGGTACCGAAAAGCGCCAGCGCCGTGCTGCGGCTGATGACAGCACCATTCTCGGGGCAGTTCTCAGAGAGTTCCTCTACCGAAGGGCTACCCTCGGTAGCTGTCAGTCCCAGCGTCTCCATGAATTGCTCGTAAGGAGGGAAGTCCATGACGTAAGCATGACAGCAACGGGCCGTATCGGCCTCTGGGCTGAAGGTACTGATAGAGGCCCCGCTAAAGCGTCCAAGGCTATTGATGAGACTGGCAGACTGCACCTCTGGCAGTGCTCGGACACTATCGCGCATGGAAACAAGACCGCTCTCCCACATTTGGAAAATCTTTTGCGAATCGGTCTCAGAATCCACATCGGTCTCATCCCCTGTCTTTCCCGCATAAGCCACTAACAAATGTTCCTTCTCGAAGTCGCCGGCAGGCGCGCAAAGATGAGTATCATAGAAGCAGATGACTATGAAGTCGAGAAAGTAGAAACTGAGGAAAGCAACAAGCGCTATCTCTACGAGCACAAAGCCGTTTTGTTTGCGATGGGCCCAAAAGTATTTGAATGTCTGTTTCATCTCTTTTGATTCAATGATTCCACAATGGGTTTTCTGAGTGAGCGCCACGCTGGGATGAGTGCCGCCATGAGGTTGAGTACGGCGCAGCAGAGGAAGGCGATGATGAAGAGCGTGGGCGTGATGTACATCTGCATCTCGAGGATGGGGTTATAGTTTAGCTGAAGGTTTTGACTAAAGAAACTGGCAAACACCTCACTTTCTCTCACGGCTCTGATAAAGAACACCGAAAGCACCCATCCCACGAGGCCGCCACAGAGCGTGAGCACGAGGTTTTCATGGATTACCTCGTTGAGCAGCGTGCGACGCTTGGCACCAAAGGCCTTGCGGATGCCCATCTCGGCGCGGCGTGCCTCCATGCGGTTGGTGACCATTCCGCTCAGGTTGATGGCAGGCAGGAAAAGAAAGAGCAGCATGAGCAAGGCCGGTGGAACCAGATTCCTGGCACAATTGCTCAGCGTCGGATCTAAATCATCATAGAAATTCAGCTGCTTGAGGAAATGCAGCCGAGCATACACCTCCCAGTCGGACTTGTCACCATGCTGCGAATTGAGGATGGCGTTGTAGTGCTTGACGAGCGGTTTCAACTCGTTGACGAAGTCGCGATAGGAATAACCCTTGCGTAGCAGGATGCGTGCGTCGAGGTTGCCCATATAAGAAGGTATTCCAGACGATACTTGAGCAAAAAACTCTGTGCTTAAACCATGAGGGAGATAGACATCGGCTGAGGACGTTTTCAGCAGCGAGCTCACCGACTTGACCACTCCCACCACACGCAGCCTCACTCTTTTATCCGATTCACTAGCGATGACCGTCTGAGGATACCCCAATTCCTGAGCCGTTCGGTCTGAGATGACGCACACCCGTTCGCCATCCTTGTACTCCTTCTCAGAGAAGGGGCGTCCGTCGAGGAAGGTAAATTCATAGAGACGGAAGAAGTCTGGGTCGCAGAGCATGGTATAGGCGAAAGATATCTTCTCGAAATTCTCGTCGCAAAAGTTTAAATGGGCCTCCCCGACACCCGTGGCCAATTCCACACTCTCCATCTTTCGGAAGCACGAGTCGAGCGCCGCGTCAGAGAACTGCCCAGAGATAACACCATCGGTATGGTTGCTGAGGCTGTCCTGCTGCTTGCTGAAATAGTTACTGCTGAGATAGAGCGTGCGACTGCGGTTCACCTCTGGCGCGATGTCGGCCACCATCGTGTGGAGCACAATGGCAATCACCATAGCTGAGGCAATGGCCACCGCTGTACCAGCGATGTAGATGGTCGAGTAGAGCTTGTCCTCGCGAATCAGGGCGAAGGAGTGTTCAAGGAAGAGAATGAATCTATTCATCATGATTACAGAATCTGTCGTCCGTCGAGGAATTTAATGATGCGATCGGTTTGTGCGGCTTGATGTTCGTTGTGGGTCACCATCACGATGGTGCGTCCGTCTTCGCGGTTCAGTTTGTGGAGCAGTTCCATAATCTCAGCACCCATCTTCGAGTCGAGGTTGCCAGTGAGCTCGTCGGCCAAGAGAATCTCAGGATTGCCGATGATGGCGCGAGCGATGGCCACACGCTGGCACTGACCGCCTGAGAGTTGCGAGGGGCGATGCTTCATGCGATGCGAGAGACCCACACGCTCGATAACCTCCTTGGCCAGACGGATGCGCTCGCTGCTGCGCACACCACGATAGATAAGCGGCAGTTGCACGTTGTCGAGTACAGAGAGCGTGCTAATCAGGTGGAAACTCTGGAACACGAAGCCCAGCGTCTTGTTTCTCAACTCAGCCAGTTTGTTGTCCGATAGTTTGGGGCTGATGCGTTGTCCGCACAATTCAATCTCGCCGCTGGTGGGCTCATCGAGCAGACCCATGATGTTCAGCAGCGTTGACTTGCCGCAGCCCGAAGGGCCCATGATGCTGAGGAATTCCCCCTTCTTCACTTCGAGGTTGACGTTTTCCAATGCCTGTGTCTCCACCTCGTCGGTACGATACACCTTGTTGATCTCAGTTAGTTTGATGACTGTTTCCATTGTTATTGTTGTTTTATTGTTTGTTATTCTTCTTTGATTGATTCGTTGATGCTGGTACGGCAGATACGCCATGCAGGGATGGCGGTGCCGATAAGGACCGTGGCGAGTATCACCAGATAGACAAAGACGCTGAC